>Ga0209826_1000084_pt1 | contig 59445 bp, 56 predicted proteins | sample GOMGulsemesocosm_5_FD_184637 | JGI IMG/M metagenome (GOLD analysis project Ga0209826, IMG submission 184637) | Methane-oxidizing microbial communities from mesocosms in the Gulf of Mexico - GOM15C Gulf of Mexico (SPAdes) (version 2) | ecosystem: Environmental > Aquatic > Marine > Cold seeps...
TACAACTTTAAGTATCAAAGAAATCTCTTCAACTTTATACTTTCCAAATAGTTCAGATTTTGGACGTTTTTTTAAACGCCATAAAGAGATTAGTCCAAGAGATTATAGGCTTAAATTCCAAGTATAAGTATACTGGTTGATTAAAATCATAAACTCTTATTTTAAGTTGGCAGATTACAATAAAATTGAAAGTAAATAAAATAAGTAAATTAAGTATAATTTGGAATGACTTTTTAATCATAAAACAAAATGATTCAAGGGGTATCTAAATGACATCTAAAAACAACTCAACAAAATACACATTAGGTCAAGATAACTTGCAAAAATATGGTCTGGATTTTCATAATCCCGTCTTTATTATTAGTGCTATTCTTATTTTGGTATTTGTAATTGCTACTCTAGTATCTCCAACTCAGTCAAAAGAAATACTTGACTCAGCCAAATGGTGGGCTATAAATAACTTTGACTGGTTATTTATGTTCTCGGGAAACTTTTTTGTCATCTTTTGTTTACTTCTAATTGTCTTGCCAGTTGGTAAAATAAGAATTGGTGGACAAGAAGCAAAAACCGAGTTTTCAAATTTTGCGTGGTTTTCAATGCTATTTGCTGCTGGTATGGGGATTGGTCTTATGTATTGGTCTGTTGCTGAACCTGTTGCTTACTATACAGGGTGGTGGCATACTCCTTTAAATGTAATAGCAAACACCCCTGAGGCCAAAGAGTTGGCTATGGGCGCTACTATGTTTCACTGGGGATTACATCCTTGGGCTATATATGCTGTTGTTGGACTATCTTTGGCTTTTTTTTCATACAGTAAAAAACTCCCTCTTACCATGAGAGCCGCATTTTATCCAATCTTAAAAGAAAGAGTTTGGGGCTGGCCTGGACATATTATTGACCTACTTGCTGTGTTTGCAACTATTTTTGGACTTGCAACTTCACTGGGGCTAGGCGCTCAACAAGTATCATCGGGACTTAAATTTTTATTTGGTGTTGATAATGGAGTGAATACTCAAATCATAATAATAGTAGTCATTACAATCTTTGCGTTAATCTCCGTAATTAGAGGTTTGGAAGGCGGAGTTAAAGTATTGAGTAAATTTAATATTATTGTAGCCTTGTTTTTAGTTTTGTTTATTATTAGTGTTGGACCTACGTTTAATATCATTGCAGGAGTAGGGACCACTTTATCAAACTATGCTTCAAATATCTTTGAACTAAGTAGTTTTATTGGAAGAGAAGATAGTGATTGGTTTCATGGATGGACCGTATTTTATTGGGCTTGGTGGATTGCTTGGTCTCCTTTTGTAGGAATCTTTATAGCACGAATTTCTAAAGGAAGAACTGTAAGAGAATTTCTCATTGCTGTTTTATTAATACCAACCGTAGTAACAGCAATTTGGATGAGTACTTTTGGACTTACTGCACTTGACCAAGTTATTGGAGGGGTGGGCGAACTTAGTAAAGGTATTTCAGATAAATCACTTGCTATGTTTCAGATGTTAGAAAACCTACCACTTTCTACCATCACGTCAACTATTGCTATATTTTTAGTTATTGTATTTTTTGTCACATCATCTGATTCTGGATCATTGGTAATTGACAGCATCACTGCAGGTGGTAAAGTAGATTCTCCTGTGGTTCAAAGGGCATTTTGGGCAATCCTAGAGGGACTTGTTGCTATTGCATTATTGTATGTTGGAGGAAGTGACGCGTTAAATGCACTACAAGCGGGATCAATTACAACAGCCTTGCCTTTTACTGTTATACTTTTAGGGATGTGTTATTCCTTGTATATAGGTTTGAAATCCGAATTAAAAAACATTTGACCTTTGTTAATATTGCGTATTTGCAATAAATAATATATTAGTTATCAAAGGTTTAATAATTTCTATTCTAAATATTGTGATCTTGAAGCTATTCTAAGGGCTTTTTGGTGAAAATAATGGGAATTGTCAATTTACTACTAATTAGTACTATTTGACAAAGGACGAAATATTTGTTAGTAGTAGAAGGAGGAAAGGGGAAAATGATATTTTACATAAGTTTTTGTAAAAGAAAATATATATAAAGATTTGATAAACAATACCTTCAACGCACTTTGGCCTTGGTTTAAAATAAATAAAAGTCAAAGAGTTAAAAGTCTTATTCGCTTAAGATTTTCAAGCATATATTGCTATCAAGTAAGATAATAAAGGAAATAGACATGAGTAATCCTATTGTTGTAGACAATAAACCAAAACAAACTTCACTTAAAAAAGGTGATGAGTATTATTACTGTGCCTGCGGGAAATCTAATAATCAGCCATTTTGTGATGGCAGTCATAAAGGTACATCTTTTAAACCCATTGCTTTTAAAGCAGAAGATGATAAAGCTCATCTTTGTATGTGTAAACATAGTAAAAACCTTCCATATTGTGATGGCAGTCATAATCAGTTTTCAAAAGATGATATCAATAAAGAAGGACCAGGAATTACTAGTGCAAAAGGGGAGGCACCTAAGGCTATTGCCACACCTGAAGAACCTACTGTAGAGTTTATTCATCAACTGGCACGTGATGGTTTGTCAAAAGTCGGACATCATGGAGCTATGACTTCTATGGGTGTGCCTCGAAATAAACTACCACACTGGGATGATATTCAAGTTATTGTTGCACAAATGCACAAAAAACCTCTGTTTGAAGATGAAGTTGTTAAAACAGATTTAATAATAGGTCCCAATGCAGAAAAACCTCTGAAATTGGATATTCCAATATTTGTATCTGATATGAGTTTTGGTTCCCTATCACAAGAAGCAAAAGTTGCACTAGCAATTGGTGCCCAATTATCTGGAACTGGTATTTGTTCAGGTGAAGGGGGTATGCTTCCTGAAGAGCAAGCCGCAAATTCTCGCTATTTATATGAATTGGCCAGTGCAAAATTTGGTTATAAAGAAGAGGTGCTCAAAAAAATTCAAGCCTTCCATTTTAAAGGTGGTCAAGGAGCCAAAACAGGGACAGGTGGACATCTACCAGGAAATAAAAACATTGGTAAGATTGCCCAAGTCAGACACATTACTGAAGGTGAAGATGCTGTTTCTCCTCCAACTTTTAAGGACTTGGTGAGTGCTGATGATTTTAAAAGATTTGCAAATAGAGTCAGAGAAGTCTCAGGTGGTGTTCCTGTTGGTTTTAAACTAAGTGCCAACCATATTGAAAGGGATATTCAGTTTGCCCTTGACGCTAACGCTGATTATATTATTTTAGACGGTCGTGGTGGAGGTACTGGTGCGGCACCTGAAATATTCAGAGATCATATAAGTGTTCCAACGATTCCAGCATTAGCACGAGCCAGACGTTATTTAGATGAAAAGGGAGCCAGCGGAAAAATTACACTTATTGCTACAGGTGGATTAAGATTACCTATGGATTTTGTAAAAGCCTTAGCTTTAGGTGCAGATGGAATTGCTGTATCCAATAGTGCCATTCAAGCCATTGGCTGTGTAGCTGCACGAATGTGTAATACCAACAATTGCCCATCTGGAATTGCAACGCAAAAAGAAGAATTACGTAAAAATCTTCATGTGGATACTGCAGCACTTAGATTGCAAAACTTTTTTAATGCTTCTGTTGAACTCATGCAAGTAATGGCAAGAGCCTGTGGACACAGTCATCTCAATCAGTTTAATAAAGATGACTTAGCTACATGGAATAGAGATATGGCCATGTTATCAGGAATAAACTATTCTGGTTTTACACCTTTAGTTTAGTGTCTTATTATATCTCCATTCAAGTATGTATGAATGGAGATAGAACTATTAAATTCTTCACTTGGGTTTATTATAGGATGATGTATCATTTTGAACTAAAACTTTCTAAATAGCCATATAATCCTTACTTTCGTATGTGATTGTTATTGTTTTTTTATTTCATTTTGATACATCAATTTTCACTTAGTATCATTTTCAATATTAAGAGCAGGGCGCTCTTCTTCATTGATACTCAGCTTAAAAATATCTGGACGGGAATAATGACCCGTTGGATCCATATCGTAACGTGCCTTTACAATATCATCCAAATCAACTTGAGCAAAAATAATTCCTTCTTCATTATATAAAGGTCCTGCAAGAACTTCACCCATAGGGGAAATAATAACACTACCACCTCTGATTACAGGTTTGTCTATAGGCCACTTTTCACTTTTAATATAGCCACTTTTTGGTGCTTCTTGAAATTGACAAGCACTCACTAAAAAGTTTCTACCCTCATAGGCTATGTGTTTCATGCTTGATTGCCAAATATCACGATCATCAACAGTTGATGCACACCATATCTCAACACCTTTTGCATACATAGCTGTTCGTAAAAGCGGCATATAATTCTCCCAGCAAATTGCAGATCCTATTTTTCCAACAGATGTTTCAACAATAGGTATGGTTGATCCATCACCTTGCGCCCAAATTAATCGTTCACTGGCTGTTGGCATGAGTTTTCTATGTTTATCAACGAGCTCTCCCTTTTCAGATATAAATATTGTAGTACAGTATAAGCTTGTATTAGCCCGCTCAATAATACCTATGACCATTGAAGTTTTACATCTATGTGCAAGTTTTGAAAGGGAGAGAATCTCTGGTCCTTGGATTTCTACTGATTGCTTCCAATAGTCCAAATACTCTTGCCTTCCACTGTCTTTTCTAAAACCAATCTTGGTACCAAAGTCTGAACCTTTTGGATATCCTCCAAGTAGAGCTTCAGGCATAACCAACAAATCACATTTTGATTTTAAAATATCTTTTTCATAAGATAATATTTTAGATACTGTTTCTTTTGTTCCTTTTTCGTGACTTCCTATTTGTAATGCAGCAATAATCTTTTTTCTCATACTCATCCTTTATTTGATTCTCTAAGTTATTTGTTAAGTAAATTGTATTAAAATTTTTTATGTATTGTCAAATAACTCATGATAATTACTTATATAAAGGAAACTTATATGGATTCAAATCTTCTTAAAATATTTACAACTGTTGTTGAAAAAAAAAGTATTACTTTGGGGGCAAAAAAGCTCAAGGTAACCCAATCAAACGTAACTCTTAGAATTAAACAACTTGAAAAAACTTTAGGATTTCAAGTATTTCACAGAACATCAAAAGGTGTAGTTTTAACAACTGAAGGGGAAGAACTACTCCCTTTAGCCAATGAAATTGTACATAAGATGGAAGAGGTACAGTTACGAATGAAGAATATAAAAGTTCAAAACTCATTGAGAGTTGCTTCAACTTATTCAAATGCAAGCATTAGATTAATCTCTTTTTTAAAACAAATAAATAAGGACATTCCGAAATTACAAGTAGATATTATTACCAATAATACACTTCCTATTACTCAATTATTGCTTGACTATAAAATTGATATTGGTTTTATAAACCACGAACCAACTCACAATGATTTAATGCTTTTAAATAAATTTGACAATGAATTATTACTACTTGAGCCAAAACAAAAAATTGAAAATAACACTATCTTGGCCTATGGCCCAACTTGTGCCTTTTATAAAGGGCTGAAGGATTACTATAAACATCTCAATATTAGTGAGTATAAAACGATTGAAATAGAAGATTTTGAGATCATTCTTTCGTGTATTGAACTTGGGATGGGAAAATCTCTCATACCAAAATCAATTGTAAAGAAGTTTGGATTTTTAAGTAAATTGAAGCTTACTCCAATGCCTAAAAACATTGTTGATGTATCCACTTGTTTGGTTTGTAGAAAGGACAATATTCCTAAAATCAGTGGATATTTGAAAAAGTTGAAATTTTAGATTTAATATTTTCCTTGATCAAACTTGATCACAATGATTTTTTAAGAGATGGAACAAAGTTCATATAGTCTTATAAAACGATATAACATTTTGAACATATATTTTCCTATAGCGTCAGAATCGACATTCTTGACGCTAATTTAATATAATTTTTATTTCAAATTGATACATCAATTTTTACTTAACATCATTCTTGAATATAAACCAGCAGTAGAAGTATATCCCACTTCGCTAAATTTTAAAAACTTGTCTTTATCATAAATAAGTGTTGTTGGGTAGACTTGTATATTAAATTTTCGAGCGAAATATCCATCTTTGTCATTTACGACATTAAAGGTGAGCTCATGTTCATCTAGGTAATTTTGGATATTTTTTTTACTTCCTGATTCTACTGCTATTGTTATTACTTCATAGTCTTTTGATATAGTTTCAACATTTGGTGACTCAAATTTACAAGTAGGGCACCAAGTAGCCCAAAAGTGAACCAATATAGGTTTGTCATTTTTTACTTTATATGTTTTATTATCTAGAAGTTTAAAAGTCTGAATATCGAGTTTGTCTGTATTTAGGTCAAGTGATCTATAGTAGCTAACGCCATTTAAAATTAGGGTTACGAGAACAACAAATATTATGGATTCTTTCAAATATTTTTTTATAGTATTTTTCATATTTTTCCTTGATTTTATTAAAAAATTTTATTATTTAAATTAATTTTTATTATACATAAAAAAATGTAACTTAGTGTGTAGTCTATCAAGTGACTACTTTATGGTATTTGTTATCAAAAAATAGTAATACCTAAACAATGACTATTAACGTTTAGATCTTTAGTACAAAAATAATACCAGAAGAAGATTTTGAAAAACGATAGGATTGATTGTTTTATTTAATAATATTTCTCAACCAATTGCAGGTTTAGTAATCGCAGTTTATGTTGGTATTTTTAGTGTTCAAACAACAGTATTATATATTTCTAGTTTTGCTTTTGCATTGGGAACTGTTGTTTTTATTTTATTAAAAATGAAATCATCAAGTTTTTCAGTAGTAAAAAGTTAAGCTAATAGTTATTTGATTGACAAATTATGTAGTTTATATTTTATATAAAAGCCCATGATATGGACTTTTATGAGTGTTTATTCTTCAGTAGTAGTTGGTGTATCTGAATCAGATGAAGTCTCTTCTTCTTTTACATCACCATCTTTTAGAGCTTGCTTTTTCTTCCGTTTTTCTTCTTTCTTTTTCTGCTTTTCAAGCTCTTTAGCTCGTTTTTCATATGAGTAGTTTGTTTTAGCCAAAAGTAATCCTTTTTAATAATTGATAAGTTAAATATGCTAGAAAATACATGAAGTAATTTGGTTTACACTTTTTAGCGTAAATTGTCACTTCCTTGCTATTTTGAAATTAAAGGTTTTAGATATCTAAATATAAAGTTTTAATAACTAGACATATTTGTTCATATAAGTTTTAGTATAGCTAAGCTTTATTGTATTTGTTGTTAATTAAGATAAGTTAATGTAAATTTGTTGACGGATATTGTTATAAAGAAAAAATTTGAAGGATATTGAGTAGAAGTAGTTTTAAAATAAGAAAAAGGACAGATTTCTCTGTCCTTTAGAAAAAGACTATTGTCCTGTAACGTTTTCCGCTTGAGGACCTTTTTCACCTTGACCAAGTTCAAAAGTTACTTTTTGTCCTTCGTCTAGAGAAACTCTACCATAACCAGTGTTGTTAATTTGTCTGAAGTGAACAAATACATCTTTTCCACCATCTTCTGGTTCGATAAAACCGAAACCTTTTTCACTGTTGAACCATTTTACTGTTCCATTTACTAAATTTGCCATTGCAATTCCTTTTGTTATATATGCTTTATAAATAAAGCTGTCGAAAATATAAAATTGTGTATTCTTTAGGGTAGATTGGTACTGTTAACAAAAGTCATCAATAAAAAACAAACTAAGGATGAAACACGAATTCATCTTTCAATTGGAGAGAGTATAGCAGGAAAATATAAAAATATCAAATTATTTAAATTATTTTTCACTTTTTTTGATAGAAATGTGAAAATTTTGTGTAAAACCACGTTTTGTGCACCCTATTGTAGTATACTTTTAGTAAGTATCTATGCTATAAGTAAGGTCTTGATATTAATAATATTTTGTAATACTATACATGCCAATTTCTTAGAATAAAAAGGCTAGTTGTCCATGAATCTTAGATATATGAAAGTAAATCTTACTTTATTCCTTACTCTTTACTTATCAATAATACTTTTCTTTTCAGTTGTGAGTTATAATTTTTTCATAAGTGATTATATTAAACTTGAAAATAAACAGAATCAAAATAACATAAATACTATGCTCTCCCTTATTAATACAAATATTTCAAATATTAAAAATGTCACCAACGACTATAGTAAATGGGATGATTCATACGAGTTTGTTAACAATGTGAATGAAGAATATATATATGAAAATTTCAGGGAAGGTACCACTACCTTAAAAGACCTAGGTGTTGAGTTTTTTATTTACTCAAATCTCAAAGACGAGGTTGTTTTTTCAAACTATTCAAATACTTCACTTAAAAGTGATAAGAAAGCTTTTGAAAAAAGCGTGTTGAGTTTCTTTAAAAAAGACGATGTAAATACTGTTTTTAAATATAAGGGCAGTTTTATGTATCTAGTAAAGTCTCAAATCAAAAAAAGCGATAGAACTGGTAAAACAAATGGGTATATTTACAGTGGAAAAGTAATAAGCAATAAAAATATAAATACACTTACAAATATTTTTAAAAAAGTTTATCTATCAAATAGGCTTTCAAGCAAGAATGAACTAGAAATAAAACTACTTTTTCAAAATAATGCAAAAGTTGCAATTGCTCGCGTAAATTCAACTCTGGTCAATAATATACAAATTTTTGATGATAATAATAATTATATCTTTTCTATTATAAGTGAAAACGAGCGCGATATGCTCAATAATGGTCAGAAAACTATTATTATATTTAATCTAATCATCGCTATGTTTGTATTTGTGATATTGTTAATTTTGTATAAAAACCAAAAAATACTTGAGAGCTTGGTTGAAAAAAAATCTAATGAACTTATAGAAAATCAAAAAATTATGGCTCAACAGTCAAAAATGATTGCGATGGCTGAAATCCTAGATAATATTGCACATCAATGGAGACAGCCTTTAAGTGTCATTACTACAGCATCATCTGGTGTAAAACTAAACAATGAATTGGGCTTGTTAAATGATAAGATTCTAATTGAGTCAATGGACACGATAACAAGCTCAGCACTGTATTTATCAAATACAATTAATGATTTTAGAAACTTTCAACACAAAAATAAAAAAAATGTCGAATTGTGTCTATCTCAAACCATTGATAAAGCAATCTTGCTTGTTGATGTAAAATTGAAAGAAAAAAATATTAAAGTTACACAAAATATTCAAGGTATTAAGATACTGGGAATACAGAACGAACTAATACAAGTATTATTGAATGTATTTAATAATTCCATTGATGCTTTGGAAAAAAAAGAATCTAATGATGATAGGCTGATCTTAATTGATATGATAAAAGATGATGATTTCATTACCCTGAGTATTAAAGATAATGCGGGAGGGATTCGTGAGGATATAATAGATAGAGTTTTTGAGCCATATTTTACCACTAAGCACAAAAGTCAAGGTACAGGAATAGGTTTGTATATGTCCTTTGAAATTATTAGCAAACATATGAAGGGTGAACTTCTTGCAAAAAACTGTACGTTTACTGTTGCAGCCAATAAATATAAAGGCGCAGAATTTACTATAAAACTACCGCTGATATAGACTTTATAAACCGTTTTTTAACTGCAAAGGAATAAAGAAATCAATTTGCTGTTTATTGCTGGTGAGAATATTTTCTAGGTCGCTATACTCGGCATATGCAGGGAAGTTTCTGATTTTATATTTTGAATTGCTGGGCCAAGATTGATATGCATGTTTCATCAAATCATACAGTTCATCATGGGTACAGTAAAAACTAAATTTAGCAAACGTTCCATCTTCCATGACACACGTTCCAAATTCTCCACCTTTTGATATGTGTTTGTCCGTATGAATGGAAGCTAGGTATCTACACTCTTCGTGCGGCAAAGATGAGGGATAGTTATGAAAAACTCCGATATATTTATAATCTCCATCAAATACTTTCTGTTCTTTTAGCCAGCTGTCAAGTCTTATCCAAGTATTTGCTATCTCTTTTCTATATCCATGAATACGAAGATAGGTAATACTAAGGTCAGGTTTATGCACAATTTCAGGTTTATTTATTTTAAATAAGGAATCAATTTTTTGATGAACACTTTTTTCTTCGTGCTTTAGTGCTCTCCATTTTGAAGGTGTCATTAAAAATCTCTTTTTAAAAGCTGAACTAAATGCACTGCTACTTAAAAAGCCTACTTCTTTTGCAATATTATCAATAGATTTATCAATATTATATATAAGTAGATTAGAGGATTTTTCCAGGCGAATATTTCTAATATATTGTGTGACTGATTCAGAAGTGATCGCTTTAAAAACCCTATGGAAATGATACAAGGAATATCCACTTATTTTTGCCAGACGTTTCGCACTGAGAACTTCGCCACAATGATAATAAATGTATTCCAATGATAAGTTTATTTGCTCATATTGAGCTTTCGTTGTATTGCCTTTTAACATGGGGCAATGTTATCAATATTTTTCTAAATAGCACATATGATAGATTTTAGATGTAAAATTTTATTTACTTGCAATCTGGATGATACTACTATCTATAAAATTATAAAAGGATATTTTATGGATATCAGAGAGAAAATGTCTCTAGAAATTAAAGATAAAACTATATTTAAACAAGTACAAGATTATTCATTAAGTTATTTAGACGAAGTTGGAAACAGAGATGTGTATCCAAATAAAGAAGCTTTGGGAAAATTAGAAAATTTCTCAGAGGTGCTACCTCAAAGAAGTATGGAAGCAAAAGATGTATTGGAGTTTCTAAATACAAATGGATCAAAAGCTACTGTTGATCACCTTGGAGGCAAATATTTTGGATTTGTAACTGGTGGCGTGATTCCTGCCTCCCTTGCTGCAAGAGTATTAAGTGATTTTTGGGATCAAAATAGCGGTTTGTATGTTATGTCTCCCATTGCTTCTAAACTTGAAGAAGTATGTGAAAGTTGGCTAAAAGAGTTATTTGGGTTACCAAAAAGAACAGTAGCAGGATTTGTAAGTGGCTCATCTATTGCCATATTTTGTGGTTTGGCTGCTGGGCGTTATCGTGTATTTAAAAACAATGACTGGGACATAAACAAACAAGGCTTTTCTGGTGCACCAAAGATTAGAATAGTTGCTGGTAAACAAGCACATGGAACGGTTGTAAAAGCAGTAACCCTTTTGGGGTTTGGTACAGATAATATAGAATGGGTAGATCACGATTCCCAAGGAAGAATTAAAGTTTCCCAACTGCCAAAACTAGATAAAAATACTATTGTTGTATTGCAAGCAGGTAATGTTTGCAGTGGTGCCTTTGATGACTTTGAAGCTATTTGTACACAAGCCAAAGAAGTAGGAGCTTGGGTGCATATAGATGGAGCATTTGGTCTTTGGGCAGCAGCAAGTAAAAAGTTGAAATATCTCACAAAAGGAATGGAAAAAGCAAATTCATTTTCTGTGGATGGTCATAAAACACTAAATACTCCCTATGATAATGGGATAGTTCTATGTGATGATGAAGAAGCACTTACCCATGCCTTACACTCCTCAGGTTCGTATATTGTTCACAATGAAAACAGAGATGGAATGTTTTACACTCCTGAGATGTCAAAAAGAGCCAGAGGAATTGAGCTTTGGGCAGCCATGAAGTATCTTGGACGTGATGGCATAGAAGAACTAATTGATGGATTCTATGAAAGAGCTACTCAACTCTCATCTGAGTTAGAAAAAGAAGGCTTTGAAATAGTTAACGATGTTGTTTTCAATCAAGTTATGATTAGATATAAAAATGACGAGATCACAAATAAAATCATGAAACATCTTCAAGAGTCTGGAACTTGTTGGTTAGGCGGAGCTAAATGGAATGGTCAAGCTGTATTGCGAATAAGTGTTTGTTCCTGGTTGACATCCCAAAATGATATAGTTGATACTGTAAAAGCATTTGATAGTGCTCGTAAAAGTGTATTAAAATAGACAAGTTATATATTTAGTCCTGGAATAGGGCTAGGTATTGGTGCGTTTTAGATCTTGAAAAATCAATTTAGACCAAAATTATTTTAGTCTTTAGTTTGACTCAGTGCTCATAAACAGCTTTTGAATGGCTTTTTCTCGAAGGATTTCTAATTCACCACTTTTTTGCATCTCTATGATGACTTTATCCAGTTTTGTAACCAAATCTTTGTGTTTTATATGAACATAGTGATAAACCAGCATGCGATTTAAAGGAGGAGAGAGAGGGTGGATTGACTTTAAATTCATTTTTTTGCTTAACATAAGCCCATTAATTCTTGCAGTGATTACAATATCGATTCTGTTTGCATTAAGTAACTCCATCATTTTGATACTGTTGTTGAAAACTTTAACCCTGTCCATTCCATTGGTACAAAGCTCAGCATGTCTAACACCTCGCACAATTCCAATATTATAATCTTTTAGATTAGCGCAGTCTGTGATTTTAAAGTTGTGATTTTTCGAAAAAACAGAAGGTTCAATATAGTTTATGGGTGTAGGTACTCGGACTAGTGTTGAGTAATCTTCACCAATTTTGAAAATCCTATGGACTTCTCCATCTACTCTTCCAGCACTAGATTCACTTAGGGCTCTTTTTCCTGGCATATCTTTCATTTGAATTGATATTCCAATTTTATTATAAATTGTTTTTAAAATTTCAGCACCTACCATCTGATCGGGCGTATTTTGTATTTGAGCAAAGATAAGTATTGATTGGGCAAAGGATATTTTTGTTAATAAAAAAGTTAGTGTCAAGATAAACAAAACGTTCTTCATGCTTTACCTTTGTGAAAAATATATGGTATGAATAATCCTAGCATAAGTTAAATAACTATTAATTTATCAATTGGTATTAATGGAAATAATTAATCTTCTTACTATTGAGTAGCGAAGCTATTGTTTTGATTCATTTCTTGCAAGTAGACAGGTGAATTCATCCGTTCTTTTGATGCTTTCTTCAGTTAGGTCAAGTGCTTCTATATAATAGATATTTTCTCCAAACTTGATTGTTTTAAATTCTGCTTCAATAACATTTTCTAAAAAACTTTCTAGTTGTTTGGTACTATCTTTATTTAAAAAAATAGATTTGTAGTCTCTCATGATTTATGCCTTTGCGTCTAATAAAAAGATTATATCTAATAAGTTAATGATTAAATATTGAGTTTATATCCCAGGCCGGAATAATTTTTGACGATATTCTTATACGTACTTTTCCGAAGATCCCTAAAAAGTGATTTAAAAGCTGCCTCGCTTACTTCATCTTGCCAAACATGAAATTTAATTTCTTCATAAGAGATGATTTTATTTGGATTTTGAATAAACAAGTCTATTAATAAAGCTTGTTTTTTGTTTAAAACGTATGTTGTATTTCCCTTGATAATACTTTGTGTATGAAAGTTAAAAACCAAGTCTTCTCCCAGACTAACGTTACTATATAAACGTTTTGAGATTATTTCCATACATTTGTTTAATGCATTTATTAAGACTGCATCCTTAAAAGCACTGTCAATATACTTGGTGATGTATAGTTCCATGAGTTCATTTAGATATTCATTCTTTTTATTGTTTGCAATCACAATAAAAGCAGTTTTTAAATCAACTTCTCTTAACTCTTTTAAGAAGTTAAGGTACTCTCTATTTTTAAAAAAACTGCTTACTATGATTAAACAAGGTGAGTTCTTCTTATACAAATTTTTTGCAACATCGAGATCAGATGTAAAAGAAATAAGATTTACATTTTCTTTTAAAACTTCTAGAATTTGACTTTTGTATGTATCATCATCATAAATATACAATACTGATAAATCACTCACCTTCATTTAATACCTTTAAGCGCTTAATATTTCTTGTGTAGAACTCATTTTTGAAAACCCAAAAGACAGGGCAGCCATAGAGGATGCATGTACTTTTGAAGCATCTATTTTAACTCCCTCAAATTCTAAAGCAAGAGTAGCGCAAGCATCATGTGCAACTGTGCAATTATAGTTTAAATCACTGGCTGCTCTAACTGTAGAGTTTACACATATATGGGACATTGCGCCACAAATAATAACATCTTCAATATTAGATTTTTCTAATACCTCTTGAAGCGCGGTATCAACAAAAGAATTGGCATGATTTTTAACAATCACATCTTCTTCTTTTAATGGTGCAACACTTTCATGTATATCAAAACCTTTAGTATCATGGATGAAAAATGGTGCGTCCTTTGAAAGTGATTCGTGTTGTATATGTATAATTTTTATGTTTTTTTCTCTAAAATTTTTTAGTAGTAGGGCGGCATTGGTTGAAGCCTCCAATGTGTTTTCTAAGATAAACTTGGCGTCGCTAAAATCTTCAAAATAGTCATTTTGAAAATCAACAATAATTAAAGCAGTATTTTTCATTTATAATCCTTTTTTTGTGTATAAAAGTATAATAAATAATAGAAGGAAAAAAGTAGGATTACAAAAGTATTTAATTTTCTATCTTCAGAGAGTAAGCATAAAATAACATTTATTAAGTTAAAGTAAAATATTAATATTTATATAAATAATTAAGAAAAAATTTAGTATTATGCTGTTTATCAATAATATTAAGGAAACCTCCTGTGCTTAAACAAATGTCAATCAAACAAAAACTTATTCTTATTATGTCAATACCATTGACTGTTGTGATTTTGCTAGCTGCAAAACTCGCTTATGATTCTTATACAAATAAAGCTAATCTTGAAAAGCTAACAAAGGTTGTTCTGCTTTCCACTAAAATTGGTGCATTAATACATGAAACTCAAAAAGAGAGAGGTCTTACTGCAGGTTACTTAGGTAGTGACGGAAAAAAGTTTAATCATGAATTATTAAATCAAAGACTTCTTACTAGTAAACGAAAAGAAGATTTTGAAAGTTATTTATCCCAATTTGATTATGAAAATTATAGCAAAGAGTTTAGCTCAAAACTACAAGAGTCTTTTCAACAATTAGAGAATATTGATTCAATAAGAAATCAAGTCACTTCTCTTGATCTAAGTACATCTGAGGCACTTACTTATTACACAAATGCTAATACCTTCTTATTAAACATAGTTAGTAGTATTACCAAACTATCTAGTAACGTAACTGTAACACGAGATATAACTTCTTATATGAGTTTTCTATTATCAAAAGAGCGAGCTGGAATAGAGCGAGCTGTTGGTGCAAATACGTTTGTAAGAGATAATTTCGGTTTGGGAATGAAGGTGAAGTTTATTACTTTAATAGCTGAACAAAATGCATATTTGGATACATTTGAAAAAGTAAGTGATTCAACTTCAGTTGATTATTATAAATCAACTGTCCAAGGCTCATCAGTTGATGAAGTTTCTAAGATGAGAAATACACTTCTAATGAATTCTTCAAATAAGAAATTCGGAGTTAACTCTGCATATTGGTTTGAACAAATTACCAAAAAAATAGAAATGCTTAAAAGTGTAGAAGATCATTTGTCCACAAAATTAGTGAATTCAATTAATATTGAATTAGATATTGCACAAAAAGACATGCTGATCTTTGGACTATTAAGTGCTTTTGGAATTGCTATGACTTTAATCCTTGCAAGAACCATTGCTTTTGCAATCCTAATTGACGTTGACGTTGTAAAGAAGGGTTTAAGTGATTTTTTTGCATTTATAAATTTTGAAAAAGATGATATCGAGTTACTAGAAGTTAGTTCTAAAGACGAACTTGGAATGATGTCTAAAACCATAAATGAAAATATAAAAATTACAAAACTAAATATTCAAGCTGATAGAGCACTTATCTCTGATACCATACGTGTTGCAAACAGCATTAACGAAGGGCATTTGGATGCTAGTATTAAAAAATCATCTAATAATCCAGCATTAAATGAACTAAAAAGTATTGTGAATGAGATGTTGTTTACTCTAAACAAAAATATATCTAATATTCTAAATGTCTTAAATTCTTTCTCAAATTTAGATTATCAACCAAAAATTGAAAATAGTCAACTCTCTGGAATCATTAAAGAACTTGAAGATAATGTAAATATTTTAAGAGACTCAATAACTGGAGTTTTAATTGAAAATAAAAAAAATGGTATGCTATTGAGTAGGAACGCTGGAATCTTAAGCAGTAATATGAATAATATCTCTATGGCTGCGAACTCACAAGCAGCCTCACTAGAAGAAACAGCAGCATCTCTTGAAGAAATTACTGCAAATATTAAAAACAACTTTGAAACTACTGTTCAAATGACAAAGTACGGTAGCCAAGTAAAAGACTCAGTACTTGCAGGACAAGAATTAGCAAATAAGACCGCTTCATCAATGGATGAAATAAATACTCAAACCTCCTCAATAAGTGAGGCTATTACAGTTATTGACCAAATAGCATTTCAAACAAATATTTTATCTCTAAATGCTGCTGTTGAAGCAGCAACGGCAGGAGAGGCTGGAAAAGGCTTTGCAGTAGTTGCACAAGAAGTTAGAAACCTAGCAAGTAGAAGTGCAGAAGCTGCAAAAGAAATTAAAGATTTGGTTCAAAATGCAGAGGCTAAAACACTTGATGGTAAAAAAATTGCAACAGATATGATTGAAGGATATGATGATCTAAATAGAAATATATCAAGTACCATTGCATTGATTGAAGATGTGAGTATGGCCAGCAAGGAACAGTCATCTGGTATGCAACAGATAAATGATGCGGTTAGTAATTTAGATCATATAACGCAAAAGAATGCCCAAAATGCATCTGATGCTGATTCTATTGCTCAAAATACAAAAAAAATATCTGATGTCATCATATCAAATGCCAATGCAAAAGAATTTGATGGAAAAGATAATATTAATATTGATTCCTTAATTAAAGATACTCAAATACAAGCAAGTGAAGAAGAAAATATGAACAATGAAAGACGGGCCCCTGATTCAAGAATACATGAAAAACCTATTAATCAAAAAAAATTTGAATCACAAATTAATGATACTACATGGGAGAGTTTTTAAAAACTGAAATAATTAAGTATTCTTCAATAAGTTGTACTTTGTAGAATATTGATGCAAACCATTCTCTACAGACGAATACACAAGATTACGAAAAGGTTATCCTATTTTCTGTTTAACTAGATAAATAGCTAACTTTTTCTCGATTAGTGCTTTACTTGGCTGAATCTACTTTAGAATTCAGCATTCCTTAATTAAGCTTTTCTAATTCAATTACTTTTTTTGACTAAAAATCTATTTAACCAGAAAGTACTATAATGATATAGTCACTAAGAAATTACTTTTAATACATAAGCTCTGAAAAGGACTAAGGTGTATAAATTAACGCAAAAACACATAACAATTATATTTATATTGACCTTTATTATCACAAGTTTTGTGTTATATCAAAATATTTTTTTCTTAAGCCTATTCATTGTTTTTTTTGCTTTTTTGTCATTTTATATGTTTATAAAAACTCTTTTAGCAAAAGACAAAGAACTTGAAATATCCAACAATGAATCAGATTACACCAAAGAAGATTTGGAGAGTAAAGTTCTTGAGAGAACCAAGAGTCTAAACTACTTAAATAAAAAACTGCAAACATCAGTTTCTGATTTGAGTAAAACAAAAAAAGACCTAATAGAAGCTGAAAAGATGGCTAACCTAGGTCAGCTTGTAAGCAGCGTGACCCATGAAATCAACTCACCTTTGGGAATAAGTATTACAACATCTTCCCACTTAAATCACCTATCAGAGGAGTTAATAAAGCTATATGAAAAAGAAGAGATGTCACAAGACGAATTTGAACATTTTCTTAAAAAAGTACAAGATCTCTCTTCTATGCTAATGATAAATTTAAACAATACAAAAAACTTAGTGAATAGTTTCAAGAATATAGCCGTTGATCAAGCCATTGAAGACATAAGGGTTTTTAATGTAAAAAAATATTTTGAAGAAATACTTTTAGCACTTAAAGGTATCACCAAAAAAACTAACATTAAAATATATTTTACTTGTGATGATAGTGTTTTTATAAAAAGTTATCCGGGTTACTTCTCTCAAATTCTAACAAACTTTATAAACAATTCTGTTTTACATGGTTTTGACAAAGATGAAGAAGGTGAGATTTATATTGATATTTTTAATGCCAATAAAAATATAAGACTCATATATTACGATACAGGAAAAGGAATCAAGGAAGAAAATAAAGATAAAATATTTGAACAATACTTCACAACGCGAAAAGGTGCAGGAGGTACTGGTTTAGGATTACATATCATTAAAAAAATTGTCAATGATAAACTTGATGGAAGTATAAGGCTAAATCATAAAGAAAAAGGAGTTGAATTTCTTATTATTGTTCCTAAAAATATTTAATCTTTGATATAAATGAAGTGTTACCTACCACTCTATATCTAGGGGTTTAAATAACTTGAATTAAGTTTATATGGTTACACTTAGCTTTTAGTATGAGTATAAATTTAAGGAAAATTATATGTTGAAAAAAGTTTTATTTTGTTTGTTCTGTATCTCGAGTTTATTGCTTTCAAAAGATATTAATATAGCTGTAGTTACCCATGGTACTGATACAGATACATTTTGGAGTGTGGTGAAAAATGGTGTTAATAATGCCAGAGATGATATGAAAGTTAACGTGACTTACAGAAGTCCTTCATCTGGAGACTTGACAGAAATGGCAAGATTAATCAATTCTTCAATTGCTAAGCGACCTGATGCTTTAGTTGTATCAATTCCCGATGCCAATGCTTTGGGAAAATCTATTAAAAAAGCCATCAAACTAGGAATCCCCGTGATTACTATAAATGCAGGTAAAACCTTTGGTAAAAAAGTAGGTGCACTGATGCATGTGGGACAATCAGAATACGAAGCAGGAGTGAAAGCAGGGAAGAGGGCCAAAAAAGCTGGAGTGAAATCATTTTTGTGTGTTAATCAAGAGATAACAACTATTTCACTAGAACAAAGATGTCAAGGTTTTGCAGACGCCCTTGGTGTAAAAAACAATATGTTAGATGTGGGAACAGATCCCTCTCAAATTGAGCGAAAAGTAAAACCAAAACTACGAAAAGTGGATGCCGTGTTAACGCTAGGACCAGTTAGTGCAATTCCTACAATGCGCGCAGTAAAAAAAGCAAGACTAGGAAGACATATCTATTTTGTAACCTTTGATGTCAGCAAAGAAATTTTGACAGGCGTTAAAAATGGTGTGATTGATTTTGCAATAGATCAACAGCAATACCTCCAAGGTTACATGCCAATAGTTGTACTTTCTCAAATGCTTAAATATGGCGTTCTACAAAGTGGAGATATAGAATCTGGACCCAACTTTATTACAAAAGAAAATTTAGGTATGTACGAAAAGTATTCAGGAACCTATAGATAACAATCGTATAGGAATATTTTAGTTTAATTTCTCATTTTCATGCTTGTGAGGTAAACTTAAGTGTCTTTGAGGTTCTCCTTGAACCTTATATCCAATGACTACTGTGCCTTCTTTACACATAGAAGTGCCAATTTTTTTGGCTTCTTCTTTTGTATCTGCCATAATCTTTAATACTTTTTTATAATCGCCTTTTACAAAATGCACTAGATAGGTTACCATTATTTCCTCCTATGTATCTTATATATACTTTAACAAGTAAATGTCCCATTGGTGTCCTATATAGACTTATCTATTTGCCTAATGAATACTCCTAGTAGACAAACACTTGACAAAAGAGAAATTTCTGTGATATAATGTGTATATACACGTAAAAGGAAAAAGATGAATTTTTATGAAGAAGTTGCTCATGATTGTATGTTTGCAAAGTTGAGACATGTATCTAGATATGTAACAACTATTTACGCTAAAGAGTTGAAAAATGTTGGACTTACACCTGTGCAATCCTCAATGATGACAGCTATCAAGCTACTGGAGAATGCAAATATTAATACTTTGTCTGATGCTCTTAATATGGACAGAACCACTATAAATAGAAATCTTAAACCCTTAATAAGAGAAGAAATTGTGTATATGGGTGAAGGAGAAGATAAAAGAGAAAAAACCGTAAGTTTAAGTCATAAGGGTGAAGATATTTACGCTCGTGGTTATGAAAATTGGAAAGTAGCACAATCTAAGCTAGAAGAAAAGATTGGAAAAGACACTTGGGCAAAAATGAGCAGTGTTCTTGATGAAGTGATTCAAAAGATACACTAGAGAACATAAAAAATTTAATCATATATGTGTATATGCACATAAAAGGAATAAAATGAAAAAATTAAGTAAAGAAAATTATGGAGAATGGGCACTGGTAACTGGTGCCAGTTCTGGTTTGGGGAAAGAGTTTGCCCAGCAAATAGCTTCATATGGGGTTAACGTAATTTTGGTAGCTCGAAATAAAGAGTCTTTAGAAGATTTGAGTAAATCAATAAGAACCACGTACAAGGTTGAAACTAAGATTGTTATTGCTGATTTAAAACAAGATAATCAAATTCAATCTATTCTAGATGCGTGTCAATCCTTAGATGTTGGACTACTCGTAAATTGTGCAGGTCTAACGCTTTCTAAAGAATATCTTGACAATAACATTGAGGATGAAATTGATATCTTAAATGTTAATGTTAAAGCACCTATGGTTTTGGCTCACTACTTTGGTGCTAAAATGAGAAAGCAAAAAAAGGGCGGTATAATCTTTATCTCCTCTATTATGGCATTTGCAGGTGCGTCATCATGGGCAAATTATAATGCAACAAAAGCACATAATTTACTTTTAGCAGAAGGCCTTGGGCGTGAGCTTAAAAAAGACAATGTTGAAGTACTTGCAATGACACCTGGAACCATACAAACAGGATTTCAGAAAGCTTCAAATACTACAACCGTGTTGGGTGCCTTAGATGTCAAAGACGTAGTTATGGATGGTTTGAAAAGTTTGGGACAACGAAGTACTGTGACAACAGGTTTTAAAAACAAGTTTATTGCTTTTTTAACAAGAATCACTCCACGTTCCATTAATACTGCAATATTTTCTACAGTTGTAAATAAAATAAAAAATTAACACTTAAACGTGTATATACACATAAAGGATAAAAATGAAAAGAGAATTTTTTACGTGGGTGACCAAAAACCCGAAAAAGATAATGCTAGTAGGACTATTGTTGATACTGTTTTTTGCCTATGGTGCAACGAAAATTATAAAAGACACATCTGCTGATGCTTTTATATCAAAAGACCATCCAGCACTTATCAATAAAAATAAATTGGTTGAATTATTTGGTCTTGAAGATCCTTTGGTTGTTGTTATTGAAAATACGCAAGGTGTTTTTAATCCCAAAACCCTTGACTTGGTTTATAAGTTAAGTGAAGAGATACAAACTTATAAAGAAGTGAAAAACGATGGTGTAACATCTTTGTCAACCCAAAAGAATATCTATGGAGTAGAGGATGGAATGGAAGTTGAAAACTTCATCTTAAATAAAAACACTACTTTATCGCAAGCAAAACAAATAGAAGGCCACATTGACTCCTTTCCTTTAATGCAAGGAACATTGGTATCTTTAGATAAGAAAGCAACACTTATTATTGCAGATATGATTAATATTAATGATGCTGAAATTTTGTATTTCAAACTCTTAGAGCTAGCAGACAAATCAAAAACAAATGATATCAAGCTATATGTTGCAGGAGAGGGTGCTGTTAGTGGTTATATGGGGTCATACATAGATAAAGATGCCAAAGTACTTAATCTTCTTGCAGGGCTTATTATCATGGTTGTTTTATATATCGCTTTTAGAAAACTGGGTGCAGTTTTATTGGCAAACCTTGTAATCTTAGGATCAACCATAACTGCTCTTGGATTTATGGGCATGAATGGGGTGGCATTTTTCATCATCACCAATGCTCTACCTGTGGTACTTATTGGAATCTCAGTTGCTGATACCATACACATATTAAGTACTTTTTTTGAGAGAAGACGTGACTTTCCAGAAGAAAAACACAAACCAGCTATTGTAGAAACGCTTTTAGAAATGTGGAGACCAATAGGATTAACAACACTTACAACCATGGCTGGTTTCTTAGGACTTAGCCTTTCTTCAACAATGCCTCCTATGATTTACTTTGGCTTATTCGCTATGGTTGGAGTTGCCATGGCTTGGTTGTTTTCAGTTACAGTATTACCAGCGATGATGACACTTCTAAAATTAAAGCAGAGTTCACGGTTTATAACAAAAGAGAAGCAAAACCAAGTATTGGGAAAACTGGGACATCTCGTTGCCACCTATCCAAAGGCAGTTTTGAGTTTTGTGGTTCTAATTGCCATCTTTGGGTTAAGTGGATTTGTTAAAGTTATTGTCAACGAAAATAGAATCACTGTTTTTAATGAAAACGAGCCAATAGTACTTGCAGACAAAGTTATCAATGGACGATTTAAAGGCTCACACTACTTGGATATCTTGATTGACAGTTCAAGTCCTGAAGGGTTGTTTGAACTGGATGTTATGAATAAAATTGAAGCGCTTCAAAGCTATGCAAAAACATTGCCTTATGTTCAAGGAAGTGTTGCTTATACGGATTATTTAAAACAAATGAACAAATCACTCAATGAAGCAGATGAGAAACAGTATGTCTTACCTCCAAGTCCTGAAGCTGCATCACAGTATTTTCTACTGTACTCAGCACGAGCTGCTGCTGATGACTTTGAAGATATCTTGGATTATGACTTTCAAAAAGCCAATGTTCGCATATATATTAACACAGGAGAGTATATACATGATAAGGAGATTGTGACCAAAATACAAAGTTACTTAGACAAACATATAAGTAGTGAGAATCTAAAAGCACAAATCAGCGGTCGAGCCAATATTGATTATCACTGGGTAAAACCAATTGAGACGTCTCACTTCCAAAGTGTGGGTATTTCCTTACTATTGGTATTTCTTATGGCGTATGCCTCCTTTAGAAGTTTGGGTACAGCTACATTAGTTACCGTGCCTGTAGTACTTTCTATTTTGATGATCTACGGAATTATGGGCTATAACGGGATTTGGTTGGGTATTGGTACTTCTATGTTTGCTGCAATTGCCATTGGATTGGGCGTTGATTTTGCCGTACATACTGCACAAAGATTTGAGTCTTTGATGGAGCAAACTTCAAATATAAAAGAGCAAGTGATCTTACTTTATAGCAGTACTGGAAGGGCACTGTTTTTTAATGCTATGGCATTAACCCTTGGATTTGGAGTACTTGCTAGTAGTAAGGTTGTACCTTTGGTTGAGTTTGGAATATTGGTTTCAGTTGCTATTGTTTCAAGTTTTTTATTTAGTTTATTAATCATACCTGCAGTGATGGTATTAAAAAAGGAGAAAAAATCATGAAGAATATATTAAAAACCCTGACAACAATAGTTGGTTTATCCCTTGGCTCATCGCTTTTTGCTATGGATGCTTTAGAAGTTGTTAAAAAAGTCAATGAAAGAGAAGATGGTTTAAGTGTTGTACGAGATTTAAAAATGGAACTTATTGATAAAAGAGGTAAACAAAGAGTGCGAGAGACCATCTCTTATAGGAAATATTACGGGGTGGATAAAAAAAGTGTGATTTATTATAAAACGCCTAAAAGACTCAGTGGAACTGGTTTTTTAACTTTTGATAACGAAATAAAAGACGATGAACAGTGGCTATATTTACCTTCTTTGAGAAAAGTAAGGAGAGTATCATCCGCAAATAGAGGTGATTGGTTTTTAGGAACGGATTTTTCATATGAAGATATCAAAAAAGAGACAAAGATTTCCACAAGTGATTTTGATTTTAGGATTTTAGAAGAAACACAAGAAAAAGGAATCTCTTACTTTGTGCTTGAATCCACTCCTAAAAATAAAGCATTAGTCAAAGAATTGGGATACTCCAAAATTGTTTCTTGGATAGACAAAGATATATTTATAGCTAGAAAAGCTATTTTTCACGATGAAAGGGGAGGTTTACTTAAAACACTTCTTAATAATGATATCAAAAAAGTTGATGATATTTGGACCATTCATCATCTTCAAATGAAAAACCATCAAAACAAACATGTGAGTAATTTTTATTTTTCCAATGTGGATTACAAAAAAGAAGTTAAAGACAGTAGTTTTACCAAAGCTTCATTAAAACGAAGAAGATAAGGTGAAAACTCTTTTAATTTTTTTGAGTTTTGTGGCTTTTCTCTTTGCTTCTGAGAGTTCACAAACTTTAAAATTACGTCAGGAGACTAGCGTCAATCATGAAAGTGATGATTCAAAATTACAAAAGAGTATCTTGAATGCCAATTATGAACTTAATATTGATTACGATGATGAATCTAGAGTTGTGTTAGAAACAACTCTAGAAGTCGATGCAAAAGATAAAATAAATCCAAATAAATATAATAGTTCTTCTTACAGTAGCTTTTCCAAACCTCTTAGCTTGGGAACTTCTGGATATCTAGAATTACGTGAATTGTACTTTGAAAAGTATATTGATGATACTTTATTTAAAATGGGAAAAATGCAAAACGTTTGGGGTAAAGCAGATGGCTTAAAACTCATAGACAAGCTAAATCCACAAGACTATTCGCAGTTTATTCTGCCTTCTTTTGAAGAGTCCAGAATACCTTTATGGTCTATTTCATCAGTCACAAACTTTGAAAACTCTGAACTTGAAATCATTTGGATTCCTGATACAACCTATGCTAATATTCCCAACTCTGGTTCAGAATATGCTTTTACTACTTCAAGAATCATACCAAGTGCTCCCCAAGGATCAAGTACAGTAATGGAGGATGTAGACAAACCCAATCACGCAGTAAAAGATTCTGATATTGGTATAAAATACTTGATGATGTTAGATAATATGGAAGTAGGTTTTTATTATCTATATTTTTATGAAGATAATTCTGTGTTATACAATACCTATGATAGTGGTACAAATACAGTAAGCCTCAAACCAAAATATGAAAGGTCACATTTTTATGGGATGAGCTTAGATTATGCCAAGGGTGATTTTGTTTATAGAGTGGAAGCTGGTGTAACTAAAGACAAATACTATTTGAATAATCTCTCTATAAGAGGTATACAAAAGAGTAATGAGTTTGCATACATCTTTGGAGTGGATTGGTATGGTTTATCCGAGACTCTTCTGAGTTTTCAATTTAATCAAGCTTATATCTTAAGTGATAAAGAGGGATATAACATACCCAAAGTGGATAATACTATGACTTTTTTATTTAAAAGAGATTTTATGAATGATACTGTATTCGCTGAAGTATTATTGATACATAATTTAAATGATAAGGATGGAATAATTAGGCCAAAATTATCATATGAATTAGATGCTGAGAGTTTAATATATATTGGTTTTGATAAGTTTTATGGAGATAAAGATGGTTTATATGGTGAGTTTAATAAGCAAAGTAGATTTACTTTTGGCTATGAGAAAACTTTTTAGCAGTAAAGTCCATTAAGATTATTTAGTGGACTTTGTTTGTATATTAATCTAAAGTAGTTTAGCTGGTATAAAAGAAAATCATCAAGGGTATATACAGCAGTGATATCAAAGTAGAAACAAATACAGTAAGGGACATCTTTTCTGGTTTCACATCAAGAAGAGTGGCTATGGTTACAGTGTTTCCTGCAAGGGGTACAATACTAAATAAAAACATGACCATATACAAACCGTCATTTAAAAAATGAATATAGGTTTTGTCTATGAAGATAAACAACAATATCGAAGCTGGCCAAATAATAAACTTGATAAATAAAGCATAGGAGATAAACTTGATATCTAAAGAATTATTAGATTTGATATTTTCCATACCCATACCTAAAAGCATCATTCCTAATATGGCATAAGCACCTTTTAAATAATTACTGTAATCCACAAACATTTCTGGCATAGAAATACCATAAACGTTTAAGGAGATTCCCAAAACAAAGGCATATAGCACTGGAAGTTTGAGAACTTTTTTGACACTTTGCAGTGCGGTAAAGTTACCCTTTGCAGTGATATAATAGCCCACTGAGTTTTGATATAAAATAGAAGCCAAAACAGTAAAGATAAAAACATCCACTAAGGCTGGTTCTAAAAACAAGATAGCCAGAGGAATACCAATATTTCCTGTATTTCCAGTTGCAGTACTAAAAGAGAGTAGATTGGCTGTATTATCATTCCAAACACGCTTGAAAATGGCCAAAGACGTAAAAGCAAGTATGGAGCTAAAAACGAAAAAGAAACTGGGCAAAAATAAAACAGAAGCATCAAGCTTCACATTGATGGTAGCTATTAACACAATTAATGGTGCTAAGATAAACAATAATATTTTTGCAATAGTGTCTTTGTTACACTTTAAAATCAATGTACTAAACAGACCTAAAATGATACTAAAATAAAGAGGTAGGATTTTTCCTAAAAGGGTCATGAATATAGTCATTAACTGCCTTGTTTGTATATAAGATTTTTGTGTAGTGTATTATAATTTTATGTATAAAGCATGTATAGGATAGTATAGAAGTGATGTGTAAATGTACTATATCAATAATCTAATGGCTATGTTATGATTCTGATATCACCGTTTTGTTCACTACTATATTGAATATCATACTCATTTAACTTCTCAACAATTAAAAAGAAATCTGACTGATACGTTCGTTCACCCGTATTTATGAATCTCAATTTTTCTACATCAAATTCAAAACTTGAATAGGAGAAGGTAATGGTTTTTTCTATTTGTCGTAATTCTAAAAGCAAAAGATCATTTGCATACTTGTTATCGATGAACGATTTTCCTGTTAGTATTTTGATTATATCTTTGTGTACTATAGGTCTTAGTAGTCTCTCCTTAGAATAATTCTCTAAACAAAGTCTATCTCCATACTTTAACGTACATTCATGGATATCAGATACTGTAATAATACGCTGAGAAGGATTGGCGTCAATTATAAAACTCAAGAGTTTTCCTCCTTCATAGCAAACAAAATCAATAAATACTATGTCGTACACATAATTGGTATAAAGACTTCTGGCTTCAATGTATGAGGTGGTTGTATCTAGGATTATTTTTGTAGGTAAAACATTAATTACATGGGTAAAATTCGATGAGTATTCTTCTGCATTTTTATCTTCAAACAATAATAATCTCATCTTTTACTCCTAATAAATAAGTAAGTGGCTTCATTATTATTATAAAGTATTAATGTGGCAAAAAAGTGATTCCTTACTAGTATTTTAATAATTAAGGATATTATGAAGATAAGTGAGTAACTTGGTAAAGTTAGATCTTGGATACTCAATGTAAAATCATATCTTTCTATGATAATTGAAATAGAAAATATGTATTTCGAATGATTTAATTTAAAGAAGATAAGTCTTTTTTGTATAAAGGCTTATCTAATCTTTAGGGTCACTGTAAAATAAAATAGTTTAGTTGGCTCGATTGTTGAAGGGAACACTCATGCAAGTAAGTCCCGCTTCTGCTTTAACAAACTCGGTAATATCTGTAGATTTCACATCATAGCCCAAAGATTCAACCAGCTCAATTGTTTCAGGGAAGGCTTGGTTCATACAAATGGTTTCATTGATCTTTAAAATATTCGCACCAAATGGCTCTTCGGTTGGTACATTTATTTGAGTAAAACCTTTAAAAGCACTATTATCGACCCATGATGGATTAATGAGTATGGTATTTTCATCAAGTGCAGTACAACCTGTTTTAAGATGCAAACATCCTGGAACTTCAACGCCAATGACTTCATAGCCATAAGGTGATATTATCTCTCTTAGGGCAGCTATTCCCTCTTGATTGGTTCTTGCTCCTAGACCTACAAAAATACGCTTTCCAATTTTAAGAACATCTCCACCTTCAATTTTTGCAGGTAAATTAATGCGTTTAATATCTCGGTATTTTGAAAAAGCCTTTTCCAAACCTTGACTCTCTTTTCGTCTTGACTCAACACCCATAGACGTTAATACCGCTAGTTCATCAAATACAATTATAGGATCTTCTACAAAAACACTATCGGGTAAAGATATATTTTCATCATGTGTGATAACCTTAGCCCCACATTCTTCTAACATCAAGCAGTAGGCTGCATGTTCTTTTTGAGCTTTTTGTATATCAATTGTCTCTTGCTCTAAAAATGTTAACTCACAAAGTTCCAAGCTAGGTGAGGGGAGATGGGTGATTATAGTTAACATGACTATCCTTTTTAATTTACTTATTTAATTTACTTAAATATAGTAAAGTATACCCTTCTATATATTTAAACTCACTATTGTATTTCTCCCATTGTCTTTTGCTTTATATAAAGCATCATCTGCATTTTTGTATAAAGAGCCTAAATAATGTAAGTCTTTGTTGTATTTACTTGAAATAATACCTATTCCAAAAGAGGCGGTAACGACTTCTGAGGGAAGGTTGTTTCGATGCTCAATTTGTAATAATTCAATATTTTCTCGTGTTGATTCTGCAATGGTCATTACATCATTAAAGTTTTTTGAGTTTATTAAAATACCAAACTCCTCACCTCCTAAACGAAAAATAACATCATCACTTCTTTTAAAAGTACGTTTTAATGATTGTGCAATTGAGATGAGTACCTCATCACCTGCTTGATGACCATAAGTATCGTTGTATTTTTTAAAGTTATCAATATCTAAAAGTAAAAAAGCAAAGACCTCTTCTTCTCTCATGGTTTTCTCAATTATCCCTTGTGCTATATCATTAAAGTATCGTCTGTTGTACAAAGAGGTTAACCCATCTGTAATAGATAACTCATAGATAATCTTTTTATCAGAGATATCTTGTTCTACTGCTGTATATCCAACATTACAGCTCTTTCTATTGAAGATTGGCTCCAGTACAGCATTAACCCAATAAAAAGTTCCATCTTTTTTAAGTTTTTTTATCTCACCTCTCCATGTTTCACTACGACTAATAACACGTTCAATGTCTTCAAAAAGAGAAGGAGACATATCTGGGTGTTTGATTATGTTATTACTTTTCCCAAGTAACTCTTCTTTAGAGTATCCCGATATATTACAGAAAGCTTGTGAAGCATAGTTGATGACACCTCTTGTATCAACTGTAAAGGAGATGACATTTTCATCAAGAAGTTTGTTATACCCTTTGATTTCATCAATTTGTTTAATATTTGAGAAGATATTGATTACTTTTGTTTTGAGTTCTTCTTCCAAAATAGGTTTTTTTATAAAATCATTGGCACCATTTTTGTATAGATTCACTTTTGTATTGATATCATTTCCCTCACTAATTATTATTATTGAGGTATCAGCGTACTTTGGATCTTTTCTTAAAATTTTAACAAATTCTAGACCATCCATATTTGGCATGTAATAATCAGAGATAATCATTTCTATGTTTGAATTTTGTTCCAATATCTCAAGTGCAGCTTTACCATCTTTAGCTTCATGAACTGTAAACAAAAAACTTCTGAGTATTTTTTTGATTTGAGCTGAAACAGTTGTTGAGTCTTCTACAATCAATACTTCTATATCTTCTATGTATACCAACAACTCAATTAAATCATATACCTTATTAAGACCATGAATAGAATCTTTCAGTACATAGTCTATTATGTTTTTATTCTCCATGGATTTAACAAAGTTTTTATCCACAGTGGAGCTTAAAATAACAGTAGGTACATTTTTGTTTTCAAGTAGCTGTACGAGTTCTCCATTTAACGCGTCAGGTAAAACAACATTGGAAATAGCAACAAAGAATTCATGCTCTTGCAGTAGAAGTTGTACATCATTTAAGTTTTTTGCCACATAAATCTTAAATGTATTCTTTTGTGAAAAGAGGTCTATTAATACACTGATAATGACAGCAGAATTGTCTACGATTAAAATTTTTTTCATGATTGGACCTTTATGGAATTAGGGTGAAGCATTTTGGCATTGAGTTCTTTTATGAATAAATAATTCAAAAGAACATCAATGCAACTGTATTAGCTTTTTACGTTAATATCTTCAAATATTAAAAACATTCTGTAGTATATCTTAAGTTTGATTAAATGTTACTTTTAAGTTACTTTATTATTGAAAGCTATAAAGCATATTTTGTATTTTTAGGTATAATACGAAAACTTTATGCGAGGAAAGAGATGTTCAAATACCTACTTATCATATGTTTAGTAACAGTTGGCCTGTATGCAAACAAAAACTGGATAAAGCTTGATTCACATGATACAAGTGATACTGTAACAAGCAAAGAGGATAGAACTTTAAAGCTAATACGTCCCAAATCCTCAATTCAAACAATCAAAGATTCAAAACAAGTTGATAAATCTGTACCTAGAAATACCTCTGATCAAGAGCTGTTAGAGATATTTAAACAAATTAACAATGTGGCAAATAAAGTACAATCAAAAATAAAAAAACAAAAACCCAGTATAAACTAAAGATACTACAGTACAAGTACATACTTCAAATATCTATTGTTTATGTATACTTTTGTCTAATAACTCAGTTGTATCTTCATTAGAGCGTGATCCTTTAATAAGTAACCATAGAGGAAAGACTACTTCCCCTATAAAGGTATACTCACTAAGTACCAAATCAATACTGGGATAAAGAAAGAAAATTGCAGTATCTACAATATAGCCCACAGAACCAATCATAAGAAGTATCCCTATTATTTTTGGTATATAGCCTGAATGGTATACTAAATAACCCATAGGAAATAACCACAAACCCCAAAATATTCCAGCGATAAAAATACCTGCTTCATGTAAGTTCAAAAAAAATAAAATCAAAGATGAAGTTTGTACGTTTATAAGAATCTTTATACCTTCTATAACTGTAGTATCTAATAGTAATAAAACAGCCATATGATTAAGTTCATTTAACATAGCAATAGGCACACCCATAAATATAAAAACAACCATCAATTGTGCAAAAGGTTTATGTATAGGACTAAGAATCTTATATAAAACAAGTACTACTGCTATATTGATGATTTGAACCAAGAAGGCAGATAACATACTCATACGAAATATAAATTCGTTCTCCATAATGTTATTGGCTGTTTTAAGTGCATCAGAGTCTACTATTAAGGCTTGTGGTACATAAAGAATACCAAAGATACCTAAAGGAATTAGGGACAAGTATAATAAGCCAGCTTGTCTACCTGGATTAATCATAGGGTTCATTTATATCCTTTAATCAATATCGTCTATAACGTAAGAGAACACTTCTTCTAGTGGAGCATTAAAAACCTGTGCTATCTTAAAAGCCAATTCCAAAGAAGGAGAGTACTTTCCTTTTTCAATGGCAACTATGGTTTGCCTTGATACCTGGGCTTTATTGGCAAGTTCTTGTTGTGTCATCTCATTACAATCAAACCTATATTTTCTGACAGTGTTTTTAAGTATATATTCACTCACTAGATACCTCTACGATAGTAATATACCTGAGTAGAAGGTCCTACTAATTCTGCTGCAAAAAAAGAGAGGATTAGAAGATTAAACATTACATAAATAGGCATACCATTAGCAGCACTAAACATTGCCATTAAAAAACCAAGCATGAAAGTTATAAAAGCGTATTTTAGGCTTCTTAACTCAATTAAGTTATCCAGCTCATCCACAATACTTGGCTGCTTCTCTTTGGTGATAAGTGCATGTGCTATATTGAAAACTATTTGGACAAAAATATTAAAGCCTATCTTGACACCAAGAATGATGATGACTATATAGGCCCAATAGGAGAAAGAATCAATTTTTTCTAAGATTCCACTTTGGTATTGTTGTACTAAATACATAGAATAGACGATGATAAAAAACGCTGAGGTGAAGATTGAAGTAATATGCTTTTTTTCTTGATAAGACATTATTGACCTTTAATTTGTTTTGATTCAGTGAAATAGTAGTGTAAACTTTACAATATGTCAAGTTTACTTTACATGATGAGCTAAACAAACTTTTTTATACTAAAGATGGAGTTTATTTAGTGAATAGATGTTCTGATCAAACGATTTCTACCGCTGTGTTTTGCTTTGTATAGAAGTTCATCAGATACTTGTAATATTTGATCTATTGTCTTGTGTTTGGCTTTTGTATTTAAACCTAAAGATATAGTAAAAGAAATGGTTTCTTCTCCTACTTGTATTTTGCAATTTTCACATGCTTTTCTTATTTTCTCTGATATAGCTGTAGTTTCCTTAAGTGTTTTATGTACAAACGTAATACAGAATTCTTCTCCACCAATTCTTCCAAAAATGGCTGTTTCATCTATAATCGAATTAATAATTGAACAAAACTCAATCAGTACTCTATCACCTGAAGAATGACCATAGGTATCGTTTATTTCTTTAAAATGGTCAATATCTATCATAAGCACACATAAATCGCCATGTGATGAGGTGACTTCTTTGAGCGCTTTTTCGCTCTCTTTAAAATAATTTCGACGATTTCTTATTTTTGTGAGCGTATCTGTATTTGCCAAAGTAAATAATTCTTCATTTTTTCCTTTTAGTTGCCTAAGGGTTAGGCTTAATAGTTCTGTTCTTTTCGAAACTTTTCTTTCTAGTTTAATGTTATATTCTTCGAGAATATTTTGATTTTTATAAATAAAATAACATATGATAAACAATAAAATTGCCAGAATAAGATTAAAACTTAAAATGGTTTTTTTCCCATTGTTAATGATTTGAATATCACTAGTAGTTAAAATTGAAAAAATATATCGATTTCTCTCATCATAAAATTGAATATTATTGTTGATTGATTTTGAGTCTAATGTTACCTTAATCTCAATTTTTTTTAAGTGTTCAAGTGCAAGTGATAAGTCATACTCATTATTGTGTTTTTGAGTTATGCTAATGCGCTTAAAAACTTTAGTGATTCTGCTTAGGTCTTCATTTTTTATGACTTTTCCACTATATATATGCCCGCTCACATTACCTGTTTTGTCACTTCTTAGTATTTCTGATTTAATTAAATAAAAAACATAAGATTTATACTTAAATATAGTACTTTGTGCTAGAGTTTTTCGTAAATTAATATAAATATTTTCTTCAAATTTGACTTTATCTTTCACGAGCTCCTTCACTTTGCCCGAATATTTCGAAAAAATCACTTGGTTTTTTAAGTTTGAAAATAAGATAAAATCAACATCCAAGTCCTCTAGTGTTGATGTGCCTTCTCTGAAGTTATCATAAAGATAATTTTTGTTTGTGTTATTGATAAAATCGTAGGTTTCATCCCATTTACTAAAATCATTGGCGCTATTTTTTATGTTTTGAAGATTGGTGTCCATTGCTTTTACAAGGGTATGTATGTTATTGAAGTTTTTATTTTTTTCAAGTTTTACAAAATCATCAATAAAAAAATTATATGTGATTATTGATAACAACAGTAGTAGGAAAAAATAGACAAGAAGAAAAAATGATAAGCTTATTTTCACATGATTAAATTTACTCATTAAATACGCCTTGCATATTTGGAGTTATCCACTAAAGCCTATGAGACGGCTTTAGTGTGAGATACTGTTCTATATACTCGGTCAACATCGAGGAACTTAGTTTGAGGACAGACAATTTCTCCTGTATTAGAAGCACCTTCGTGCCAACTTGCTGCATTTAAATCACCCACTACATATTTGAACTTGGCTGGGGTACCTTTCTTCTCATAGGGCTGTAACCCAGCGCTAATAAGCTTAACATTTTCAAGGGATTCAGTATTACTACCTTCTGCTGCATTATGAGTACTTAATGGACAAGAAAAGGTTAAATTTGAATGTCCCAACTCTTCTTTTGAATTCTCATCAAGGTGGCGAATGAAAATACCTGCATGGTCATTGTTTTTCAAGACAATTGTTCGTTTGCTTCCCTTTTGTGGAATATCGCTTGTTCTTGGTTCCCAATACCAGTTTTCCCAAGGATGTTTGTTATTGTCGTTCCAATAACCAGCAAGTTCAAGATTGTTTTCTGCATTATTGATTTCAATAAAAGCACGAGCATGATCAAACATGGTTTGTTCACAAAATTTTTGTTCTTTGAAGCTGTTTCCACTTCCCCAGTCTGCGAGGTTTTCTTCATTGATTTTGAAAACTATTTCATAGGCTGAGCCACTTTCACTGTATCCTTGTAGTCCTGCATTAATTAAAAGCCCATCATTATGAGAGCCTTCTGCTGCATTGGAGCTAAATCTTGGAGAAATAAAAGACATAGTGGCAAAACCGACTTCTTGATTATTGTCATCAATAACTCTATACCAAATACCAGCTCTGTTATGGCTATTAATAAGGAATTTTCCTGTTGAATTTTTTGCAAGGTTTGTAGGAATTATGTTTCTTTTATCAAGTTCCCATTCTCCCCAAGCACCTAAAAGCTCTAATTCGTATATTCCTGTGTGAATTGTAATACTTACGCTATAGTTAATGGTATCATCACTCATAATTTCACTCATAATTCATCCTTTCATTTGTTTTATACAAAGTATGAACTTGACATACTTTATCAAAACTATGCAATTAATAAATTATAACAGATAAAATACTAGTGAACGGCTTAAGAATTTAACATTATTTTATGCTTAAGTTATCTTTAAATAGACATCTTCTTTTTTAACCACTAAACCAATCTGGGCCCATAAAACACTTAATTAATCGTTTAAATTAATTTTCTGTGTTAATTATTGTTTTTTGAATCTGTGCTAAGATTAGATTACTATTTTGAATCAAGGAGTAAGTTATGTCTACACAAATAGAAGTTAAAAACTTACATCTATCTCATACCAGAGGTGAAATTATTACAGTGACCCATGTGGAGAAACCATACGGTGCACACAGTAGTCCCATTGTTAGTATTGGTACTTCTTATCATGGTAAAAAAAATAATTCTGTGGTTGAAATACCTTATGAAAACGTTGACGAAGTTATAAAAGCACTTATGGAGTCAAAAAAAGTATGTGATACATTTGTCCATGAAAATTTCCACGGTGAACTAGATGCTGATATGGGTGGTGGCGAATAAACAATATAAATACAAGGTGGTTTCTTGAACTTTCTTGTATTTATTTAGTAAACGAGATTATATTTTTCCATGAGTTCATTGATTTTTCCTGATATTTTGAGTTGTGTTAATCCTTCATTTATAAGTTTTTGCAATTCTTTACCATATTTGAAATTTTTCGAAATCATCATATGAAAAGGTTGTTTTGGTATATCTGGAATAATAAAATACTTCAAGTTTTCATTTTCAAAATAATCTTCTCCAACGACTTTAAATCCTGCAAATATTTCGTATCCTTCTGCAAAAACATCACAACGTTTATTATCATGATGTAATATTTTTATGAGTTTGTCATATGAGTGAATACTATCACTATCAATTTCTTCTGGTGTTAAACCTATATCTTCATATGAATATCCCATTAAACCACATATTTTATATGTTTCTTTTATTTTCAAAAGGCTTTGGTGCTTCAAACCGTTTGGAAATTTTGTTTTGGAATAAAAGAAGGCATAGTTCATAGAATAAAACTCTTGTGTTATAAAATAATCCTTTTCTCTTTCTTTATAATAAGGAACATTTAGCAACATATGAAAGGGATTGGCTTCTTTGACACTAAGTAGTGCACTTTGCCAAGGGAGTAACTCAATTTTGAAATTGATGTTGTTTTTATCTAAAATAAGATGGATGACATCAATTGCAAAGCCTGTGAGTTTATCTGGGTTGTTGTTATGATAATAAGTATATGGAGGCCATTGGGCATCATCATCAGCAATGTTAATTGTTATGTCTTGTATGTTTTGTGCATTTAAAGTATTCGCAAAGTAAAAAATGATGAATAAAGCTATACGAATAAACTTCATAATATTCCTTTTACTTGTAATATTTATCGACTATTTTTTGAACCTCACCACTTTTTTGCATTTGATTAAGAGTAGATCCGAGTTTATAGGCCAAAGAGTCTTTTGAAATGATACTTGGCGTATTGGATATGCTAATGGCCTTGGTTTTATCAAAGTTGGGATTTATGCTTTCCTTAAAGTGCATAGATGCTCTGGAAAAGCCTAGGTACATAGGCCTATTGCCTCCGCAACAATTAAGATGCAGTTTGATATCTGTGATATTATGTACCTTTAGATAATATTCAATAGATTTTCTGTTATACATGTAAATGTCATGTCTTTTCAATCGTATAAGCTTGATTGCTTTGTCTATACTCAATGCGGGCACTTTATTTAAAATAACGCCATCTATATGTGATATTAAATCAGCCATGGGTCCACCAAAGGCAAGTAGTACTTTCTTACCACTAAGCTGTCTTAAATTCTTTATTTCTTCTAAAGAATGCAGTGAAAGTCCTATATCTCCACCATCATGAAGACCATTTTCTATAAAGTAGACTACTTTAGTTCGGTTTGGCGTAAATGTAAATCCAGGATAAAAATCAATTTTCCCTTCTTCCATATATTTTAGAACTCGCTTTTTTGGGTATCTGTAAATTTTGAAGTTCACATTCATCTTTTTCGCAGCGCTTGAAAAGAGGTCGAAATATAAACCAGAATCATCTCCTATATCCCCAATAAGAGGCAATCTACCTGTTTCTCTATAACCCATGATGAGTGTTTGTGAAAATATAATATTAGGAAGAATAAAAGAAATAAGAACCAACAAACCAATTAAGTTTTTCATGGTCAATCCTATGTGAGTAAAAATAATATAGTTTATATTAAGATAAAGTACTGTTTCTTTTTATAAAAAAATTTAATTAATCAATGATTTTAATTTCATGGCAGAAGTTCCTTATCTATAAAAAACACCACCTTTTTGCCACATTTTTGATTTATAATTAATAAGTAAAGCTATAAAGAATTTCTATTGTTATTGTGACAATAAGGTGAGATATGAAAAAAAATGATATCCCCAAAATAAAAAATACTGTAGGATATGCCCTTTTAAAAAACGTATTCTCTTTATACGTAGTGATTGCTATAGTAATAACACTGGCTCACATGTTCAGTGAGTATAGATCTGCGAAAAATTTAGTTAATGAAGAGATGAAAAATATAAAAACTGTTTTTATCAAACAGTTGACCACAAGTATATGGAATTTAAACAATGAACTCTTAGATGATATTATTGAAGGAATATTAACCTCACCCTCAATTATTGGTATTTCAATCAAGATTAACACTATTGAAGGAAGTAGTAATTTTGGTACAGTTGATATTGTCAATAAAAAAGATGAAAACTTCTATTTCAAACAAAACAAAACAATCGTTTACAAAAAAGATATTTATTCTTATCGGTTTGATTTAAAACATGAAGATTTTATTCGAGGATCTCTTTTAGGCTCCATTGTTTTATACTCTGATGAATCAGTTATATATAATAAAATAAAAGGAAATTTTTTATTTATTATTGCCAATTCTATAATTAAGACACTTGCTCTTTGGATGATTTTCTTGTTTTTTGCCAAAAAATATCTTACGATCCCATTTTTAGAAATAATTAAAAGAACCAACAACATAGATTTCCACAAACTTGAAGAAGCCAAATTTAAGTACAGCTCTTATAATGAAACTGAGTTTGATGTTTTAAAAAAAACCTTTAATGATATGTATAAAAGACTTAGAATATCTTATCATAAAATAAATATTGCCAATAGAAAATATATGAATTTAAATGCCAAGTTAGAAGATAAAGTTGATGTTAGAACCTCTGAGCTGGCCCAATCAAATGATAAATTAGAGCAATCTATTACTAACTTTAAACGAACCCAAGGACAGCTAATTGAGTCAAATGATGAGCTAGAGCAAACTGTAGATAATTTAAAACAAACTCAAGATAAACTGGTTGAATCTGAAAAAATGGCAAGTTTAGGCGGATTGGTTGCAGGAGTTGCCCACGAAATTAATACTCCCGTTGGTCTAGGACTTACTGGAATTACCCACTTATCAGAATTAACTCGTGCCATTAGAAAAAATTATGAGGATGAAAACATGAGTAAACATGAGTTTGAAGAGTATATAAACAGCAATTCAAAACTCACCCAAATGATTACGCTTAATCTAAGTAAAACAGCCGAATTAGTGAAGAGTTTTAAAGAAATTGCAGTTGATCAAACAAGTGAGAGAAAAAGAAATTTTAATATTAAAGAGTATCTAGATGAAGTGGTATTTAGTTTGTATAATATTCTTAAAACAACCAAAATTAAAGTCCTTATTACCTCAAAAGAGAATATTAGCATCACTTCTTATCCTGGTGCATTTTCTCAGGTTATTAGTAATTTGATTATTAATTCAGTAAGGCATGGGTTTGAGCATGAAAAAAAAGGAAATATCAACATTGATATTACTAAGATAAATAATAATCTTCAAATACAATATATAGACAACGGAAAAGGAATCAAAAAAGAAAATTTACCCAAAATATTTAATCCCTTTTTTACTACCAATAGGGAAGGCGGAGGCACTGGTCTTGGCCTAAATATTATATATAATATAGTATCAAATAATTTAAATGGAACCATTACTTGTGAGAGTACTGAAGGAGAGGGTGTATTATTTAACATAATATTGCCGTACAAGGTATAAGCTCTTATTGATTTATGGAAATATTTTAGTGATTTAGATATGGAAATTATGCTAAAATACCTTATGAACATTCCGCTTTTTTATTGACTTTGTTAACATAAAAGGAATACTATGAAAAGATTTGTATGTTTGATTTTTTTTGTCTTTTATATCTTCCAGACTTTATATGCACAAAATGTAAAAGAGCTTACCTTCTCAGGTGGAGCCCCTCTTGACACCTATATCCCAAGTATTACAGTACCTGTGTTAACTGAAGCATTTAAACGAAATGGAATAACATTTAAAGCCCTATATCTTCCCAGCCTTCGCTCACTTGAAAGTACAAACTCAGGGTTTCTTGATGGTGAACTTCACAGAGTTTCTAATTTTCATGAGGTTAGCCGTGGAAAATACCCTAACCTAATAAAAATCGACTCAGAGTTAGTGCATGTTTGGGTAGTAGCTTTTGCTAAGAAGGATATTCAAATCAACGCTTGGAAAGATTTGAAAAAATATCATGTTTCTTATTATAGGGGTAGGAAAAATATCACATCAGCACTTGCTGAAGTACTCCCAGCAAAACAGATATTTACAGTGAGTAATGATAAAAAAGCCTTTGAACTCTTAAATGCGGGAAGAATAGATGTAGTGGTCACAGAGCGTAACCAAGGAAATAGAATTCTCTCTAAATATCCAGAATATTCAAATATACAAGAAGTTGGAAAACTCCAACAAAGTGTCATATTCTCATATATAAATAAAAAATACAAAATCCTCTCCATTAAAATTGCAAATACCATTGATGAAATGAAAAAAGATGGAACTTTTAATAATATAGTTAAAATGAGCAATTCTGCTCAAAAATGATGAGTTGATTTTCAAGGTCGATGACTTTATGTTAATTTGTATTTGATGAAGTTTTACTCTCATCTTTGGCTAAACCAGTAAAGATTATTTCAAATTGAGATCCTTCTCCCTCAACTGAGTCGGCTTTTATAGTACCTTTTAATCTCGATACTACAAGATTGTATATGATGTGTAAACCAAGCCCTGTTCCACCTGCAGCTCTATTGGTGGTAAAAAAAGGATCAAATATTCTAGGTAAAATATCTTGAGGTATTCCTTTCCCATCATCTTGATATAGCATGTGAACTTTTTCTTCTTTTATAAACACCTTAATAACTATTAAACCCTCATCATCTTTATCATAAGCATGCATCAAAGAGTTGGTAAATAGGTTTGTAAATATTTGATATATGGCGCCAGGATAAGTATTCACTTGGAGTTCTTTATCACAGGTTATTTCAATTTTTATATTGGTGTTTTTTAAGTTGTTGAGTAAACTAAAAACAACATGATTTATTCTTTCTTCTAAAAAAATAGGATAACTTTCATCTGTTGTTTCATCTACGCTGATACGTTTGAAACTTCGTATTAACTCAGCAGCTCGTTCCAAATTTGCATGAATGGTTGTATCAAGTTCGATACAGGTTTTAAGGTAATCTTCAAATGTATCTTGTGACATCTCTTTGTCTAGATATAAGCTATTCAAAGAATTTGTAATATGTTTTAAATGTGTGATTCCTGTTAGACTCACTCCTATGGGAGTATTGATCTCATGTGCCACGCCTGCAACCAAGCCACCAAGTGCCGCCATTTTTTCAGACTCTATCATTTGTTGTTGGGTTACTTTTAAAGTCTCCAAAGAATCATTTAAAACTTTTGTTCTCTCATCCACAAGTCTTTCTAAGTTTTCATTTAATTCATTTAATTCAAGTGTTTTACTTTCAGCTATATTTTTAGCAACTTCAAGCTCTTTTTTACTCATGTACAGATCTAAAAATATTTTTGTTTTACTGATTAAGGTGTGGGCATTAAAAGGTTTTAACATATAATCAACCGCACCTTCTTCATATCCAGTTCGTACATATTCTTCATCTTTTTTAATGGCGGTTAAAAATATGATAGGAATATCTTTATAGTTGTCATTTCCATGAATAATAGAAGCTGTTTCAAACCCATCCATCACTGGCATTTGAACATCCAGCAAAATTAAAAAAAACTCTGTACCAATAATCGCTTTTAAAGCATCTTCCCCTGAAAGAACAGTGTGGATATTGATATTTAAATCATCCAGTATTCTTTTTGTTGCTTGAAGATTTTTTTCATTATCATCTACGATTAATAATGATGGAATGATGCTACTTTTCATAATCATTCTCCACTAAGTATTTTTTAATATCATCTAAAGTTAAAACAAAATCTGCACCTGCAACATCCAGTGCGCTTTGTGGCATTATATTTACTTGCGCTGTTTTGGGATTTTCGACAATAGCCAAACCGCCATAATCTCTTATTTTTTTCAAGCCCAAGCTTCCATCCTTGTTCGCCCCAGTTAAAATAATACCTATTAATTTACTTTTATAGGTTTGAGCTGCACTATCAAACAGTACATCAATAGAGGGTATTGAGTGATTTACAGGTAGATCCAGCGATAAAGAAAAGGTTTTGTTTGACTCTATTAATAAATGATATCCACCAGGAGCAATATAAACTGTTTTTGCGCATATTTTTTCATTCTGTTTTGCTTCAAGGACCTCCATATGAGATAATTTATCTAAGATAGTATGTAACATCTCTTCCTTACCAGACATTTGATGCTGCACTATTACAATAGGCATAGAAAAGTCTTTGGGTAAATCTGGAATAATAGTTGATAAGGCATGCATCCCACCAAATGAAACACCAATAACTATTGCTTCATATTTATTCATCATTTCATCCTATAGATTTTTACATCTTTGGAAAACTTATTAAAATTTTTAAACACAGATGAAAATTCTATTGATTCTTTTTCCCCTAAAATCAAATATCCTTTTGAGGATAAACTGTCTGTAAATAATGTTAAAACTTTTTCTTGTAAGTTTTGCTTAAAATATATAAGTACATTCCTACAAATAATAATGTTCATTTCACCAAAAACATTGTCTGTCACTAGGTTGTGGGTTGAAAAAACAATATTCTTTTTTAAAGTACTATCTAGTTTTGCCTTGCCATATTTTACATGATAATAATCTGATAAAGAGTTTTTGCTTCCAGTTTCAAAAAAGTTTTTGGTATAAGTTTTGAGTTTATTGATATCATATATTCCTTCTTTTGCCACTTCCAAAGAATGATTGTTAAAATCTGTTGCATAAATCTGACAATAATCTAAAACACCTTCTTCTTTTAAAATAATAGCCAGGGAATATACTTCTTCTCCTGTGGAGCAACCTGCATGCCAAATATTTATTTGAGGAAATATTTTAAGTGTTGGTAAAATTTCTTCACGTATGGTTTTAAAGACCCAGGGGTCTCTAAACATCTCTGTTACAGAGATGGACATGGAATTTAGAAAGAGATTTAAAAAAGTTGTATCATGTAAAAGTTTTGGAATGAGTTCTGAGATATATTTAAAACCATTAGAAGTAGCAAAATATTCAATTCTTCTTTTAAAACTGGCTCTTGCATAGTTTCTAAAGTCATAGCCATATTGTTGATAAATAGAATCAATAATAAGATCTAACTCCAATTCTTCTGGATTTTTACTTATCATTTTTTAAATAACCAAACTGTTAACATAGAAAGGAGTTTTTCAAAATTAACAGGTTTTGTGAGATAATCACTGGCACCTGCTTCTATACACTTTACTCTATCTTGTGGCATAGCTTTAGCAGTTAGAGCAATAATAGGAATATCTTTATATTCATCCATCTTTCTAATACTTCTCATTGCTTCATATCCATCCATAACAGGCATCATGATATCCATAAGAATAAGTTCAATGCCTTTATGCTCACCAAGCTTTGATAAAGCTGTTCTCCCATTATCCGCTTCATATACAATCAAACCTGTTTCTTGAAGATGTTTTGAAAGTGCAAAGGTGTTTCTCATATCATCATCCACCAATAGTATTTTTCTTTGTGTCAATAAAGACTTTTCTTCATCCAAGCTATATATTGTTTTTTTAGCATCTTTTTTGTCCTCGGGAATCTTTTTTGTATTCATACTTTGTAAAAATAACAGCGCTTCATCCAGTTGTTTATCCGCTGTTTTTGAATCTTTTTTAATCACAGTAGCTGAGTACTTTTGTAGTTGATGTCGTTGTTGGGTACTTAACTCTTGTTTTGTATATATAATAATGTGGGGTAAAATAACTGTATCATCATTGGTTATTTCTTCAAGAACTTCAAAACCAGAAATATCTGGTAATTCAATATCAAGTATTACAAAGTCAAACACTTCTGAACATATTTTTTTGATTGCCAGTTTCCCATTTTTGACACTTTTAGTTTGGATATCTTCATTGTTTAAAAGTTTTTCTATTGTTTTTTGACTTTTAGAATCATTATCCACTATTAACGAGCTAAGGTTTTCTGCTGATTGTGCCTTGGCAATTTTGGATATGATTACTTCTATATCTTTCTTACTGGCAGGTTTTAGCAGATAACTAATAGCTCCACTTTGTAGTAGACTCAGGTCATCATCACGTCCGGAGATAATATGTACAGGTATATCTTTTGTTGTATTGTGAAATTTTAATTGTTCTAAAACTTTGTTTCCATCCATGTCTGGTAAACCCAAATCTAGAATAATACCATTTGGATTATATTCCAAGGCCAAATATAAACCATTTTTACCATCACCTGCTACTAGGACTTTGTATCCATGGCCTTTTACAATATTAAGTAGAATTTTGGCAAATACTTTATCATCATCAATGATTAAAATAGTATTTTCATCTTCTTTAATATTTTGTCTATCATCGCTTATAAAAATCTCTTCAGGACTTGGTTTTATATTTTCGTCTAGATTTTCTACTTTTTCATCTGTTTTTTCATTCAGTTCTCTTGGGTTTTCACTCTCCTCATCTATTGAGGGTTGATTATTGATTACGGGTAAATACAAGGTAAAAATACTTCCTTTATCTTTGGTACTTTCTAGATGTATTTCACCACCTAGTTTTTTGGCCAATTCTTTCGAAATTGCAAGTCCCAACCCTGTACCTCCATACTTTCTACTAGTAGAGCCATCTTCTTGTTGAAAGGCCTCAAAAATCTCCTTTTGTTTGTCTTTTGAGATTCCAATTCCAGTATCTATTACTGAAAATGCCAAGGTATTTTTATGATGAAGTACTTTTGATATATATACTATTGTTTCATCAGGTTGATGCACTTTAAGCTCAATTGAGCCTAGCGTTGTAAACTTGAAAGAGTTTGAGAGAAAGTTTTTTAGGATTTGTTCTAAACGTTGAGCATCGGTTTCAATAATAGAGGGAATATTCTCTTCGCAATAAGCTTTAAACTGAATGTTTTTATCTTTAGCATTGACTTTAAATAGATTTGTAATATTTACACACACTGCTTTTGGATCAACATCTTCAATATGAGTATTGAGTTTCCCAGCTTCTACTTTTGACAAATCCATAATATCATTGATGAGATGTAGTAGTTCTCCTCCACCTTCATAGATAATTTTTATATCTTCTAGCTGGTCTTCATTTAGATTTCCTTTTTTATTTTCCAAAAGGCTTTTTGATAAAAGAAGATAACTGTTTAATGGGGTTCTTAACTCATGGGACATATTGGCTAAAAACTCAGATTTGTATTTACTAGCAAGTGCTAAATCCTCTGTTTTGATTTCCAAATCTTTTCGTGAAAGTTCAATTTGGCTTTTTTGAGATTCTAAAGATTTGGACTTTTCTGCCAACTGTTCATTTGAGTTGGTTAACTCTTCTCTTTGTGCTTTTAGAATGTTTTCTGAGTTTTGCAACTGTTGGGTTTGCTCTTCTAGGTTTTCATTACTTGCTTGCAACTCTTCTTGTTGTGATTGTAGTTCTTCTGATTGTCTTTGGGTTTCTTCAAGTAAAAGTTGGGTTCTGGCATTATTGTTAATATTGTTTATTGTTATACCCAAACTCAAGGTTACTTGTTCAAGCAGTTCTAATTGTTGTGAAGTAAACTCTTTAAAAGAGGCCAATTCTATGACACCAATTAGTGTTTTTTCAAAGAGTAGGGGAAGAACAGTTATATTAAAAGGTTCTTTTTCTCCCAGAGAGGAACTGATTTGTATATAGTCACTGGGTACTTTGGTTAAAAGAATAGCTTTTTCTTCTTTTGCACACTGTCCCACTAATCCCTCTCCGATTTCAATTTTTCCCGATACATTTTTACGTTTTTGAAAAGCAAAACTTCCATAGAGATCTAAAGTTTTTTCATTTTCATTGATATAAAGCGCTCCATGTCCTGCTTCAATTGTTTTACAAAGCAGCGAAATAATACTGTTTGACATCTCTCGTAAGTTTGTTGCCCCTTGAGTTAATCCCATAACTGCAGAAATTTTTTCTTTGAGCCAGTTTTGGCTTCTAAGGTTTAAGTTTTTTTCTTGAAGTTCCTCTTCATATTTTTTTTGTTCACTGATATCTTTTATGTAAGCAATAAATAGGGTTTCATCTTTACTCTTGGCTTGACTTATTGACATGAAAATAGGATAATTTGAATTGTCTTTTCTAACTCCTATTAATTCTTCTCCTCTTAAGTTTGTATCTTCAGACTGTTCTTGAATAAAACTATTGATATCAGGAAACGTTGATGATCTGATTATTTTATTGATATTTGTATTAAGTAACTCATCTTGATTATAAAAAAAGATATCTTGTGTGGTTTTGTTATATGAAAGAATATCTCCTTCAATAGATATTGAAATAACACTGTCATATGAAGCATCTATTATGGCCTTGTTTAAATTCTCTCCTTCTTTAATTAACAAAGCAGTTTCACCATACATTTTATTTTTCATTTTTTCTAAAGATTCACCTAGAGCAACCATTTCAAATGAACCAGTTAATAACACTTCTTCTTCTTGACTTCCCTCTCCAATTTTAAAGGCAACATCAACTCCAGATTTCACTGCACTTGATATGTTTTTGCTTACATACAAGAGCAAAAAAATCACAACTAAGGCAATAATAGCACTAAATGAAATTGCAAATATTTTAATTTCTGCTGTTTTATCTTCAATTTTCTGCTCAACAATTTTGGTTATATTTGATAAGGTCTCTTCTGAGGTATGGATGGTTTTTCTCATTTTTCCCATTAATCCAAGGTTGCTGGTCAAACCTTTTTTCTCCTCAAATTCTGCGAGTTTATTGAAGTCATTTTTATAAGAAGTGAGTAAATTTAATATATTGTTGTATTTATTGTTTTCATTTATTTTCTGAAGTTGAGTGTTAAATCCCTCAAGATACTGTTTGTCACTTCTTAACATAAAGTCTTTTTCGTGTTTTCTCAACTCGTATACAAGAGATAGAAGATTTTTATCATTTGATTTTTTTGCATACTCTTGGACTTTATGAACACTACTTCTTAAACTACCATATAAGCCATCTGTTTGGCTTAGCCCAATGGTTTGTTGTAATTTAACAACTTCTTGAAACAGTGTATTATATTCATGGATTATTTGATTGAAATCATCTGCTGCTTTGGTGTCCAGTCCAAAATGTATAAGCTCATTTTTAAACTCTTTGGCTGTTATATCAACTCTTTCAATGGCCTTTTCAAACTTTTCTAGATATATAACATCTTTTCTTGCTAAGAAATCTTTTTCATGTTTTCGAAGCGTTAACATTTCAATATTTAAATCTTTGATATCCTTTTCCATGACACTTAACTCATGAAGTTCATTCATGTCTCGGTTTTCCATCACAACCACCAATAAAAAACCAAGCGAAACAAAAAATGAGAGGGTCATAAGTATAGTTTTTATAGTAAAATTGTTCACTTTAAATCCTTTTAAAAGAATATTAAGTCTTATATTAATCCTAATTGATTAAAGTATGGATTAAAAGATTAGATTAAAAAATATTTCTTTATTTGGCGTATTTTTGTACTTCTTGTATGTAACCATGAAGTAACCCTTGCTTGATAAAATCCTCTTCTATTTATTAAGGGGAAGATGTGTTTAGAAATATGAGTATCAAGTTAAAATTGATTGTATCAGCTGTTATATCAGTAGTTGGATTGGGTGTAATGGTGTTAATGTTAAATTTTTCACTCAACAGTTTAAGTAGTTTGGATGGAGCAAAAGAAAAAATTGAAGAACTAAAATCTGATATGTTAATGTTAAGAAGGAATGAAAAAGATTTTTTGTTACGAAAAGACTTAAAATATAAAGCAAAATTTGAAAAAAATGTAGATATATTACATACAGACTCATCCCAACTACAAGAACTGCTGATCATCAATGATATTAAAACTACAAAAATTAAAGAATTTGATAGGATTATTGATAATTATAAAAATGAATTTTTTATTCTTATGTCAAAACAAAAAGAGATTGGTTTGAACCCAAAAGATGGACTATATGGAAGTCTAAGAAACTCCGTACATCAAATACAAGACTTGGCAAAACAATCAAAAGATCACAAACTTTTATTGGCTATTTATGATTTGCGTAAACAAGAAAAAGATTTTATGTTACGACGTGATATGAACTATGTTAAAAAGTATGAACAAAAAATAGCTTTACTCATATCAACTTTGAGCGGAAATGAAAATACAAACGAGCAAATTAAATATCTAGAATCATACAAAAAAGATTTTTTAGCTTTGGTAGCATCAGAGCTGGACATAGGGCTTACAAGTAAACTTGGACTTCAGGGAAATATGCGAAAAATTGTCCATCAAAGTGAAAGTCTACTAAAAAACTTATCATCAGAGTTTGAAGATATATTGAAAAGTGAGATTTCATTTATGCGTACGCAAAGCTTGATTACAGCAGCTTGCATTATGTTGGTGGTGGTCTTATTTGCTTACTTTTTATCTCAAAATATTATCAAATCAATCAAATCTTTTCAAAAAGATTTACTTGGTTTCTTTTCTTATTTAAACAATGAGACCTTAAATGTTAAGCTACTAAATGCGCAATCAAATGATGAAATAGGAATGATGTCAAAAGTAGTCAATACAAATATTAAAAAAACAAAAGAACTACTAGAAGATAATAACTCTTTTTTAAATGAAGTACAGACTATGATTGAAAAAGTTAGTGAAGGTTATTTATATCATCGTTTTGATAAAAAAGTAAAATCAGAAAACCTAGAGCAATTAAGAATCAGTTTTAATGAAATGTTAGATGGACTTCAAGGTAATATCGCTGGTAGTACCAATAAAATATTAGATGTGTTGGTAAGCTTTGGAAAACTTGATTTTACAAACAGTGTTGAAAATGACGAAGGCAAAATAGCAAAAGCTCTAAATGAAGTATCAATACTTATTACAAATATGCTGGTTGAAAATAAATCTAATGGATTAACCCTTCAAGACAGTTCCAAAACACTTTTGTCAAATGTAGATGTGTTAAACACCAATTCAAATGAAACAGCAGCAGCACTGGAACAAACAGCAGCTTCTTTAGAACAAATCACTGGTAATATTAGGGGTAATACTCAAAATATAGCTCAAATGGCTTCTTATTCAAATGAATTGAGTTCCTCATCTAATCAAGGAGAAAAACTGGCTGCACAAACCAGTGGAGCTATGGACGAAATAAAAGAGCAGGTAATGGCAATCAGTGCTGCAATTGGTTTAATAGATCAAATTGCATTTCAAACCAATATTCTCTCTCTTAATGCTGCTGTTGAAGCTGCAACTGCTGGTGAAGCTGGAAAAGGATTTGCAGTGGTTGCCCAAGAAGTTAGAAATCTTGCCAGTAGAAGTGCGCAAGCAGCCCAAGAGATTAAAAGTTTGGTGGAAAATGCAAACGAAAAAGCCAATGAAGGAAAAGATATTTCTGACTCTATGATAGAAGGATACAATGCGCTAAATAAAAATATCAAAAATACTTTGCTTTTAATAGCAGATGTAGAATCAGCTTCAAATGAACAGCTTTCAGGAATAGAGCAAATAAATGATGCAGTAAATCTTCTAGATCAACAAACACAGCAAAACGTTAGCATTGCAAGTGTCACCAAGGAAATTGCCAAACAAAACGATGAAATAGCAACACTTATTGTTTCAAATGCCGATGATAAAAATTTTGAAGGCAAAGAAAAAGTTCAAGCTAAGACAATAGCTATAAAGAATGAAGACAATAAAAAACAATATAAAATAAATCAAGATAACGTCACAAAAACAAGACATACAGCCAATATAAGTTCTTATTCTAAAAATACTACAGATGAAGAATGGGAGAGTTTTTAAATCAAGACAATATTATGAAACCGATCAACTTCACAACAAATATTGTGTTTTTGAATGGTTCTCATGATATTCGTGATTTCATCAGCCAAGAAAGCGTTTTGTCGAACAATTTTGCTTTTAAATTTAAACAGACGTTTATTGGGGAAATATATATAGTGAGTTAAGTTTAGTTCGTTTATTTCTTCGTCAAAATTTTCCATATAATGCCTTTGAATCCTTAGTGACGAGTGATTTATTCAGTACTTTTACACACACCAGTTCCAAGCTACTTTTGTTGGTACCATATCGGTATTTTATGATTGCACAGTTCTATAATTATTTTATATGTTTAGAATTAAATTATGCTGTGCATCAATAGTATATGTAATACCATATTTTTTAAGTTCATTAGAGATTAGAATAATTTCTTCATATAAATAAGTGGTTGGAAAACCATCATTATTATATACAAATATTGCCCTGTTTACATCAAACGTATAATAAGTTAATCCCAATCTTGTAAAATTAATGTTATTTTCTCTCATAGCGCATTTACCTTCCCAAATGTCCACACCATTCATCATGTTGTTAATACAACTTGATATAAATACTAACTTGAAGTTGGAATTTTAATATCCAAACTCTTTAGTACTATCATATTCTAAACTTGTGGCAAAAAAGTGGTTTTGAGATTTATATGGGATATTGCTATTGAAGTTACCCTGAGTCAAAAAGACTCGAGGGTTTTAATAAATAAGTTTATTTACCTGAAACTGTCACGTCTTTAAAGGACATCCAAGGCAAGATGCTGTCTCCAAAATCAATAGTTTCACTTGAAATCTCCTTGATGTTTAAAAAGAGTTTTTCTAGGTTTCCAGAAATCATAGTCTCATTAATAGGATGTTTGATCTCACCATCTTCTATATAGTAACTGTTTTTAGCCACACCTGAAAAATCACCATTTTGAGCAGGGTATCCTCCTGAAAAACGACATAGCAATATACCTTTTTTGACATTTTTAATCATGTCAGTATATGAGGTATCTCCATTTTGAATCTCATAAGCACCACCTTGATTAACCGCTCTTTCCATCTTGGTTTTCGCAGCACCATATTGAGACAGTAAAAAAGTTTTTAGTACACCATTTTCAATGATGGTACTATTTTGTGCTTCATATCCATCGCCTGTAATAAAATAACCATTTGAAATATTCTCTCCCACTGGATTTGAATGTAGGGTAAATCTTTCATCAGCAATTTTCTTGTTGAGTTTATCTTGATACATGGATGTTTTTGTAATAAGAGAGTTGTCTCTTAAATACCCTGTTAAGTAAGAAATAAACTCCATTAAACAATCTGGTGAGATGATAATATCGCCAACAAATTTATCTTCCACACTACTTGAATGTATTTGCTCACTTGATTGTTGTAAAAGAGTATCCATACTGGCACAATCTTTTAACTCAAGGTCCAGTTTATTGGTATCAAAACCATTGTAATTAAAAGAAGAGATATTCGTACCTTCTTTACTTGTAAACATGGAGAAAAAAGCATAGTGACCTTTTTGACCAAAAAAATCAACCTTATTGGAGTTTCTAAAGTAGTTTGTAGATTTTACAAACTCAAACATTGCTTCTTCAATTATAGTTTTGGGATAGGTCTCTTTTGTATAGGACAAGTAATTTGCAAATAAATCATACATTTTATTGATATCGCCTTCTTCTGGACCTGAATTAAATTCTTTGGCTTCTTGAAACAGTGCGATATCATTTGCTTTGTCTTCTTTTGAAGAGTTTGCTAGAGTAAGGACTTCATCTATGGCGTTGTCAATGGTGTCTTTATCTAGGTTGTTGACCACCAAAGTAGCTATTTTATTCTCAACAATGGCTTTTAATATAAGCGTGATATTATTGGTTGTTCTGTTTAAGGTCATTTGTCCGTGTGCAGCGTTTAGCTCTTGATTCTTTTTTATGCTCAATGAACAAGAAGCTTTTGAAGCTCCCTTACGAAGTAGGGTATCAATACAATACTGAGTACACTCATCATACTTATCTTGTCTTTGTGGTTTGTTGGTTAAATTTGATGACATGTTTACTTTCCTCCAATATTGATTTTACATTTGATGGCAGGTCCACCCATACCAACAGTGATACTCTGCTTTTTACCACACATTCCCCCACAAGACCAAGACATGTCTTCTGAGACCATGGTAACTGTTTTTAAAACATCAAAAGCAACGCCTGAAATAGTAAAGTCTTTTAACGCTTTGCCCAATTTTCCATTTTTGATTTCATAGGCAAGTATGATTCCAAACATAAACTCACTTGTAGAATCTGCTTGTCCATTACTTGACTTCATCAAATAGTATCCATCATCAATGGATTTTATCATATCTTCTAGTTTACTCTTCCCTGGAAGAAAAGCTGTGTTTCTCATACGAATAAGTGGCTCGTCCAAGAAAGTTGACGCTCTAGCGTTTCCTGTTGGGTTTGTTTTAAAAGTAACAGCACTTTCTTTGTTATGCATGTAGTTTTTTAAAACTCCATTTTCTATGATAATGGTATCTTCTGAAGGCGTACCTTCATCATCCACAAAAACTGGCACGGGACAAATTTCGTCCATGAAAGTATTTGCAAAGTCCACAATATTGACCAGTTCGCTTCCCACTTTTTTGTCCATAAACTCTCCCGCAATTGAGCCACCTTGTACTAAGTCTGCTTCAGTTGTATGTCCGATTGCTTCATGGGCCAAAATTCCTGCAACATCTGCATCAATAATACATTCTTTGATTCCTGCATCTGGATAAATACCTTCTGTCTTATTCAGAAGATGGGAATATAGTGTATCTATTTGTGGGAATAAGTCTTTGGCGTCTTCAAATACATCTGGAAACTCTCCAAGTCCTCCTAATACATCATATAACTCAATGGTTGAGCCGTCTTCTTTATGTGTCATTGCAAGGTTTACATATAAAATAGTTCGTGGAACCATGGAAAAGAAGTATGAGTCATCAGAAGTATATAGAGATTTTCGTACATCAAGTGAGCCTAAATAAAGGGTTCTTGAAGTAACATCTTCATATTTTGTAGCAATATATTCATCTAATTTTCCAAGAAAATCCAAAAGCTCTTTTTGAGTGGCTTTTTTCTTTTTTGTGGAGAAATCATTCACACTAGAAGTTTTCTCTTTTGGAAGCTGTGAGACTTTTAGCTCTTCTGATGATACTTGTTGTTTCTCATGCATAAACACTGCATTTTGTGTGGCATCATTGATGATATCCTCTATATCTTCATCAGTGATTTGTGGAGTGGAGGCAAAACCCCAAACTCCATTTTTGAAAACACGAGCACTACTTCCTGAAGTTGTTGCTTTGCTATTTTGTTGTACATCTCCATTTAACATGGAAACACTTATATTTGTATTTTCTTGAACTCTTAGTTCTGTATAGTGTGTAAATAAAGGTGAATATTTTTGTAATTGTTCTTTTGTTTTATGCATAATGTTCCTTTTTTTGTGGAATTAAATTTTATTTTAGAGCTATATAAAATGACTGTTTATTATATCTTTATTTCATAATTATAATGATTACTTTGCTATTTTAGTACAAAAAAACAGTATAAATCTTGAGTAATAATCCCTTATTTTGTTATAATACTTCATCAAAGGATTAACATGCAGAAGTTATCGACTTTAGTAGTAGGTTTGTGTTTACTGGGCAGTGCAAGTGCATTTGCCCATACAAAAATTGTCACACATCAAGGTGACCATATGCACCAAGGAAAAATGTCAAATCATTCAAATCCAAATGGTATGACTGATTGTGAAATAGCAATAATAAACAAAGCCAAAGCCGATAAAGAAACAAAAGAAAAAATAGACAAAATGATTCACGCTTTTAAAGATAATAAAAGCAAAATTGATTGTTAGAAGATCACTTTGACTCTTAACCATCTCTATCAAAACTAATGGAAGAGTCTCTTGTCTTCAAATACAAGAACAAGAGTTATGATTAAAAGCTCTTGCACCAGCAAGAACTTTTAAATTAGTATTTATAATGTTTTAATTTACTTTGGTGCACAGTAGCATTAATGGTTAATTCTGATTGTTTAGAACTAAAATTTTCTACTTTACTTTGTGTTGCAGAAATATTATAGTTATAATTCTTTCCCATTTCTGCAATCCTAACTTGAGATTGTCTAAAGTCCAAATTGACGTTATTTTTAGGCTCAATTAAAATTAAATCTGTTTGAAAAGAAGTGATATTATTTGTTTGTTTTGGAAGGATGACATAGCACTGCGCTTGTTTAATAGTAAATACTGAACCTGCTTGTGAATAATCCATACCCTTACAATTGTATTTAAGTTTTTCATTATCACCCCAATAAAATACAACTTCGGCTTGCTCTGCTCGTATTTGTGTAACACCTTCAATGTCAATCCACAAATCATTCACTTTATTTTGGATTGTTTGTGCGGTGTATTTACTGTAGTCAAAAGAGTCTTTGCTTACCTCATAAACAATATAAGAAGCAAGAAGAATGATTCCTAATATGGTACTTGCAACTATAGTAACGATTTTTTTGGTACTTTTCCAAAAAGAGGCACTTTTATGCTCAACAATGGGCATATCTTCCAAATAACCACTTGCCAATGCTTCTGGCTCTCCAAACTTTTCAACTAAGGTCTCATAGCTGGCATCACTTTCTTGTACATAACTTTCAATTTCTTTGATGATTTCATTGCTTTTTGCAGTATCAAGTTGTGATAAATGCTGTTTCAACTGTTTAATATAGTTTTTTGTATTCATTGTTCCTTCTCCATTATTTTTCTTAAGCTTTTATGATGTAACTCATAGGACTCTATTAATGTGGGTAAGATTATCTCACCTTTTTCACTGATTTCGTACTCTCTTTTTGGATGACCTTTTGTCTCTGGGATATTCCAAGAAGAGCTTAACCACCCATTTGTTTCCATTCTATTTAGTAATGGATACAATGTTCCTTCATTTACACGCAACTCCATTTCTTCAAAAAAACGAATAAGAGCCAAACCATGCATACTCCCATTTGTTTTTAATGACATCAATGTGCATAGCTCAATATAACCCTTTCTATATTGAGCCAACCATTTTTTATATTCATCTTCCATACTAATCCTTTGCATAAAGAAGTATATCACAATATACTATGTATAGCAAAGTATATTGCATGACTAATATTGAAAAGATATATTTTTAAATCACTAGTAATGTAAAATTACCGTAAATAATCCCTAGAATAAGGTCTTTTAAAATAAGTATAGAATATTTGAAAATATAAGCTATAATGTCAAAAAAGTTAAGGATATATATGGCTAAGGGTAAAAAAACTCAAATAAAAGAGATTAAACTATTAAAAAATGATGAGATTTTAATTAATGGTAAAGAGTACGTTATATTAGAAACAACTCCTAATATTGAAACTGCAATTACAATGAAAATATCTTCAAATGGAAACAGAATTTTAAGATTTGAAGATGAAAAGAAAAAAGCTACTATTGATGTAAGAAGAGATATTGAAATCATCAAGTGTACTTTTACTGACCTTGAAAAAGCAAAAAGATTTTCAAAAGGTAATGACAAGTCTTTGATTTCCAATGATGATAATAAAGAAATTGTTTCTCATGCAACATCTTATATAAAAGCTCGAAAAATTGTTGCGGAATATTCTGATAAAAAGAGTGAAAACTATGATAGAAATATTGGTATTACGACTTTCTATTTAATAGAGGGATAAGATAAAAGATATTTTGAGGGATTGTTTTAAAAAGAGCTAAAAAAAGGCAGATAAAGTATCTGCCTAATAAAATATTACAGTCCTGTAACGTTTTCTGCTTGTGGACCTTTTTCACCTTGACCAAGTTCATAAGTAACTTTTTGTCCTTCGTCTAATGAAACTCTACCATAACCAGTGTTATTGATTTGTCTGAAGTGTACAAATACATCTTTGCTAGCATCTTCTGGTTCAATAAAACCATAACCTTTTTCACTATTAAACCATTTTACTGTTCCGTTTACTACATCTGCCATATTAATTCCTTTAATGTGTATACTTTATCTCTAAAGTAGTCGAAAATATAATTTGAGTATTCTTAGAGATTGGAACTATTAACTAAATATAGCAATAAAAACAAACTAACATAGAATTCTAAGTCATCTTTCAATTGAAAATATTCTAGCAGGAAATAATTATAATAGCAAATTTTTTTGACACAATTTTAACATTTTTTGACATTTTCTATTTACTAAAGCGTAATTTTGGATATAGTGTGTGAATTAAATATCAAAAATAAGATTATAATAATAAGTTTTTAAAGAGAGTATATGTTTGAATACGAAATAGTTTATATAAAGGGAAACCCTAATTCAGGAACGCCTTTTTTGCATGAACAAATAGATAAAACCATAGTAGATTTAATAAAAAACTACAACTACAAAATAATTTCCTCAGATGAGAAAAGTATTAAAAGTATTAACACTCTACCAAGTGCTAGGGTTTATATTGGTTTTTCCAGGGGTAGTAGGTATCTTAAAAAGTTAAGTAAAAATACTCTAAAGATATCTATTGGAGGAATAAAAGGTCCAGGTGTTCATCAGTTTATTCATGACGAAGACAAAATATTGTTGGGGGATATTTCCAAAGAATCATTGGATGCTCATTTTTTGATTTTGGAAAAGCACTTGAATCAAATACAAATACTCATAGATAATTTCTTAAAAAACAATAAATAACTTTTTTTTGATATTTGAAGACAAGTATGTTAGAATAGATTAAATAATTTATGTAAAATTATTTTTTCATGATATTATAAAGTTAAGGGGTGTGTTATTAAAAATCTTATTCAATCAATTTTTCTTTTTGTATGTGTACTTTTGATTCAAGGGCTTATTTATGTAAGCTATATTCAACCTGAAATTTCATCTTGGGGTGCTACATCCAAAGAATACAACTCAAAACTCATAGGTGATGATTTAGCTCCTTATATTAGCTCAACCAGAGCCATAGATATAGATGCACCCATACATACTGTCTGGAAGCTATTAATAAATATAGGTGCTGATAGAGCTGGTTTTTATGCCTATACTTTTCTGGAAAAGTTATTGGGATACGATACTGTTGCTTTAAGCCAAGAAGAGCAAGAAAATGTAACCATGATAATTGGACGAGAAGTTCCTACAACGGTGAACAAAAATGATAAATATACTTTTCCTGTGGCTTTCGTGAAAGAAGAAAATTTCTTTGTGCTGCGAGGTTGGGGGACTTTTTTAGTCCAAAAGCTAGAAGATGCAAAAACTCGTTTGATTATTCGAAGCCACGGATTAAATGACAAAATATCCCAAAATGAAATCTCGAATTACATCTTTGAGCCTTTGCATTTTATTATGGAGAGAAGAATGTTTTTAGGTATCAAAGCAAAAGCCCAAAATACTACTGATTTGGCTAATTATACTAGATATGACATCTTCTGGTTCTTTGGGATTATCTTGTCATTTCTTGGAATATTTTTCTTGATGTTTCGCTCAAAACATTTTCTTGTTATATCATTGGTTGTGATATATAGTATTACTTGGACTTTTGTATTGTTTATTTTAAGTCCCTTTTCTTATGCTGGTTTAATTCTATGTTTTTGTGTATGGATTACTTATTTATTTTCTGCACGAAAAGTATCAAGCAAAGACGAATCCGCTTATTTTATTAGAAAAAAGAATAACTGGTAGACTAGATAAGATTTTGGATGAATAGCAGTGATGATACTCGTACAATAATCATATTTGATGGGGTATGTAACTTTTGTAATGGTGCAGTTAACTTTATCATTAAAAAAGATGTTAAAGAGATATTTTACTTCATCCCTAATCAAAGCTCATATGGGAAAGAATTATTTAAAGAATACTCCATATCAAATTCTGAGCTTGATTCTGTAATACTTATTAAAAATGGGCATTGTTATACTAAAAGTGATGCTGCACTAGAAATCATCAAAGAATTAAATGGCATTTACTCCTCTTTATATGTCTTTAAAATATTACCTAAAAGACTTAGGGATTACTTTTATGATATCTTTGCAAAAAATAGATATAGGGTTTTTGGAAAAATGGATTCTTGTATGATACCAAGTAAAAAACTTAGGAAGCGTTTTATTCTGTAAGTGCTATAATATACAAGAAGTTTAATTTGTTTCATTTTATGAAGGGTGGGATAAACATGACCATAGCACTATGTGGTTCCAGTGGCTTTATTGGACATTATCTACAAGTATATTTCACTCAAAAAAACTTTCACATCACACTTGTAAACAGAGATGATTTCAACAGTAAACCTATCCTTAGTCATAAAATAAAGCAAGCCGATGTCATTATTAATTTAGTCGGTGCGAATGTCATTGGGCGTTGGAGTAAAAAATACAAGACAGAACTGTACAACAGTAGAATTGATAATACCAAAAAAATAGTAGATGCTATTAATGAATGTGATTATGAAGATAAACTCTTCTTATCCACCTCTGCTATTGGAATATATAGTGATGATGTATTAAACGATGAAGAAAACTATACTTATGGTGACACCTTCTTAACTCACATTTGTAAAAACTGGGAACAAGAGGCACTTAAGGCAAAGTGTAGGGTGATAGTATCTAGGTTTGGTGTGGTTTTGGGTGATGGAGGAGCTTTAGATAAAATGCTGGGCGCTTTCAAATTGGGCTTAGGAGGAAAAATAGCTGATGGATCACAAGCTTTTTCCTACGTTCACATTCATGACTTAGCCCGAGCATATGCATTTTATATAGAAAATAAAAACTTAGATGGAGTGTTTAACCTTTGTACTCCCAATGCAATTACCAATAATAAACTCACATCTGTATTATCCAAAATACTCAATCGACCTGCTTTTTTACCACTGCCCGCTTTTGTTTTAAAAATGATGTTTGGAGAAGGGGCTTGCATCTTAACCCATGGACAAAATGTCTATCCAAAAAGATTGTTAGAAAGTGGCTTTAAGTTTGAGTACGAAACAATTGAAGCGGTTTTATCTGATTTATTGAGAGGGTGATGAATCGATTGTTCCATTGAGTATTTTAAAGTACTCATCCCTTGGAATCTCTCTTGCACCTAAAGAGGCTAAGTGTCCATTGTATACTTGGCAATCAATTATTTTAATACCATTTTCTTTGGCTTGTTGACATAAATGGTAAAAAGCAACCTTAGAGGCATTTGGTTCTAAACTAAACATGCTCTCACCACAAAAAATATCATTTATTAGAACACCATACAATCCACCTACGAGTTTATCCTCTAAATAACATTCAATTGAAAAGGCCAAATCTAGTTTAAATAGATTGATATAAGCTTCAATGAACTCTTCTCGTATCCAAGTATCATCTTCGTGTTTTCTTTTAATTTTGGCGCAGTTTCTGATGACCTCTTCAAAGTTTTCATTGGATTTTATAACAAAACCTTTGTTCTTTATAACTCTTTTTAAACTTTTAGTAAGTCTAAACTCATCAGGATACAAAACCATTCTAGGATCTGGACTATACCAATGAATAAGATTGTATTCATCCATAAACCAAGGAAAAAGTCCAGCTTCATAAGCATTGAGAAGTCTTTGGGGATGAAAGTCTCCACCAATGGCCACGAGATCATCACGCATCATATCAGGGCTTGGAAAGTCAAAGTTTTCCTCATCTAAGAGGTATATACCGTTTTGGGTGTCTAATAGTTTCATTGGCTGACATAGTATCTTAATCCTACTAAAAACATAAGAAAAAACTCCATAGGAACAAAGATATAAAACACAATCTTGTGACAAGCACAGATTGAATTTAAAAGCCACTATTTTGCCACAAAACACCAGTAAAATGAGATTGTGATTTTATATAGGAGCTTTATTATGAAAACAGATGCTGATTTTATCGAACATTTAAACAGTTTACTTGGGCAATTGGCTCAGGGTGAAAAAATAGATTTTGATGAAATTTCAAAAAAACTTTCTTCAGATAAATATACACAGAGTATAACCTTGCTGAGTAACATTCAAAAAAAACAACAAAAAAATGCAAAAAATATAAAAGAAAATATACAAAAACTAAGTCGAGGTGATTTTAATATTACTAGTGAAAATAAAATTTCCAAACAGTTTTCCCCCATACGAGACTTACTCAATAAACTTATCGTTGATTCTAATAAGATGAATAAGGCTGCAGAAGAAGGAAAACTAGACCTCAGAATAGATGAGAGTCAATATCTGGGCGATTTTACAAAAATAGCTGGAGGCATAAATGGAACCATGCAAGCCACTGTATTGGCACTTCGAGATATTGGAGATAATTTAGACAATTTATCAAAAGGAGATTTTCAAGCTCAGGTAAAAAACAACTATGACGGGGATTATAAAATACTTCAAACGGCAACCAATTCTTTGGGAACCCTGCTCAATAAACTCATCGTTGATTCTAATAAGATGAATAAGGCTGCAGAAGAAGGAAAACTAGACCTCAGAATAGATGAGAGTCAATATCTAGGGGATTTTACAAAAATAGCTGGAGGCATAAATGGAACCATGCAAGCCACTGTATTGGCACTTCGAGATATTGGAGATAATTTAGACAATTTATCAAAAGGAGATTTTCAAGCTCAG
>Ga0209826_1000086_pt1 | contig 59144 bp, 61 predicted proteins | sample GOMGulsemesocosm_5_FD_184637 | JGI IMG/M metagenome (GOLD analysis project Ga0209826, IMG submission 184637) | Methane-oxidizing microbial communities from mesocosms in the Gulf of Mexico - GOM15C Gulf of Mexico (SPAdes) (version 2) | ecosystem: Environmental > Aquatic > Marine > Cold seeps...
GGGATCCATCAGGCAATAAGATTTGCGCCCTTCACCGCGTAGGATAAAGCCCACAATTGACCTGTCCCGTTTTCCAGCTTCAATGGTTTTCGCCGGAAAACGGTGCAGTGAAAGTTTAGTTTACTTATAAAAACAAGGCGCGTTATGGCCAAATCGGCACCAATTTATGTGATTGACCGTAAAACCGGGATTGAGTTTGAAGAGACCATTTTGGGAGAAAAATGGATCCGGTGGGCGTATCAAAATTCTGAATCTCATCTCCTTGAACGCGTTTTATTTCGGTCGAGCTTTATCAGTAAATTGATGGGTGCATGGTACAGTTCCTCCTTTTCCAAAAGCAAAATTGTCCCAACAATTACAGAACTTGAAGTCGACGAGAGTGAATTTGCGGAGACGACTGAAAGTTACACATCCTTCAACGATTTTTTTATCCGCCGTTTAAAAGAAGACGCGCGACCTTTCAGTACTAAAAAAGAAGATATTGTGTCCCCTGCCGATGGGCGCACACTAGTCTTTCCAAAACTCGACAAAAATACGTTTATTCCCGTTAAAGGGTTTCCGTTTTCAATAAAAACAATGCTGCCAGATGTTTATGAGCGTTTTACCAATGGAGCGCTTGCTATTATTCGGCTGTGTCCTGCGGATTATCATCGGTATCATTTTCCTTGTACGGGAACCATTACAAAGAGTGCTGACATTCAAGGTGCGCTGCATTCCGTCAATCCCATCGCGCTGGGCAGTGGTCCAGATATTTTCGGTGAAAACAAACGGACATACACGCTTATGGATACGCAAGATGCGGGTACTATGTGCTTTATTGAGGTTGGGGCCTTTGGCGTTGGTAGTATCGTTAATACCCGTACAAACGGCACTGTCCAAAAAATGGATGAAAAAGGATTTTTCAAATTTGGTGGCTCAACAGTTGTTGTCGTGTTTGAGCAAGATCGAATTCAATTCAGTGAAGATCTCGTCAAAAATAGCGCGGCAGGCAGGGAAACCTTGTTAAAGGTGGGAGAGCCTTTGGCAACTGTTCTCTCGTAACTGAAAATTCCTCTGTTCTGTCGTCTCACATGGCGTCATCAAAAGTCAACGTCTAGGCCCATTCCAGCAGCATCAGCCTTTTTTAACACATGATGGGCAGCAGCAAGATCCTGGGCTGCGATCCCCAATGACCGATATAGTGTTATTTGAACGTTATCTGTTCGGCCCGCAATTTTCCCTGAAATAACCTGGCCAATTTCGCCCTTTATATCCCTTTTGGATAAAGTGCCTGCGTTGATCATATGGACGATTTCACCGGCCTGTGCCTCAGCCGACTTTAAATAGTCGACCCAAACCGAAGATCGAAGCACAGCCTCATCGTCTATTTCGCGCATAGACGGGATGGACGAGCCCACTACGTTCAAATGAGTACCAGCACGCAACCATTGACCGTTCAGTATCGGGGTGGGGGACGCAGTTACGGTGCAGATAATATCGGCATTTTGCACGGCAACTTTTACATCTGTTCCAGAGAAAATTTCTAGCGCTGGGTATTTGATCGCAGCACGGGCTGCAAAGTCGCTGGCTTTATCAGCAGAACGGCCCGCTACATAGAGCCGCTGTATGTCTCTAACGGCACATACAGCGTCCAGATGAAATTCAGCCTGTTCTCCGTACCCGATTATGGCTAGTGAACTTGCGTTTTCACGGGAGAGGGTTTTGGTCGCCGCGCCACTGGCTGCGGCAGTTCTGATGGCAGTGAGAAGCCCCGCATCCATCATTGCTATAGCGCTGCCCGTTTCGCTTTCGAACAGGACAATTGCGCCGGAGTGTGAAGATAATCCCAATGCTGGATTTCCTGGAAATAGACTGACAAGTTTAACGCCGAAACAGGAAGGATCAGAAATCGCACCGGGCATTATTCCCATTTTGTTGTCTCCCCCCACGGGAATAGCATTTCGCAGGGGTAATGTTTCAGTGCCTTTAGACACATTGACCATGGTAGCGGCGACAACATCAATAGCCTCTGTCATTGGGAGAAGGTGTCTGACATCTTGACTGCTTAGGATTTTCATTGCTCAGACAGGCTCCCATCTTTCCACTTAGGTCCCGTCTCCTGCAGTCCTAAGGATTTCTCTAATAAGGAGGTGTATAGATCAGGGCGGACGACATAGGGAAAATGCCCACCCCATAAAAACCGAAACGCAGAGGACGGATCTAACCGTTCGCGAACGGCATCCCTAATTTCAAGCGGGATCAACGGGTCGTCAGCGGTCTCAATTGTGATCACTTCAGATTGATTTTGTGGTAATTCAGGCCCTGTTTTTAAGGCGTTAAGCCGTGCCCGTAATTCGCTTTCCAAAATTCGACCATCGGATTCTTGCAACAATAATTCAACCAAATCGCTTTGATCAGGATGGACTTTGGCCCATGCTTTCAATCCGTTACCAAATCCCGCCCGAAGGTCATCTATAGGTGCCGTTTCCAAATCCATTGAATAAGGAGCACGTTGATCTAACCCTTTCACAGAATGCAGGGTGTTAGCGGCAAATAGTTTCACAATTTTTGTGGGGTACGTCCCTGCAAAATACTGTGCTAAATAGCCACCAAGCGACGAGCCGAGTACGCTCGCACTTTCAATATGTAACTGGTCAAATAATTCCGCTAAATCTGCGGCCCAATCTTTGATCCCACCACCATCGGGGTAGCTGATTGCGACAATGCGCATTCGATCTGATAATGCTTCGATCTGGTGCCAGAATATGTCTCCGCGACCAAGGGTGCCGGGGATTAATAATAATACGGGGCCCGCACCCACATCAAGGACACCCCAGTTGCGACCGTTCAAGATAACTCGTGTTTCGGGGTTTGCTGCCGCAAAGCGATCACGATCGTTGATTAATGGATTGGTCATGCAAAAGTGTCCTTGGTTGGCTGCTCATAAATAGGCGCGGGGCGGGTATAAAGGATCTTAGCAAAGTTCGGAGTGATTGCGCTAGAGGGTGCATTCGTAATGAGCAGTTATTAACGGCGTACTTTAACTCACGCCAAATTAAATCATCCGTAACGGCTATTGCCCCATATGCTTTTTTAAAAAACTCTGGACCTTGAGTATTGAATCTTCGTGAGCGGCCAAATCATAATGATTAGTTGAGAAATATATTGGAGGGGAAGCCTTCTTGCTCGCGGTCACTGTATCCTTGCGGTAATTCGGATTGTCAAAGAAATGAGTGACACCGGGGTATACAGTGAGAGAAATATCATTCTCATACTTTGGGGCTTCGTTGAGGGCTGCTTCGCAGCTTCCAAGCGACATTAGGTCATCCATGTCACCAGCGAATACGAGAAAAGGGACCTGCAATGCCACATCAGAAATACAGTTGGGGTAAAAAGCGATGCCAGATTTGAATGTTCCCTCGGCAGATTTGTTTTCACCCGTTTTTCCTAGAATTGAAAATAAGCGGCTCGCTCCCATTGAAAACCCAAATAGACTGATTTCTTCATCGTTTACAAAATCTAGACCTTTCAAATAGCGGGCTCCGTTCATAGCATCTGCTGGCATGCCGACTGAAGGAGTATCTGTGGCACCTGTGCCGCCTCTTGATCTAAAGCTATCGATGACAAGTGCAACGTATCCCCAGTCAGCTATGAGTTTGGCCCATTTTAGATGTGAGGGCTGTAAGCCGTCGGCGCTGACTAAAATTATCACTGCGGGGCGAGGGGTGTTGATAGTGGGACGAAACAAATGCCCGATCAATTCGATCCCAGGCTTGGGTGTTAAGATTATTCCGTTTGCTTTTGCCTTCTTGAGCTTAAACGGCGAAATAGGCGTCGGTGCGGATGGAAAAGATACAATTTCTTGGGCTTGGAGTAATTTTATCTGAGGTGCCAAAACCCCCATAAGAGCAACTGCCGTTAAGCCAATGAATGACTTTTTTATTAGTCCAATGTTTGGTGTTACCCAGATTTTCAAAATATCGCTCCCAACAATATTAGGTTTTGGGATATGAGGCCATTCCACACCGAAATCCTGCCTCAGATCAACTCAATGGTCATTAAAAATGCCGGTTGGTTTGTTGTCGATGCTCAAAGAGTTTTTCCGGCGCCAGTAATTTTTAACACCTTCTGGTCCCATGTCTTCATAATAGGGAACAAGTTCGTCTTCTGCGCGGCTTTTAGCAAAACTCATAATCGGGACACCTGTACCGCAAGAGGTTTGTACCATGTCGACGGATAAATCGAAAATTTGTCTACTCCCAGCGAGTTCTGGAAACTCAGCCAGTGTCGTCGTCCAGAGGGAGTCTCGCGGATGGATTATCTTAGCCTGGCCATAAACACGGAGAATTTGTGCGTCGCCTTCAAACGCACAAAACATGAGTGTCATGCGATTTGTATCGGCTAGATGTGCAGCTGTCTCGTTGCCGCTTCCTGTCAAATTAAGCCAGACAATTCGATTGCCGTTGGCCACTTTGAGTGTATTCATCCCTTTTGGGGATACGTTGACGCGGCCATCACGGCCAGCCGTTGCAACGAAGAATAAGGGCTGGGCTTCGATAAAATGTCTCTGGCTTTCGCTCAGTGTATTAGCTTTTCCCATTCGTTCGTTCCTCTTTCTTAATTGAATAAAAATAGAACATAACAGGAACAAATGAGCAAGATCTATTTTAACGAATAGCTGTTAGGGATGTATGTATAATCTAATATGCCCTTGTCTCCGCCGCCTAGATAATCCATATCTATACATATAAAACTTTGGGGGTAGATAGAATGGTGAGCGAGATTTTTAAGATTAATCGGCGTAATCTCATGGTGGGTGGCGGCGCGGCGCTGGTGGTATCAGGTGCTTCCCCTGCGGCTTCTATGGAAGGCCAGACTAAGGATGCGCTCCGGGTGCTTGCGGGTAAACTTTTCTTTTCAGGTGATCGACCTGGAAGATGGAAGGGGAAAGAAAAAGGCCATGTCCCTCTCATAAAAATTGATAAGGATAATAATAACGTTCTTGTACGTGCGGCAACTAACCATCCTATGGAGCCAAGCCATAACGTTATTAAACACATTCTTATGGACGAGAATTTCAATTTCATCCAAGAACAGGTTTTTAATCAACAATTTGACATGCCACGCTCTCGGTTTGAGCTAAATGGCTATAAAGGGCGTCTTTATATTGGATCCTTATGTAATCTCCACGATAATTGGATCAACTGGGCAGACGTGTAATTTAACTGTGTCACACATGATCAGTCGTCGTCTTTTGGACCCACCCAAGCAAATGGATTGTATGCCACTTCCCATAAATGACCATCGGGGTCAGAAAAATATCCGTGATATCCTCCCCAATGGGCTTTTTGTGCAGGTTTGATAAGTGTCGCCCCAGCTTTAAGCGCTTGATTTATCACCGCATCGACTTCTTCTTCAGATGCCACGTTATGGGCCAAATTGATCCCGGTGTATCCTTCTCCCTCAGAAGACACTGTGGCATCTTTTGCCAATGCTTCCCGAACACATAATCCGAGCCATGTTCCATTCAGATCAAAAAATGCAACTGCTGGAGGAGAGGAAATTTTAGGAAAACCCAGCCCATTTTGATAAAAGGTGATAGACTTTTCTAGGTCTTTCACACCTAAAGAGACCATGCTTATTCTTGGTTTCATTTGTTGTCCTTATTTAACCACCGAACAGAATATATACTTGGTCCCAGTTTTAAGTAAATTATTTTGGGTAAGGAAAGTTAGACTCAAAGCAGATCTCTAAACAAATGAGGAATAGCTCTCTTAGTGTTGTTCAGGCTTTGTTTGGAGAATATCCAATTTTCTTTGGATTTGCTCTTCGTTAAAGGTGCCTTTCAAGCCAATTGCAACGAACCCAAAATTGATACCCGTTCGGTGCGCATGCTTAAGAGGAGAAAGCTCCACCTGCTGCCCCACACGATGTATGGACCAAACCCGATTTGGATCGTCCGCATCGCAAAATATACCTTTTAGGCGAATGACGCTTTGCGGCATTTTTGATACCATGTCCTGAACATGCGGTACAGATAGCGGCTTTTCAATGTTAAGCGTACAGCGAGCAAACAACTCGGCGTGCTTTCTGTTGGTAATGGCGGGTAGTCTACTCTTGTCGGAGTTTAGCTCTAAGTTTGGGCCAAAAATCACATCAGAGGATACATTCGAACGATCCGTATAAAGGATAGCCGCTGTTTTATTCAGGGTCTTAATATATTGAGTGATTTCCGCGAGGTTATCAGGGGCCACGCAGTCGGTTTTATTTACAAGCAGAAGATGTGCCGCGCGAATTTGCTCGTCAATAACTGAAGTGAGATGCTGATCTGACGCAGTCTTTTGAATGTTCGCGGCGTCCACCACTGTAACAATAGCGTTTAACGCCAAGTCCGGTTCTGCCTTTCCAAAATTGGCTATTTGTTGAGGTTCAGCTACACCGCTTGCTTCGATGACTAATTGATCTGGAGCTGGGGTGAAAGCAAGTGCATCGTCAAATGCCTTGTAAATATCACCACCCATGCTGCAGCAAACACAGCCGTTTGATAGTGTTAACGTGTCACCGTTCTGATCACGGATTAGATCTGAATCAATGGCGATATCGCCAAAATCATTGACCATAATCAGTAATCGCTGGTTTCCTGCATTGCGGAGCAGATGGTTAACCAATGTGGTTTTACCACTGCCAAGAAAACCAGCAATTATTGTTATGGGAAGCGGGGTGTTTCTACTGATCATGATACAGGTAGTTTTTCGCCAGCCAAAACTGTGCCCCATATGTTTATGTCTTTTAGGGCAATTGGATCAACTGCTTCTGGATCTTCTTCAAGAACCGCAAAGTCAGCCCATTTTCCGCCTTCGATAGATCCGACTTCATGATCCATATGCAAGGTATATGCAGCGCCAAGTGTGATTGCGTAAAGGGCATCAGCAACAGATATGCATTCTAGTGGGCCCAGCACTTCGCCACTTTCTGTCAATCTGTTGACGGCACACCAAGCTGTAAATAGCGGACCCATTGGCGTGACGGGAGCATCAGAATGAATAGCAAAAGGCACCCCAATATTGATAGCAGATTGACATGGGTCCATACCTTTAGCACGCTCCGGTCCGATCGTGATATTTGCGTGTTTATCGCCAAAATAATAAATATGGTTGGAGAAGAAATTCGCAAGCACGTCCAGTTGTTTCATTTTCCGAAGCTGAGCGTTATCCGCCATCTGAACATGTTGCAATACGTGACGCAAATCAGGGCGATTGTTCTGGACTTTCGCAAACTCCAACGCATCGAGAGCAGCGTCAATGGCTTCGTCGCCATTGGTATGAATATGCATTTGGACACCAGCGTCGTGGAGTTCAGTTACAAGCGTTTTCAGTTGTTCTGGAGCGATATTCCATATTCCATTCGGGGCGCCGTTAAAATGACCCGGAGCCTTAATACGTGCAGTGAAGCCTTGAATAGATCCATCGGTTACAATTTTCACAGGACCGACAATTAACTTGTCTGAGCTCATTTTTTGGAGCTCCAATGCCCGTTTTTTGATTTCAGCGGGTGGCATGGAAAGGCCATTTAACATTGTATGTAATCTGACAGGATATTCTTTCTTCCCCGTCAGTAGCTTCATCTCAGCTACGTCTTCATCTGGTAAGTCGTTCAGTAAGTCGGTGGCTGATGTGACGCCAGCTCTGTTGCAAACTTTACCAAAGTTGATCACGCCCTCTTCTGAACGTCCCAATTTTCTGAAATCCATTCCCAGGCGCCGCATAATTGGGTACATAGCAGCCATTTCTTGCAGCTCTCCGTTGGGAGAGCCGTCATCGCCCTTTGCAACACCATCAACATTCGTACCTGCACTATACTCAGCCATATCAATGGCCGTTGAATTAACAGTCATCAAATGGAAATTTGAGTGCATTACCGCTATGGGGCGGAATTCACTGACCGAATTTAAGTCAGTTTTGTCCATACGCCGACCTTCAAGGAAAATCGGATCCAGGCCCCACGCAATTAGCGGCTCATTACCTTCAAGAGTTTTATCAATTTCGCTTAAGCGCGCAAGAACGTCCTCAATGGTTTTGACACCGGGCCAGTGTTTGCCATCAGGATCAACGCGATCTTGATAACCAACATAGGTAAATCTCCAGATACCACCTGCCATTAAATGGGAATGCCCTTCTATGAAGCCGGGCATCAATATTTTATCTTTGAAGCTTTCGTCTTGATTGAAATCACCCCATCCGGCCATTTCCTCCAAAGTCCCAGCAGCTAGAATTCGCCCGTCACGAACGGCAACATGAGTGGCCGTTGGGTTTGCAGGATTCATAGTGATGATTTTTTTTGCTTTATAGACTGTGATTGATCCCAAGGGTTTTATCCTCTGCTTAAATATCAGTTGCAGGAAGCTTATGGATGGATATAACCTCTGAAAAATAGTTTATTTAGCGGTTATTCACCTAAAAAGTAGAAGAATAATGAAATACACCCTAAAGCAACTGCTCTATATTGATGTTGCTGCCCGCCACGGCTCTATTGCACGTGCGTCACAAGAACTACATATATCGCCCTCATCTATTTCCGCGGCAATTGACGCTGTCGAACAAGATACAAGCAGAGCTTTGTTTGAACGCCTCCCTTCTAAAGGGATTACACCCACTCGATATGGTTTGACTTTTCTCGGTCATGCGCGAGATCTATTGCGGGCGAGTTTGGAATTTGAGAAAGCATTGTCCGATCAAAGTCAACAAATCGGCGGCTCAATCCGAATGGGCTGCTTCACCCCAGCAGCGCCAATTTTGTTGCCGATTGTCGCAAAATCCATTGCTGATAATTTCCCCGATATCGTAATAGAGTTTTCTGAAGGTGATACGCCGCAAATATACGAAAGCCTGATAAACAGCGAGTTTGATGTGGCGTTCGCCTATCAAACGATCCCCCCACGCCCCAATGTTGAGTTCATTCCCCTATTTAACGCGCCACCTCATATTGTGTTGCCCAGTGATCACGCGTTAGCTAAAAGCGCATCCTTAAGTTTGGCCGATGTGTATCAAGAGCCAATGATCTTGTTGGATCTTGATCATACCAGAGACTATATGTTCGGATTATTTGGTAAAGACGGCTTAACCCCAAAAATTGCGTACTCATCAAAATCTGCAGAAATGGTGAGAAGTATGGTGGCGGCAGGGTTAGGGTATTCAATTTTCAACCTAAGGCCGCTGAAGAAGCAACAATACATGGTTGGAGATCTGGTTAGGATCCCAATAGCAAATACCTACCAATCAGTCGATTTTGGAATTATGTACCGAACAGACAGCAGGGTAAGCGCGGTGGATCAGGTCATGATAGATACGTGTCTTGAGCTATTGCGCAAAGGGGCCTTCGACGGTGCTGTTGTTCAATCAACCAGCGTAATTTAGTTCCTCAACAAAATAGAGTAATAACCGGTCTAAATTATATTTTACGAATGATGTAGATCTAGCATACGGTTTAGCCACAAAAAAATATTTAAAAATATAACTCTAACAGGAGCCGGGTATGAAAACATTGACTTCAGTCATTGCAGCAACCGCTATTGCTGCGCTTACCGCTACAGGGATAGTTAGTGCAGAGCCAAAATCTGGCGGTACACTGATTATGGGGACCACGCAAAAGGCAAGGCATCTAAATCCAGCTGTTCAATCGGGTATAGCAACAGCCGTTCCGGGAACGCAAATTTTTGCGACACCCCTGCGCTTTGATGAAAATTGGAAGGCGCAACCATATCTTGCTGAAAGCTGGAGTACTTCAGAGGACGGTAAAAGTATAACGTTGAATTTGCGTAAAAATGCAACATTCCATGATGGCAAACCCATAACGTCTGAAGATGTTGCTTTTTCACTTGAAACGGTAAAACAAAATCATCCTTTTAAATCGATGTTTGCCCCTGTTGTATCTGTTGATACTCCTGATGCTCATACGGCTGTTTTAAATTTTGATAAAGCACATCCCGCGGCGTTTCTTGCTATGTCGGGTGCATTATTGCCAATCATTCCAAAACATGTCTACGGCGATGGACAGAATGCAAAAACCCATCCCGCGAACAGTAAGCCAGTGGGATCAGGACCGTTTAAATTTGTTGAGTTTAAGCAAGGCGAGCATATCATCCTTGAGAAATATGAAAATTATTTCATCGAAGGGCGCCCGTACCTTGATAAAATCATCATCAAAAATTATAAAGACTCTACAAGTGCTACCTTGGCGATGGATAAGGGAGAAATAAATTTTCTGCCATTCATGAGCGCCACTCGGGACATAGCGAGGCTTAAAAAGAATAAGGATCTAGCTGTTACCAATAAAGGTTATGAAGCTGTCGGTCCGCTCAACTGGCTTGCGCTGAATACGTCCAATCAGTATTTGAAAGACAAGAGAGTCCGCCAAGCTATTGGATATAGTATTGACCGGAATTTCATAGTTAACGCGTTACACGGCGGTTTATCTAAACTAGCGACCGGCCCAGTGGCTCCCGGCAGTCCTTATTACGCAGCTGATGTAAATAAATTTGATTTAGATCTGGATAAAGCGAAATCACTCCTCGATGAAGCAGGCTTTAAAGCCGGCGCCGATGGGAAACGGTTTAGTTTGAAAGTTGACTATATTCCGGGCCCTTCAGAAATGCAGAAGAATGTGGCTGAATATCTTAAGCCGCAACTGAAAAAAGTTGGCATTAACGTAGAACTTCGTGCAGCACCGGATTTTCCAACATGGGCTAAGCGTGTAGGCGGGCATGATTTTGATATGTCCATGGACATTGTCTTTAACTGGGGGGATCCGGTTATCGGTGTTCACCGGACTTATACATGCGGAAATATCCGTAAAGGCGTGATCTGGTCAAATACTCAAAGCTATTGTAATGAAAAAGTTGATGGCCTTTTAACAATGGCAGCGTCTGAACAAGATCAAGCTAAACGCATAAGCTTATATCAAGATGTCCAAAAAATTATAGTGGATGATGCTCCGCAAATTTTCTTGAATACGCTTCCGTATCACACAGCCTATAGCAACAAAATTGGCAATGCTCCTCTCACAATCTGGGGATCAATGGCGCCAATGGATAACGTGTATATCAAGTAAGCATGTTGGCTATTTCTAGAAAACAACGGCTTAGGGGGATCAAATGGATTTAGCCTTGATCTTCCTTCGTCGCCTTTCACATGCGGTCCTTCTCGTTCTCGCTGTTCTTGTGCTGAATTTTCTCCTTATTCATTTGGCACCCGGTGACCCTGCAGATGTGATTGCAGGGGAGATGGGCGGTGCGACCGAAGAGATGCTTGCTGAAATCCGGGAACTCTATGGCCTGAATAAACCAGTTATTGTCCAGCTAGGAATATATTTAGGGCGTGCGGTTCAAGGTGATTTAGGGCAATCGTTCTTTTATAATGCGCCTGTCTCAGAGTTGATATTAGGTCGTATTGGGCCAACCATTTTGTTGGTTACTGCGGCTTTGAGTTTTGCGATTTTCGTTGGCACATTCTTGGGTGTGCTTGCATCGTACAAACCCAAAGGTTTTTTAAGCGGATTTGTGACGCTTTTTGCAGTGATTGGCTATTCCGCTCCAATTTTTTGGACTGGATTGATGTTGGTCATCGTATTTGCTTGGCTAATTCCCGTTTTCCCTATTGCCGGGATGTATGATGTCACATTGGACAACGGTCCCGTTGGCCGTGTTCTAGATATCTTACATCATTTGATATTGCCGGCCTTAACATTAGGGATCGTCTATATCGCACAGTATGCCCGGCTAACACGGGCAAGTATGTTAGAAATTTTGGGGTCAGATTATATTCGCACCGCTCGTGCCAAGGGTGTTAGTGGTCCTAAAATATATGGTTATCACGCCCTTCGAAACGCGATTATTCCCATCGTTACGATTGCCGGTTTGCAATTTGGGAGTATTGTTTCTGGTGCCGTTTTAGTTGAGACAGTGTTTAGCTGGCCTGGCCTTGGAACGTTAGCTTTTGACTCGATCCTGGCCAGAGATTACCCAACAGTCCTTGGTATTCTTTTCTTTTCAGCCGTGCTGGTAATTGTCGCAAACTTGATTACAGATATTGTGTATCGGTTTGTTGATCCGCGAATTCGGACCGGAGGTTAATGTGAGTAGTATTGAAACCCAATTTATTCCGAAATCGCAACATCCTATTGTAGAGGCCATAAAGGCTTTTCGCCAAAGTTGGGCAGGGATGTTAGGGTTGATTTTGTTGTTGTTAGTCATCCTTTTTTCTGTTGCCGGTCCGTTTATCTATGCCGTCGATCCATTTGAAATTATTTGGGCGCCTCTAACCGCGCCGGGTGTGGTTGCAAACGCCCCGTTTGGCACAGACCATCTTGGACGAGATGTTCTCGCAGGTTTAGTATATGGCGGACAGGCGACTTTGTTTGTGGGGCTTACCGCAGGTTTTTTGACAATTACGATTGGTATTTTAGTGGGCGCAATGGCTGGCTATTACGGTGGTGGTGTTGATGAGATATTGATGCGCATTACTGAGTTTTTTCAAGTGTTGCCAGCTCTTCTCTTCGCAATGGTACTTGTAACGCTGTTTACCCCGTCCATTTATGTTGTTTCTGCCGCCATTGGTATTGTGAGCTGGCCGACAACTGCGCGGCTGACACGTGCCGAATTCTTGCGTATTAAAAATTTGGAATATGTGAAAGCAGCACAGTCCATCGGCGCGCGAGATAACAGAATTATTTGGCGAGTTGTATTGCCGAACTCGTTGGCACCGCTAATTGTTTCTGCGACGCTGACAATTGGTGTCGCAATACTCTTCGAAGCTGGATTGAGTTATCTCGGCCTTGGAGATCCGAATGCATTTAGCTGGGGGATGATGATTGGCGCCGGACGGGAATATATTCTGGACGCGTGGTGGTTGGTTACCCTGCCGGGTATCATGATTTTTCTAACTGTATTGGGCTTTAGTTTAATAGGTGATGGCCTGAATGACGCCTTTAATCCAAGGTTGAGGGAACGGTAATGGCACCACTTCTGTCTGTAAAAAACTTGCTGGTCGAATTTAAAACGCGTGCCGGTATTGCGAAAGTTCTCAACAATGTATCCCTAGATGTTCATTCCGGTGAAATCCTGGGTGTTGTTGGCGAAAGCGGATGCGGGAAATCAATGACGGCACTCTCCATTATGGGGCTCGTACCGTCTCCGCCGGGCAACGTTGCGGGCGGTACAATTGAACTCAATGGTGAAGATCTATTGAGCGCCTCAAATAAGCGACTACATCAGATGCGCGGTAAAGAAATTTCAATGATCTTCCAGGAACCGATGACATCACTAAATCCGGTTTTCAAAGTCGGGCATCAAATCGCAGAAGCGATTTTACTGCACGAAAAAACCACTAAAGCGCTGGCGTGGGAGCGATCGGTAAAAATGCTGGACCGGGTTGGTATTCCAGAAGCCGCCATTCGGGCCAATTCATATCCCCATGAAATGTCTGGCGGAATGCGCCAGCGGGTTATGATTGCCATAGCGCTTGCCTGCAACCCGAAACTCTTAATTGCAGATGAGCCAACGACTGCATTGGATGTAACAGTCCAAGCTCAGATATTCGATCTCTTGCGAGAACTTCAAAGGGAGACAGGTACAGCTATTATCATGATTACCCATGATATGGGTGCAATTTCGGAGCTGGCTGACCGCGTCGCGGTTATGTATGCGGGACATATAATAGAAACTGGGGATACAAAGGATATTTTGTCTAAGCCCCAGCATCCCTATACGCGCGGCTTAATTGCGTGTGTCCCTCACTTAGAAGAAAACCCCAGCGAGGAGCGACCATACTTGGCAGAAATTCCGGGCGTTGTTCCGCCGCTTACTGACCTTGGGAAGGGGTGTACTTTCGCACCCAGATGTGATTTTCGGACTGATGACTGTACCGGCTCTCAGCCAAGTCTGTCGAAAATATCTGATCAACATTCAGTCTCTTGTTTCAATTTGAATACGGTGGCGAGCTAATGAGTATTGAAAATTTGTTAGAAGTGAACGATCTAAAAGTTCATTTTTCCAAAAAGAAAATGTTCGCAGATCCCGTTGTTGTTCACGCTGTGGATGGCGTTAGTTTTAGTATTCCAAAAGGGAAAACATTCGGCATCGTCGGGGAAAGTGGTTCTGGAAAAACGACCACTGCTTTGGCTGTTCTGCGTCTTGTTGGTATTACGTCAGGGACAGTTGAACTCGGCGGACAAGAGATTTCAGCGCTAGAAGGAGAAGACCTCCGGTTAGCACGCCGGCAATTTCAAATGGTGTTCCAAGACCCTTATTCGTCGCTTGATCCCAGAAGACGCGTTGGGGATATCGTTAGAGAACCAATGGACCTGATGGATATTGGGGAAGAAGATGCGCGTGATGAAAAGGTCAGAGAACTTTTCGTCAAAGTTGGATTGCGACCTGAATTAACCGAATTATTTCCTCACCAGTTTTCTGGAGGACAACGACAACGAGTTGGGTTAGCGCGCGCGCTGGCAAGTGAGCCAGAATTGATTGTCTGCGATGAGCCGGTCTCTGCACTTGATGTTGCTGTGCAGGCTCAAATCTTGAACCTCATGCGCCGCCTGCAAGAAGATACAGGGGTAACGTTTCTATTCATCAGCCATGATCTGGGGGTCGTTCAGCATTTATGTGATCACGTTGCCGTCATGTATCTTGGCCAAATCGTCGAGCAGGCGGATCGTATTACACTGTTTAAAAATCCGAAACATCCTTACACACAAGCCCTGCTATCTGCGGTTCCAAGAGTTGACAGTCATGGAAGTCACACGGAACGGCAACATCTGCAAGGTGATCCTCCAAGTCCGATTAATTTGCCCAAGGGCTGTCGATTTGCCGGGCGTTGCCCACAAGCTATGGCCATTTGCCATTCTGAGCCGCCTGCACTGCAAGAAATTGGGGACAGACATTTGGCATCGTGTCATTTGTTATAGGAACGAGTTAGGGAGTTAATCGGCCTTTTTCGATATTACGTATTAGCTTTTTTCCATGCTCCCAGAGCGAGGGCAAGGGTTGGAATGGCGCCATAGAAAAACAGGCTGGCAGAAATACAGATGAGAAGTCTGTGAAAGTCGCCTTCTCCGTTCTGTAGGGTGTAGAAGCCAATACCTGCTGCGATAATGAGACGACCTACGCTTGCGAAAACCGGCCAGAAAACGGCATGAGCTCCTTGGGATGCGAAGTAGAGTGATAACCCCAGTCCGAAAAAGGCATAGGCGGGGCCGACAATTGTTAGATATTCAGCCGCTGCTGTAAATACTGCCGCGTCATCTGTGAATATACCAGCCCAGATTTCAGGATATACCGCAACCAACAGACCAATTAATCCGCAGATCAGAAACGCCATGCAGCCGCCAACCCATCCGATGTTTTGGGCGCGGTTGATTTGGCCAGCGCCAATGTTACTTCCCACGAGAGAGATCATGGCAGCCCCTATTCCAAATACGATAGGAACAAGGATAAATTCAAGGCGTGTACCGATGCCAAAACCGGCAAGGGCACTTTCACCAAACCGACTAACCATGGCCGTAACCAAGACGATGGTAGAAATAGATAGAAACGGATTAATCCCTGCAAGACCGCCAACTTTTACAAGCTCCTTTGCCATATCAGGGTCCCACAGCAGGCTGTCTTTCGAAAATTGAATGCCGCTTTTACCCGATAGGAGTTTTCGAAAACAAATGAGAGCGCCAATAGCTGCCGCAATCACTGTTCCGTAGCCGATGCCCGCAATACCAAGTGCTGGCAGTCCAACCCAACCGAGTGACAACGCGCCACTTATAAGAATTTGGAAAATTGCTGTCACAACCATTGCAAATGCAGGCGTGGTCATATCACCAGCACCGCGGAGTAGGCTGCTGAAAATATTAAACAGCCATAGAGTGAAGACACCTGAGAATACGATGTTTGAATAGGTTGTTGCATGTTGCAAGCTGTCGCCAGAAGCGCCAATCGCCATGGCAATGTCGGTTACCCATATTTTCTCAACACCAAAGAATATCGCTGAAGCCGCTAAGGCAAGGAAAGTCGCATGCCAGACAATTCTGTTCGCTCGATCAACTTTACCTGCGCCCATTGCGCGTGCTGTTGTTGCTGCGATGACGCCCCCAATTGACCCCGCGCCCAGCATGTTCATGAGCATAACAAAGGGAAATAATACGGCAAATCCAGCGAGCGCTGATGTACCAAGTTCCCCCACATACCACATTTCAGCGATGGAGACGCATGACATCACAAAAAAGCCGACCATGTTAGGGGCTGCAAGTTTTAAAAGAGTTGGTACGATTGGCGCAGTAAGGAAAGAGGCCTGCTTTAATTTTGCAGCTGTCATGGTTTTATCCTGGAAAATTGGGTTTTGTTTTTATTGTTATGCGTATCTATATTTAAGTTCAAAAAATGAACTTGTCAATATGAACATAAATGTTAGAATTTGGAGAAACAAGGAGCATTGAAGATGAAATGGGATGAGCTAAAGACGGAACCCTGTTCCGTTGCGCGAACGTTGTCGGTAATTGGTGAGAAATGGACAATCCTCATTTTGAGGGAATGTTTTCGGAAAAATACTCGGTTTGACGGCTTCGAGGCTGCTCTTGGACTTCCCCGTGCTGTGCTATCGGCACGCCTAAAAACATTGCAAGAAGACGGTGTTTTGGAAAAAAAAATTAACCCTGAACACGCAGGACGCTTTGATTACATATTGACAAAAAAGGGCAGGGACCTGCGACCGGTACTCCTTACGATGCTTGCTTGGGGTGATCAATACATGATGGATAAACCGACCATGATTGTAAAACACACACTTTGCGGGTGCGACATCGTACCGGAGCTGTATTGTCCGAAATGTCAAAATAAGCTGGAAGCTGAAGAGACGCGGGTTGTCGAAGTTACGCAGTCGTCACCTCTGTAGGTGTTCAATGTGCAAAGCGAGGTATCATAAAAATATGATAATAATCCCTTTTTATCTTTAACTCTTCTGTGGTGTACGCATAAGATAAGGAGAATATAAAAAGGGGAATTTATGTCTGTTCAAAATATACTGCCGGTTATCGGCCACCTATATGACGCGGCGACAGATATACAGAAATGGCCGGTCTTTTTAGAAAGCCTCGCAGATCTTTTTGAAGCAGATTATACGAACATTCTTCATTTTGACCCTTCCGAAGAAAAGTTTAACTTCTGGCTTACCCACGGCGCCGAATTACCTTTGGATATGCTTGAAAATTTTCAAACGAGATTTGCGGACGACCCTAGGGCAGTAGCATGCGGGAAATTACCTGGAAAACCTTTGTCTTGCCGGCTTTCCATTGGGGAAGAGGCTTGGCATCAATCCTACATTTATCAGAACATGTTGGAGAATGAACACAGATTTCCCATTATTGAATATTCAATCTCACTCGTTATGCCGGGCGAGGATGGAACGATGACAGGGCTAGCTGTTATGCGCTGGAAGGATGGGGCGGCATTTACGCAAGAAGACTGTGATTTGGTCGGTGAAATCATTCCTCATTTACGGCGAGCGATTGATCTTCAAAAACGTTTCGTTAAATCAGATTTCGTCAAGCGAACAGCTCATGCAGTATTGGACCATCTTCCTACGGGAATTATTCTTTCTGACGAACATGGGAATGTGCTGCACCAAAATTCATCTGCTGAGGAGATTGCGTCTCGCGTTGACGGTATTTCCATTGTTGGAGGGCATATTCGGTTAGAAAAATCCTCGCAAAATTCGGATATGCATCTTGCCATAAAAACGGCCATAACAAGCGCACGGACGGGTGATATTCTTCCGGGTTACACCTTAAGCGTGCCTAGAAAAACATCCAACGAAAACTATGCGATGTTGATTTCCACGTTATGGGGAAATCATCTGAAATTAGGCATGGGTGTTTTAGATGAGCCTTTGGCTGTTATTTTCATAACCGACCCTGAAACGCCGCAAGAAGCTCCTGCCGATTTATTACAACGGCTTTACGGTTTTACACCCTCTGAAGCTCGTCTCGTAGAAGGGCTTATCACTTTTGATAGCTTGGAAGAGGCCGCCAATGCAATCAGTATTTCAGTGCAAACAGCGCGACAATATTTAAAGTCTGTTTTCCAAAAAACGGATACACAACGGCAATCCATGTTAATCAAAAAAATATTATCTTCTCCGATTTGGATGCAAAAACATTTTCAACACTGAATGTTACGCAACCCGGAAAGTTTCTTTATGAAATTTATAACCTAGCTACTCCCAAATGAGAGGTCTCGCGAAAATATTTCTCTGTAGACTCTCCATATTAGCAATTGTGGAATAGAGGGTGAATTATGAAAAATACTAAAAAAATAGCGAGTTTTATGTTGGTTGGATCTTTTCTTGCCTTGGGGGCATGCCAAACAACAGAAAGCGGTTCCAGTGCGGGACTGGATACATCCTCACTTTCGTCAGGAGCAAAAATGATTGCTAATGCGGCACTTAGCGACATGTCAGCAGTCAAAAGCGCGTGTCAATCTGGGAAAGATGGTGTTACGAAATTGATAACAGCGAAAACAACTAATTTGATGCAATCAGGTGAAAGCTTAGATCCATCAAAGGACGGACCAGAAGCGGGTGCATTCATCGGTAAAAATTGCAGTTCTCTTTTGTCAGCATAGAAAAAAACGGCGAGTGTCAGCATGATGGCTTGCAACAGCAACCTCATGCTGACTTCTTACCTGTAGGCATTGAAGGCTATGGTGTGAGTACAATCCGCCCAGTTGCATTTCCGGCCTTCAGATCCATAAGGGATGCATTGGCATCCTCCATGGGGCGAACTTCATATGGAATAGGAGCAACTTTTCCAGCTTGAACAAGTGCCATGAGTTCCCGCATTTCAGCTAACGTTCCCACGTAAGATCCGATGATCGATCGCATCATTAGCGGCAATGTTGGAAGGGGAAGGGTTATGGAAGAGCCGAAAAGGCCTACCACCACAAGCGTGCCACCTTTTCGTAATATATTAAGGCCAAATCCGGCTGATGATGGCGCACCAACAAAGTCGATGGCAGCGCCAGCGCCGCCCTTTGTAAGTTCCATCATTTTTTGGACGGCTTCGGGATCACTGTTATCAAATACAGCTGATGCGCCAGCTTCTAATGCTGCAGCCCTTTTCGTTTCGTCGATGTCAGCCACGACAATTTTGCACTTCAACACAGATGGCGCGAAATGAACGGCTGAAAGCCCAACGCCGCCGGCACCAATAATCACAACGGTGTCGTTCTCGCCCAAATGAGATAATTTTTTAAGAGCACTGTAGGCGGTTAATCCAGAACACGCGTAAGTACAGGCAAGTTCGGCTGGGATACCATCAAAGGGAATAAGGTATTTGGGGTGAGGGGCGATCACTTCATCAGAATACCCGCCATTGTATCGGGCTCCTAATGTGAGGGGTGACATGCACAACAATTCATCTCCCTCTTCGCAACGGGCACAGCTTCCACAACCAATCCATGGGAAAATAATGCGTTTGTCACCAATACTTGCACCTGTGGCATCCGGGCCCAAAGCAGCGACTTCACCAACAATTTCATGTCCCATAGTGAAGGGGAGGGTCATGCCGCGTTCCGCAAGGTCCAGTTTTTGTCCACCGCCCATATCGAAATAACCTTCCCACAGATGTAAATCACTATGGCAGACACCGCAGGCAGAGATTTTAAGCAGAACTTCAGTTCCGGTTGGGGTTGGGGTTTCGTATTCGCGGGCTTCGAGGGGTTTTCCAAATTCAATGACTTGTTGGCTACGCATGGTCTTAATCTCCCTATTTTTTATTATTATGAAATAACTATAGGCTGACACGAATTGAAAACTCAAAATTATTTTTATCTAATTCTTTTTGGGCTTTACCTCCAATTGTGTATATTTTCAAATCTTGAGAAATTGAACAGAGAATTTTTGTGATGCTGACCGAAGTCAATTTACCGTTTATTCTTCTTGCTGCGCTTCTGGCAACTGCGAGCCCAGGGCCTGCGACGCTTGCCATTGCGGGTACATCCATGAATAGTGGGCGCCGTTATGGTCTTGCACTTGCGTCCGGTGTGATGTCAGGTTCATTGATGTGGTCAGTTTCAGCTGCATTTGGTCTTGGTGCCATAATGCTCGCTAATGCATGGGTTTTTGAAGTCGTGCGCTATATGGGCGCGTGTTATCTTTTGTATCTAGCCTTTAAATCAATCCGGTCAGCCTTGAAGACATCGGTTGTCACTACGGATGCAAATGTAGTTCTCAGCCTTAAAGCTGCCTATGCAAAAGGTTTGGCATTGCATCTAACGAACCCAAAAGCGATTTTATTTTTTGGAGCTTTGTTTTCTGTTGGCATTCCAAAAGATGCATCTTCGTCATCGTTAGCAACGGTGATCATCGCCATCGCTATTCAAAGCTTTATAGTGTTCCATGGTTATGCATTTTTGTTTTCAAGCCAACGGGCTATAAATGTATACACCAAGCTTCGGAGAGGTTTCGAAGCCGCGTTTGGACTTGCCTTTGGCGCTGCGGGTGTAAAAATCCTGACGACACCTGTGGAATAACTTTTAAGCAACTCAAATTTGGGAGACAAATGTGATGGCAACTAAAATTGCTCTTCTTTTTGATTGAATACAGCAATTTTGTTGTATATACACTTATTGTGTAATGGAGGAATGACGTGGCTATATCAATGGAAATGCAAGCTCTCGAAGTTTCAAAATCGTGTATTGTCGCAAGGCTTCGCAAACTCAACCGCGAAGTTAGCGCTATCTACGAGGATTGTTTTCGGCCCTTTGGTTTAACTGTTGCCCAATTTAACCTTCTGATCTCCATTGGTGCTCATGGGGAAGCGTCCCCCTCTCGATTAGCAAAAGTATTGTCACTCGAAAAATCCACAGTAAGCCGGAATATAGAAAAAATGCATGCCCATAAGTGGGTCGAAGTCATTCCGCAAGGGGATAAGCGGGTTCACACTCTTGCATTGTCTGACATCGGTGAAAAGCTGGTAGAGGAAGTTCTTCCAGCGTGGCGGATCGCACAGCAAAAAACTGAGAAGACCTACGGTCCACTTACCGAACTCTTGAATAAAGTAACGTTCGTCTGAAGATATATTTCTGAATATTGTTGTATCTACATCTAAGGAAAAAATTATGCTTGATATTATTGGTGCCGATGGGCAAGAAAAATCGAAATCGGGCGGTATAGGGTCAGACTGGTTGCGCCAGCTCTGCTTGGATTGCGGTGCAGATGACGTTGGTTTTGTTGATATTTCTAGTCCAGAGCTTGATGATCAACGGGCAGATATCTTAAATGTTTTTCCAAGAACAAAATCCTTGATTTCATTTGTTGTGAAAATGAACAAAGAAAATATCAGGACACCCAAACGATCTGTGGCAAATGTGGATTTCCATCACACTGGGGATGATGTTTTACATACAGCGCGCAGTATCGTGAAAAAACTGTCAGCGGAAAAGGTTGGGGGTTTGTACCCCTCAATGGGTTTTCCCATGGAGATGGATGATTTTCCCGGCAAAACTTGGGTCATATCCCATAAACCTGTGGCTATAGCCGCAGGGCTAGGGAAAATGGGCATTCACCGCAACATTATCCACCCAAAATTTGGGAATTTCATTTTGCTTGGTACTGTATTGATTGATCACGAGATTGAAACATACGGGGAGCTTCTTGACTACAACCCATGCTTGGAATGCAAGCTATGTGTTGCAGCCTGTCCCGTAGGGGCCATTGGACCTGATGGAAATTTTGATTTTGCGGCTTGTTACAATCATAATTATCATGAATTTATGGGCGGCTTTACGGCGCTGACTGAAACCATTGCTGATGCTAAAGATGCCAAAGATCTCCGCACAAAAATTGATGATAATGAAAGCGCCTCTTGGTGGCAAAGCCTGTCTTTTGGCGCAAACTATAAGGCGGCATATTGTCTCGCTGTCTGCCCCGCCGGGGATGATGTCATTGGCCCGTATCTTGAAAATAAATCGGCCTTTAAAAAAGAGGTGATGAAGCCGCTTACAGAGAAAAGTGAAGCTATTTACGTGGTGCCCGGAACAGATGCGCAAGCCCATGTGGAAAAGCGATTTAAGAATAAACGTGTTCGTCTGATGAGGTCTCATCTGAGACCAACATCCATCGCAGGTTTTATTCAAAGTATACCGCTTGTTTTTAATCGTCACAAATCGGATGGCCTAGACATTGTGTATCATTTTGATTTCACTGGTAAAGAAGAAATACAGGCAACGGTTACAATCAGAGACAAAACCATTAGCGTTGTGGACGGTCTGCAGGGAATGGCTGATTTTACTTTGAAAGCAGATAGCAAGGCATGGCTGTCATTCCTTCGAAAAGATAAATCATTGCCCATGTTATTGCTAACAAGGAAAATCCGGCCCAAAGGCCCAATTAAACATCTGAAGTCATTTAGCCGATGTGTTCGCTAAGCCAATGACGATGCTATGAGGCGCCTTTTCTTAAAATAACCTTGATAATGATAGGGGTTACAAAAACGATGGCAAACAAGCGCATGGCATGATGGGTCGTCACAAACGCTGGATCAACGCCGAGCGATAGAGCGGCTAGTGCCATTTCCGCAAAACCACCGGGCGATAGGGCGAGGATCAATGCCTCAAACGAATACCCGGTGATCAGGGATAGAAAATAGGCACTTGAAAACGTCACGGAGAGCATGAGAACAGTCATGCCCATGGCGAGAAGAATTACGCGGCCTACTTCTTTGAAGGATATGCCAAAGAAACGAGAGCCTAGCGCGCTGCCCAATATCAGTTGAATGATGATCGAGGCAAGTTCAGGCGGCTCGCTTGTAATGGCTCCACTTAAATGAACCGCCGCACTGAGTATCAAAGGACCTGTCAGACGGTGAGCTGGAATTCGGCAGATTTTTGCTAGGAACACCCCCGTAATAGCGATTACGACTAAGGAGATAGTTTCTTGCAGACTCCAATACTGGATATCATCAGTGAGACTGATCTTTTCCAAGTCAAACCAGTAGGTCAATACAAACGGGATAAATAGAAGGACAGATACAACGCGACAGGCATGTGTGAGTGTCAGTTTTTTGATGTCGGCGCCGGCTTCCTCGCCCATGATTGACATTTCGGACAGCCCACCGGGCAATCCAGAAAAAAGCGCTGTAACCGCGTCCATGCCGGCAATTTTTCGGCAATAAACTTGGCCGATTGTCGTGATAACAGCAACGTAAATAACGGCAGCCGTAAGGGTAGGTATCCAATTGGGCACTTGGTCGATAACTTCAGGGGTAAATGTACCCCCAAGCATGATACCGATAACTATAATAATGTAATTTCGGATGCTTTTTGAGACTTCAATGGGAGCCCCTAGCAAGCTTGCAAGTAATGTTGCGCAAAGCGCGCCCAACAACCACGGCAGCGGGAAGTGCATTGCACTGAATAAAATCCCGCCCGCACAGCCGATGCTAAGGGCAAGTGCGAAGCGGGTAAGGGATGAGTTGATCATTGAAAGATTTAGTCTCCGTCGGCCACGTTGATGGAGTTTGTTTTTAATCTGTATTTTCGGAAAATGGGAATAACGATTAACAGAACTCCAACCAGCAATAGGCCCAACGTCATTGGGCGTTCATACATGAATGCAGCCCCATCTGTTAAATTTACAGCGCGGGCGAAATTATTTTCCATCATACCCCCAAGAATGAACCCAATGAGAAGCGGAGGTAGCGGGTAATCCGCAAACCGGAGGAGGGTTGCTCCTATTCCAAGTCCTATCAAAATTAGCAACTCTGTTGCGTTATTCTGGCCTATATAGGCGCCGATCATTGTGAAAAATAGAATAAACGGAATTAGATAATTGCGCGGTATTGTTAGAAGTTTGGCGATATAAGGGATCATCGGCAGGTTGAGGATTAAAAGAACCACATTGCCAATGTACATTGAAATAATAACGGCCCAAAAAATCGATGGATTGTCGATCATTAGCCGTGGCCCGGGGTTGACGTTAAGGGCAACCAGAGCACCAAGCAAAATAGCAGTTGTCCCAGATCCCGGAATTCCTAATGTGAGCAACGGCACGAATGATCCGGTGCAAGCTGCATTATTTGCAGCTTCTGGGGCCGCGAGCCCTTTGATGGATCCTTTGCCAAACTCCTCCTGCTCGGCTCCCTTAGCAATGTTCCGCTCAACCGCATAACCAAGGAAAGAGGCGATGGTGGCTCCAGCACCAGGCATCACACCAATTAAGAAGCCTTGAATAGATTGGCGGGCAATGACAGGAGCAATTTTTTTGGCCTCTTCTTTGGTGATGCGCAAATCTTTAATGGCTTGGTTATTCGCGCTGGTATTGCTTTTGTTTGGATTAAGAACAAGGAACAGGGCTTCGGGCAAGGCAAACAACGCCATAGCCAGTGTTACAAAGCTGAAACCTGATTGAAGGTCTGAAAGTCCCATTGTAAAACGAGGAGCATTGAATAAGGCAGACTCGCCGACAGTTGCCAGCATCAAACCCGCGATTGTCATCATTAATGCCTTGGCAACTTTACCTGAACCGGCAAACGCAGCAATGGCGGACAGGCCAACAACCATTAACGCAAAGTACTCAGCGGAATGGAAAAGGAGTGCAACGCTAGAAAGAGCTGGCGCAAAGAATAACAGGAGAATAGCGCCCACTGTTCCGCCGCAGAAGGAGGAAATAGCCGCAATGGTAAGGGCTTTACCGGCTTTACCTTGCCGTGCCATTGGATAACCGTCGAAGGCTGTTGCGACGGTGCCAGCAACCCCCGGTGCATTTATTAGAATTGAAGAAGTGGAGCCACCAAAAATGGCGCCGTAATAGACGCCTGCCAGCAAAATAAGGGCGGCAGATGGATCACCAATGTTGATCGCCACAGGGATCATTATGGCAATAATCGACATAGGGCCAAGCCCCGGAAGCATGCCGATCAAGGTGCCGATTAGACAGCCAAATACGACAAGAAATAGATTTTGTAAGGAAAAGGCCGTTTCTAGGCCAAGCATAATACCTTCAAGCATTGATATGTCTCCAGCTTAGCCCATGAACCATGGAAGTGGTTTTAAAAAAATACCGAGAACTTCTTGCACTAAATACCAGATTGTTCCGGCTCCAATCAGTGAGGAGGCAAGCATTATATGCAGTCTGCGTTCCCCCAAAATCCAGCCACAGCCAACGAGAAAGGCCACAGTGGAGGGAATAAAACCTAAGGGGCGTAGCAAAACAGCGTACAGGGTCATCGCAATGAGAAGACCAAGCGCTTGTCCCCAGTTATAGTCTCGCAAACGACTAAAATCTATATCGCCATCAGTGAGGCTTTCGGCGGGCACCTGCTTTTTTGACAGAATAATAATGCTAGAAATAAGGATACCCAAAACACTTAACGCCAGTGGCATGGTGTTTGGTAAGAAGACCATGTTCAGTTCAAACGGTAGCAATGGATAAGTGTATGATGCATACCCGTAAACTATCGAAACCGTCAGAAAAAGCACGGCAATGCACTTGTCCAATGTCATGCGCTGGAACTCCTATTACATATGTTTTGAGGACCGGAACTCCTATTCGAAGTTCCGGCTAAATTTGGCGCTAGAGGAAGCCTAGCTTTTTCATCAAATCTTTGATGACAGCTTCTTGGTTGCCAAGGAAGCTTTTGAAGTCAGCGCCCGAGTTATGGATGTTGACCCAGCCGTTGCGTTTGCGAACAACTTCCCATTCAGGAGTGCTATACATTTTGGTAATGGCTGCGCGGTATGCATCTGCTTTAGCGGCAGGAAGGCCCGGTGCAGCAAAGAACCCACGCCAGTTTACAAACTCAGCGTCATAGCCAAGTTCCTTCAATGTTGGCGCATCTTTAAACGCATCGTTTCTTTCAGGGCCAGTCATGCCGATGATTTTAACTTCACCTGCTTTAGCAAGGGCTACAGCCTCAGAGAAACCAGTTGAAAGCGCTTGGATTTCGCCGGAAAGAAGAGCTGCCATGGCTTTACCGCCAGCATCATATGGAATGTATTTTACTTTGGTTGGGTCTTCCCCCGCAGATTGCATAGCAAGAGCTGCAACCAAGTGATCCATGCCGCCGGGTACTGATCCGCCGCCAATAGCGACACTTCTTGGGTTTGCTTTATAGGCAGTCACAAGATCTTTAAAGGAATTTAGTTTGCTGTCTTTTCCAACAACAAATGCTGCGTAATCACCGATTGTACCGGCGATCATTGTAAGATCGCGGAAATTATGAGGAAAACGCCCAACAAGCGAGCGGATAATGATGGGAGTTGAGTTGACCATCAATGTCCCGTGGCTGGATGCAGCATTTTCAATAAGATACCCAATGGCTTTACCACCGCCGCCGCCAGACATGTTTTCATAAGAAGCCGTACCGACAATGCCAGATTTTGTTAGTGCTTCACCAGTACCGCGGGCCGTTCCATCCCAACCACCACCAGCTCCGCCGGGGATAAGGAAGTGGAGTTTTTCAAGATCAGCAGCTTGTGCCGGTGCTGCACTCATTACAGCCGTAATACCGACAACCGCAAGCGCAGAAAAAACTGCGCGACGTGAAAATTTATACATAAAATTTTGCCTCCCATTAGGTTTTTGTAATATGGCGTATCGCACAAGTCGAAGGGTGAATAAAGTTATACTCTAACGTTTACTTAGAATCCGAAATGTCGTCCCCGTTTCACCCAACCGCTGTACCCTGAAATACAACCATTTATACACCGTAACTGTTGAACCTGTCGGGAACCTGTCATTAGTCCATAAAAGTATGAATTACGGGAGTTGGAGGGTTTTTCTCCAACGTTTGAGGATTTTCTTCCGCTTTTGTTGATCCAAATAGACAAGCAATCCGGGGCTCACCTTTATAGGGCGCAAACTGCTTTTTTCATCATGTAGAGAGCGGAGCAGGGGGTGAGGGCTTTTTACGCTAGCTTTAATGGGGTTCAGCTGAGCTTTGTTAGCGATTTGTGTTTGGCCCCGTTCAGATAGTAAATATTCTAGGAATAACCGCCCAGCTACGTGAGAATTCGCGGCTTTGGGAATTATAGCGAGCCTTGAAAAGACGATGGTATAATCTTCAGGCAAAATTACACCAAGATTGGGGTTGTCGTTCAATTGTGAGATCGCATAAGTTCCAAGCACATTGTAGCCAAGTTTCAGGTCGCCTGAACTCACACCGTCAATGATTTTGGAGCTTTGACTATAGAGTTTGACGCCATTGTCACTCATGGCACGGATCAAATCCCATGTGCCGCTATACTGGCTGTCATCACGGCTAAAAAACATGTACCCAAGGCCGCTTTTCGCAATATTATAGGTTGCCAGTTTCCCATATAGGTCTGGCGGGCGAGTTTCCAGAAATGCAATAAGATCGGATCTGTTCTTTGGTAGTGGCCTGTTTTTGAAATAGGGTTTGTTGTAAATGATTACTGCGGGTTCGAGAGTCGTGCCGAAGGCTTCATTTCGCCATACAGCCCAGTTCGGTATATCGCTTGGGATTGAGATGTCGACTTTTCGCGCGTATCCGTCGTTAGCAAGTTTGATTTGTAAGTCCATTGCCGAACTAATGGCAATATCGGCACCTTGCGTATTCGTGTCCTTTTCTCTTTTAACACGCTGGAATAATTCGCGACTTTGGAGCTCGAAATAACGAACTTTCGCAAAGGGGTATAATTTTTGAAAATCTTTGATCAACCCGACCATGGCCTTGTTATCTGTCGTGCCGTATATGGTCAGATGTCGAAGGATAACTTCGTTACTCGCTGAACCAATTTGCTCCGTAAATTCGTGTTTCAGCGGCGGATATAAAAACTCGCCTGCGGGACTATTATTTGGGGAAAAGAGACACAAGAACAACAGCGTGAAAACGCAGGTATTCTTGAAGAAAGATATAAAAACAGAATTCATTATGTCTATTGTCCGTGGCAAAGGGCTCAAGCCAAGGCCTTGCAGAACTGACTGTAGCAAAGAATTCTAACTGTTCCATCTAAATCTTAAACAGGTTAGTGTGACGGGTTATGAGGGTACTAATTGTTGAAGATAACGCCGCTTTAGCGAATGGGGTTTTTACCGCACTCGACACGATCGGGCTCGCCGTAGATGTTTTGAACGATGGGCTAGAAGCGGACGAAGTTTTAAGAGTACAACAATATGATGTTGTTGTGTTGGACTTGAACCTGCCAGGACTGGACGGGCTTGATGTTCTCGCTAACATGAGGTCACGAAGTGATAATACTCCGGTTCTCGTGCTCACCGCGCGAGATCATATATCAGACCGTGTTGCGGGCTTGGACCTTGGCGCTGACGATTATCTAACCAAGCCGTTTGAGCTTATTGAATTAGAGGCGCGGGTCAGGGCGCTTTTGCGAAGGAATAGCGAAAATAAATCACCTGTGATTGAACTGGGTACCCTTAGTTTTAATTCAGTCGCGCGGACGACCCATATCGGCAGTCAGGTGTTGGATCTCCCAAAACGAGAATTTTGTCTACTAGAGCTGTTTATATCAAAAATCGGGCAGGTCATTAGTAAGGATCAAATCGCTGATGGTTTAGCCAATTTTGATGAAGATGTAACTTCAAATGCCGTTGAGATTTATGTGAGCCGTTTGCGTAAAAAAATTCAAATAAGTGGGATCAATATCAAAACAGTCAGAGGTCTGGGCTACCTTATGGAAAGGCCGTAATGCCCAAGCAACCCGCCATTCGAAAGCGATTGTCGCTCATTCTTCTAGCTGTACTTTTTGTGATCAGTAGTCTGATGTTATTTGAAGTTCGTTCCAGTGCACGGATCGCTGCTAACGAAGCTTATGACCGGGTTTTATTTGGATCTGCCTTAGCGATTTCAGAACGGGTGTTTATCGTTGGCAATGAAATCGATGTGGATATTCCCTATGTTGCTCTGGAAATGCTTGCCTCAGACACGCAAGATCGCGTTTTTTATCAAGTTGAAACCGATGTAAACTCGTTTTTAACAGGGTATGCTGATTTGCCGCCGGTGCCGGGCGCGTTTGAAAATCAGTTTGATACGCCGATTTTTTACGACGCCAAATATCACGGCGATGATGTTCGAATTGGGGCTATCAATAGATATGTCTCAAGTCAGCAACTCTCTACCCGGTTCACGGTGAAGGTTGCTGAAACCACAGATGGTCGGCAGGCCTTGATCCAGAAGATGATTACTGATGCTATTCTAAGGCAGTTTATTCTTATCATTGTTGCGGGTGCCATTATGTGGATCGGAATCAGCTGGGGCGTGAAACCATTAGCTCATCTCCAGGGCGCACTTGCCCGCCGAAATCCGGAAGACTTGCATCCAATTGAACACCGAGTTCCGCAGGAGGTGCAGCATCTTGTGGACGGTATTAATGATCTCATGAAGAGGCTTTCCGATAGTATGGCCGCCATGAGGCGATTTACATCAAACGCAGCGCATCAGCTGAGAACACCGCTTGCAGCCATTCAAACACAAACCGAACTAGCACTTAAAGCGAGTAGTGCAGATGAGCTTAAGCAAAGATTGACATATCTTGATCAATCCACGCGTCAATCAACCCGACTGGTCAATCAACTCTTAAGTCTAGCTAAGGCCACACCGGATGAAAATTCGGTAACATTTGATCAGATTGATTTAGTGAATGAGTGTAAGGAAATTACCAAAGAATTGGTCCCCTCAGCCTTGAGTAAAGGCATAGATCTTGGGCTGGATTGTACGCTCAATCGCTTGGAGATTTCAGGACATGCTGGCCTTATTCAAGAAGCTTTGAAGAACCTCATTGAAAATGCCATTAGCTACGGTCCTGAGAATACTGTCGTAACGGTTCGAATTTATAAGGATGATAACTCCGCAAAAATTGAAGTGGAGGACACGGGGACAGGTATTTTTCCGGAGCTTCAAGAAGCCATATTTGAACGTTTTAATAGGGGTAATCGTTCCGATGGAGATGGCTGCGGTTTGGGCTTGCCCATTGTAAAAGAAATTGTGGAGCGTCATGGATGGCAAATTTCTGTCTCAAGTCAAATCAGCAAAGGCGCTAAATTCACGATTTCAATCCCGCTATGATATTATCAAGAGCAGTCCTTCCAAAAGAAGCCTCGCTCTTGATAAATAAAAGTTTAGTTCCGAAGAAGCTGCAACGTCCAATCGCCTGAGGCATTGCGAAGATCATGAACAGTAGAAAGTTCTGGGTCTTCTCGCCAAGCAATTGCGTTTTCCTCTGATGGGAAACTGAGGATGACAATGAGATCGTCGCCGGCAGTACCATCTAAGGCGAAGGGATTTACGGTTCTACTGACAAGCTCCCCATGATGTTTGGAAAGTGCTGCGCCCGCATGTTTCCCATACTCCTGCAATCGTTCTTTGTTTAGGTTTTTTGCCTGACCAATACAGTAAACAGTCATTTTTCAATTCTCCTCGGGTTGTCTGAAATGTGTTGAGAAGAAATATATCTGAATAGTTTCTGTTCGAAAATTGTAGTAATTGGAAACCAAGCTGTGCAAATATGCACAGATGGAAAGCTGGGATGATTTAAAGTATGCCTTAGCGGTTCACCGCCATGGTGGGTTGAGCGGCGCCGCGCGGTCTTTGGGTGTGAACCATTCAACAGTCTCGCGGCGACTATCCGCGCTTGAGAAAGGCATGGGCGTCCGGTTGTTTGATCGATTTGCAAGCGGATTGAGGGTAACGTCTTTTGGTGAACACGCAATTTTAGCAGCAGAGCGCATGGAGGAGCTTGCGCTTGTACTTGATCTTTCAATAGCTGGTAAGGATATGGAACTTGCTGGGCCACTCAAAATTTCCGCCCCTCAGTTAATCATCAAAGTTATTTTGGCCCCTGTTTTAGCTGAATTTGCCAAAAGTTATCCAAATATAAAATTGACGGTTATTGCCACTTCTGATGCGGTTAATCTACATAAGCGCGAGGCCGATGTTTCTATCCTTGCCAGCAATGAGCCTGACGGAACGCTTTGGGGACGCAAAGTTCTCTCCCAAAATTGCCGATATTATGGAGAGCGAAAATACCTAGCAGGGTGCGATGACGCTAGTGAGCTGGACTGCATAAATTTCTTGTGGCGTGGCGACGAGCCTGCCACGGAGATTTTGAAGGCCTATCCACGGGCTCGAGTAGCCGCAAAATTTGACGACATGGTTGCGGTTCATGGGGCTGTGCTCGCGGGGGCGGGGGTGGCGAGAATGCCCTGTTTTCTTGGCGGCAGTACTGAGGAGCTTGAAGCTCTGCCATACGTTGAAAAACAGCCTTATTCAGATATCTGGATTTTAACTCATCCTGATCTACAGAAACTTCCCCGAATTCGAACTTTTATGCGGTATATTTCTGAAAAACTACAAGAAAAAGAAAAATTATTCTTAGGTGAGTAATTGGTTTTCGACAGAAAAAGTCACCTTATTTATAGCCCATGGGTTGAGATCCATACAATTGTCTTAAATTATTCGAATATTAGGAATTTTCTAATAAACATAATGCTTCGTGTAAGTTCAGTAGGTAAAAATAGTATCGGAGTTCAGTTATGTTAGTAAGTAATCGACTATTAGCGTGTGCATTGATTGTATTCGCCGCGCCTTTCGCAAGTATAGCCCAAAGTGCTGATGCAGATTTGTCAGTTATGGAAATTGGAGGATTATACCAAAAAGATGGCAAAGGGCTTTATGATCAAGTTGTTTCAGCAGCAAGCGCAAAATCCGAAGTATCCTTCAAGATCCAGCATGTCCCGCCAAAGCGCGCATTTGCAAATTTTGAGACCGGAAAATCTCTGTGTATGGCGCCAGCAAATACAAACCCCGATTTCTACAATTTTTCCTTCAAAACGGTGCAATCAGCTTCAATGACAGAGGCGAAAGTCTACATCTTTACAAAAGCGGGATCCTCTCCCGTAAGTGACGTGACGGCGTTGAAGGGAATGAAAGTTGGTGTCCGGCAGGGTATGCCTTATGGAAACAATATAGAAAATTCGGGACTGAGTTTGGTTGCGGCCAGCTCAATCGAAACCAATATTAAAAAATTGAACGCGGGACGGATCGACGTTTTTCTCGCATATTGGCCAGACGTATATGCGGCATTTGATGCTATGGGCGTTGACCCTCTTCCCCATTCGGCGGATCAACCAGTAGCGGTGCATAATGACTCTATTCTATGTCGCGATACGCCAGAGGGTAGAGCCGCAGTTGAAGCCTTCGACAAAGGCTACAAAGCCATAGAAGGTGACGGGACATTGGCTAAAATAATGGGTGAATAGAAATGCCTCGCACTCATTGCGCTGGTGTTTAATGGTGGTTTCTGGTTGTATGCGAACAGCTTGTTTTAAGATATTCCTCTCAAATTATCCTGTTTGACGTATGGGGAGAGAGCGATTTTATTGAGCTTACACTGATGAATAAGCAGTGGCATTTATGCTTTGTTGAAAAGCAAATGCTGCTGTTTTATGAGATTAATGTGTCGTCAAAATAAGTGTTTATGTTGGTGTGGAAAATTTAACGAAATAGACCCAATAAGGTATTCAGTTAGTGCGAATTAAGGACAATAACAAACGGCGGGCAATTCGTGATGCCGCTGTAACAGAGGTGATTGTTGGGGGATTAGGCGGCGCATCTGTTAGTAAAATCGCCAAACGAGCAAACGTGTCCGCAGGGACAATATATCTCTACTTCCCAAATAAAGAAGAGCTACTTCAACAAGTGTTTCTTGAAATAAAAACAGAGCTTCATGAACATATGATGGCGGTTTTTAAGCCGACTGAAAACTCTGCCGAAAATATCAAAAAAATGTGGTTTTCTCTGTTCGAGTATATTCTTGAGAACCCAAATGATTTTGTTTTTTCCGAATATGTCTCCGCTGCGCAACTCCTGGATGACAAACGCAAGCCTGAGGTGGAAGCTATGGCCATGGAAATTGGTGGCATCCTGATGTCGGCGATTGAGGACGGGACACTTCGGCGAGTTTCTTTGAATGCGTTGAGTGCTTTGCTTATAGCGCCTGCCGTGCAGCTGGGTAAAAGAGCAATCCATGAGGAACTGCCAGTTGATCAGAAAATTGTGGAAGATACTTTTGATATGATTTGGCGGGGTGTGTCTTTTAGTTGATGAATGAACGTTCATTCATTATAGAATTATTGTCCTTGCAACAATATCGGAGAAGGCAATGTATTCTATGGTGATAAAGAAACACCTGGTTTCGCTTCTAATTATCTTATCTGTGGCATTCGGTGTATCCCTGCAATCTGCAGCAGCGGATCAATCTTCCACTAAAATTTCAAAAGAAAACCCGATGTCAGAGGCTTCGGCTAAAGCATTTATGCGCAACTGGCTAACGATGATTGATACGAATGCGCCCCTAAACGAGTATTTGAAATACCTACCAGATGGTGATTTTGAGCAGTGGTCCTACCCCAATGCAGAGATTAAAAATGTTGAACATCTACAGCAATATTTCCAGAAAACCTGGGGAATGATTAAGAAGAATACTAATAAAATCAGTAATTTGGATGCCGCAAAAATTAAAGGTGATAGGTACCAAATTCTGACAAATGTCCATTGGAAGGGTGATATCGCGGATGGTAAATCTATTACAAAGGATTTGCTGTACACGTTGACAGTCGGAGAGGGAACTTCAGCCGCAGATCCAAAGGGACAGTATCCGAAAATTTATAAGTATAAAATCAGTAGCCCTTGAGGCACTCGTACTCCTTCCCCTATGCTTCCCGTAAGAAATGGTGGTGATGTTCTGGCATCCTCACCATTTTTTTAGTTACAAGGGCTAGGAAACAACACGTTGGCAGGGAAAATTCCTAATGGTTCGAGTTGTAATAAACCAAAATAACACAGCAAATAAGTGTAAAATAATCTACGTTATCAAGGTAAATCTATAAAAAATCGATTTAATTGCGTGTAATTTGAATATGGATTATGCTTCTTCTTTAAATAATTAGAGTTTGGTAATTTTCAGGGGAGGTTATTATGAAAAAAATTGGATTATTATTAGCAGCGACTGTTGTGGGATTAATGGCAAGCGGGCCGCAACTGGCAGCAGCTGCAAATGTAAAAGTCACACCACTAGGCGGCCAAGATGGCGAGTTTTGTCGTCTTGACCGGGCAATAATGTTTGAAGACCCTAACGGCACACGAATTCTGTATGATGCGGGAATGACAGTTGCCGGTCCAACAGATCCGCGCCTTGGAAAAGTTGATGCGCTGCTCGTAAGTCACATGCATTTTGATCATGTTGGCGGTAAACGTAATAAAGCCCCAAATTCAGGTAAATGCGGCAAGCCTGATTTGTCTGTTTCAGCAATCCCAAATACAAATGTGGTCGATATTGCGCTGGCAAAGAAAGCAAAGATTGTTACGGGCAGTGAGATGCCTGCGTTCTTTGCAAGTAAATTGAAGGCGCTGGGCGGAAATCCAAAGGATTCAATGTTGGCTCGGTTCGGTGCGACAACCTCAGTTGGTGGTGTCAAAATCTCAACTGTACCGGCAATACATAGCAATGGCGTGCATCATGCCCTGATCGGCGGTGATCTGGGCGAGGCGTTAAAAGCATCTGGTCTTGGCGGTAGTGTCGGCCCGGCAACAGGTTATATTCTACAGTTTACAAATGGGCTTGTTGTGTACTTATCCGGTGATACTGGCATTACTGCAGAACAAGATTTGGTGGTGAATAAATTCTATCACGCCAAGTTGGCTGTTATGAATATTGGCGATACCTATACAACAGGTCCAACTGAAGCGGCACATGTTGTTAATAATATGGTCAAGCCAGCATCTGTTATTGCCTCTCATGCAAATGAGGAAGCAACAAAAGGCGGTAAAATTATCGCTGGCACGAAAACAGAGATCTTTAAAAAGGCAGTTACTGTTCCTGTACATGTTCCTTTGAGCGGAAAAGTTATGGAATTTAATGCTGCGGGCGTTTGCGTCTCTGGCTGCTAATCCCGATTTTGTGAAAGTCTGGACATGTGATTTGTTCGGGCTTTCATAAATTTTATTTTTGCAGAACTAGGTTTTCGTTTGTACATTTAATCGAGTACCAAGTGTTTTATTTATTTCTGCCTTTAGCCAGTTTTGAAGTCGGGTAAATTGATCCGTTTTTGCAAACTCACTCTTGCATACTAGCCAATAACTTGAGCGCATTTTTACCGGAGATCCTAAAGGTTTTAGAAATCCTGCGGAAATGTCATTTTCGACGAGCAAGCTCCTACCGAGTCCGATTCCCAGACCATTTATTGCCGCTTGTAGCATTAAGTCTGCCCGTTCAAACTGGAAGTCGGGGACAATTTCAGAATTTACCGGTCTTTCTTTGGAGAAATAAAAATTCCAACTGAAGTCAGTTTCATCTGACGCGCCTCTTCTATCCGCTAAAAAAACTGCATTGTGGTCATCAAGCTGAGAAATCGAATTTTCTCGTGCTTTGAGATATGCTGTGCTGGCAACGGGTTGGATTTCACTGTGCGCTAAATGGACAGAAAATAAACCAGGGTAGGGGCCGGTGCCAAAACGAATTGCGGCGTCTACATCATTGGATCCAAAATCTGTATGTTCCTCGCTGACTTGCAAGGCAATATCAATATTCATGGCCGCGGCGGAGGGGAGTGAGGGAATAAGCCATTTCATTGCTAATGAGGAGGGCAGAGATAACCTTATGGACTTATCTGAATACAGGTTTTCTATTTCATTTAGTGCGCTTTTCCAAATAGCGGAGGTCTCAGTTGCGGCGCGGCATAGAATTTCCCCTTCCTGCGTAAAACGTAATTGACGGGTAGTCCGTTCAAATAATTTGAAACCAAGAGCCTCTTCAAGGGCTTTTGTGCGATGACTAACTGCTGACTGGTGAACTTTAAGTAGGTCAGCTGCTTTACTGAAATTTTGTGTTTCTGCGATTGCGGCGAGAAGAAGTGCTGCATTAGCCAGTTTTGATGACGGATTATCTTGAGTCATATTAGTGATAAAATCTCATGTGTATATGAGTATAAAAGTCCAATTATCAATGTATTATAGTGAATATAACTCATAAATACACAATTAATAAGGATCTAATAATGATAAAACATCACTTACCTAAAAAAACGACTGTAGCGAAGATTGTAAACGGATTTGTAACAACAGAAGGCGGCGGAAATCCTGCTGGTGTGGTGCTGAATGCGGACGGTCTGACCGACACCGATATGATTTCAATTGCTGGGCAAGTCGGATTGTCCGAAACAGCCTTTGTATCAAAATCAGAGACAGAAGGTTTCAAGTTGGATTTCTTTACACCTAATCGCCGGATTAGTCATTGTGGGCATGCGACCATCGCAACGTTTTCTTATTTGTCAGAACTCGGCTTTGTATCCGACGGTGAAACTTCTAAAGAAACAGTCGATGGGCCTAGAAAAATTATCATAAAAAAGGGGGCCGCATTCATGGAACAGTTGGCCCCTAAGTACCGTAAAGCTGAAGATTGGATCGAAGACAACGTAACAGTGGATCAAGTCCTTGCATCCATCGGCTTAGATAAAAGTGATGTGGATGTGAGGGTTGATCCGCTCGTCGTCAATACCGGGAATAACTTTCTAATCCTTGGCGTCTCATCTGCCGCTGCCCTAAAGGGTCTGAAACCCAATTTTGATGAAATATCCGACATAAGCGATAAACTTGATTTAATTGGATACTACATATTCACAACAGATCCAGTGGCCACTGATTACGCTGCGACAACACGTATGTTCGCACCGCGCTATGCCATAGAGGAAGAGGCCGCCACGGGCATGGCTGCTGGACCACTTGCCTGCGTATTATTTGATTTCTTGAACACTAAAACGGAGACGATGGTAATTGAACAAGGTTGTTTCATGAACCCAGCTTCCGCTAGCTTGCTGACTGTCGATCTTTCAATGCGAGATGGAGGTATAACTGGATTAATGGCCGGTGGTTTTGGTCGTGTTATGGATGAGATGGTAATTGAATACTAAGCGCGAGGGCTTACGCTGATAAAATAGTCCTACTTTTGGTCCTGATGGATCGGGGCCGTACCAGTCAATGGTTAGAGAAGCTGTCCGAAGAAGTTCCATTAGTGATGAAAGCAAAGAAGTCTATTAACCAAAAAGAAGGGCTGTAAATCTGTTCATCAACAAGAAATACCCTTGTATGTATGGATATTTAGGTTTGTTAGCGAGATTTTCGACGACCGGAAGAATGAAAACGAACAGGAGAGTCTAGATACAGGAATTGATTACCAGTACATACCTACTGTGGACCAAAATTTGGGGATGCTTGAAAAAGGTTACGTGGATGCAGTACTCGCTTTCATGCCAGATGTTTCCATATTTTCAGAACGAACAAATTAAGATAAAGCCCATCCCATTTCTATAAGTTACGATCTGATAATTTGCCTCGATCCTGTCGCTAGAGCGGCCTTTGTGAGTAAAATTTCACAGGGTTTGGAGAGTATGTTCCGAGATGGTACGGTAAAACAAATACTTAGAGATATGTATTTAGATTATGACTCTAGGGAGTTCCTTAGTCAGAATTGAAGGGCAGGAGAAAAAATGGGGAAAATACTGGGCGAGCTCGTTATTAAGCCTGCTGATATCGAAAACTTTGTAACTGCAATAGAATGGGCCGCCGCAGAAGGCTGGAACCCTGGAATAGATGATCTGGAGGCTTTTTATTCTGCTGATCGCTCGGGGTTTATCATGGGCTTTATTGATGGCGTACCTGTGAGTTCAATCTCGGTCATTAAATACGGTGAGAATTTCGGTTTCCTAGGGTTTTATATCGTGCGCCCAGATTTACGGGGAAGTGGCATCGGATTGGCAACATGGAACGCTGGAATGGCGTACCTAGAGGGACGAGCCATAGGTTTAGATGGCGTTGCGGATCAGCAAAGTAATTACCGCAAAAGTGGTTTTGAATACGTCTGCAGCAATATTCGCTACTGCGGTATACCTGTTAGTATGCATAGTCTTAAAAGCGCACTGAAAATAGAGGATGTTACTCTGCGATCGGCTTCGGAAATTATTGCATATGACAGCGCATTTTTCCCTGCGCCGAGAGGTGAATTTATCCGTCACTGGACCCAGGAAGGTTCGCACGGATCAAGAATTGCAAAATGCGTAAAAAGTGGAGATAAAATTATAGGATATGGCGTTATTCGTAAATGTCGTTCGGGCTTTAAAATTGGTCCCTTATTTTGCGATGATGAAGACGTTGCAGATGCACTCTTTTGGTCTCTTGTTAATGCTGTTGGTCCTGACGTTGAAGTGAATTTAGATGTGCCCAACATAAATATGCAGGCCGTCAATTTGGCTGAACGGTATGGATTGAAACCGGCGTTCGAGACAGCGCGTATGTACAAAGGGGGGGCTCCAGATTTAACTCAAGCGCGGGTATTTGGTGTAACGACTTTTGAGCTGGGGTAATCTTCTTGAATTCGTTATGTTTCTTGTAATTTTGGGTGATAACCACGAACCTAAAAATTGTGAATGTGTTTGTTTTTGAGAAGATTGGGAATTTCATAGGCTTACCGCAATTATTTAGTAATGTTTAACCCTTATAAACTTTCCTTAGGTGGTATGTTGCGCCATGTCTATTTACATAAGAGCGCAATGCGTAAATCCCCAAGATTTTCGGTTGGCAACCCATCGAACGGCGTAAGCGTTGGATGTATCAAAGAAAGTAAAATTGATGTCAGAGATAAATGATACCGGTAAAAGTCGAGCAGGTTTTGGCCATAATCGAGGACATGTACCCCCAGAAGAATTAAAGGCTGAATTGGCAGCACTTCAAGAAGCAGAAGCGCGAACAATAACCCAGCATGCCAAGTCGCCAAGCTTGATTGATTATATCTATGAGGTTCGATTTTATCCCGGCGGTGATCTGACAAAGGGTGATCTGAAAGCCTATGATATTAAGCATGCTCGGCGTTCTCTAAACGTTATTCTTGGTGTCACTCAACTCCCCATGGATACGCAGATAATTGAAAAACACATAGTGGAAGAAGAGCTCAAAGAGTGGAACGCAGCAAAGAGCCGGCGTTTGCTTCAAACCCTTATGGTGCATCATGTGTGGTTGCAGGGAAGTGCTGGCGGTGTTCGGGCTGATTTGTCGGGCGAAGATTTGAGCGGGGTGAACCTAGAAGGCCGTGATCTCAGCCATGTGAGTTTAGCGAATGCAAATTTATCTAAGGCGGCATTGAAGGGTGCACGTTTGATCGGAACAGATCTGACCGGAGTTGATTTAAGCGGTGCAGATTTAAGCGGCTGCGATTTGACCAATGCTTCGTTGGCCGATGCAAACCTCATTGGTACAAAATTGACCGGCACCAATTTAAAAGGAGCTGATCTTTGGCGCGCGAATTTGGCGAGAGCTATTATCTCCCCTGAAGCCCTTCACAAGGCATTGGGCTGTAGCGAAGACTAACAAGGGGTGTTAGTGGGGATAGGAATAAATTGGGCGGCGGGTAACCGCTGTCTGATGCCTAGCCAGTTTCAACAATATGCCCAACAAGGGAGATATAAACGATTATGTTGGCAACTCCCACCGTTCCGATCATTGTGACCAGTAATATATATCGATGGATATTGGCTTCTAGACGGGATTTCACTTGCCGCACTAATCGAAAATGATCAGACATAAACAGATTTATTTTACGAATTTTGAGTGTTTCAGTATGTTGCCATAATTGATAAATGAGCAAAATAGCAATGGCAAAAGAGCTAATTAGAAAGCTCAGAATAATCAATGCTCTAAAATGGGATATTTCCTGGCTGACGTAGGATCCGATCAGGACAAGTGATAGTTGTGCAAGGCAAGTCGCCCCCAATGTTGACCATTGCCGCGTCTTTGCAAACAGCATGGTACGGGTGCTTTCCCGATACAACGACAACATCTCTGCATGAGTTAAGTCATCAAGCTCTGATGGATCGAGGTCCTTCATTTCGTCACTATTTGATTCTGCGTTCATTTTTTAAACTTTAATGTAAAAGTGCTAATTTTCTAATAAAATCAATATCTAGATGTTATTTAAATTGTAACTACAGTGCGAGAGGCGGGAAAGATGCGCTGAATTATCGTCGAAGTGAGGGGAAATTGTATTTATGTGTTGCTTAGTGAGATTACTCACCTAATTCGTTTATTGCAGCCAAATTATGGAGATTTTTAATGACAGAAGCAGGCGCAGATTATGCGGTCACAGACCCAGACGTATTTAGCCGAGGAAGCCTTAGCCTGACGTATGAACTTCTCCGAAGCAGAGATGCTGAGCTTGCACTGGTTGTGCGTAATATTTGCCACAGCGAACCGTTACCCAAAGGCCCGAACGTTCCTCAAAATAAAAATTCAGATTATTTCAAAGTCACTCTGGATTCATTGCAAGTTCGAGCGATTGTGGAAAACCTTCATGTGGAAGAACAAAACGATCCGGGACGGATGGTGATGGCACAGGCGTTGATGGAAGATTGGATGAACTTGGCACGAAAAATGATCAGCGATCTGTTAGATGAAGAAAAACCACTCACTAATTGAGTGGTTTTCTCTCATATCAATCAACCTATTTGGGCTGTTTCACAATTCTCAAGTATGGCTTTAGAGTTTTCCAACCATCTAGGTATTTGTCTTTTGCCATTTCGTCAGTTACGGCAGGAACAATGATGACATCATCGCCATTTTTCCAGTTTACAGGGGTCGCAACTTTATGCTTTGCAGTCAGTTGCATGGAGTCCAGAACCCTTAAAATTTCATCGAAATTACGGCCCGTTGTCATAGGGTAACTCATCATTAATTTGATGTTTTTGTCTGGGCCCACGACAAAAACAGTTCTAACTGTTGCATTGGTCATTGCTGTTCTGTTTTCCATTGCCACGTTTTCATCGGCTGGAAACATATTGTACTTCAAAGACACATTCAGATCTGTATCTGCAATCATGGGAAAATTGACTTTATACCCTTGAGTTTCCTCAATATCGGCTGCCCAACCAGCATGATTACCAACAGGATCAATACTAAGCCCAATGACTTTACAATTTCGTTTTTCGAATTCCGGTTTTAGTTTAGCCACATAACCAAGCTCAGTTGTGCACACCGGTGTGTAATCTTTTGGATGAGAAAATAGAATTCCCCAGCCATCTCCCAACCAATCATGGAAATCTATTTTTCCTTCCGTGGTTTCTGCTGAGAAATTTGGTGCCTGATCGTTTATTCTAAGGGACATAAACTTAGCCTTCCTGTTCGGGTTCATCTTTTAAGAAATTAGTTACTATGAATGTAAGATGAGGTTGCGCGGAAGTAAATGGAGGCATGCATGAGTATAGAAAATACTGTGACGGCCCTTACATTTGAAGATTTCTTTTAAACTCGCTTGGCGACATCCCCATACTTGCCCGGAAATCACGGCTGAAATGAGAACTGTCACTAAATCCGGCGCAGTATCCCACGGTAGAAATGTCATGATCTACACGCTTCAATAAATCGCAAGCTATGTGAATTCTTAATGATCGGACGACACTTGAAAAAGACAGATCAGTCTCTGCTAGCATACGCTGCAGAGATCTTTTGGATGTTCCTAAATCCATGGCGAGTTCCTCCACTTTCCAGTTTCGGGATATCTCTGGGATCATGGCTCTAACTATTTTTTCCACCATCGCTTTGTATTGCCCCTTCACCGTAAGTGACATGAGGAACGAGCTGAGTAATTCATTCGACTGGTTGGGTCTGACCGGGGGATCAAAACGATCCCACAAAATGTGCCATGTTGCGAACTTGAAGTCGCACTGGTTTACCGATCGCTCAATGGTGCTGTTAGCGTAAATCGTTACCCACTCTCCAGCTTCATTAGGTGTTGTGCAAACGACAGATTTGCAACCTATCCCTTGTAATAGCGCAATCATCAACCCACAAATTAAGTGGTTTTCAATTGGGTTCGGTGATTTTGGGGTGACCGAGTATCTCTTAAATCCAGCGCTATTTTCAGTTTCCGAACTGATTGCCACGCGGTTTGTCGAATGGGCAAACTTTTCAAATCTTTTCCAGCCTTCAAATAGGCGTTGCGGCGACGATGAATTTAGCGCCATTTTCCATATGGGATCATATGACGCTTTCTGGACGGAAAATCCGATGCCTAATATGGTTTCAGGATTGGTTCGTTGCCAAAGATCTTCAAGAAAATTACGTTTCTCTTCCGCAGGGAAATGCGCATTCCGGACAGCCGCAGTTTTGCCAGCTCTACTCTGACGATCGGCTTTTGTTGTCTCTTCAAGGCAAGTGCGTATCAGATTGACAAGACTAGTGCGGGCAAACTCTTTGATCGTTTTTCTCCAGGCGTTCCTTGTTGATATCAAGTGTCTATGGACAACACGTCATAATCAAATGGCAATTGTCTTATGCGGCGTTTTGTTGCTGCGTATACCGCATTGGTTATAGATGCTGAAACGGGTGCAAGGGCGGCTTCACCAACGGGCAACGGAGGTGTGTCTTTAGTCGCCAGTAATTTGATATGTATGTTGGGGCATTCATTGTGACGAAGGATTTCGTAGTCGTCAAAATTGGTTTGCATGCTTCTCCCAGCCTCAAAGTTAATGCGCTCCTTTAACGTTATACTACATCCCCAAATAATGTTGCCCACCACCTGATTTTCCACAAGGTCAGGATTAATGGTCGTTCCGTTGTCTTGCGCACACCATATATCCGAAATCGTGACGTCTTCAGTTTGGTGATCAATTTTGATTTTGGCTACAATTGCAACGCAAGTTTCATTTTTGTAAATCGAACAGGCTACCCCATATCCTTCGTTTTCGGCAGGGGCTCTGCTATCCCAGTTAGATAACGTGGATACCTCTCGCAATACGGATGCTAGACGAGCATTCTTCGCAGGCAGGTTTTGCAGTCGAAACTGGATAGGATCTTTTTGCGATATCTCTGCAAGTTCATCTATTGCGCTTTCTATGGCAAAATTGTTAGGGGCGGATCCAAGGCCACGCCATGCACCGACTGGTATGTCCTGTCGGATGTCTGAGTACCGAATTCTATGATTAGTGATGTTATAGGGCGAGATAGCTCCCCTGGATGTACCTTTATCAGCAACAAACATATCAACTGCCCATGCGATATTGCTCGGCACCTGTCCCGTTATTATTGGTGCTGATAGAAAATCATGTTGCCAATTAATGATGGTCCCATCATGTGATACACTGGCTTTTATGTGGTGGGAGAAGGGTGGCTGAAAGTAGCTATTTTGAAACTCGTCCTCTCGGCTCCACTGCACGCGAACTGGAAGGCCAGATTTTCGGGAGAGAATGGCGGCTTCTTCAGCTGCCCTGCAGAATACCCTTCCACCAAACGCACCGCCCATTCTTTGTGGATGCACAACCACTTGATCTTCGTCAAAGTCTAAAAGGCGTGCGACGCGATCCCGAACAAAGAAAGGATCTTGAGACCCGCACCAGATTTCTGCGCTTGTACCACTGACCGAAGCCACAGCGGAACGCGGCTCTAGTCCAGCATGTGTGTAAACGGGTGTTTCATATCCGCTTTCTATGGTGTTTCTACTGTCCGTAGCCGGTGTGTCCACATTACCTTTGCTTATAAGTTCATGTTCGAAATCGTCTGTTTCAATATGCGCTTGAATATCAAAATTGCTAGTCACATTCTTAATTCCATCGGGGGATTGCCAAAGAACTTCAACGTCATTTCTGAGGCTTGATGCAATAAATGGATTGTCTGCCACAATAGCCGCGAAGTTGTTTTCCAAGTCTTTAATAAGGTTGATGATGCCCGGCTTATCTTTGGCTCCTCCCCAATTTACATCCATCAATTTGGCGTTAAAAAAGGGAGGGTGAAATACCGTCGCGAAGGCCATGTCGGGAAATTTGACATCTCGGCTATATGTCATTTGCCCGGTTACAATCGCTTGAATATTAGGGTGTTTCCATTTTTTACCGATCTGGGAGGTGTCGCTGGTTGGTGTATCAAAATATAGAGCAGGCGCTGGTGTCTCTAGATCCTTGTTCCCCAAAATTACGGGAACTGTGTTTATAACTAAGCTTTCATAGGATATTACGCTGCCGTCGGGAGATATAAAGCCTGCGTTCGAGTGCTTAAGGTCAGATGGGTGAAGGTCTGCCTTTAGGGCCGCTTCACGTCGAAGATATTCCCGAAGTCTTGCCGCCATTATGGCTACGGGTCTGTGAAAAACAGCAATGCTTTCGCTGCCAACAGTGAGTTTAAAGCGGGGGAGATCATTGGTTGACGGTGTTTGGCACTGAATGTGTGCTTGATCGACCTTCAACTCTGTCGCAACGATTTGCGTGAGCCCAACCGCAGCGCCTTGCCCCATTTCCATGCGGGGGCATAAAAACTGTACCTCCCCAGACGGCATTAATTGTATCCATAACAGACCATCCTCTAGCTCTGGTGATGACGTTGATGGGAAGGCAGGCAGTAAGGATTGGCAAGATGATAAGAGAGTGATGCCCGCTGCGGCCCATCCTGTGTTGACTAGGAATTTTCGCCGAGAGACTTGCTTCAGGGGTTTGTTATTTGTCATGAGCTTGCCCTCCCGCAGCTGTGTGAATAGCTTTTCGAATTCGGGGGTATGTCCCGCACCGGCAGAGATTTCCGGACATAGCTTCTGATATTTCTGCATCGGTTGGCTGAGGGTTTTCTATTAGCAGCGCTGTGGCCGACATGATTTGGCCCGGTTGGCAATAACCGCACTGGGGAACAGCTTCTTTAATCCAAGCGTCTTGGACAGGATGGAGTGCATCTGTTCTGTCTGGGTTCTTGAGCCCTTCAATCGTAGTTATGCGGGCTGTAGCGAGATCTTTTAAAACCAGTTGGCAGGACCTTGCTGCTGATCCGTTCACATGAACGGTACATGCGCCGCATAACCCTTTACCGCACCCAAATTTTGTACCGGTTAAATCCAGATAATCGCGCAAGAACTGAACAAGCGGGGTGTCAGAAAGTTCGTCAGGGATTTCAACCTGTTTGTCATTAATATAGAGCAAGACTGCCTCCGTTAATTGGGTGTAGCAATCTTGGTAAAATATGGGAACGTAACTAAGGGCGTTATGATAATCGCGCCAAAATTTTGCAGCTGGTTTTCAGCAGAGCGGTGAGAGGGGGCAGCCTCTCACCGGAATTTAGCCTACTTAGCGAGTTCGAGAATGCTGCAATAGTTTGCCACACCTGATCCGCCCATATTGAAGACGCAGCCGAGTTCGGCTCCCGCTTTTTGGATGTCGCCAGCTGTACCGGTTAGCTGTTTCGCCGCCATAACATGCATAGACACGCCTGTTGCACCGACGGGGTGCCCTTTTGCTTTTAGACCTCCGGAGAGGTTTATAGGGAGCCTGCCATCAGCCATAACAGTGCCGTCTTCTAGTAGTGAGGCGCCTTGGCCTTGTTTCGCTAAGCCCATGGCTTCATATATCAAGAGCTCTGCGATGGTGAAACAGTCGTGAACCTCAGCAAAGTCCAAATCGTTTGCTGTAATGCCCGCGGAGCTAAAGGCTCTGGCAAAGGCTTCCCGAGGACCTTCAAATTCAAGCGGTTTACGTTTTGACATGGGTAAGAAGTCGTTGACATGCACTGCAGATTTGAATGCAATTTGGTGCTCAAAATCATCAGCAACTTCGTCTGACACCATAATAAGAGCCGCAGCACCATCACTGATGAGAGAACAGTCAGTTAGTCTGAGGGGAGGGGCAATTTGAGGATTCTTATTACTGACTTCATTGTAGAAATCAAAATCAAATGCTTTACGCATATGTGCTAATGGATTGTTCACGGCGTTGATATGGTTTTTCTCTGCAATTTTGGCCAGTGTTTTTGAATGATCGCCATAGGCATCAAAATAAGCGCCAGCAAATTGCCCAAATACAGCCGGGAATGATAAATGAGCTTCTTCTTTTTGATAAGAGGCACCTGCAAGCGCTTTTGTGACACCTGCTGTATCAAGTTCCGTCATCTTTTCAGCGCCGATAACTAAAGTAATTTTCGATGCGCCAGATCTAATGGAATCCCGAGCGGCATAAACAGCGGCAGAGCCTGAAGCACAGGCATTTTCGAGCCTTGTTGCGGGTTTGAAACGTAAACTATCATCGAGCCCGAGGACGAGAGAGGATGCAAAACTGTCTGGAACCATTCCAGAATTAAAGTTCCCAAGCCAAATGCTATCAATATCAGCGGGTGTAATGCCAGCGTGTTCAATAGCTTCGTTTGCTACTTCAAGTATTAGGTCTTCAAGTGTCTTCTCTTTAAGACGCCCGAACGGGGTGTGTCCCCAACCAACAATCTGTGCATCCATTACATATTCCTTTTAGTCTATATTACTTATTATTATTCACTGCCCAGTTGAGTCTTAAGTTTCTCCTGAGCCTCGAGCAACTCATTTATGAATTCATAAACAACTTCTTTAACGCTAATCTCTTCAGTCATGTCACCGACTATTTGTCCGACTGGATACGTTAAGTAGTCCTTCGCTCTAACCCTTTCAACCCTTGTGCGTCCCTGTTGCCACCATAGGTAATTTTGTTTGGGGGCAGGCAATATGTCAGGTGCGCCGGGTTCATCCCATGCCTCACTGAATTTATTGCGTAATGTTCGGCACGGCTTCCCTGTGACGCTGCGTGTTAGAATGGCATCGCTTGCTTCTGCTTCGAACATTTTTTGTTTTATTTCTGGAGGGACTTCGCTTTGAACTGTTTTAAGCCAGACAGATCCGCACCATACTCCTTCACAGCCCAGAACCATGGCTGCTGCCATTTGTTTGCCGCGCCCAACGCCGCCGCCGCCAAGCACCGGCATTGGCGAGACCGCGTCAGCAATTTGCGGCCAAAGAACCATGGAGGAGACATCTCCTGTATGCCCACCCGCTTCGGTGCCAACTGCAATAACAAAATCGCAGCCAGCTTCTTTGTGCTTAAGCGCGTGCTTTGGTTTACCTGCCAGCGCGGCTATTTTTATATCTTTTGAATGAGCTTTTGCGATTAACTCTGCTGGCGGAGTGCCAAGCGCATTTACAATCAGTTTGATGGGGTGGCTCATGGCCGTTTCAATCATTGCGAGGCTCTCACGCGGGGTGAAATTCATTCCCTTAACAATATCGCGCATGATTTCGGCTTCTTCATCTGCAGGCAGAGGAGGGATGCCGGCCTCATCCAGCATGTTTTTAACAAAATCAACATGTTCCTTGGGGATGAGTTTTTCCGGCTCAAATTTTAAATCGCCAGAGTCTTCGACGTTTCCTGACATTAAAACATCGATACCATATGGTTTGCCATCTATATGGGCGTCGATCCAATTTAATTCTTCTTCAACTCGGGCCGGATCCATGCGGGCCATTCCAAGGACCCCCATTCCGCCTGCTTTTGAGACTTCGACGACAACATCTCTGCAATGAGAAAAGGCAAAGATAGGAACATCGATACCAAACATTTCACAAAGTTTATTTTTCATTTTGAGCTCCGTGCATATTCCGTCATATTTTTCTGTTATCGGAACAATTTTCTGAAATAAGTATAAGCATAATTTGAAAAAAAGAAATATGGTTGCAGAAACGTCAGTCAAAAACTTTACGCGGGGCCTATTAGTCGCCATAATTGTTGAAAAAACACCGAACTTAAGGGTACAAAAATGAAAATAGAAGAAGCAATCCGTTCTCGCAGATCAGTGCGGGCTTTTACAGATGAAGCTGTTACAAAACCCCAGATTGAGCGAATTTTGGACATGGCGCAGCGCTCACCCAGTGGTACGAATACACAGCCTTGGAATACATATATTTGTACTGGTGATGTCAGAAATGCCATCGTAAGTGATGTTTCTGATCTATTTGATCAGGGGAAAGCCGCAAGTTACGAAGATTACGATTATTACCCTAAAGTTTGGAAAGATAAGCACAGAGACCGTCGCCGTGGTGTTGGGTGGGGATTATACGGATTGCTTGGAATTGAAAAGGGGGACAGAGAAGGCGGTACCCGTCAGGCCAAGCGTAATTTTTCCTTTTTTGACGCACCAGTGGGAATTTTCGTGACGACGGATGCCTATCTAGGGCGTGGTAGCTGGTTTGATACGGGTCTCTACATGCAAACAATTATGTTAGCGGCTCGGGCTGAAGGGTTGCATACTTGCCCCCAAGCTGCATGGATTTCATTTCAAGAACCCATTTTCCGTCACTTGAACATCCCAGAAGATCAAGTGCTGGTGTCTGGTTTGGCGCTTGGATATGAAGATACAACTGCCATTGAGAACACATTAGTAAGTGAGAGAGAAGCAATCGAGAATGTTGTTCGATACTCGGGGTTCGAATAAAAATTCCAATATTTAATCTGACTTTTATTTGATTCTGAAATTTTTGCTCCAAATTGATGATATCCGCGGTGACTTGTTGCGGCAGATATCATCGGCACTCTATTTAATCGAATTGAGTATTTGTTGAAAAATTTTGTAAAAATTTTATCGTTAGCTGTCTTAGTTTTCTCCTCCTTTTTTGTTGGAGAAAGTAAAGCAGTCTGCGAAAAAATTCGGATTGCTTATACTGATAATTGGTTCCCAATCGCCTATGATGACGGAGATAAACACGGTTTTGGTATAGCTTTAGCTGTGCAAAAAGAAATGTTCCAGCGCCTTGGAATTTCCGTCGAATATATCCGGGAAATCCCATGGCTTCGGCAATTGGCTATGGTCGAAAGAGGCGATATCGATGCAATGGCTGCACTTTACTTTAATGACGAACGAGCTGGAAAGTTCACTTATTCAGAACCATTTTATACCACAACCGTTCATGTTTATAAGCGACGGAATAGCGCACTAGAGTATACTCAACTCGAAGATCTTATTGACTATCGCGGCGTTGCGTCTAGAGGTGCAAGTTTCGGTACTGACTTTGATTCATTTAGCGAGAAGAACCTTAATATCCATAGGGTGAATGGCACAGAAAAAATCATTCAGATGTTGGTTAAAAATCGGGCTGATTACATGGTGCTCCCACGATCGTTAGCACTGAATCTTATCAACAAATACAATGTGTCGGGAACCATTAGTCAAAACGGGCCGCCGATCACCATTAATAACATACACATGGCATTTTCCAGGAAAACAGAATGCCGAGCAATCGTCTCGAAGGTAAATTCTACGATCGTAGATATGAAAGCTGACGGTACGCTCGCCGAATTAGTGGAAAAGCAGGCTCGTCTATTAGGGTTTAATTAGTGGCAGCTCTAGTTAAAGCCGAGCCTTAATTCTTTGGAGAATAGGTTCGGCAAACATTTCTATGAATTTAAGAAATGGGGTTCCAAGAGCGAATGGAACCACTGCGAGCGAAATAGCACCGCCGCCCACAATAACATCACTCAACCAATGTGCGCCTCCGAACAGTCTAGGCAGATTGTTCGCAAGCGCAAAGAGGGTCGCAAGAACGACAAGTGATCGGCTTTTGAGCAGAAGAATAACCAATGTCGAATATATTATAGTGGTAACCCCATGATCTCCTGGAAACGAGCTGCGGGACTGGGTTTTTGCCCGAATGCCATCAACCAAAACGTTTAGATCAAGAAAGGGGGTAAGGGTTAGCGATGGACTATAGCGTTCGAAGTCGCGAAAGCCAGTTTTAGCAACAACTACTCCTAGGCCAACCATTAAAACAACGGCAGTTACAGCAGAAAGACGTTTAATGAGTATTTCGTCTTTAGTGAAAAGAAAGTACCAGCCTAGAATGAGTACCATAAATGCACCGGCTCCATAATTGGCTTCATGAACGTTTAAGTAACCCCATAATTTTGCCCAAAATGGATCAGCGTTTAATGATCCATTAAACAGGTAGAAAGCCATTTCATCAACGCGGACCCATATGTCACTGGTCGGTGTCCATATAAGACTTAAAGCAAGTGCTGCTGCCGTTAGATAGCAATACAAAAAGATATCAGGACGCCATGCGTAGCCCAATTGGGTTTTAGTCATAGAAATATTCGATCTTCAAAATAGAGCTCATGTAATTTGCGCATTCTAGACGAAAGTTTTTTTCACTCAAGCTATTGAATGGCGAGCCTTTTTAATATGATGCGAATGTCCTGATTGAGAGCACCCAAACTATTGTTGTGCCTGTCTTTCAAACTCTGGCAGTCGTTGAAACGCTTGCGCCAAAAAGCCTTTAGCAATGTCTCTAAAATCTTCTTGATGAGCGGAGTCTTTCATCACTGTCGCCAATATCGTGTAGGTTTCAGTCCAGGCAGCTTTTACCTCTGGGGTGAAAGCTGGGCCTAACCCTTTACCAAGTGTCCATAAAAGGGCTTCAGCCACAGTGTCATAGTCTTTGTCCTCCACGCCATATTTTTTGTGACTTGCTCCAAGTTTTTGAACTGTCGGGACAATCCTCTCAAGATTAGTCAGGCTGGAGACAGCGACACCGATGGTCGCCATCAATTTTTTACCCTGATCTTTCATATTGCCTTTAAATAATCTTTTCAGGGAGGGATCTAACTCAAATAGCCGACCGTAAAATAGCTCTGCAGCTTTCTCGCTTATGGCGGCGACTGATTTGAAACTATTTTGCACGAGTTGAATTTCATGGGGGGTCATTGATTTTCCTATCTCATCAATTGATGACGTTAAGTGAGATTTTATAAGCGTGAGTTTACAGTCTGTTTCGGCGATCATTCCCGATGCTGGCGGGAAGGCTCGTTTCAAGCTCACCTCCACGTAGGTTCTTTGTTATAAATGGATCGACGTATATTTGTTTCATGTCAGCACCTAACAAATATGCTTTCCGTCTTGCGGTTTTAACCATCTGAGGGGATCCACAAAGATATACGAGTGAGCCTTTCAAATTTTCATTGTTGAAGAATGCCAAATCCGATGCCAAAGAGCTAAACATGGTATCTTCAAGGGGAGCTGACGGTTTGGACAAACACGGGAAATACTGAAAATTTTTGAATGTGTTTGAAAGTTCAAGCAGCGGTTTATGCATGTATAAATCGGGCTCAGTACGTCCACCGTGATAAATCTGAATTCGACCGTTATGGCCGGAACTTATGGCGTCCCGCAAAATGCCAACTAACGGAGCGAGCCCCGTTCCGGTACCTATCATTAGGATGTCGCCATTTTCATTTTCTGGCAGATAAAAGCAGTCTCCAAACGGTCCTTGGATATCCAGCTTTTGGCCAACGTCGAGGTCGTCAAAAAGCCAGCTACTGACAATACCGTTTTCCATCTTTCGGATATGAAATTCCAAATATTCATCTTGTGTGGGTAGGCTGGCGAGAGAGTAACTGCGGATCTCGCCGTTGGGCATGCGGATATTTAAATATTGACCTGCATGATAGAATAGATCTGTAGCAGGCCTAACGCGTATTCGACAGACATCCGGCGCTAGAAAATCTTTCTCCATAACGGAGGCTGGTGAAAAGAGACTTACATTTTCTGTGTCTTGAAGCTTGATGTCTTGACTTGTTATTGACTGACAGGCTCTGAAATATCCTTGGCGAACCAGCGTATTTTTCAGGCCATTTGTCGCGGAGATAGAGTGTTCTTGATGATCTCCTGCCATAACGCAAACGTTGCAAACACCGGCCTTGCAAGAATAGGGAACTGCAACCTCATGTCTAAGTAAGGTGTCTAGAACGGTTTCACCGGTAAGCGCCGAGTATTGTGAATTTTTATAAGTAATTTTCATTTAAATTGGACCAGTGAATTTACCGGTTGAGAACATCATCGGCGGTTCCTCCTGCAATGTTCATAATTTCTTCAATCAAATTTGTAGGGACGTTTAGCTCTTTAAGCGTTGCGTTGAGATGGCCTGCGACAGCCATAAAGTGGCTTTCATTCAACCCTTTTTCAACAAGCGGTGCATGGGCGGTTCGCAAATCTTGGCCTGAGTAATTATTTGGACCGCCCATGACCATTGTTAAAAATGATTTTTGCTTGTCTCGCTGGGCATCCATGTCTGTATCCTCGAAAAAATCTGAAATACTGCTGTCGGTAAGAACTTTACGGTAAAAAATATCTACTGCTGCGTCGACTGCTGGTTGGCCGCCAATTTGGTCAAATAATGAGCCTGACATTGTTCTCTCCTTGAAGATCGGAAGTATGAACCAAGGAGCCTATGGCTTATTCATTTACAAATAATTACATTTGATAAAATTAATATACTGAACTTTGGAACCTAGATTTTCTTTCTGGAGGATGAATTTTAAAAGAAAACTAACTTAGTAATCCATAATTTGAGATTTGATTACTTTGATCGTCCAAATTCGTTTTATTCTCATAATTTTGCCTTGCACAACGCGCCGCATACAGGCAAAGGTATGGTAGATTGAACTGGCGTTCAAAAATGCTGGCAGAATTCTAAATGACATGGGCCATTCGCGTGATTTTTCCAATACCCCCAATCACGCGACTATAGGACATCATGTGTGCTTAAAAAAAACGGGAGAAACATCGTGTTAGACAAACGCAATTTTTACATCAATGGCGAATGGGTTGCACCAGCGCAATCAAATGACATGAACGTCATTGATCCTTCTACTGAAGAAACCTGTGCGGTTATTTCTATTGGTACTGAAGCCGATACAAACGCGGCTGTTGCAGCGGCAAGATCTGCCTTTATCAGTTGGAGTGAAACACCAAGAGAAGAGCGTCTGGCTCTAATCGAAAAACTGGCTGATATTTATGAATCTCGCATGGCTGAAATGGGCGAAGCGATTTCAAAGGAAATGGGCGCTCCTATTTCTATGTCAAAAACCGCACAATCGGGTACTGGCTCATTCCATATTCGCAACTTCATTAGGGCTTTTAAGAAGTTCGAATTTGATAAGATGTTAGGCTCACACGCGCCTAATGACCGGATACTGAGCGAGCCAATCGGTGTTTGCGGGCTGATTACGCCTTGGAACTGGCCGATGAACCAAGTCACGCTGAAAGCTATTCCGGCAATGGCAGTTGGTTGTACTGTTGTATTGAAACCATCTGAAATTGCACCACTGTCTTCAATGCTATTTGCAGAGATGGTGCATGAGGCTGGCTTCCCAGCAGGTGTGTTTAACCTGGTAAATGGTGATGGTATGGGTGTTGGAACACAACTCTCAGGTCATGAAGATGTTGACATGATTTCCTTCACAGGATCAACACGTGCCGGCGTTGCTATTTCTAAGAATGCAGCTGATACAGTTAAACGTGTTGCGTTGGAACTTGGTGGTAAAGGAGCGAATGTCATCTTCGCTGATGCAGATGAGAAAGCTGTCAAACGCGGTGTCATGCAAGTTCTCATGAATTCCGGTCAATCTTGTAATGCGCCAACGCGTATGCTTGTTGAGCGTCCAATTTATGACGAAGCACTCAAAATCGCAGCAGCAACGGCTGAAAGCGCCTCTGTTGATGTGGCTTCAAAAGAAGGTCGTCATATCGGCCCTGTTGTCTCTGAGCTTCAATTTAACAAAATTCAAGCGCTCATCGAAAAGGGCATTGAAGAAGGTGCGACGTTGCTCGCAGGCGGTCCAGGACGTCCAGAAGGTCTTGAAAAAGGTTACTTCGTTCGCCCAACTGTGTTCGCTGATGTGAATAACGAAATGACCATCGCTCGTGAAGAGATCTTTGGCCCAGTGCTCTCTATCATTCCTTTCGATACTGAAGAAGAAGCTCTGAAAATTGCGAACGATACAGTATATGGTTTGACCAATTACGTTCAGACAACTGACACAAAGAAAGCCAATCGCATGGCGCGCCGTTTGCGCTCTGGCATGGTTGAAATGAACGGCAATGCTCGCGGTGCAGGCGCACCATTTGGTGGTTACAAGCAATCTGGAAACGGCCGTGAAGGTGGTGTTTGGGGCTTGGAAGACTTCCTTGAAGTTAAAGCCGTTAGTGGTTGGGGCGACGAATAAGCCTGATCTACGATAGTTGAAAAAAAGCTACGCTGAAATCTCAGCGTAGCTTTTTTTTGCCAAATTTAGGCGGCGAGCTTGCCTGAATTTTCAAGAAGCACCTTAATGTCGTTTAATCCGGCTTGGATTTGTTTGTTGAATTCCTTTTGAAGTTTGCCTCTCATCATGAGACCCATAAGGCCTTTTGGCTGATACCTGATGTCAACATGGATGGTGGATTGCGTCTCATCACCTTCGACACGCCATTTGGCAATGCCGTCTTTTATGGGGGCCGCGGTGTTTGTCACCACATAGGTGAATTCCTCGCCCTCAACCCAGTCAGTGATTTCCTCATCAATATATTGCTTCATCCCCATCATACTGGGGAGGTCGCAGTGGCGAACAGTACCAACCCCTGTTTGTTGATCGGTCATTAGATATGCATTTTCAATACCGTTGAAATATTTGTGGGCATTTCCAAAATCAGCAAGAACCTTCCATGCTTCTTTCTTTGAAGTATTTAGTGTTACACTCTGAATTACAGTTTCCATCAGTTATTTCCCTAATTATAACCAACCGGTTGGTTATTGTGAAAAGTAAAAAAAATTACCAGTGTTTTAAAATATTCACAGCTCGGACTGAGCCTTCCAGAATAGCTTCGGGTCTTTTCTCTAGTTTTGAGGCAACCAGGCAGGCGTTCATGTTTGCCAAAAGCGCAGACACAATCTCTTTGTTTAGTGACGTTGAGTTGCTATCGTTTGCGGCGCGGTAGTCGCTAGTGATTTGTTCGTAATATTCCTGGAATACTCCAAACCCCTTTATGACGGCTTTGCGAACGTCCTCGCTTGTGGTTGCCAACTCCACACCGATATTTACGAACGGACACCCAAGGCAGATACTTTCGGTCTCATATATTGAGCGATGCGTATGAAAGACATTCTGATAAATGTTTTTAAGGCGCTGCACTGGATTTGTTGAGGCTTCAAACGCAGTATCAAACACAAAAGTTTGCGTGCGGAGCGTTGCGCGCTCAACCGCTGCGACGGCCAGTTTTTCCTTGGAGGAAAAATGCTGATAAAGAGTAGCCTTATTCAAATTGGCAGCGCGGCTCAATTCGTTCATATTTACACCGTGATAGCTCGCCCGCCAAAACAAATCTATGGCCGTGTCTAATATCTGTATGCTTGTTTCTTCTTTACTCATATCCTTCATATAACCAACCGGTTGGTCGTTTTCAAGGGAAGGTTACATTTTTCTTGCGATATTGGGTATTTTGGTTAGAAAAATTGCAATTTTCGGATCCCCGTTCTCTTGTTAGATGCATGGATTTAAAACAACTGATTTCTAGGGTAGATATTGAAAATTGCATTGGTTAAAGTCGCCAGTTGAACGGTGAATCGTTGAATTAATTTTGAGCGGTTTACCTGATGGTTTCAGTTAAGAGATGGAGATCTCGTGAATACAAAAATTTGGGTCCGGACGGAACATAAAGCAAATGAACATCGCGTAGCTGTAGTGCCAAAAGACGCGAAGGCATTGATTGATGCTGGCTATGATGTAACTGTTGAAAAGTCGGCAGATCGCTGTGTGGCGATTGAAGACTATGAAGCGGTCGGCTGCACAATTGCTGAAGAAGGCAGCTGGCCTTCTGCGCCCAAAGACGCCTTTGTTTTGGGAGTGAAGGAACTACCGGCGGGTGATGATGATCTGATCCACCGTCATATTTATTTCGGCCATGTGTATAAAGATCAGCCCGGCTGGCAACATACACTAGGTCGGTTTGTTTCTGGCAAAGGAACTCTCTACGATCTTGAGTGCCTTGTAGATGAAAATAATCGCCGTGTTGCGGCGTTTGGCTATTGGGCTGGATACGCAGGCGCTGCCGTCGCAGTTATGGCTTGGAATGGCCAGCAGGCGGGAAATACACCGTCTCTTGATGTGGTGAATTCCTACAAAAATGTTGATGCGCTTTTGGCATATTTGAAATCGGGTTTGGATAAATCAGCCGCAAAACCAAATATGGTTGTTATCGGTGCCCTTGGTCGATCTGGAAGCGGTGCTGTTGACCTTGGTGAAGCACTGGGACTTGACGTTAGTAAATGGGATATGGCTGAGACCTCTTCTGGCGGACCTTTCCCAGAACTTCAACAACATTCCATCTTTGTGAATTGTATTTTGGCTACGAAAGAGTGTCCGCGTTTTGTAAGCGCAGATGATATCAAAGTAGAAGATCGTAAATTATCAGTCATTTCTGATGTGAGCTGCGATCCGGAAAGTATCTACAATCCCATCCCGATTTATAATCGGAGCACGACCTTTACCGCTCCTGTATTTTCAGTAGAGGGCTGCACGCCTCCCCTTGATGTGATTGCAATTGATCATTTACCGTCGATGTTACCACTGGAATCAAGTGAAGATTATTCTAATCAGTTGACCAAAGTATTATTGGAACTGAACGAGCCTGAAAAAGGTGTTTGGGGACGGGCACTGAATGATTTTAACAAAAACCTAGCGCGGCTTTAGGCATTATTTATAGGACTAAAAATATGACACATATTCATTGGCTTGGTGCTGGATTATCTTCTGTACCCGGAATTCGCCGGCTCGTAGAGCAAGGGCACAATATTACAGTATGGAACCGGACACTTGAAAAAGCTCAAGAGGCTGTTGCGGGCCTTGATGGGTCGTTCGATGCCAGATCATTTTCGTTAGAGGAATTTGAAGATACATTGAAAGCTGGGGATGTGGCCGTATCGATGCTACCAGGTGATTTCCATCCAATAGTTGCTAAAATATGCCTTCATGTGGGTGCGCATTTCGTTTCAAGCTCTTACATTTCACCAGAAATGAAAGGTCTTGAAGCTGCAGCAAAAGACAAAGGTCTATCGTTAGTGAATGAGGTTGGCCTTGATCCAGGTATCGATCATTTGATGGCCCATGCACTGGTGGATGACTACCGGAAGTCTGATGCTTTTTCTGCGGAAAACGAACATTACTTTAAATCATATTGCGGCGGATTGTCTGAAGAACCAAACGACTTTTGCTACAAGTTTAGCTGGTCACCTTTGGGCGTTCTAAAGGCGTTGCGCTCACCGTCCAAAAGTATACGAGACGGTAAAGAGTTCGATGTTGATCGTCCTTGGAATGCTGTTGAAGCATATGCTGCGGCGCTTCCAAAAGGAGAGGAAGTGTTCGAAGTTTATCCTAACCGTGACTCCTTGCCCTATGTTGACGAATACGGGTTTGGTGATGGGATGAATGTGCAACAATTTGTTCGCGGAACGCTTCGCTATAATGGGTGGTCAAAAGCTTGGGCACATATCTTCGCTGAAGTTGAAACACTTGAAGGAGAGGCCGGAGATCAACGCCTTTCTGAAATGAGCAATGATCTTTGGGATAAATACGCAGTTGGCGATGATGAAGCCGACCGGGTGGTTTTGAGTGTGGATCTATGTGCCAAAAAAGATGGCAAGGAAGTCTATAATAGATCCTACTTGATGGATGCATATGGTGACAAAAACCATACTGCCATGGCTCGCCTTGTATCTATTCCGGTAAGTTATGCCGTGGAAGGCATAATGAACGGCGAATTTACACCAGGCGTTCATGCCGCTCCAAGTGATCCCGCTATTGCATCTGCGTGGATTTCGAAATTGAAAGAAAACGGTGAAGATATGGTGATTGTTGATCATCTTTCTGCCCGTAACTAAGCTCAATTGATCCGAAGCTAACTTATTTCCTGAAACGGAATTACAATGACCATAATCTATATTGACGCCGATGCCTGTCCGGTAAAAGACGAGATTTATAAAGTCGCTGGACGGCATAAGCTGAAAACATTTGTGGTTAGTAATAGTTGGCTTCGGATCCCGCAAAGCCCCTTGATTGAACAGTCAGTTGTGGATGATGGGTTTGATGCTGCTGATGACTGGATTGTTGATCACGTGGGGGAAAAAGATGTTGTTATTACATCTGATATTCCGCTTGCCGACAGATGTTTGAAGAAAAAAGCAGTGGTTATGGGCCCCACAGGTAAACCGTTCACCGAACAGTCCATCGGTATGGCACTTGCTATGAGAGAGCTGAATACTCACCTTCGCGACATCGGTGAAATCTCGGGCAAAAACGCTGCTTTTTCTAAGAAAGACAGATCCAATTTTCTAAATATTTTGGAAAACACACTTCAACGCCTTCGTAAAGCGTAAGGCTGCAGGGGTATTTGCAAGAGAACTATTACACTCATACTTGTGGGGGGGATTAAAGTGTGCTACGAATTCAGAAAATGATTTCCATGAACCGAGACTAAGAGCATGTATAAAATAGCCCTGACAATTTTCATTCCATTACTTCTGTGCTCATGTTTAACGACTTCCGTTGACAAATCATACCAATACACACCATTGAACAAAGAAGGCATACTCGCAGTAGAGCATGACACCTATACGTTTAGTAATATAACAGTTCGTAAGGTTGATATTCCAACGCAGAAGTTTATTGGAAATTCTATAACCTTGAGTGGAGGTAGGCTCTTTTCCTATTACCGAATGTTTAAGTTGGAGCCGGGGTATTACGCAGTACTGGAGAGTGAATCTAGAACATATCCAAGAGGGTATGGTATCTATATAGAAAGAGCCTGCTATACTCGGAATATACAAGTTTTTGAGATCTCTGCAGGAACCATAAGTGTAATTCAAGCTGGCGGTTCCATCACTATGAGCTCAGTAAATGCTGATATACTCAAACATAAATTGAAGGATTACCCAGGTATAACTGCAGAAATAAAGCAACCAAAGGCAATTGCGAGTATTGCAACTGCCCCGCCCCCTTGCCTATCAAGAAATCGAGATGTCGAAAGTTTCAAGGTAGTCAAAACTTCGTCTTAATTGGAACTAAGGGAAATGGGTTGAGTGGGCAACCTTAAACGAAAGTATTAGGAGCGCCTACCTGGACACAAGAGGCCGCCATTCGACCTGGTTGTGGCTCTACGGATTTCTTAGGGCTTTTTGCGGGCATTGCCTCGCATATTGACTGGAAAAAAACCTTCATTGCTTCGCATGGTGACCGGAAAATAATCTGGCTGCGAGCTCTCATAATATAAAAAGTTTCCTTTAAAAGGGAATGTAGATACTCTTCTAATGAGTGAAAGTGGCTTAGTTGCTATTCTTGGGGGAGTAAGGGTAATGAATGTCCAGACGCGGCCACAGCTGGAAAGCGGTTCAAATGAAACCGCTCAAAAAATTCTAGATGTGATCATCATAGGCGCGGGATTTGCCGGCGTGTGTATGGGGATTAAGCTGCTTGAAGCGG
>Ga0209826_1000087_pt1 | contig 59023 bp, 51 predicted proteins | sample GOMGulsemesocosm_5_FD_184637 | JGI IMG/M metagenome (GOLD analysis project Ga0209826, IMG submission 184637) | Methane-oxidizing microbial communities from mesocosms in the Gulf of Mexico - GOM15C Gulf of Mexico (SPAdes) (version 2) | ecosystem: Environmental > Aquatic > Marine > Cold seeps...
TTTTCTTGATGGTGAAAATTAAATAATTTTCGGGCCCTTAGCTCAGTTGGTTAGAGCATCCGACTCATAATCGGCAGGTCCCCAGTTCGAGTCTGGGAGGGCCCACCATATATCTAAAAGGTCGCTTTTGCGGCCTTTTTGCTTTTATGAAACAAGTGTGGTGGTGTTAAAAGTAGTTAACATCATTGCTTGGAATATTGAGTATTAAGCCATGAGGAAATCATAGTGAGTGATAATTTTATTTTTACATCTGAGTCAGTATCAGAAGGTCATCCTGATAAAGTAGCCGATCAAATTTCTGATGCAGTTGTTGATGCATTGTTGGAACAAGACCCTAATTCACGAGTTGCTTGTGAAACCATGGTAAAAACGGGCATGGTTATCCTTGCTGGAGAAATCACAACTAATGCTTGGGTTGATACTGAAGAATTAGTCAGAGATGTGGTCTGTGAAATTGGCTATGACAATGGCGAAGTCGGTTTTGATGGTAAAACTTGTGCGGTACTCAATGCAATTGGTAAGCAGTCATCTGATATTGCCATGGGTGTTGATGATAGTGAAGATCATGAACAGGGTGCAGGTGACCAAGGTTTGATGTTTGGTTATGCAAGTAATGAAACAGATGTATTAATGCCAGCACCTATTACATTCTCTCATCGATTAGTTGAGAGGCATGCACAAATTCGTAAAAATAAAACATTGCCTTGGCTACGCCCTGATGCAAAAAGCCAAATAACATTTCGTTATGAAAATCATAAGCCTGTCGCTATTGATGCTGTTGTTTTATCGACTCAGCATTCGCCAGATATTGGTGGAAAAGAGCTACAAGAAGCGGTAATGGATGAAATCATCATACCCACCTTGCCTAAAGAATGGTTGCATGCTGGTACTAAGTATTTTATCAACCCAACAGGTCAGTTCATTATTGGTGGCCCAGTCGGTGATTGTGGTTTAACTGGCCGTAAAATTATTGTTGATACATACGGTGGTATGGCTAGGCATGGTGGTGGTGCTTTTTCTGGGAAAGATCCTTCAAAAGTTGATAGATCGGCGGCCTATATGGCGAGATATGTGGCTAAGAATATCGTAGCAGCAGGACTAGCAGATCGTTGTGAAGTACAAGTGTCTTATGCTATTGGGGTTGCAGAACCAACATCCGTTGCGATTGAAACTTTTGGAACAGGAACAATTGCTGAAGATAAGCTTGAAGCGATTGTACGTGAGCATTTCGACTTAAGACCTAAAGGTTTGATTGCTCAATTAGATTTATTAAGACCTATTTATCGTAAAACAGCGGCTTATGGACATTTTGGCCGAACTGAGGATTCATTTACTTGGGAAAAAACAGATAAAGTTGAAGCATTAAAAAATGCTGCTAATCTTTAATAATTAGATTAATTATCACCTTTTAGAAATTGGAAAAAATATGAGTTCGCAAGATTATAAAGTAGCCGATATGGCATTGGCTGAATGGGGCCGTAAAGAAACAGCGATTGCTGAAACAGAAATGCCTGGTTTAATGTCGTTACGTGAAGAGTTCGGTGCTCAACAGCCTTTAAAAGGTGCGAGAATTGCTGGCTGTTTACATATGACAATTCAAACAGCGGTATTAATCGAAACTTTAACAGCATTAGGTGCTGAAGTTAGATGGTCGTCTTGTAATATCTTTTCTACTCAAGATCATGCAGCAGCAGCAATGGCTGAGGCTGGTATTCCAGTATTTGCCTGGAAAGGTGAAACTGAAGAAGAAGCAGAGTGGTGTATTGAGCAAACAATTATTGGTCCTGATGGCTGGCGCCCAAATATGATTCTGGATGATGGTGGTGATTTAACCGTTATGATGCATGATAAATTTCCAGAATTAATGGCTGATGTAAAAGGTTTATCTGAAGAAACTACAACAGGTGTTTTGCGTTTATATGAAATGGTTGCTAAGGGTTCATTAAAAGTACCTGCATTTAATGTAAATGATTCTGTCACTAAATCTAAATTTGATAATTTATACGGTTGTCGTGAGTCACTGGTTGACGGTATTAAGCGAGCAACTGATGTGATGATTGCAGGTAAAATTGCAGTTGTTGGTGGTTATGGTGATGTAGGTAAAGGTTGTGCGCAGTCGTTACGTGGATTAGGTGCGACGGTTTGGGTAACAGAAATTGATCCTATTTGTGCTTTACAGGCAGCTATGGAAGGTTTTCGAGTTGTTACTATGGAAGAAGCGGCACCTTTAGCTAATATTTTTGTAACGGCAACAGGTAACTTTAATATTATTAACCATGATCATATGGCAGCGATGAAAAATAACGCTATCGTATGTAATATTGGTCATTTCGATTCAGAAATTGAAATTGCTTCTTTACGTAAATACACTTGGGAAAATATTAAACCTCAAGTAGACCACGTTATTTTTCCAGACGGCAAAAGATTAATTATCTTAGCGGAAGGGCGTTTAGTGAACTTGGGTTGTGCAACAGGGCATCCTAGTTTTGTCATGTCTAACTCATTCTGTAATCAAGTATTAGCTCAAATGGAATTATGGGAAAATGCAGCTGATTATAAAAATGATGTTTATATTTTACCTAAAAAATTAGATGAGAAAGTTGCAAGATCTCATTTAGCACAAATAGGTGTTAACTTAACTGAGTTGACAGCAGAGCAAGCTAAATATATAAATGTTCCTGTTGAAGGTCCATATAAACCAAATCATTATCGTTATTAAGTTTTAATAAGCAATAATGTGAGAGAAAGGGGCTGATAGCCCCTTTTTTTATGTCAAAATTTTATAAAATAGATTATGCGAATTTCCAGACTTTATACGCCAGACACTTTAAATAAAGGCCAGCAGATTGAGTTGCAGACAGAGAATGCACATTATGTGCGAACAGTGTTGCGGCTAATAAAGGATCAGCAAATTACCTTGTTCAATGGATTGGGTGGGGAGTATTTATGTCTGATAAAAGAGGTAAGTCGTAAACGAGTTGTGATATTAATTGGCGAAGAGAGTAGTCGAACGGTTGAATCCCCATTGAAAGTAACCATAGGTATGGGGATATCGCGAGGGGATAGAATGGACTGGGCAGTACAAAAGGCTGTAGAGCTAGGGGTTAATGATATAACACCTTTAATTACAGAGCGTTGTGTTGTTAAGTTTAAGGCGGATAAAAAACAGCAGCGATTACAACATTGGAAAAATATTGCTCAGCATGCAACGGAGCAAAGTGGTAGAACAATATTGCCCGTTTTTAATGAAATAACAACAATGGATGTTTGGGTCAAAAACCAGAATGACTTGAAGTTATTTTTAGACCCTTATGCTGAAAAGTCGTTGGCTAATTTGCAACCTGAAAATCAAGCGGTTACTTTATTAACAGGGCCAGAAGGAGGGTTTAGTGATACAGAAAGACAACTTGCTGTTGATGCTGGTTTTATTCCGGTGCGATTAGGTGCCAGAGTATTAAGAACAGAAACAGCGGCATTAGCCGCATTGTCCGCTGTGCAGATGTTATGGGGAGATTTTATTTAATGTATGAAATTTTAGAAAGGCAAGATTGGATAAAGAAAATATATTATGCTTTAGTTCCTTTGTTAATTCTGCTATTTTTTGCCGCACTCGCCTCATTAGTGAGTTACATCATATTAATGACCATGGGTGATGTATTATCAATGCGTAAGTTAGTGAGTAAGGCGGCACAGATTTTTTTGTTATTCAGTATTTTTCCCTTACGTCATTATTTAAAGCTGAGTTGGGCTGATATTGGTTTTGCAAGGCGAGCATTATTTTTTAAGCAAATAATGCATGGGCTCGTGTTAGGTTTATTTTCTTTGATGCCTGTAATGATTGTTTTATATTGTTTAGATATCAGTGTGATTGATCAAACAAGAGAGTGGACGATGGGGGCAATTGTTAAGCGAACATCACTAGCCTTATTGTTAGCAACTTTGATTTCAGTAGGAGAGGAGCCTATTTTTAGTGGTATTTTATTAGCAGGGCTAAGAAAAAAAATGGCCGTTGGCTTTGCTGTTTTAATAAGTGCCAGTTATTATTCCGCTTTTCATTTTGTAAAAACAAAAATAAATATCCCTTATGATGAGTTAACTATTCTGAGTGGTTTCCAGCTTATGGGAGACGCTTTTTCCAATATATTAAACCCTGATATTCTGTCGGCATTTATTGCTTTATTAGTGGTAGGTATTTTTTTGGCAACCGTTAGAACGCAGATAACAAATGGTATTGGTATTTGTATTGGCTGTCATGCCGCGTGGGTATGGCAGATAAAGTTAGGCAAAGACTATTTTAATACTAACCCTAATTCAGATTATTATTATTTAGTGAGTGCTTATTATGATGGTGTCGTAGGCTACTTGGTTGCCGTTTGGTTGTCAGCATTAATCTTGGGATATTTTATCTGGAAGAAATATAAAACATAAAAGGATGTGCTTTTGTAGGAGCGTCTGCCCTCGGCGCGATTATTTTAATAAATTAAAGTAAAAAGCATGCTTTATTTGCGCCGAGGGCGGACGCTCCTACAGCAATTAGTTTGGTTTTTAACATTACAAGATAGTGGGGTCTTACAAGTAATCAAGTAATCATTAATCCCTGAAATTCTCAAACTGTAAAGGCAGTTCGATAGAACTTTCAGATTTAAGCATAGCAATCACTTGCTGTAAATCATCCCTTTTTTTACCCGTCACGCGTAATTTTTCACCCTGAATTGCAGTTTGTACTTTAAGTTTTTTATCTTTAATTAACTTAACGATTTTTTTAGCGATAGGTGTTTCAATGCCTTGGTTTAAGGTAATTGGTTGTTGCGCATTTTTCCCTGTATCTGTTATTTTTCCCGTTTCCATGCAAGCAATATCAATTCCACGCTTAGTCATTTTTGAAAAAATCATAGGAAGCATTTGTTGTAACTGAAAAGTAGATTCGGCTTTCATTAAAATGCTATTTTCTTGTAATTCAAACTCAGCATTTGAGCCTTTAAAGTCAAAGCGAGTGCTCACTTCTTTGTTGGCTTGGTCAACAGCGTTACGAGCTTCGTGAGCGTCATATTCAGAAACAATATCAAATGATGGCATTGTGTATGTTTTTTTAAGGTAAATAAGGAAAACTAACTATAAGACTGTTGTTGATAATATTCAACGCTTATTTATTTCACCGTCCTTATAAAGAATTAATATATTGATTGATAGCATTGATTCTTAATCTACGGATAGCTTCGCCTATTTTAGGGCCTTTTAATCCTCTATTGAAGACTTCTGATGTATCTATTTGCCGCGCAGCTTCAGCAGCAGAAAGTAAATATTGAGCCTGAGGATAAGGGTTTAATTCTAACCCTGTTCGCCCTTTACTGTCAGCCTCACAAGCAAGAGTAAAATCTTTTAAGGTTGTATTTTCTGCTTTAAAAGCGCTTAAAGAGTTAAGCATATCGGTCAGGGTCGTTGTTTTTAACTCAAAACAGCGATGTGAATGTGTGTGGTAAGTCATTACTAAAAGAGCAAGTGACTTAAAGGTTTTAGGTATTCGCAATCGCTGGCAAAACTGTTCCAAAATGGGAATTCCTTTCTGTTCATGGCCGTGATGACTAGGCCATTTACTTTTATCAGTTACTGCTTTGCCTAAGTCATGTAATAGTGCTGCCAAGCGTACTTCAGGTTTGGGGCTTAATAAACAGGCTTGTTCTAGGCTAAGTAAGCTATGAATACCCGTGTCAATTTCAGGGTGATATTTTTCAGGTTGCGGGACGCCAAAAAGTTGGTCAATTTCAGGGAAAATTGATTGTAAAGCGTTGCACTCTTTAAGGGTGTGAAAAAATGCAGACGGTGTCTTTTCAGTGAGCGCTTTGACTAGTTCAGCCCAAACGCGTTCAGCCACTAAATAATCAGTTTCACCTTTAGCGACCATTTGTTTCATTAGGCTTAGCGTTTCATCTGCCACCGTAAAGCCGAGGTGAGAATAACGTGCAGCAAAGCGAGCAATGCGTAAAATTCTAACAGGGTCTTCACAAAATGCAGGGGAAACGTGGCGAAAAATGCGTTGTTCAAGATCTTGTTGGCCATTATAGGGGTCGATAATAATGCCTTGCTCATCCATAGCCATGGCATTAATGGTTAAATCTCTACGAATAAGGTCTTCTTCTAAAGTAATTTCTGGTGATGAGTGAACAATAAAGCCTTTATAACCAGGTGCTGATTTACGTTCAGTTCGGGCAAGAGCATATTCATCATGGGTTTTTGGGTGTAAAAAAACAGGGAAATCTTTTCCGACAGGCTGGAAGCCCTGCTCAATCATGGATTCAGGTGTTTCACCAATCACAACCCAGTCTTTTTCTATCACGGGATAGTTTAATAAGCTGTCTCTTACTGCGCCGCCAACTAATAATGTTTTCATTGCAAATCACGTCTAAATTATTAGAATAAGATTCTAACCTAAATAAATCAGTTGAACGCTAAGTTTAATTTTAACATGTAAAATTATAAGTTAAATCCATATTTTTGCTATTAATCAAATGGGTGGGTATTGATCGCTTCACGGTTTTGTGAAAAACCCTGAACGAAAAAATCGGCAGAATAGCTCTCAATAAGAACTATGGCCATTATTTTTGAGCTATTCTTTGCCTTTTTCGTCCGGGTGTTCCACAAAGTCCGTGCTCAACAGGTTTATGTGAGTTCAACAGGGAAAAACGATGACCGAATTATTTTTATTAAGTATGCTTTTAGGCCTTATTGCCGGTTTATTGGCAGGCTTATTTGGTTTAGGTGGAGGGGTGGTCATTGTGCCTGCTCTGGTTTGGATGTTTTCTTCGTATGGCTTTCCAACCGATTTGATTATGATTATGGCGGTGGCCACCTCATTATCAACCATTGTCTTTACTTCAGTTGCCTCAATATTAACGCATCACAAATTGGGAGCGATTAAATGGGCGAATGTTATAAGGCTTAGCCCAGGTATTTTGTTAGGGGCTGGTTTAGGAGCGGTTGTTGCAGATTATATTGCGGCTGATGTTTTAAAATACTTTTTTGTCACCTACCTGTTTTATGTAAGTCTTAAAATGGCTTGGCCACAAAAAATTAATAACAAAACAGTCAGAAAAATAAACAATAGAGTTGATTATTTAGTGGGGCCGGGCATTGGGTTTTTATCTTCTCTTTTGGGGATAGGCGGTGGTACTTTAACCGTCCCTTACTTGTTATCAAGAAAATTGGCGATGAAAAATGCAGTAGCAGTTTCAAGTGTGTGTGGTTTTCCCATTGCGGTTTCAAGCACAGTGTCTTATATAGTGCTGGGCTGGAAAGTGGATTTATTACCTGAATGGGGTTTTGGCTATATTTATTTACCTGCATTAGCCGGAATAATAATATGTAGTACGCTTACAGCACCGATAGGCGCAAAACTGGCTAATAAATTACCGGCAAAACAATTAAAAAGATATTTCTCAATCGTACTATTTTTAATAGCATTTAAAATGATTTTGCTATGATCATTATTATTCAGCTAATAATGAAGTGATTAGCCACTCCAGATCATTAAACTGACCAAATTCGCAGGCCTTTAAAATCCCGTTTTTATCAATAACAATATGAGAGGGAGTGCCTTGTAGATTATATTGTTTAAATGTTTCTGCCGTATAAAAACGCGCATTCAAATAATCTAATACTTTGCCCTTAAGTTGAATTTTATCGGCTTCATTATGATCAGAAAATTGCGGGATATATTGCTTAATAAAGGCTGTAATGTCATCTTCAGATATTTCGCCTGGCTGCTTAGTTAGCTTGTCCATCGCTACGGGAAAGGGGATATGATAAGCCAGTCGGCCATCAATTAAACGCTTGTTTTCTTCTAAAGTGCGTTTAGTTTCTCCAATAACAATATTTTCATTAAGCAGTAATTTAAGGTTTTCCAGTGAATTAAGCTCAAAATCTTCAAAAGCGGTCGCGATAGCAATAACAGATAAACCTTTGTCTTTATAGCGTTGATGCAGGTCAATGGCCTGCGGCAGGCTGTGTATAAAACAGCCAGGGCAATTAAGTTGAAAAACCTCAATTAAAACCACCTGACCTAATAGCTGTTCTAATGGAGTGGCTTCACCTTGTACCCAGTCAGAAAGTTGTAATGCAGGAGCAGGTTTTCCAATTTGTGTTATTTGTTTAGTCATAATAGTCAATTAAAGTGAGTCAAATAAATAAACAGGACTTTGAATAAGCACAGTTTAGACGGAATTATAAAAAGTATCTGAAAAAGGTAGGAGGGGCCTCTGGCCGCGAATGCTCTTAATCTTGAACATGGCTATATACTCACCACTTACCACAGGTTGGCTTCATTATGTCCCTCAATGCACGGCGTAAATACATCAATGTAGTCTTGGCGACAGCATCTCTGCTGTCAATAGCTTTGAGAAACATAATGAAACCAACGAGCAATCTATGGTTTGTTAACAGCCATGATCTTGAATTGTAATTTGTTTCGGTCGCGACCTATAGGTCCCTCCTACCTATAAAACTTAGTTTATATTAAGCTTCAATAGGCTTAATTGTTGCTGCTAGTAAACTAATGATAGACTGAGTTAAGGTGTAGATAAAATCTAGCTGACTTTTAAAGGTATTTTGCTATTTAAGGATAGAGATGGAAAAAAAACAGAAACTGTCTGAAAAGAAAACGAAGGAAAAGAATAGGCAACCATCCTTTCGGGAGGCAATAAAAAGGCAGCTATTAGAGGTCATGGATTCTGATCCTGAGTTTGGGCGAAAAAAAGTGAATTTATTTGCTGCTCGAAATGGGTTTAGAACTTTTCCTTTTGCTTGCTCACTACTGGATGAGTCGAAGTCGTTAAAAAAATATGGAAAAGTTGAATGGTTGGGTGTAGTTTGGCGAGTGCTTATTGTTGTTTGGGAAGGTGGAGGTGGGCAAAATAGTAGAGTTGCCGACGCCGCCTACGACGCCGCCAACGCCACCTACGCCGCCAACGCCACCTACGTCGACGCGGTCGCCAACGCCGCCGTCGCCACCGTCAATGCCACCGCCACCGGGACCGTCGCCACCGTCAACGTTAACGCCGTCAACGCCACCGAATTAGATTTAAAGTTACTTAAAAACCCCAGCTTTTCAATTCAAGAATTTTATCAACTCCCTTTATGGCCAGATAGTACCCCTCCTCAATATATTTTAGACATTAACTGGAAAAGCTCTTTATCAGAATGGATAAAAAACCATTCCAATAAAGAAAACGAACAAGAAATTAAATTCCTTTCTCAAATATTACAAGACTATGATGCTATTTTTAATGGAACTTGGGATGGAGGTGAGATTGAGCCAACCATTAGAGAAATTGCTGATAATAAAAACCAACAAGATTTCCCTGCATCAATTGATTGTCTAGACCGTGATCAGCTAGTCAATGCTCTTATCCCTCGATTATCACAAAAAAATGATAAAGATCATTTAACTATTGGCTTATTAGGTGACTGGGGAATCGGAAAGTCATCGGTTATCGAACAATTACGAGTAAAGCTAGATGCAGTTGAACATAAAGAATTTTTCTTTGCTGAATTTAATGCCTGGAAATATGAGCATACCGCTAATCTTCAAGCGGGTATTGCGCATGAGCTTATTTCTGTTTTAACAGCGCTTCCTGCTCAAAAACAATGGCCGTGGTATAAAAAGATATGGCATAAATTTTATGTAAAATGGAAGTTTGCAGTTAAGCTTCATGGAAAAAGAATTTTAGCTATTTTGTTTATAAGTTTATCTGCACCTGTAGTTATTTTTATGGCACCTTTAAAGGAGTCTATTGGTTCACAGTTACCCATTGCTGGTGCTGGAATTCTAGCGGCAGGATATGTTGTTTTCAAACAATTAAGAACAGTGATATCAGAACCTTTTGCTAAGGAATTAAAGACTTATATTCAGTTACCCAGTTATCAAAAGCATCTTGGAACAATTCCTGAAATGAGTAAGCATATAAAAGCTTTATGTGAAATTTGCTTAGGAAAGAAGGGTAAAGAGATAGAAAGAGAATTGGTGTTTTTTGTTGATGATTTAGATCGCTGTGGCGTAGAGGGCATTGTTAAAACCTTTGAGGCTGTACGCTTAGTGTTGGATATACCTTGGGTAACCGTTATTATTGCAATGGATCAGCGTATTGCCTTACCTGCATTAGCTTGTCATTACGAAAAACTATCAAAATATCACCAGCGAGATCCGATGAGTATTGCCCGTGATTATTTGGCCAAAGTGATACATTTGCCGATTCGCTTATCAGCCCCAGATGATTTATCGGTCGCTAGATATTTAGCTAATATTTGGGATGATGCTGAATTTGTAAATAAAATTAAGCAGGAGCTAGAACCGCAACCGTCCGTTTCTGAGCAAACAGAAGATACTGAGGAGTTTGATGTTGAAGAGGGGGCTAATGAAGAAGATGAGGCGGAAAAGCCAAGGGAATCATTTCAGGATATTTTGGATGATATTAACCGTATTGATATTCAGGCAGTATTTAAAGCCAATCAAGGTGATAAAAGTCCTGAAGGGGACAATGTTAAGGAAGTGTCAGGTTTTGGAGAGCTGCAAAAAATACAGTTTTATCATAATTTAATTTCATTTAATCTGCGGAACCCGAGACAAATCAAGCGATTGTATAATAGTTATAACTTGCTTTGGGGAATCTACGATTCTGAATGGCAAAAAGATAGCTCAGCCTGGGCTGATCATATGTTAGGTTTGATGATATTAGAAATGATAAATGAGCATGTGCCTTTTAATGACAAGGTTGATACTAGAGAGTATTACCGTCAAGTTCTTTTTGGTTTTACAGAGGATAAAAAAGTGGCTTCAGTTAAGGGGGTGAAATCAGAGGATATTAATAAAGCCCATCAAATAATAAGAACTTATCAAGAACAGGGAAAAGTTAATTTATTAGCACGCTTAGAGCCTTTTGTGCTGCCTGCGATAGCTTTAAATTAGATGAGCTGGAAGGTGTTTTACGCTTGAGGTAACTTAATTGTTGATACTATTGATTTAGGAAGTGAGACTTTAGTCTCGCCTGAATCAGGCAAAGCTAAAGCTTCACTTCCAACTAATAAATTTGGTATTATTTTGGACGAATACTAATCTCTACTCGACGATTTTGTGTGCGGCCAAATGCGGTGTCGTTAGATGCAACAGGGTAGCGTTCTCCAAAACCTCTTGATTGAATGCGGCCATGATTAACACCAGAACGAACAATATAGCTGGCAACACTGTCTGCTCTATTTTCTGACAATAATTGATTATGAGAATCGCTACCTGAAGAATCGGTATAGCCAGAAATATTAATACTGGTTTTATCGAATTCTTTAAGAATAAGGCTAACAGAATCTAAAATAGGTAAGAAGTTGCCATTAACATCTGCAGAATTGGTTGCAAAGGTAATGTTGCCAGGCATAATAAGTTTAAGGTTATCCCCTTGTCTTTGAACTTTGACTCCAGTACCCTCAAGGCGAGCGCGTAGCTTGGCTTCTTGCGTATCCATATAATAACCAGCGCCCGCTCCGACTGCTGCGCCTGCACCTGCACCAATTAAAGCGCCTTTACCGCCGCCAGCCAATGCGCCAATACCTGCGCCGACTGCGGCACCAGCACCGGCGCCCCAAGCAGTATTTGATACCTTTTCTTCGCCTGTATATGGGTCAATTGCACAACCAGTAGCTAATGTAGCGGCTAAAACTAAGCCTGTAATTTTTTTCATAATATGTCCCCTTGGGTATTTAATTGCTCAATCATAGTACAAAATTAGACTTAATGGGAGCTGAATATTAGAAATGGGTAATGGATGGTATTTGTTATTTAGTTACTTTATTATTTATCGAGCTATATTAATTGTCATAAATAAGGGTTATGATAGGCGGTTAATTTAAGGTTTTTGGTAGGTTGAGTCATGCAAATTATTCAGGAAGCTCTCACGTTTGATGATGTGTTATTAGTACCCGCACATTCAACAGTGTTGCCAAGGGAAGTGGAATTAAAAACAAAGTTAACACGAGAAATATCACTTAATATACCCTTAGTTTCGGCTGCTATGGATACTGTGACAGAAGCAAAACTTGCCATTGCGATTGCTCAGGAAGGCGGAATAGGGATTATTCATAAAAATATGACAGCAGAAGAGCAGGCATTAGAAGTAATGCATGTTAAAAAATATGAAAGTGGTGTTATTAAAGATCCTATTACCGTTTCACCTAATGTAACAGTTAGAGAGGTGATGGCATTAACTAAAGCAGAGAATATTTCAGGTGTTCCTGTTGTGGATGGTGATGACTTGGTAGGTATTGTCACAAGTCGTGATTTGCGTTTTGAAACACGCTTAGATGAAAAAGTTAGTTCTGTTATGACACCGAAAGAAAGGTTAATTACAGTTAATGAGTCGACAGACCATAAAACAGCTATCGCTTTACTTCACAAGTATAGAATAGAAAAAGTACTGGTTGTGAATGATCAATTTCATCTTTGTGGAATGATCACAGTAAAAGACATCCAAAAAGCTAAAGATTACCCACATGCATGTAAAGACGAGCAAGAAAGGTTGCGAGTTGGTGCGGCTGTTGGTACAGGGCAGGGAACGGAAGAGCGTGTCGAGGCATTGGTTAAAGCGGGTGTTGATGTCATTATTGTTGATACAGCGCATGGTCATTCGCAAGGTGTTTTAGATAGAGTGCGCTGGGTTAAAACTAATTACCCTGAAGTTCAGGTTATTGGTGGAAATATTGCAACAGCTGAAGCGGCTTTAGCATTAGTTGAGGCGGGTGCTGATGGAGTTAAAGTCGGTATTGGTCCTGGTTCAATTTGTACTACACGTATTGTTGCTGGTGTGGGTGTGCCTCAAATTACTGCAGTTAGTAATGTTGCTGATGCATTAAAAGGGACGGGCGTTCCTCTAATTGCTGATGGTGGCGTAAGGTATTCAGGTGATGTTGCTAAAGCTTTAGCAGCAGGAGCTTCTGCCATTATGTTAGGTGGTTTGTTTGCTGGGACTGAAGAGGCACCAGGTGAAGTTGAATTATTTCAAGGGCGTTCGTATAAGTCATATCGAGGTATGGGCTCGTTAGGTGCAATGTCTCAACAACAAGGCTCTAGTGACCGCTACTTTCAAGAAGAAGATAGTGTAGAAAAGCTAGTGCCTGAAGGTATCGAAGGTCGCGTTCCATACAAAGGAAGTATGCTAGCCATTATTCATCAACTGTTAGGCGGTATTAAATCTAGTATGGGTTATACCGGTAGTCAAAGTATTGATGTCATGCATGAAAAAGCTCAATTTGTGAGAGTGACGAGTGCAGGTATGAGAGAAAGTCATGTACATGATGTGACGATTACTAAAGAAGCACCTAACTATCAGGTGAGTTAAATTTCATCTAAACTAATATTATTTTAGATTAGTGATACATTACAGTTTTATTGGGGCTCTATTGAGCCCCAATTTGTTTAAGTTTTATAGGGAATCATAATGAATCAACAGCAATCCTCAGATATTCATTCGCATAAAATCTTAATTTTAGATTTTGGTTCTCAATATACTCAATTAATTGCACGTAGAATTCGTGAAATTGGCGTGTATTGTGAGATTTATTCCTGTGAGTGTAGTGCTGAAGAAATTAAAGGCTTTGCACCTAAAGGCATTATCTTGTCTGGTGGGCCAGAAAGTGTAACAAGTGATGCAACACCGAGAGCCCCGCAAATAGTTTTTGAATTAGGTATTCCTGTTTTAGGTATTTGTTATGGCATGCAAACCATGACGGAGCAAATGGGTGGAAAAGTTGAATCTTCTGATCATCGTGAGTTTGGCTATGCAAAAATCAGAGCACGAGGACATTCTAAATTACTAAAAGATATTGAAGACCATACTTCAGTAGAAGGCTTTGGTTTATTGGATGTTTGGATGAGTCATGGTGATAGGGTTGTCGTTTTACCTGCTGGTTTTAAAGCGATTGCAAGTTCAGAGGGCGCGCCGATTGCTGGTGTGGCTGATGAAGAAAAATCATTTTATGGCTTACAGTTTCATCCAGAAGTGACTCATACCAAACAAGGTGGAAGAATTCTAAAACGTTTTGTAAGGGATATTTGTGATTGTGATGCCCTGTGGACATCTAGCAATATTATTGAAGAAAATATTCATTCGGTAAGAGAGTCGGTAGGCGATGATCAAGTTATTTTAGGCTTGTCGGGTGGGGTGGATTCGTCAGTCGTTGCAGCTTTGTTACATAAAGCTATAGGCGATCAATTAACTTGTGTTTTTGTTGATACTGGTTTGTTACGTTTAAATGAAGGCGACCAAGTGATGGCAATGTTTGCTGAGCACATGGGCGTTAATGTTATTCGAGTCAATGCCGAACAAAGATATTTGGATGCATTGGCGGGTGTTACAGACCCAGAAGCTAAGCGAAAAATAATTGGCAACCTGTTTATAGAAATTTTTGATGAAGAATCGGAAAAATTAACGGATGCAAAATGGCTGGCACAGGGCACAATCTATCCTGATGTCATCGAGTCGGCAGGTGCGGCTAGTGGTAAAGCGCATTTAATTAAGTCACATCACAATGTGGGTGGCTTGCCTGAAGATATGAAGCTAAAGCTAGTTGAGCCTTTGCGCGAATTATTTAAGGATGAAGTTAGAAAGCTTGGCTTAGAGTTAGGCTTACCCGCAGATATGGTTTTCCGTCACCCATTCCCTGGGCCTGGGTTAGGGGTAAGAATTCTAGGTGAAGTAAAAAAAGAATATGCAGATTTATTGCGTCAGGCTGATGCTATCTTTATGGAAGAGCTTTATGCAAATGAGTTATATGAAAAAGTGAGTCAAGCCTTTGCTGTGTTCTTGCCTGTTAAGTCAGTCGGAGTCATGGGGGATGGGCGTAGATATGATTATGTTATCGCTATTCGTGCGGTAGAAACTATTGATTTTATGACGGCACGTTGGGCGCATTTACCTTATGATTTTCTTGATTTGATTTCACGAAGAATTATTAATGAAGTATCAGGTATTTCTCGTGTTTGTTATGATATTTCAGGCAAACCACCTGCAACAATAGAGTGGGAATAAAAGGTTATCTGCTAAATGGCTGAGGATAGTATTGATGAGCAGTGGATGCGATATGCTATTCGGCTAGCACAGCGGGCAGAAGAGCAAGGAGAAGTGCCTGTTGGTGCTGTTTTAGTTAAGGGTAATAAAAGTATTGCAGAGGGCTGGAATATCCCCATTCAAAGTCATGACCCTACTGCACATGCAGAAATGCTTGCAATACGGCAAGGAGGGGCTGTATTGGAGAATTATAGGCTAGTTGATAGTACGCTTTATGTTACTTTAGAGCCTTGTGTTATGTGTATGGGGGCAATTTCTCATGCACGAATAAAAAGGCTAGTCTTCGGTGCGTACGACCCTAAAAGAGGTGCCGTCTGCAATGCATTAAGTTTAACTGATGTTCCATTTTTAAATCATCAGGTAGATTGGCTGGGTGGCGTATTAGAAAATACATGTGCTGATTTATTACGTGATTTTTTTAGGACTAAAAGAAAAGCTACAAAAAAATAATGAATTGATTTTCTTGATTAAACTTTAAGGTGTTAGGGGAACTCTCTGATGAATGCTCAGAGAGCTTTATATGGCTAAACTTTGATTTTACGAGAAATACTGAATAGAGCAATAAGGCTAGAAAACATAAACCAGATAGCTGAAGGAACAGGTACAACTTGAAGGTTTGACTCTCTAACTAGAAAGGAACCTGTATTGAGAGAAGGGGTGCTTCGAGGCATTTCATTCTCGCCAATAGTAAAATAGTCAGCACCTTCTAGTGGATGATTATCAAAGTTAAAGGGGATGGTATCGTCGTCTAATATTTCGGCAATATTTAGATTGTTAAAGTGATCTGGGGTGTATATATACCCTAAAGTGAAATCAATCCCCTCACCTTCGTCATAATTATAGTAGTCATCATAAGTGGTGCCATAGCTACTGGTAAACTCAACGTCTAAAGTAGATCCTAAGGCAATAACTAAAGGGTCTAGTAAGTCATCATCTAGATAATATACGGCGATATTCGTTCCTGGTATTGTGCTATTTGTGCTTGGAATGGAATGAGTAAAATTAGTGATAAGCTGAATTAATTCAGCTTCTGTTGCGTATCTCCAGCTTTCAAAAACATTTCCTGTTTCGAGCTGATTGGATACTTCTGTATATGATAAGCCAGCAGATAATGTAACATCGAGCCAATCTAACCCAGAGGTTGTATCCGTCAAATAGGTGTTATGGTCAATAAAGTCGTTAGCATAAGATAGGGTTGATTTGAAAGTGATGCTACTAAAGAAAAAGACCAGAGTTAAGGTTTTGATTAAAGTTTTCATCATTGCTCCTTGCTAAACACCTGAGCATAGCTGATAGGTTATTTTGTGCAAGTTTTTCTAATTTTTTATAGCAACTTTGAATAGATAGTTAATTATTTGATAAGCCCTTTTTATAACGTTGGAGGCTCAAAGCTAAGTGCTTTATTTTGTTTATCCATTGTTATCAGAGGTGCTGGTTTTAAAGACATGACTTCTTTTTCTATTTGGTCTTCTTCAGTAAGCCAAATAAGTAAATCATAATAACTTTGAATATTTTTGACATAGTGGACAGGTTCGTTTCCTCTGGCATAACCATGCTTAACTTGTGAATACCATTTCTTTTTGCTAAGAAGGGGGAGTGATTTTTTTACATCAGCCCATTTATCAGGGTTTTCTCTTCGTTTTTGAGTAAGTATTCTGGCATCTTCTAGGTGACCAAAGCCAACATTATAAGAAGCCAATGCAAACCAGGTTCTGTCGGGGTCTTTGATTCTTTTTGGCATCATTTTGATACGCTGTTTGAAATATAAAGCACCTCCTAAAATACTCTGTGCAGCATCGGTCCGGTCTTTAATTCCCAGTTGCTTTGCCGTTCCCTGAGTTAGCATCATCAACCCTTTAACGCCTGTTGGTGATGTGGCATCAGGATTCCAGTGTGATTCTTGGTAACCAATTGCCGCAAGTAATCGCCAGTCAAGATTGTGTTTTATTGCCTCTTCTCTAAATAATGACTCATATTTAGGTAGTCTTGTTTCGATATGAAGGCGAAACTTACAGTTACCGACATAACTTAAATTTTCAGAGTTGCCATAATATTTTTTGAGTAAATGATCCAGTGTTTTATCTTGTTTTATTTTTTCAAAAAATAGAACGGCTTCTTGATACAGGCTTTGGTCTTGAGATAATGGAAAAGCCCAGGCTAGTTGACGAGGGGAGGTTATGTCAAAAGCAACATTGAGTTTGGGGTAAAAATGTTTAATGGTACTCACTTGGTGCGAGTCCGCGATAGTGTAGTCAATTAATCCTTCATTAACTAAATAGAGTAAGGCATCGGTATTTAATTCTGAGTTAATGTTCCAGTGAAGTAAGGGTGTTTTTAATTGTAGTTTTTTAAGGCTATCTATATAACTACTACCCTTAACAACTTCAAGAATGCCATTGTTTAAATCAAGAACCTTGTTAGGTTTCTTATTGCCTGAACGATAAACAACTTGCTCGGTAATGTTTTGGTATGGAGGAGCAAAACGCATGAGAGTTTTTCGTTGCTCGGTAATGGTAAGTCCTGCAGCGGCAATATCAGCTTGACCCGTAGATATTTGTTTCAAAATATCATTAAAGGCTGGAGGAATGACAAAGTTGACTTTGACTTTTAAATGATTGGCAAATAGCTGAATTAAGTCATATTCAATACCCAGCGGACCATCTGTGCCTTGATAGTAAGTGGTCGGTGTGCGGCGAGTAAGAACGGTTAATGTGCCTTTAGACTTAATTTGCTCAAGTTTCGAAAACCCATAATGATCACTATTATAGTTTTCGCAAGACACGAGGGCGGTTAAAATAAAAAGGCTAATAAAGAAGGTGAATTTAGATTTCAACAATTTATTAGCCTTATTTTTATTTAACCACTATTTAAGAAGTGTATTGTTCATCACGTAGTTTTTTATAGGTATTAATCAGCGCATTAGTAGAGGAGTCATGGTTGGAAATATTTTCCCCACTTTTTAGTTCGGGCAGAATAGCTTTAGCTAGGACTTTTCCTAATTCTACCCCCCATTGATCAAAAGAATTGATATTCCATATAACACCTTGAGCGAAAATTTTATGTTCGTAAAAAGCGAGTAGAGTGCCTAGTGTACGAGGGGTTAATTTTTTATATAGAAATGAATTGGACGGTTTGTTGCCAGGAAAAACCTTGGCCATAACTAAAAGAGGGTCAGAAGTACCAATATCTTTTTCCACCTCTTTTTTAGTTTTACCATTCATTAAAGCTTCAGGCTGAGCAAGAAAATTAGACATTAAAATGTCGTGATGGACGGGTGAGTCATAATGGCCTTGGGAGGCTGCAAGAAAGTCACAAGGAATTAATTTTGAACCTTGATGAATCAGTTGAAAAAAAGCATGCTGGCCATTAGTTCCTGGCTGCCCCCAAATAATCGGTCCTGTTTCATAATCTGTTTGTTTGCCATCAACGGTAATAGATTTACCGTTACTTTCCATATCGCCTTGCTGAAAATAATCGGCAAAGAAATAAAGGGATTGGTCGTAGGGCAATAAACTATGTGATTGAGCGCCAAAGAAATTGTTGTACCAAATACCCAGTAGAGCCATGGTAACGGGGATGTTCTTTTCTATTGGCGTGTCTCGAAAGTGCTGATCCGCAAGATGAGCCCCCATAAGGAGTTCTTCAAAGTTATCCATGCCGATAGAAATGGCAATGGAGAGGCCAATAGCTGACCATAAAGAATAACGGCCACCAACCCAGTCCCAAAATTCGAACATATTTTCTGTATCAATACCAAAATTAGCTACATTTTTTTCATTTGTCGAAATGGCTACAAAGTGTCTTGTAATTGCAGATTTATCAAAGGCTGAATTAAGTAACCACTTTCTAGCCGAGTGAGCATTAGTCATGGTTTCTTTCGTATTAAACATTTTTGATGCAATAAGAAATAGCGTTGTTTCAGGGTTTAAACGCTTAAGCGTGGTAATAATATCTGTTTGGTCAACATTTGAAACAAAATGAGTGGTTAAGTTAGGTGTGGAGTATGGCTCAAGGGCTGTTGCCACCATTTTTGGACCTAAGTCTGAACCGCCAATACCAATATTGACAATATCTGTGATTGCCTTGTTGGTATAACCTTTCCATTCGCCAGATCTTACTTTTTCAGAGAAAACACGCATTTTAGCAAGTACTTGGTTAATATCAGGCATCACATTCTTGCCATCAGTATAAACAGGTGTATTGCTTCTATTTCTTAGGGCTGTATGTAAAACGGCTCTATTCTCTGAAGTATTAATGACCTCTCCTGAAAACATGGCTTTAGTTTTCTCGGAAAGGTTTGCTTGCTCTGCGAGATTGCGCAACAGAGGAAGAGTGTCATGAGTGATTTTGTTCTTGGAATAATCAAAAAGAATATCATTAAAAGTTAATGACATTTTTTTGTGACGGCCAGGATCGTTAGCAAACTGCTCTTTTATGGATAGGTTGCATACTTCTTTGTAGTGTTGTTGTAGGGCTGTCCATTCGGAAGAGGTGCGTAACGAGGGCATTTTAATATCCAAACATAGTAAAGTTAAGGGGCAGTCTACGAAATGGAGATGGAATTGGCAAATAAAATTGATCTAAAACTATATTAGCATTAACTGAAATTATGATATAGAATGAAAGTTAGTACATTCTTATGCAGGACGGTTAATCTTTCTTTGCATGTTTTGATGTGCTAAAGTTGGTCTTTGTTTTGGCTTATTTACATTACAGATAGTAAGGTAATTTGAACTATAAAGCAAATACTATAAAAATAAATATAATTAAAAACGGGAAGGTATCATGAATAAAAAACACATTTTAAATAAGAGTTTCCTTGTTATTCTTGGCTTAATGTTTTCATCTGTACTATGGGCTCATGGTGGTGCAGCAGGTACGGATACCGATCAGTGTAAGTTTGAATTAGAGCCTGATCATTGGATTCATTACACCGCCTATCAATCAAGAGATTATCCTGGAGATGAGTTTTGCGGAAGTCTTCCTGATGTTGATGCAATGACTCAATTGGTATTTGATTATCAAGATATTAGATATCGTAATATGGCTGTTGAATTTGAAGTGACTAAAGAGCCAGAAGGTACAAGAGTTTTCTTTCAAGCTGCTAAAAAACATAAATCAGGCACTGTCGTTTTATCACTGCCAAATGGTGTGCCAGAACCAGGTAAATACTTAATTCATATTACATTGCATAAGAATGATGGTGGAAGACTTGATGCTCACATGGGATTTAGAGCAGGTACAGGTGCACCATCAAGTACAACAGATTTAATTATGTATTTAGTTGCATTATTAGCTGGTTTATATGTTCTATATCTTTCTCATGCTGGTTTTAAAGAGAAAGTTGACGCATATTTTAAAGATGCAACAAGCCTAAAATAAGTATTAGTGTAAAAGGTACATAAAATGCAGAAAAAACCCCTAAGTATTCTTTTGGGTGTTGCTGTTGCGCTGATGCCTGTATTGGCATCAGCTGCAGTTGGCTTACCTGAATCAGTAGAAGTAGATAAAGGTGAAGTTGAGACTATTTGTGGCTCTAATGAGCCTGAATGGCGGGAAGCACAAACAATAGAAGGTGTGAAAATCCAGGAATCATTACGATGTATGCCTGATAATCCCGCACAAATTGCCGCAGAAGTAAAAGGTACAAATAATATATCAATGGAAACATTGATGAATACGTACTACGCAGCCGATGCCATTATTAAAAAGAATGATATGGATGGCGATGGCGATCCAGATCTTATTATTATTAAGTTAGAAGTAGCTGAGTTAAATGGCCACTCTCCTGATTTTGATGGCTTAGTTCCTACCTTTGATATGGCTCCTGGTATCCAACCTGGTATGTGGGTATTTGCTCCAAAATCACGAGGTATGGCGACTAACAGTTTTGTTGGTACCGATGCTAACCCTTTACTAAGAGCACCTTCCCCACCTATTCGAGTAGAACAAGGTGATGTTGTTTGGTTGCAATTAGAAAATAGTCATTATTTTCCTCATACAATCCATTTACATGGCGTTGATCATCCTTGGATTGATAGTTCAGGTGAAGGAAATGACGGTGTTCCTCAAACGAGTGATAAATTTGTTTTACCTGGACAAAGTAAGACATACGAAATTCGTCCAAGACAGCCAGGTACATTTGTTTACCATTGTCATGTACAAACGCATGTACATCTAGCGATGGGCTTGGTGGGAATGTTGATTGTAGAAGAAAATAGGCCTAACAACTGGGTACAGACTTTTAATGTGGGAGCTGGACAAGTTAGACATCCATCAAAGGCTGTGCTTGAAGAGTATGATAGTGAATATGATTTACATTATCATGCGATGGATAAAGAGCTACACGGTATTATTCAAAAGTATAATGATCCTCGCCTAATCGCTAGAAAGATGAATCGTGAATATGATATGACTGATTCTACTGAAGATTATCATACTTTGAATGGACGATCTTTCCCTTATACATTAAAAGAATCAATTATTGTTGCAGAACCTGACCAAAACATTAAATTAAGAATGTTTAATAGCTCAGGTGAAATGTTGGCGGTACATACTCATGGTCATAAAGCCACAATTACTCATTATGATGGTGTAGAACATAATCCTAATGCGCAAATTATGAGAGATATTTATGATATTGCGCCTGCACAAAGAAATGATTTGAAAATCAGCACTAAAGACGATGGCTTGCATAGTTATGGTGAAGGGGTTTGGATCTTTCATGATCATAGAGAAAAAGGGATTACTACAAATGGTATGAATCCTGGTGGTAATGTGAGTGCCTTGGTTTATAAAAAATATCTAAATGAAGTTGGCTTACCAAAAACAATTGGCGAAAGTATCGTCCCTTTGTTTACCAAAAAATTTCATGATAGAAAATATCCTGTTTGGCAAAATATTGATGCTTGGAATAGCTTGGGTGAAATTGATGGTAAAGATTACAAAGCTCCACCAGCTGCTGCACCAGCACCAGTAGAGGAAGGTCCAAAAGGCATAGCTTTTTATGATGATGTGCCTGAAGATAATTCGATAAGTAATTTTGTTTGGGGTTTAATCTTAGGTATTATTTTTTATGCACTCTTTTTAAAGCGTGAAATGATCATGGCTATGATTGCTTCAGCAAGAGGAGATAAGTAATATGAGTAAGCTATTAATAACAGCTCTATTAGTTCTAACTTCTTCAGTGGTACAAGCCGAAAAGGAATTTTTAGACCATACTAATTTGATGAACCATGGTGACGGTCATTTAATGGATATGGATGGCGGTATGGTGATGGGGCAAAATACTGATGTTTTGCCTGGTGGTTGTGACAAAATTGCTGCAACTGAAGAAATTACCGTACATGCTGGGCATAAGTATTCTGAGAATTTTCCAGGAACAATGTATGCTTTTGATAAACAAGAATATCAGTTTGAACCTTGTACAAAGCTAACAGTTAATTTCATTAATGATGATAATATTCGTCATCAATGGATGATGCATGGCTTGCCTAAATATATGTACCCTAAAGGTATGTTTCATTTAGAAGTGACAGGACCTGGTAAAATTTCAGGCACTTTGATTTTTCCTCCTAATGATAAAACCTATTTAGTCCATTGTGATATTTCACAACATATGGAAAAAGGGATGAAGGCTCAGCTTAAAATAGGCAAAGGCAGCGGTGATTTACCTAGTATCCCTGGTGTCAGTGCTTATGTTATTCAGGATGATTACAGTGATAGTATTCCTGAGCCTGCGGTGAAAAAGCCTTTAACAGCGGCTGAAAAGAAAGCGGCTAAAGTGGCGACTGCAGCAGCAAATGAATCAGCTGTTTCTGGAATTTTAATTATTGGTTTAGCTGCTGGTTTAATACTAGCACCTCTTTTGTCTTCTAGATTTAAAGGAATGGCGGTAGGTGAAGTTCTTAATACGGTCTTTGAACTTATTGCCCAAGGTATTGGGATAGTCATTAAGTTAATTGTCTGGATTATTAGTTTAGTTTCGTCAAAAAAATCGATAGAACTTTCTGATAAGTAAATGTAATAAAGAAAAGCCCCTGAAATCATTAGATTTCAGGGGCTTTTTTTATGGGAAAAAGAAATGCAGGAAGAATTAATTGCAGTTTGGGGGCTTTTTGTTAGCGCGTTTATTTCATCAACGATTGCGCCAGGAGGGTCGGAGGCCGTATTGGCTTATTTAGTGTCTGAAAATAAAATAAATGTAGAAGAGTTGGTGCTTGTTGCGACGATTGGTAATACTTTGGGCGCATTTACTACCTGGTTTTTAGGTATATTGGCCGCAAAAAAGTTTCCAGTCGAAGATGTTTTATCGATAAAAAAACAAAAGGCATTAAATGTAGTTAAACGCTGGGGAGTAGGAGCTTTGTTTTTTTCATGGTTACCTGTTATTGGTGACGGCTTATGTTTTGCTGGTGGCTGGTTAAAATTACCTTTACTGTATTCAGCTATAGCAATATTCATAGGTAAGGCTATCCGATATATATTTGTGGCTTATATATTTATTTAAACTGGAATTTAGATTGAAATGATAGATTCAGGTTAAACTAAACAACTATAGAATTTAATTATGATGAAATTTATAAAGGGGGATATATGAGCTTAGTTGTACGATTTATAGGGCTGTTAATGTTGGTATTAACTATGGGGCCAAGTTACTCTGCTGAAATGGAACGTAGCGAAGTGGTCGCCTTACTGGCTCAGGCAGATAAGGCTAATTTAGCTAATTTAAGAAGAAAAGATTTAACCAAATTAGATTTGTCAGGATTAGATTTTAGAAATGCTGATTTATGGGGTGCAGATTTAAGAGGAGCAAATCTGAGCCATAGTAATTTTTCAGGATTAGTTTTAGATTTAACAGTGATGGTTGCCGTTAATTTAGAAGGTGCAGATTTAAGTAATGTCAGTATTTTTGGTGTCAGTATGATGCGCTCTAATTTAAAAGGGGCTAATTTTAGCGGAAGTCGAGTTATTGCTATTTTAGATAATTCAGACTTAAGTTATGCAAACTTATCCAATGTTAAGTGGGGTGCGGATATGAAAAATCAGTCAATGGGGTTGATGCGTGCTAGCTTAAAAAAAGTAAACTTAACAGGTGCTGATATTTCTAATGCGGACTTAGGTAGGGCAATGCTAAAACATGCCAATCTAACAGGAGCAAATTTACAAAATACAGCTTTATTTTCGGCTAGTTTAGAAGGGGCTGACTTTACAAATGCAGATTTGCGCAATGCTGATTTTACACATGCAAAAGTGACTGATGCGAATTTTACAAACGCTAAGCTAGAGGGTGCTATTTTTAAAAAAATAAAAGGTAAAGATTCGGCAAGAGGGTTATAATTAAACATTAGAAAACGCTAATGTTTCGGGTTTTAACTATAATCCATTTTTTAATACTTTAGTCAATAAGTTGCTTTATTACCCTAAAATGAATTTATTCCTCCGTCAATTAATAATCTTGCTGCTGCTTATATTACAAGGGTTATCGCCTTTGGTACATGCGCATGTGCATGAAGATGGCGGGGAGTATGGTCTGCATATCGATGGTCTTACTGGGCAAGTTAGCCAGAGATCTGAGCTCCAATTATCTTCAAGTGAAGTGGTTGGGCATGTGCATATTGCTATAAATATGCAGCCCGCTATTCAACAGCAAAATATATTGAAGGCTAATTTGCCAACCTTTGCTTTCTATAAGCATCAAAAAAATTTTACTTCCCCTCTTCGTATTGAAAAGCAGCTTATCTTTTTTTCAGTTGCTTTGCCTAATACCCCTTCCTACTATCTTGCTACCCATTCATCTCGAGCACCTCCCGTTTTAGTCGATCTATAGTTTCTGCTCTTAGAGCCAACTTAGGAGCGTGCATGAAACAACTTACTAATTTCTAACTTGTCTTTTTGCTCCAGATAGAATGATCTCCTGCTATGCGCCTCATGAGGTCATTCCACCTGAAACAAAAATGCTACATTATAATTTCAGGAAGTTATTCTATACACGTTCCTTAGTCTTAAATTAGATTGTAATAATGTCTTGGTTTTTTGTTCTTGTGCGTATTACCTTTATTTAAATAACGCATACTTAAGTTTAGGAAAAAAATGTTAAATAAATCATTTGTTTATATGCTCGTCTTCAGCTGGGGAGGGGGGCTTTCTCTAGTTCAAGCTGAAGAAGTGCATTTAGTTGACCATGTCGACATTATCGTTATTGATTCACAATTAAGTCTGGCTGGCTTAGTTAATGAGACGATAGAAAAGTATCCAGATTATGCCTTAATTAATGCCATGAAGCAGGAAGCTGACACCTTAAAAACACGAGGTAATCGTTGGCTTGCAGGCGCTGCGACTGCTTCAGTTTATTACAGAGATGATTTTATAGGTGGTGATACAGGTGCTTATGAACTGGAAGGCTCTGTTAACGTTCCTATTTGGAACTGGGGACAGCGTGATGCAGGACAACGTTTAGCTGAGCAGTCAGGTTTAAGGGTTGATAAGCAGGATAAAGCAATCAGGTTAAAGGTGGCTGGGTTAGTCAGAGAATCATTGTGGATTTTAAAACTAGATACTTTTCGTCATAAAATGGCTAAAAAAAGTTTTCATTTAACTGAAAAACTCCTAAAAACGGTACAACTAAGAGTCAGTGTTGGAGATTTACCCAGATCAGATTTTTTACTGGCAGAAAGTGAACTATTACAAAAGAAAATTCAGTTGATTCAGGCTGAAGCTGAATTGATGCACGCACGGAAACGATTTTTCTTTTTAACCCAAGGTAGCAGAATGCCTGCAAAAATTGAAGAGTTACAAAGTGAATTAAATGAAATTAATGAATCACATCCTGCATTAGCAGCCAATAATGCCTTGGTTGCAAAACAAAAAGCTAATGTCGAGTGGATTAAAGCTAAAGGCTCGGGACAAACGAGGTTAGGAATTGGAGGAAACACAGATAAGCCATCAAGGACAGAAGAGTCAATTGATAGTATTACTTTTAGTATTTCAATGCCTTTTGGAGGGCAAAGTTATGCCGCACCAGAAATTGCTAAAGCACAAACAGAGTATATAGCAGCCGAAACAGAAAAAAGGCATGTGTACCTATATTTATTAGAGCAAATTCATGAAGCTGAGCATGAGTTAGAAATAGAGCGAGTTCAAGTCAAAATAACAGCTCAAATGAAAGCAAATGCAGAAGAACATTTAAAAATGGCTGATTTAAGTTTTGTTGAAGGTGAAATCGATTTAATGAATTTTCTAAAAATTCAGGCACGTTCACAAAAAGCAATTAAAAGTGCAAAGGAAAGTGAAATTCGATTACAGCGAGATATTGCTTTATATAATCAAGCGGTAGGAGTAACGCCATGAAAAAAGGAATTATTACTTTATTTTTATTGAGCTCCTCATTTGTCTTTGCTAAAGAGCAAATAGTCATTTCTAATATACAGTTATACAATTTAGGGGTGAAAATGGGGATTATTATGCCCATTAAATCAGTGCCCTTGATGGATGCACCTGCCAAGGTTACCGTGCCACCCGCCCATGAGTTTCTTGTCAGTACTTCTCAGACAGGGTTGGTGAAAAGAATTAATGTATCTATAGGAGATAACGTTAAAAAAGACCAGGTCTTGGCTATGATAAAAAGCCCTGAACTATTAGCTTTACAACGGCATCATTTAAAATCAATTAATGATTTATTGCTGGCAAAAACAGAATTTACTCGAGATGAAAAGTTATTTAAAGAAGGGGTCATTGCCGATAGGCGATGGTTACAAACAAAAGCTAATTATCATGTTTTTAAATCGCATTTAAATGAAACTCGCCAGCTTCTTGAAATTTCTGGTTTTTCAAAACGAGATATTAATACATTGGAAAAGACACATAAGATGTCTAGTCAATTGAAAGTTGTAGCTCCCATTGATGGCGTAGTTTTACAAACAATGGTAACGGCGGGTGAGCGTGTTGATGCTTTGGCTCCGATGTTTAGAGTGGCGAACTTAACCAAGCTTTGGCTAGATATTAGTATTCCTCAGCAACGTATTAATCATGTCCACCTTGCGGATACAGTATTAGTTGAAGGAACGGATACAACGGCGAAAGTTTTTTTATTAGGTCAAAATGTTGATGAGCAGAATCAAACAATTTTAATACGTGCTGTCGTTGAAAAGGGGAACGATTTTGTCAGGTTGGGGCAAACGATTAATGTCAAAATTAGCCAGACCAGTGAACATCCCATGTTTAAAGTACCTAATACATCAATTGCTCAGATAAAAGGGAAAAGTTATTTATTTGTTCGGAATAAAGAAGGTTTTTCAGTCAAACCCATTCAGGTATTAGGTCGCGAAGAGCAAAACAGTGTGATTACAGGAGATATCCAAGAAAACACAGAAATTGCAATAAGAGGTGCCGTGGCATTAAAAGCAAATTTCTTAGGTTTAGGGGATGATGAGTAATGAGCTCTTTAATCCGATTTGCATTGACACAACGCTTGTTGATGCTATTAACGACATTATTACTTGTAGGTGGAGGCTATTCCGCTTTTAAAGAGATTCCAATTGATGCCTTTCCAGATGTTTCACCTACCCAAGTTAAGGTTATCGTTAAGTTGGCAGGAATGCCTCCTGAAGAAGTTGAAGCACGAATCACTGCGCCAATTGAGGTGGAGTTGTTGGGTATTCCCCACCAAACTATGCTGCGTTCTGTCGCCAAGTATTCATTAACAGATATAACCATTGATTTTGAGCAAGGCACAGATATTTATTGGGCCAGACAGCAAATTGCAGAGCGTTTAAATGCTGTATGGGCAAGTTTACCTGTGGGTGTGGAGGGTGGGATTGCCCCTATGACTACGCCACTAGGTGAAATGTTTATGTTCACTGTTGAAGGGGGTGATTTAACTCTAATGGAGCGACGAAGCTTATTGGACTGGGTGATTCGACCCGCTTTAAGAACGGTGACAGGTGTTGCTGATGTTAATTCTTTAGGAGGGTTAGTTAGAACTTATACGGTGGAGCCGAACAATGCCTTAATGAGTGCTAGAAATATTAGTATGGCTCAATTGTACAATGCCTTACAGAGCAATAATCGTAATGATGGTGCTGGCCGATTAAATGAGGGTGAGGAAGCATTGTTGGTGCGCTCAGAAGGACGGATTAAAACACTCGCAGATGTTGCCACTATTGTGGTGGGGAATATGGGGGGGGCGCCAATATTAGTGAGTGATATTGCAGAGGTAAAAATCGGGGCTTTAACGCGATACGGAGCTGTCAGTCGTAATGGTGAGAGTGAAGCCGTCGAAGGTCTTGTTTTAAGTTTACGGGGGGCAAATGCTGGCCAGACAGTTGCAGATATTCAGGACAAACTCAATGAATTAAGCCATAGTTTACCTGAGGGAGTACGTCTTGATGTTTTTTACAATCGAGGTGATTTAGTCAATTCAGCATTATCTTCAGTTACCAATGCATTGTTACAAGCGATTGGCTTAGTAATTATTTTGTTAGTACTGTTTTTAGGTAATATTCGAGCCTCATTAGTTGTTGCTTTGGTACTCCCTTTAGCCGCTTTAGTTACCTTTATTCTCATGCACTTTATGGGGATGTCAGCTAATTTAATGAGTTTGGGGGGATTAACTATTGCCATTGGTATGTTGGTTGATGCTGCGGTTGTGGTGGTTGAAAATGTATTAACGCAATTTTCTGATAAACAAAAAGCACAAAGATTACCACGGCTTCACATCATTTATAGAGCAACGAAAGAAGTGGCAGCCCCTGTTATTTCAGGTAGTTTGATCATTATTATCGTTTTTCTTCCATTGCTAGCATTGCAAGGATTAGAGGGTAAATTATTTTCTCCTGTAGCCTTAACTATTGTATTCGCATTGGCTGGGTCATTGGTTCTATCATTGACGGTTATCCCGGTGTTTGCATCCTATTTGTTGAAACAACAAGCACTTGAGGAACCTTGGCTGGCACGACAATTACATCGTATTTATATGCCAAGTTTAAAGTGGAGTATTCAAAATAAAAACAAAGTTTTTTGTACTGCAGCAGTCATGTTAGTGCTAACTATCGGCGTTTTTATGCAAATAGGCAGTACCTTTATGCCAACAATGGATGAAGGAGATATTGTTTTACAATTAGAAAAATTGCCATCCATTACGCTTAAAGATTCTGTTGCTTTGGATATACAGGTGCAAAAAAATATCTTAAATAATGTACCTGAAGTAAAAAACATCATTGCTCGTGTTGGTGCGGATGAAATTGGCTTAGACCCTATGGGGTTAAATGAAACGGATACCTTTTTAGAATTGCATCCAAAAGATCAATGGAGAATGGAAAGCAAAGAAGAGTTAATTGAAGAAATTCGTAAGGTCATGACAGGTACACCTGGCGTAGCATATGGTTTTACTCAGCCTATTGAAATGCGGGTCTCAGAGATGTTGACAGGGTCGAGAGGGGATGTTGCTGTTAAATTGTTTGGTACGGATTTAAGCCTTCTTAATCAAAAAGCTGAAGAAATTGAGCATATTTTAAAAAGCATTCAAGGTGCAAGTGATGTATTTACCAGCCAAAATGAAGGCATGCAATATCTTCAATTAACGATTAATCGCCTAGCCGCTGGGCGGTTAGGACTTAATGTTGAAGAAATAGAACAAATTTTAAGGGCTCAAATAGAAGGGTTATCAGCGGGTATCGTACAAGAAGGTATTAGGAAAACCCCTTTAATTTTAAAAGGGGTGAGTAATAGTGCTAATTTTGCAAGTTTGCAAATTGCTTTACCCAGTGGAAAAAGTGTCCCCTTATCAACAGTTGCAAAGTTAGAAAAAGTCGATGGAATGGTGTCTATTATGCGCGAACATAGCCAACGTTTTGTGGTTATTCGCAGTAATGTTGAAGGACGTGATTTAGTCGGTTTTGTTGATGAAGCAAAACAAGTCGTGAATAAACAACTTGATTTACCTGCGGGCTATTTAATTGAATGGGGAGGGCAGTTTGAGAATCAACAACGTGCAGCCGCTCGTTTAGCCGTTGTTGTCCCGGTTTCTTTATTACTAATTTTTCTATTGTTATTTACTACATTCGGTTCAATCAGGCAGGCAACTTTGGTTTTTTCTAATATTCCTTTAGCCATGATAGGTGGTGTTTTTGCCTTGTGGATTTCAGGCGAATACATGTCTGTTCCTGCTTCTATTGGGTTTATTGCGTTATTAGGCGTAGCCGTACCGAATAGTGTGGTATTACTGAGTTATTTTAATCAGTTACGAGCGACAGGTATGCCTGTTTCAGATGTGATTATTGAAGGAGCATCTAGGCGTTTACGCCCTGTATTGATGACAGCGAGTTTAACGGCATTTGGTTTATTACCTATGTTGTTTGCAACGGGGGCTGGATCAGAAATTCAGCGGCCGTTAGCGATTGTGGTTATTGGGGGGTTAGTATCATCAACTTTTTTAACTTTGATTTTATTACCGATTTTATATGAAATGTTTGGTGAAGAAAAACAGGGGCGAGCATGAGTGGACAAGAATATTTAGTAACGATTAATGTGCCACCTTTGCTAGAGGATTCCGTGGTTGATTGCTTGTTGGCCATTGATGCGGCCGATGGTTTTAGTAGTCTTGTAGTCAGAGCTCATGGGAGTGAGCATAAGATGCTCTCTTTAGCAGAGCAAGTTGATGGACGGAAGAAACAAATCCGGTTTCAAATGTATGTTCCCGAACAACAGTTGAGTATTTTAATTGATCAATTAAAAAGTGATTTTTCAGGTGCAGGTATCCATTATTGGGTGATGCCTGTCTTAGAAAGCGGACAAATATAGCTTTAATAACAGAAAACTTAATTGAGCAGAGTATAATCTACAAAAAATAGGGGGAACTGTGAAATCACCCTTAGTTTAATAGCCATTTTACAAAGCTAACACGAGAAATTATGAAAAATATGACAGGAATATTTGCAACTTTTTTTATCAGTTGTTTATTAGTTTTAGGGAGTATTCCCGATGCAGAAGCTAAGCGTTTTGGTGGTTCTCGCTCATTTGGTGGAAAGTCATCATATAGCTCACCTTTTAAACGATCAACTTCAAAAGCTGCACCCAAAAGGTCTGCAAGTCAGCAGAAAGCTTATAACCAAAATCAGACTGCGAGACAAGGCATGAGCCGACGTGGTGGATTAATGGGAATGCTAGGTGGTTTGGCATTAGGTGGCCTATTAGGATCATTGTTCTTCGGTGGCGCTTTTGAGAACTTCAATTTTATGGATATTTTAATCTTTGGAGGAATAGCATATTTGTTATTGAAAATATTTTCAGCAAAATCACAAGGACGAGCTCAACCTGTTTATAGCAGAAGTAATTCCTCGCAAAGTTCTTATCAACATAAACCAGAGCCTATTGATATGTCGAAACAGCAGCGATCTGCTGATTTCAATACTGATATTTTGTTTGGTAAAGATAAAAAACACGCTAATTTTTCTCAGCAGAATTCTGTTGATCAGCATGATGCGAGTTTTGAAGAAAATGTCGTTCCTGCAGGTTTTGATGAAGCTGATTTTTTGGCGGGAGCAACAGGGGCTTATAAAGATTTACAGCATGCATGGGATAAGCGTGATTTAGCTGAGATTAGAGGTTTAACGACGGATAAAGTTTTTGCTGAAATTCAAAGCCAATTACAGGAGTCATCTGATATTAATCAAACAGATGTATTAAAGGTAGAGGCCGAATTATTAAGTATTAGAGAAATAGGCTCTGATCTTGAAGCGGTGGTAATGTTTGATTCTGTTATTAGAGAAGATAATGCCCAAGCAGAACAAGTGAGAGAAGTGTGGCATTTTATAAAATCTAAAAATAGTTTGCAGCCAAAATGGTATCTAGATGGTATTCAACAATTAGAACAATAAATTATTAAAATGAAAACTGATAGCGAAAAAACAAAACGTAGATATGACCGTTTAGCCCCTTATTTTGATGGGCTTGAAGGTTTTTTAGAAGGTTTGTTTTTTAGCGATTGGCGTAAGGTTTTATGGGCTAAAGTCAAGGGTGGTCATATTTTGGAAGTGGGGGTTGGAACTGGAAAAAATTTCCCTTATTATCCTGACAATACCAGAATAACTGCTTTAGACTTTAGTGAAAAAATGTTGGAAAGGGCTAAAAGTAAGCAGCAACGGAATAATGTAAAGGTTGAATTAGAACTGATGGATGTGCAGTCCTTATGTTATGCCGATAATAGCTTTGATACAGTGATAGCCACTTTTGTTTTTTGCTCAGTACCTCTACCTGCAACGGGATTACAAGAGTTATACAGAGTGTGCAAACCTGGTGGGCAGGTTTTGTTATTGGAGCATGTTTTAAGTTCAAAACCGATGATGTCAAAAATGATGCAGTTAATTAACCCATTAATAGCATCCGTTTTTGGTGCTAATATTAATAGGCAAACTGTTAAAACAGTGCAGTCTTGTGGATTTGAAAAAGTGATTTTAGACCCAGCAAGTCGAGATATGGTTAAATTGATTCAAGCGATTAAATAACCCCTTAGGACTGAGGATTTAATAAGATGCGAAAGTTAACGCCGAATTTTTGTTTCAGATTGAGTTATCTCAAGAGGCGCATAGTTATTCTATGCAACGATTGAGATCATTCAAGCTGGGACAAAAAGGCAAGTTAAGTTTTGTAGATTATTGAACCCTCAGTCCTTAGTCTAATTTTTAACTATTTTCGTGATATAAGTATTATCCTCGGTCTTGTCAAAATAAAGCCCCATAAAAGGGTTGTTAATGGGACTTGATTCGTCAGAAACATCTAAATTCTGTTCGGCCACATAAGTTTCATGTGTGGCATTATCAACCAGCACTTTGTACCAGGGTTGATCTTTAGAAGGGCGGCTATGTGCAACCTGGTCATACCAAGTATCAGTACCTGAAAACTTAAAATCAACATCGACAATAATGCCTCTGTAATCAAACAGTTTATGATAAATAATTTGGCCAATATAAAAATGAGATTGTTTCATAACTTGTGACACTATCGTTGAAACGGGTAATACTTAATAAATATAGTGGTTTTTTTAGATATATTCTATGGAATATACTAAAAACCGACATAATTATTGAACCTTCGCTCCTTAACAGGGGTAAAATACATCACAATTTAACAGTCAGTTACGCATGTGAAGCCACAAGTAAAAAATTTAGTTCAAACACGAATTCCCACGGAACATGGTGAATTTACATTACATTATTTCAGTAATAATATTGATGATAAAGAGCATATAGCTCTGGTCAAAGGTGATGTCTGCAATAAACAAGGTATTCCTGTGCGTATTCACTCAGAGTGTTTTACGGGGGATGTTTTTGGCTCACGTCGATGTGATTGTGGTGAACAGCTTGATATGGCATTAAGGCTGATCAATGAGGCTGGCTGTGGTGTTTTGGTCTATTTACGTCAAGAAGGTCGAGGTATAGGCTTATTAAAAAAATTACAAGCTTATAACTTGCAAGACCAAGGATTAGATACTGTTGACGCTAATATTCATTTAGGCCATCTTGCTGATGAACGAGAATATGATTTAGCCGCATTAATATTAAAAGATTTAAAGGTCAACACTGTTTCTTTAATCACTAATAATCCTAAAAAAATTGAAGAACTAGTTAGATTAGGGATAACGGTTGATCAACGTATTCCCGTAGAAACGCATATTCATAATGATAATGAAGAGTATCTAAAGACTAAAGTAAAAAAGATGAGTCATTTATTATCAATCACTGAAAACGAAAAAAATAATTAGCCCCCTATTTTTTTAAGTGCGAAAAGAGTTGCAGCCTTGATGAAGCAAAGTGGAATCAAGGTTTATCTTAGTATTATTTCATCTATCCTTAACACTCGCTTTTCAAATACCAGCCCATGACTGAGCACTTACAAGTACCTGTAGATTCTTTAAAACTAAATATAGATGCAGAGAGTCTAACGATTCCTGAAATATCCAGGGAGTTCGACACTCTGCTAGGGCAAGAACGAGCGCAGTTAGCTCTGGAATTTGGTGTGGCTATGAAAAACCCAGGTTACAATATTTTTGTTATGGGAGAGCCAGGGACTGGACGATTGTCAATGATTACTAATTATTTGACACATTTCTCGAGAGATAAAGAAGCGCCACCTTCTTATGCTTATGTCGATAATTTTGAAAATGCGCGTGAGCCCATATCCATTCAATTACCTGCAGGGCAGGGGCAAATATTTTCAAAAGATATAGAACAACTGATTGATCATTTATTAGCTACTTTTCCAGCTGCTTTTGAAAGCCCTGCCTATCAACAGAAAAAAACCACTATAGAGCGTCGCTTCAATCAGCAATATAATGCAGTTATTGATTTAGTTGATAAAAGAGCTGAAACCATGAGTGTTGCCCTCTATAGAGAAAGTGACACCATTACTTTTTTACCCATTAGAGATAATAAAACACTGGATGAAGACCAGTTCACTTTACTGCCACAGCTTGAGCGAGAAGCATTTCATAAGCACACGGAAGAGCTAGAAGTTTATTTAGCTGATGTGTTGATTGAACTACCACAATGGCGAAGAACCTTAGTGGATGAAACTAAGAAACTAGATAGTGAAACAATAGGTTTAGCGATTGACCCATTATTTGATGAACTAGAGCATAAGTATCAAAATACGGATGATGTCATTAGCTACTTAGCTGAATTTAAAAAAGATGTCGTGGAGACCATTACTGACTTTTTAATGCCTTCAAGAACTCAAGAAATAAAAGATAATTCAACTAAACGGCTGATCTTAACGGAACAATATCTCCCTAATATTATAGTTGATTATAAACAGGAACATGGCACGCCTGTTATCTACGAATCACACCCCACTTATCAGAATTTATTTGGCCGTATAGAATATATGAGTGATCAAGGGGCATTGATTACAACATATAAACGAATTTGTGCAGGATCTTTACATAAAGCTAATGGGGGATATTTAATTTTAGATGCTGAGAAAATTTTAACTTACCCTTTTGTATGGGAAGGTTTAAAACGGGCGTTAACTAGTGGCAAGATAGAAATAGAAACACCTTATTCAGAATATGGGGTTAATACCATAACCTTAAAACCAGAAGTCATTCCACTAAATGTAAAAGTCGTATTGGTCGGGCCTAGGGATATATATTATTTACTAGAAGATATGGATAGTGAATTTAATGAAATGTTTCGGGTACTTGCTGATTTTGGTGACCATATTAAATTAACCCAAGATTCTATTGATCAATTTGTTTCATTAATGGTTAAGCAGGCATCAGATTCAGGTGCCTTACCGTTAACAAAAGCAGCTATTGCTCGATTAATAGAACACAGTTGTAGAATATCGGAGAACCAGCAGAGATTATCTGCTCATATTAATGACTCATTAGAAATTATTGGTGAAGCTAATCAGCTTTGTTCAGGAAATGGGTTAACTGAAATTGATAAAAAACAAATTGAATTTGCCTTAACTGCAAAAGAATCACGCAGTGGAAGAATAGCAGAAGAAATTTTAGATGAAATGGTCGATGGCACTATTTTAATTGACACTTCAGGCGAAGCCATTGGTAAAGTTAATGGTTTAACTGTTATGGAAGTCGGTGGAAGCAGTTTTGGAGCACCTGCACGGATAACCACAACAGTGTACCCTGGTTCCAGAGGTATTGTTGATATAGAAAGGGAAGCTGAATTAGGCCAAGCAATACATTCAAAAGGTGTGCTGATTTTGACAGGGTATTTAGGTTATTGTTATGCCCAGCAATTTCCACTGGCTATTTCAGCCAGTATCGCCTTAGAGCAGTCTTATGGATATGTCGATGGAGACAGCGCATCACTTGCCGAATTAAGTTGTTTAATATCAGCCTTAACCCGTACTCCTATAAAGCAAAGTTTTGCAATGACAGGATCAATAAACCAATACGGAGAAGTACAAGCGATTGGTGGGGTAAATGAAAAGATAGAAGGCTTCTTTAAATTATGTCAGGCGCGAGGGTTAAATGGTGAGCATGCTGTGATTATCCCTGTTTCTAATAAAAGAAACCTGATGTTAAAACAGGAGGTGGTCGATGCGGTTGAACAAGGCTTGTTTGCTATTTATTGTGTCTCAAACGTTAATGAAACTTTAGAGTTATTAATGGGGAAAACGGCAGGTACAATGAATAAAGAGGGGGAATATCCAGAAGGCACTATCAATTTTAATGTTGTTTCTAGGTTAAAAGAAATTTCGGAAATGGATGATGACGATGAAGGGAATGACGATAGTAAAGAAAAGCAGGATAAGTTAGATTAGCATAGTGTAATTTGATGAATGACTGAAATAGCAATGCTGTTAAGGCAAGAGAAAACCTTGATTCCACTTTGTTTCATCAAGGCTACAAAACTTTAGCTCAATAATGTTGATTGAAGTTCTATTCTCTTATTTGCATTTTCTACGCGCTTGTTAAGCATTTGTTTTGGGACTTAATAAAAGAAAGAGTAGAATGTCTGGTGCTAGCGCCCAAATTGGGTCTTTTTTAAAAGATTGATAGGTATGAAAGATTGTCTTAAACGTTAGCTTTTCATTTAAGTCTTTAGAGTAAGGTAGGCAAAGGCTATATGATTTCTTTTGTATTTTTTAACGGAGTAAGGTATGACATTAACAAAAAAGCTAGCAGCCGAATTTATAGGTACATTTTGGTTGGTTTTGGGTGGTTGTGGAAGTGCTGTTTTAGCCGCGGGTTTTCCTGATGTAGGTATTGGTTTGATGGGCGTTTCTTTTGCTTTCGGCTTAACCGTATTAACCATGGCCTATGCTGTTGGACATATCTCAGGCTGTCATCTTAACCCTGCTGTTTCAATTGGGCTTTGGTCTGGTGGAAGGTTTTCAGCAACAGAAATTGTGCCTTATATTGCTGCACAAGTAGTGGGTGGTATTGCAGGGGCAACAGTGTTATATCTTATCGCATCAGGTCAAGTGGGTTTTGATGCAAGTGCAGGGTTTGCATCTAATGGTTATGCAGAGCATTCGCCAGGTAAGTACAGCTTAGCCGCTGCATTAATTACTGAAATTGTTATGACTTTTATGTTTTTAATGATTATTCTAGGCGCGACAGATAAACGCGCGCCACAAGGTTTTGCACCTATTGCTATTGGTTTGGGGCTTACTTTAATTCACCTGATTAGTATTCCCGTCACTAATACCTCTGTTAACCCAGCAAGAAGTACAGCGGTTGCTATTTTTCAAGGGGATTGGGCATTATCTCAATTATGGCTTTTTTGGGTTGCCCCGATTGTTGGTGCGGTTCTAGCTGGCTTGTTATACCGTTGGTTTGAAAAAGAAGACGAAGTTAGCGAATAGTTTTTTAAATATAGAAATAAGGGGGAATCTTATTTCTATAGCGGATCTTGTTATTGTTCAAGTTTCCTGTTTTTTTAGCAAGTTTTTGTTGATAAAAACAAATTTGATTACGCTTTGCGTCTTTAGCTTGATACATTGCGAGATCCGCCCAACCTAAAATTACGTCAAGGTTTTCTAAGTCATTATTATCTTCACGCGGCCACAGATGCAAAATTTATAAGCGGCTGATTTCTATTTCTTTCTGCTTAGAAAGTAGGCCATCAGAAACAAAAAATCCTACGTTATAATTTCTGGAAGTTATTCCATATACATTCCTGTCATAACCATGTTAATACCTGCTGAAAAACCTTAATCTTTCTCAAACATTTGTTTTAGACGACGTTTAAATTTTTCTTTATCTTTTAAATAAAGAAATAAAATAAATAGTAAAGGCCAGCCTAATAAAATAATAATTTTAGTTGCAACGGCAAAGCTCATAATAGCTATCCTGATAGTTATTTGAAATAAAACTAAGTATACCTCGACATTGGCACTGTCCCCAATAGCTTTAATTCTTAGAGCTAAAAATCTGCAGTTATTAAAATGTCCACCTTAATGTACAATGCCGTCATTAGATTTAGTTAGCAAGCCTTATAAATATGAAATTTTCTTTTGAAATTGTTCCAAGAACAGATGATGCTTTTGAGCAACAATATAATTTTGTTTCGACCTTAGGAGAAACAATTAGCATGATTAATGTGCCTGATATTCAGCGCTTCAATATCAGGAGCTGGGAAACAGGAGTAAAAATAGATAGAACAAAATATAACTTTGTCCCTCATTTCAGGGCATCGGATTTTTCTTTACAATCAGGGGATATTTTTAGAGTTATTGAAGAAAACCAGCTAGACCATGTGTTACTAGTCTCAGGTGATCCGCCTGAAGGGATCAAACGAGAGTTTCATAATACCAGTGTGCTTGATTTAATTAGGGTGGTTAAGCAGAAATATCCCGATATAACGATTCATGCAGGGTTTGATCCACATAGAAATGGAATTCAGGAAGAATGTCATTATGTGCAAAGAAAAATAGATGCAGGTGCTTCTAGTTTTTTCTCTCAGCCCTTTTATGATATGAGGATGATAGAAGTTTATGCTGAGCATTTGCAAGGTGTGGAAATGTATATAGGGCTTAGTCCTATAACAACGGTGGCATCAAAGAACTATTGGGAATTGAAAAATAAAGTTATGTTTCCAGCAAGCTTTAAAGCTGATATTGATTGGAATATTGATTTTTCAAACAAGGTGATTGCTATGGCTAAAGAGGTTGGTTTTAATATTTATTTTATGCCAATTAAGATAAATCTTGAAGATTACTTTGGGAAGCTTGATTTGGTGCAGGAGAAGTAAGAGAGTATTAATAAAACAGGGTGCGGAAAGCACCCTGTTTTGGATAAAACTAAACTATATTATAGTCTAGCTTTAAGGCCATTGAAGCCGTGCTCAGCTTTTTCTAAATATTTTGTAGCTTTAACTAAATCGCCTTCTTTTTTAGCTGCTTTTCTAGCTTTTTTCAAGTGGCCGTTAGCTTTTTGAGCGTGACGAGAAACAATGTCACTTGCATTGATTTCTTTTTTCGCATCCATTGCTTTTTTGATAAGTTTTTGCACTGTATCAGCATCAGCACCTTCATTGATTGCTTTCATTGATTCAGCAATACGACCTAAAACTAAGTCAATCGCTTGCTCTGGCCCATAACAAGTTCTGCCATCTTCACACGCAACAACAGCTGTAGAAAAAGAACCTAAAGATAGAGCTAATGTTAATGCTACGATCGCGCTTTTTAATAATTTCATTGTAATGTAAACCTCATTGTAGTTATTTTAATTAGCATATAACTTCTAGACAATTAGCTAAATGCTGAAATGAATTCTAGCACAACTTTTGTGAACATTGCATGAATTCCTGCTAAACCTAAGGCTTATCGTAAAATATAGCAAATTAGAGCCTCTTGGATACTCACTTATTCATCGTCTCTTTTTATGATAAGTTTTAGCTTTCCGTGGCTGTCTGAAAAAGAGATAAAAAAATAGCACAACAACAGACAGAGCAGTCTTCATAATATTCCTGATCTCCCGCCGAGTTATCAACCAAGACAGAAATGTTTTCTCCACAATAAGGACAGACTATAAATTGTTCTTCCACTATTGAACGCTTCTAAGTAGATAATCAAGCCAAGGCATAGGTAAAACTCGTTTTAGAAAACCAAATAAATAGGTTGGAAAGGTAACGTAGTAACGAATTTTAGGTTTTTTAGCTTCAAGTGCATGAATGACTTTTTTGGCGACAGCTTCAGCGGGTAAGGTGAATGGAGCTGCCGGCCCCTCTTTTTGTAATCTTTCTTCCATTACTTTATAGGTTTCTTGATGTGCGCTTTGCTCGGGATTAATATTTTTTTTATATAAGGCAAAGGCATTTTTCCTAAACTGGCTAGTAATAGGGCCAGGTTCTATTAAGCAGAGTTGAATATTTGTTCCGTGTAGCTCGATACGCAAGGTATCAACCAAACCTTCCAGTGCAAATTTACTGGCGTTATAAGCACCTCTATACTTCATTGCCACAAAGCCAAGAATAGAACTGTTGTATAAAATTCGACCATGACCTTGTTGTCGCATGAGAGGAATAATCAAATTGGTCAATTCATGTGTGCCAAAAAAATTTGTTTCAAACTGGTTTCTTAAAACATCACGGCTTAAATCTTCCACGGCTCCTGGTTGCCCAAAAGCACCATTATTAAATAAGCCATCTATTTTTCCATCAGTGAGCTGTATTAGCTGATTAACGGCATGCTGGATACTTTTTGAGTCAGCAAGATCTAACTGTAAAGTTTCAAAGCCCTGTTCTTGTAGGCGAATAACATCAGTTTCTTTTCTGGCAGAACAAATGACTCGGTAATTCCGTTTTTTTAACTCTACTGCCGTGGTGTAACCTATGCCTGTTGAGCAGCCCGTTATGAAAACTGTTTTTTTTGTCATTAGTTTGAAAGCTCTGTCTCATTAAAATGAAAAGTTTTAGAGGTACTGCAATCAATAGAGAAAACTAATTGCTCCATTTGACTTTTTATACTTAATTGATCAGATTCAACGCGTTTACATTCGCCAGTTGCTAGGGCTTTTTGTGCGGCTATTCTCCGAAACCTTTCAATTTCAGGTAACCTTGCTTCAAACGGTTTAACAACGTCTGGTAATCTATCATACCGATAAGGAGGAATTGCAAATGCAGTGTACTGTATAGGGTTGTTTTTTATCAGCTGCTGATTTAATGCACTTTGTTCCGAGGCATTTTTTATTCGTTTAGCTTCTTTGGCTAAAGATTGTTGACGCTCTATTTCTTGTTGTTTTTTTAATTCAATTTCATTTTGTTGTTGTTTCAATCTAACGGTTAAATCGATAGATTGTCCTGTTTTGATGTCAATTTTAAGGGCGTTCTTTTCATCCTCACAAGGAGATGATTGATAGGCTGTTTTACCTTGGGCATCAGTGCATTTATAGACACTGGCTATACTGGCGGTAGAAAATAGAGTGGCAGCCACCAGGCTTATTGTTGAAAATACTAACTTCATATCTTTTTCTCCATAATTGGCAACACTATTACTTAACTTGTTCATCATGTAAATAAGTTTTTTCTTGGTAACGACGGCTAATAAAAATAAATAAAATGGCAGTGACTAACATTAAGGCTGTAAAAAACCAAAAATAGTTAGCGCCTGTTAATTTATGGCTCCCATCATGATTAATCATTAAAAAATTAACCGCACTGGTAAATAAATTTCCTATGGCGATGGACATGAAAAATAAAGCCATTATAAAAGATTTCATACTTTTAGGGGCTTGAGTGTAAGAGAATTCTAAACAAGTAATGGATACCATCACTTCTGCAGCTGTTAATAAAAAATAAGCCAGCAACTGCCAAGCAATATGAGGTGTATTCCCCTTATCTATTTGCATTTGAATAAGGGCTGGAATGCTAAAAGCCAATACAGTAACAAAAAGACCTATTGATATCTTTTTTAGCGCAGTTAATTTATATACTCTATTAAGTGTAGGATATATTAGAAAAGTAAACAGTGGAACGAATAACATAATTAATAAAGGGTTAGCTGCTTGTATTTGTGAAGGTAAAACCTCAAACCCCCAAAGCATCCTGTCCATTTTTTGTGCTTGTAGAACCCAGGAAGAACCTGTTTGTTCAAATAGAGCCCAGAACATAGCAATAAATAGGTAAATCGAACCTAATTTTAAAACTATTTTTAAGCCAAAAGGACTTAATACTTCTCTTATAAAGTGAGTGCCGGCAGCGGGAATATGAATAAACTGGTAACGCCCACTCCAAAAGGCAACGGTTGCAATCAACATTAATACCCCCGGTACAGCAAAGGCAACGGCTGCGCCAAACTCTGCTAAAAGCCAGGGGATAATCAGCATGGCAGCAAAAGCACCTAAATTTATCGAAAAGTAAAACCAGCCAAAAACTTTACTTAATAAATGATGATTGGATATACCAAATTGATCGCCTAAATGTGAAGATACACAAGGTTTAATGCCGCCTGCACCCAAAGCGATAAAACCCAGACCTAGTAATAATCCCGTTCGAGTATCATCTAATGCCAAAGCGAAGTGTCCCACACAATAAAATAAAGATAAAAATAAAATGGTACGATATTTACCAATAAGGCCGTCAGCCAGTAAAGCACCTAAAATAGGCATAAAGTAAACAGCAGAGATGAATAAGTGATAATAGCCTTGCGCTTCATGTTCACTCATAACATCTAAATCACCTGCTGGATTCATTAAATATTGAGTCATAAAAACCACTAAAATGGCGCGCATTCCATAATAACTAAAGCGCTCAGCGGCTTCGTTGGCAACAATAAAAGGGATGCCGGAAGGTGTCTTTGAGCTAGGAATCGGGGCAGTTTTATAGGTAGGTTTCATAGAGTACTTACAATATGGAGGCGGATAAAATAAAATAGTGAACTTTACACTACTAAGCTCGTCAGATGGACTTGAATTTTAAAAACAGGTTCAAAATCTACTGCGCCACTGCCTGTTGTGCTTGGACGGTGCTCGAAATCCTCATTTACTTCGTGTAAACTCCGGTTTCTGTGCTCCGCCTAAGCACAACAGACAATGGCCCGTAACGATTTGAACGAGTTTTAAGTCATCGATAACTTAAGGATATAAAAAACTAATCATGTCTGAGATAACTCAATCCCAAACTGCTTTTCAGCAACTTAAGACGTATATCAGTGAACAGATTATTGGCCAGGAGGTATTGGTCGAAAGAATGTTAATCGCCTTGCTTGCTGATGGTCATATGTTGGTTGAAGGTGCACCAGGCCTTGCAAAAACAAGGGCTATTAATGTTTTGAGTAAAGGAATTGAGGCTGATTTTCATCGTGTACAATTTACGCCTGATCTACTGCCCGCAGATTTAACGGGAACAGAAATTTATCGTCCTCAGCAAGGTTCATTTGAGTTTCAAAAAGGACCATTATTTCATAATCTGGTATTAGCGGATGAAATCAACCGCTCACCAGCTAAAGTACAGGCCGCTTTACTTGAGGCTATGGCTGAAAGACAAATTACGGTGGGCAGCACAACCTATCCATTACCTAAATTATTTATGGTCATGGCAACACAGAATCCAATTGAACAGGAAGGGACTTATCCTTTACCAGAAGCTCAGTTAGATCGGTTTTTATTACATGTTTCAATTGATTATCCTGAAGCCGAGCATGAAAAAGCTATTTTGCATCTGGCTAGAGCAGAAGCAAGAGGTGATTTCCAACAAAAAACTACATTTCAGGCGATTAGTCAGCAATCAGTTTTAACTGCACGAGACGAAGTGCTAGATATTTATATGGCTGAAACTTTGGAAGAATATTTGTTACAAATTATTCTAGCAACGCGTAACCCAGGCGCTTATGGAGAAGATTTGGCTGGCTGGTTACAATACGGTGCAAGCCCAAGAGCCAGTATCGCATTAGACCGTTGTGCAAGGGCGAAAGCCTGGCTACAGCAGAGAGACTTTGTTGGCCCTGAAGATATTCAGGATATGGCTTTTGATGTGTTACGTCATCGCTTGATTTTATCTTATGAAGCTGAGGCGGAAGGAATTACCACGGATCATTTTATCAAAGAATTGATTTCTAGAATTGCCGTGCCCTAAATGAGTCATCCAGAAAGTAAGCTTGTTTCTGTTCAGTTAAAGACTTTGGTCAATTTAGCTAAACCAGCTTCATTGCTCAAATTACATCATTCCGCTATCCGATCAAGGCAAAGTGGAGGCTATGTTTCGCGATTTAAAGGGCGAGGTATGGAGTTTGATGAGGCACGATTGTATCAGCCTGGCGATGATATTCGCAGTATTGATTGGAGAGTAACAGCTCGAACAGGTAAAACGCATACCAAAGTATTTCGTGAAGAACGTGAACGGCCTGTTTTTATTTCTGTGGATAATCGTCCTGCCATGCATTTTGCAACGCGAGGGGTCTTTAAATCAGTACAGGCAGCTAAAATTGCTGGATTATTAGCGTGGACAGCACAGCTCAAAGGTGATCGAATTGGTGGGCAAATTTATACAGACTCAAACTGTCAGGAAGTGAAACCGCAAAATGGAAAACATGCGGTATTACGTTTTTTTAATGCATTGATTAAACCGTATTCTAAAAAGCAACAAGAAATAAGTTTAGAACAAACTTTAGCAAGATTGATACAACATGCGCGGCCAGGTAGTTTGGTTTACATTATCAGTGATTTTCGAGGCTTAAACCAAAAAGCAGAAAACCATTTGGCAAAATTATCTAGGCACTGTGATGTGGTATTAATTCATATTTATGATCACCTTGAAAGTCATCTACCAGCAAAAGGCCGATATCGGTTTACTGATGAGCAACGCGATGTGGTGATTGATACTGGGGATAATCAACGCATTTTAAGTTATCAGCAGCAATATCAACAACGCTTGGAGTATTTACAACATACAGCTAAAAAATTAGGCTTATTGTTTTTTCAATGCAGTACTACTGATGACCCTATTGAGGTTTTGCGATAATGGAACCCCAAAAATTACCGCTTAGAGATATACATTTACCTGATGCAATAGGCTGGTGGCCACCTGCAATAGGCTGGTGGATATTAGCGATATTAATTCCGCTAATTTGTTATCTGGTTTATTGGCTATATAAACGAATAACAAGGAAAACTGCTGTAAAAGCAGCAAAAAAACAATTAATCAGCTTAAAGCTAGATTCTAACCTTGATGATAAAGATAAACTGATTGCCTTGTCCCAACTTGTGCGTCGAGTAGCTATCAGTCAAACCCCTCGATCTGAAGCGGCTAGTTTAACTGGGTTGGCCTGGTTAGCTTATTTAGATAAAGCAGTTAAAGATAGTGCTTTTACTCAAGGAGTAGGACAAGTATTTGCGGGAGCACATTATCAAAAATCAGTACCCGCTGATTTGGATATGATGGCACTCATCTCACTTTGTGAAACCTGGCTTAAAGCTCAAAAATAAACAGATAAATGATTCATTTTGAATGGCCATTATTGATATTGGCACTCCCACTTCCGTTCTTAGTTCGCTGGTTAATACCTGCTGAACTCCCTGCCGAACAAGCCGCATTGAAAGTCCCTTTCTTAGACGATTTTGGTAGTGGCGAGACAAAAGTAGTTAGCCAAAATAAACAATGGCCGATACTACTGGCATCACTTGCCTGGTTTTGTCTCGTTGTCGCTTGTATGAGGCCGCAATGGATGGGAGAGCCGATTGAGCAAGCAGTGAGTGGACGAGATTTAATGCTAGCTGTGGATTTATCAGGCAGTATGGAAGCTAAGGATTTTATTGTTAATGATAGACCTGTTGACCGTTTAACGGCTACAAAAAATGTAGCGAGTGAATTTATTAAACGTCGAGCAGGCGATAGGCTGGGGCTGATTTTATTTGGCACACAAGCCTATTTACAAACCCCGCTGACTTTTGATCGAGCGACTGTTATTACTTTATTGAATGAATCTGCTTTGGGGCTCGCTGGAGAAAATACGGCTATTGGTGATGCTATTGGTCTTGCTGTTAAACGCTTAAGAAAGCAGAAAACAGAAAGTCGCGTATTAATTTTATTAACAGATGGTGCAAATACGGCAGGCGAAGTAACTCCATTAAAAGCCGCAGAACTAGCCGCTGATAATAATTTGAAAATTTATACCATTGGAATTGGTGCGGATGAAATGATCATACGGAGTTTTTTTGGTTCGCGTAAAGTTAATCCCTCTGGAGATCTTGATGAAAAAACCTTAAAAGCCATTGCAGATAAAACAGGTGGACGTTATTTTAGGGCTAGAAATACTGAAGAATTAAATAAAATTTATCAATTGTTAGATGAATTAGAACCCGTAGAAAAAGATAAACAATATTTTAGACCTAAGACCGAACTTTATCATTGGATATTAGCGATAGCTTTGCTACTCGCAAGTATTATTAGTCTCAGTCGGATGAACTGGAAAATAGGTAAGGCGCAATGATGAATCTGGCAGAATTTCACTTTATCAGACCTTATTGGTTATTGGCTTTAATTCCCGCTATGGTAATGACGGTGTTATTGCTTAAAAATAAGCTTAACCAAGGCAATTGGTCAAATGTCTGTGATGCAGAATTATTACCTTTTATTTTACAAGAAAAACAAGTCACTCAAAGTCGATGGACCTTATCTTTGGGGGCTGTTGCCAGTGTGTTATTGATTATTGCAATAGCAGGTCCAACATGGGAACGCTTGCCTTCTCCAGTATTCAGGAATGATGCGGCTTTAGTTATCGCTTTAGATTTATCTCGATCAATGAATTCGACAGATATAAAACCGAGTCGATTAAGTAGAGCGCGCTTTAAAGTTGCTGATATTTTAAAGCAGCGTAAAGATGGTCAAACGGCATTATTAGTTTATGCGGGTGATGTGTTTACAGTTACCCCTTTAACTGAAGATACTGAAACTATTATTAGCCAGCTTTCTGCTTTAACAACAGATATTATGCCTAGTTCTGGAAGTAATACCTCACTGGCTTTAAAAAAGTCGGTTGAATTATTAAAACAATCAGGTTTGCAGTCGGGTGAGATTTTATTAGTGACTGATGAAGTAAATTATGAGCAAACAATAGATACCGTTGAATCACTTGCCTCTTATCACTTATCCATTCTTGGGGTTGGGACAACAGAGGGGGCGCCGATAAAGTTAGCTCAGGGAGGCTTTCTTAAAGATAGCCAAGGTAATATTGTGTTGCCTAAACTTAATAGCCGGGAGTTGGCTCAAATAGCTAACAAAGCAAAGGGACGTTATATAACGATTAGTGATGATGATAGGGATATAGAAATATTGCTAAAGCAATTTGATAAACCGACAGAAAAACAGGGAAATGCAGGTAGTGATTTATTGATTGAGCAATGGGATGAAAAAGGACCTTGGCTTTTATTATTGGCTCTGCCGCTCGTCGCTTTGCAGTTTAGAAAAGGCTTATTGTCATTGGCTTTTATCTGTTTATTACCGTTTCCAGAAGCAAGCTATGCACTGGAATGGAAAGATTTATGGCAAACACAGGATCAGCAAGCCCAGCAGGCGTTTAAACAAAAAAATTATAAACAGGCGGCAGAACAATTTGGCGATTCGCAATGGAAAGCGGCTTCTCAATATAAAGCAGGGCAGTTTGAGCAAACAACCGAAACATTAAACCAAGATGAGTCAGCTTCTGGTTTTTATAATAAAGGTAATGCATTAGCCCAATCGGGAAAATTAGCAGAAGCTCTGGAAGCCTATAAAAAATCATTAGAAAAAGAGCCTACTAATGAAGATGCAAAATTTAATCAAGATTTGCTAGAAAAGGAATTAGAGAAACAAAAACAGGCTGAGCAAGATAAACAGCAAGGTGAAGATAAGGAAAACTCTGAAAAAAAAGAGGGTGAGCAGAAGGAAGACCAGGAAGGTGAGCCGTCAGACGAATCAGGTGAACAGGATAAACAACAGCCATCAGATCAGGAGTCAGAGTCAAAGCAATCAGATAAAGAACAACAATCAAATGAAGAGTCTGAGGATGAGCAAGATAAAGCATCAGAATCAGAACAACAGCAAAAGGATGAGCAAGAAGCTGAAAATCAAGATGCTCAACAGGCAACAGAACCTGATGAGTATGATGAAAAAAAACAAGCTAATGAACAGTGGCTCAAACGTATACCTGATGACCCTGCAGGCTTGTTAAAACGAAAGTTTAAATATCAATATGGTCAACGTGGACGTAAAGCCACAAATGGTCAAACCTGGTAATTTTGTATATTTTTAAAAGGTAGAAGGAGCCTTTGGCCGCGACCCAAAAGATTAAGAGAAATCGCGACTAAAAGTCCCTCCTACTTTTTAGTATTTTGTAAGTGTTATTTAAATTTAATACGATGATAAATAGAAAAAACAAATCCCCATTTTTATATTTTCTTGTTTTTTTAATCAGTACCCAAACGGTATGGGCTGTTGAAATTAAAGCACGTTTAGATAGAAATCCTGTGAGTATTAATGAGTCGGTTCAACTCACTTTTACTGCGACAGAGTCTCCTGATGATGACCCTGATTTTCGTCCACTAGAAGTGGATTTTGAAATTTTAAACCAAAGGCAGAGTAGTAACTCATCTTGGATTAATGGAAAATCTAGTAAATCGATTCAATGGAATCTGAATGTTATGCCCAAAAAAGCAGGTAATTTAATTGTACCTAGTATTACCTTTGGTGATGATAATAGCCAGCCTCTTTTGCTAAAAGTTGTTCAAAATAAAGCGGCACATTCAAATCAAAATGCTGATTTGTTTATGGAAATTGAAGTCTCAACTGAAAACCCTTATGTACAATCACAAGTGTTATATACCTTGCGTTTGTATAGCCGAGTGCAATTATCTCAAGCGCGTTTAAGTGAGCTGGAATTGGCAGATGCATTGGTTGAGAAACTGGGTGAAGTAAAAAAATATACAACTCAGAAGCAAGGGGTTGAATATACCGTTAATGAATTAAATTACGCTATTTTTCCTCAAAAAAGTGGTGTGATAAATATTGCGCCTATGGTGTTGAGTGCTGATGTAGTGACCAACTCAAGGCAGCGTTTTAATGGCTTCTTTAATCGACAAATGAGCCAGACAAAACGCGTTTTATCTAATGCAATTACACTCAATGTGCAGGCAGTACCTGACAGCTTTAAAGGGAAGCACTGGATTCCAGCAAGCCAGCTAGTGCTTGAAGAAAAATGGTCTGGCGAAACGGATAAAATGAAAGTGGGAGAGCCTTTAACTCGCACTCTAACTATATTGGCGATAGGGAATACAGTCGCTCAATTACCTGAATTGCATAATAAAACAGAAATAGGGCAATTAAAAACTTATCCTGATCAACCCGTTTTAAAAGAGCAAAAAAGAGATAAAGGTTTAATTTCTTTTCGAGAAGAAAAAATTGCTTATATTCCTTCTAAAGCGGGCAGGTACACAATACCTGCACTAGAAATTTCCTGGTTTAATACCCAAACACAAAGCATGGAAATTGCTCGTATTGCAGAGAAAACTGTTATAGCTATTGTTCCTGTTGGTACTCAGCAAGCTGATATCGTTTTATCTAAACCTGAGTCAATTAAGGTAATAGATAATATCGAACCGACTCCTGCAATAATTCAGACGGTAGAAAATCCATTTTGGATGTGGATATCTTTTATTTTAGCTAGTGGCTGGTTGTTAACTATTGTCTTGTTTTTGATAAAAAGAAAACCAGAGAAAAGTGAGGTGTTTGATGTCGATACAAATAAAGAAATTAAAGTTAAAGACACCATTAAAGCTTTACGGCGTGCGTGTAGAGAAAACAATGCCTTAGCGGCTAAAAATGCTTTATTGGCTTGGGGTAAAATTAATTATGGGTGTGAAACTCTAGCGGCTATTGCCCCTCATTGTGAAGCACGTCTAAGAGATGAAATAAATTTATTAAATCAATGTTTGTATGCGAATCAGACAGAGCCTTGGACAGGTAAAAAATTATTTCAAACTTTTTCAGAAAATAAGGCGCGTAAATCGGTAGATAAAACAGAAGATGATGAACTAGAGCCACTTTATAAGGTTTAGCCCGAGCCACTAATGACGGTAGGAACGTCCGCCTTCGGCGTGAATAAAACAGGCTCTTTTTTTATTCAATTAAAATAATCACGCCGAGGGCGGACGCTCCAATGTCGTTAAGTTAAGCCTTGTAGCCTTGATGAAACGAAGTGGAATCAAGGTTTATCTGTAAAACTCCTTGATTTCGCTACGCTACATCAAGGCTACATATGCTCTAACTTTCTTAACTTAACGGCATTGGCGGACGCTCCTACAAATAAGGATGTTTTTAATCCAACCCTAGTTTTTTAAGCCGATAGCGCAAAGACCTAAATGTTAACCCTAAGTGTTTAGCTGTTTCTGTTTTATTCCAGCGGTTTTCTTCTAAAGCTTTACTGAGCGCTTCTTTTTCTATTTCCTCTAGATAGTTCTCTAGAGATATTTCTGAAGGATTAAATTTTTCTGCTTTAGGTAGATCAGTAGAACAAGGAAGATTTAAATCATCTAATTCAATTATATTTCCATCATAAAGGGCTAAAGCTCGTTCTAGTATGTTTTCTAATTCTCGTACATTACCAGGGAAGTGGTAGTGCTGTAAGCCTGATATAGCTTCTTTGGATAGGGTTGGCTGTTGTTGGTTGTTTGCTGCGGCTAATTTAGTTAATAGATGCTTAGCCAGTTCTGGGATGTCTGTATTTCGGCTTCGTAATGGAGGATTGATAAGATCAATAACATTAATACGGTAATATAAATCTTGTCTAAATTCACCGTTTTCAACCATTTTATTTAAGTCTTTGTGTGTGGCACTCAGTAAGCGAACATTAATGGCTATTTCTTGTTGGCCACCAATGGGTCGTATTTTTTTCTCTTGAATGGCTCGAAGTAATTTAACTTGTAAAGGCAAAGGTAAGTCAGCCACTTCATCTAAGAATAATGTACCGCCATCGGCCGCTTGGAATAGGCCTTCTTTATCTGCTGTTGCCCCTGTAAAACTGCCTTTTATATGTCCAAAAAACTCACTTTCCATCAGTTCATGAGGGATAGCTCCACAGTTGATTGCAATGAAAGGGCCATCATGTCTAGGCCCTTGTTGATGAATAAGCGTTGCAACAAGTTCTTTACCTGTTCCCGACTCTCCACTTATATAGACGGGAGCTTGGCTTCTGGCTAATTTTTCAATTTTTGAACGGATTTCTCGCATCACCTGAGATTCACCCAATAAAACATGGCGTGTTCTGCGCTCTTTTCTTATTTGATTCGGGGTAGATAGTTTTAGGGCATTGTTAACAAGTTGTCTGAGTATTGTTAGGTCAACTGGTTTTGATAAAAAATCAAATGCCCCTTGCTTCATTGCTTTAATCGCAATATCCATACTGCCATGTGCAGTGATAACAGCACATGGAATAGGCGTGTTGCTTTGCTGTATATAGCTTACAAAATCAAGTCCGTTACCATCAGGTAGTTTCATGTCTGTTAGACATAAATCAAAGTCATGCTCTATAAATATTTTTTTTGCAGAACTCATATCTTCGGCACAGAAAGTTTGAATATCCATTCTGTTAAGCGTGATTTCTAATAATTCTCTAATATCAGGTTCATCATCAATAATAAGGGCTAATGGTTTTTTCATATTTCAATTTTTGAGCTGTCTGCTTGAGGTAAGCAGAGTTTAAAGCTGCTTTTATTGTCATAAGTAATAGCATAACTTAATTTGGCTTGATTGAGTTCTGCTAATTCTTTGGATATATACAAACCAAGGCCAGTGCCTGAGGGTGATGTGGTGAAAAAAGGTTCAAAAAGATGAGAGGCAGCTTCTGGTTTTATAGGGTCTCCGTTGTCAAGCAGGGTGATGCAGGGTGAGTTGCTTGATAAACTGATTTCAATAATGATTTTTGTTGACGTATCTCCATATTTTAGAGCGTTGGAGCAGAGGTTGTCTAAAATTTGTTTTAAGTGCCCGGTATCCATATAAACCCATAAATCAGTCGCTTTAGTGCTGATCTCAAAATTACTTAATGAGCTGCCCGTGTCGTAAATAAACCCTTGAATATAGTTATCAAGCCATAAATTAAGTTGAATTTTTTCTCTTTTAGAAGGTTGTCTACGAGAAAGCTGTAAAACATCTTCAATGATTTTGTTCATCCTTAAACAGTGTGACTGAATAATTTCTGTTAATCGATGGTCTTCAGTTTTTAGTTCGGGGGCTTCTGATAAAAGCTGGCTAGCGTGACTAATAGCGCCTAATGGATTACGAATTTCATGGGCAATACTGGCCGTAAGGCGACCGAGTGAAGCCAGTTTACTTTGTTGTAATTGTTGATTATAAAGAGAAATATCTTCAAGAATAATCATATAAAAAGTATCTTGTTTTGTCTTAATTAAGGAGAAGCGACTGTGAATAGGTTTTTGATTGCTTAGACTAATTAAGGCAAAGTTTTGACTGTTATCAAGTAACCACTGGTTAAACTCTTTACTTAATTGTGCTGAAATCTCTGTTAAATGTTGAGGCGAGGGTTGGTTCTTTGGAGAATCAATAATATTTAATGCGGCTTCATTATGCATTGCAATGTGTTGCCTGTTATTGCAAATAATAATACCTGATTGTAAGTTTTGAATAATGTATTGATTTAATTCTTCAAGACTTAAGATCGTTTGTTGGTGTTGAGACGCTATTTTTTCAGATAGCTCCGCTTGTTTTGCGAGGGTGTATGCTAGATAAGCAATAGTAAAGTATGACGCACCGAGCATGCCCGCATAAGTGAAGGAAGGTGAGACGGTATGGGTGAAAATACTATAGATATGTTCAGCAGAGACAGAAAGGCTTGCTACAGCAGCAAAGAATAAAGCACAACGCCCACCAATAAGTAAGCCACCTGCGGCAGTGGATACGACTAATAAAATTCCTATGCCACTGTTTATACTACCATTTGAATGCATTAATAAAATGATAAAAATAATGTCACTTAAAATAGCTATTTGTGCTTGATAGGAATAATTGAATAATCTTGTGGATATTAAGTAGCCTGATAGAACAGAAAAAATAAGGTAGCTATGACTGACAATTCGATATAGCTGATTATTGTGATCCTTCAAAATAGAGGGATCAAAATGGCTATAAAACAAAATTACAAAGAGAGACGAAATAATAAAACGGTAGATGAAGAAGACTTTTAATAAAGACCAAGCCTGTTCTGTCGGGATGCCATAACCTTTAGAAAAAGGGCAAGGGTAAATTGTATTTACTTGATTGGGTGCCATAAGCTCTAAAATTAGATAGAATGTGCGCAGACATTATTGTAACTATAATTAATCAAGGTATTGATAGTTATTTCAGGGTAGATGGAGAAAAAAATGAATATTCACGAGTATCAGGCTAAACAGCTTTTTAAAGCGTTTGGTATTTCTGCACCTCAAGGCAAAATAGTGACAACTGCCGATGCGGCTGTATTGGCAACACAAGATATTGAGGGAGATGCATGGGTTGTTAAAGCTCAGGTGCATGCAGGAGGGCGAGGAAAGGTTGGTGGGGTAAAGCTAGCTAAAAACACAGATGAAGTTAAACAATATGCATCTGATATGTTGGGTAGTCGCTTAGTCACTAAACAAACGGGTACTGAAGGTTTACCTATTGAATCTGTATTGATAGAGCAAACCTACCCAATTAAACGTGAATTTTACTTAAGTGTCTTGGTTGATAGAGCTAGTGAGCGAGTAATGTTCGTTTCTTCTATTGATGGTGGTATGGATATAGAAGAGGTTGCAGATAAGACACCTGAAAAAATTGTTACTTTACTAATTGATCCTGCGGCAGGTTTGCAATCTTATCAATGTAGAAATGTGGCTTTTGATTTGTTATTACAAGGGCCTCAAATCCGAGCGTTAGAAAAAATAATGCATGGCATGTATCACTTGTTATTAGAAAAAGATGCAAATCAGATTGAAATTAACCCTTTGGTAGAAACTGATAATGGTGAATTATTAGCTTTAGATGCCAAAATTAATTTTGATGATAATGCAGTCGCTTTACATCCTGATATTGTTGATTTTAGAGATCAAAGCCAAGAAGATGAAAAAGAAAATAAAGCACAAGAATTTGATCTAAATTACATCACGCTAGATGGCACAATTGGCTGCATGGTTAATGGTGCTGGTTTAGCCATGGCAACAATGGATTTGGTGAAGCTAAAAGGTGGGTCACCTGCTAATTTCCTTGATGTAGGTGGTGGTACAACACCTGAAAAAGTCTGTGAAGCGTTTAAACTGATTTTGTCAGATAAAAGTGTAAAGGCTGTTTTGGTTAATATTTTTGGCGGTATAGTTCAGTGTGATGTGATCGCTAAAGGGATCTTAACTGCAGTAGATGAAGTGCATGTTCAAGTACCTGTTGTGGTTAGACTGGAAGGAACAAATGCCGAAAAAGGCAGAGAGTTATTAAATAATTCAGATTTTGGTGTGATTGCTGCCGATAATTTAGCCAGTGCAGCAGAGCAGGTCGTCGCATTAGCTAATAACGAAGGGAAAAGCGCATGAGCATTTTAATTGATAAACAAACCAAGTTAATTTGCCAAGGTTTTACAGGTAAGCAAGGTACGTTTCACTCTGAACAAGCATTAGCTTATGGTACCCAATTAATGGGTGGTGTTACACCTGGGCGTGGTGGTCAAACTCATTTGGGGTTACCTGTATTTAATACTGTAGAACAAGCAGTAAAACAAACAGGTGCAACAGCAACTATGATTTATGTGCCCCCTTTTTATGCTGCTGATGCTATTTTAGAAGCCGTAGATGCGGGTATTGGCTTGATTATCTGTATTACAGAAGGTATTCCTGTTTTACAAATGTTAAGAGTAAAAGCTGCAATGGCGGGTACTGATGCATTGTTAGTGGGGCCTAATTGCCCAGGCGTTATTACTCCTGGAGAATGTAAAATTGGCATTATGCCTGGTAATATTCATTTGCCTGGTTCAATTGGTGTGGTTTCTCGGTCAGGAACTTTAACTTATGAAGCTGTTCATCAAACAACACATGAAGAGCTTGGCCAAAGTACCTGTGTAGGTATTGGTGGAGACCCTATTCATGGGATGACTTTTATAGATGTATTAAGTCGATTCCAAGAAGATGATCAAACCAAAGGGATTATCATGGTAGGTGAAATTGGCGGAACTGAGGAAGAGGAAGCAGCTGATTACATTAAAGAATATGTCACTAAGCCTGTAGTGTCTTATATTGCAGGAAGAACTGCACCTCCAGGAAAAAGAATGGGGCATGCTGGGGCAATTATTACAGGTGGAAAAGGCACAGCTGAAGGCAAAGTTGAAGCATTAAAAGCAGCGGGTGCTGAAGTGGTTGATACACCTACTTTGTTAGGTGTGGCGATGAAGGCAGCTTTGTAATACTTATCTGTAGGAGGGGCCTTTGGCCGCGACCGGAACAAGGTCAAGATCCGTCGCGGTCAAAGGCCCCTCCTACATTTAAAATACTCCTTAACCTGTGGTTTATTAATAGCCATGTAATAAATCTATACACTAAATGTTAAAAATAGCGCTAGCTCAAATAAATCTGCTTGTTGGTGGAATTAAAGTAAACCAAAAAAAAATCATTCAAACAGCCGAGAATGCTCGCGACCAACTGGGTGCTGATGTTATTGTTTTTCCTGAATTGACAGTAACTGGCTATCCACCAGAAGACTTATTGTTACGCCCGGATTTTATTAAACAAGCTAACCAGGCAGTGTTAGATATTGCTGAAACTATTAAAGGTATTGATATAGTTATTGGCTATCCAGAGCAAGGTACTGATTGTTTGTATAACAGTGCTGCTGTATTGAGGAATGGAAAGGTTTTAACGCGTTATAGAAAAAGTGCTTTGCCTAATTTTGGTGTGTTTGACGAGCAGCGTTATTTTAAATCATCAGATGAAACTTGTATTTTTACCGTAAAGGGATGTTCAGTTGCCTTAACAATTTGTGAAGATATATGGCAAAAGGGCTTGGTAGAAGAAAATAAACAAGCGGGTGCGGATTTAATTGTCACCTTAAATGCATCACCTTTTCATGCCGGTAAAATTCATGAGCGTGAAGAAGTTGTTTGTCAGCAAGCGAAAAATGCTGAAATTCCATTGGTTTATGTCAATATGATAGGCGGCCAAGATGAATTAGTTTTTGATGGTGCTTCCTTTGTTGTAGATGCAAAAGGTGAAGTGGTTTTCAGAGCTGAAGAGTTTGAAGAGCAAGTGTCTGTTGTTGAGTTTGAGGATAAGCTGCCAGTTAAAAATATTTGTTCTCCTTTATATAATGAAATCTCAAGTGAATACAAAGCATTGGTTCTAGGAGTAAGGGATTATGTCTATAAAAATGGTTTTAAAGGCGCAATCTTAGGATTGTCTGGTGGTATTGATTCAGCATTGGTGTTGGCAATAGCTGTTGATGCTTTAGGGGCTGAGCAGGTGGAAGTGGTGTTGATGCCATCTAAATATACCCAAGATATGAGTAATGAGGATGCTGTCTTAGAAGCTGAGGCTCTTGGTGTTAAACACCATACGATTGCAATTGAGCCAGCTGTTAGTGCTTTTACTGGTATGTTAAGTGATGTTTTTACCGACACGACACGAGATGCTACAGAGGAAAATATTCAGGCGCGTTGCCGTGGTGTTTTGTTAATGGCAATGTCTAATAAGTTTGGCAAGTTATTGCTTACAACCGGTAATAAAAGTGAAATGAGTGTGGGTTATGCGACGTTATATGGGGATATGGCGGGTGGTTTTGCACCGATAAAAGATGTGCCCAAGTTATTGGTTTATCAGTTATGTGAATATCGCAATACCTTATCTGCTGTTATTCCGGAGAGAGTCATAACGCGTCCACCTTCAGCAGAGTTAGCACCAGATCAGGTAGACGAAGATTCATTGCCGCCGTATTCCATTTTAGATCCTATTTTAGAAATGTATGTAGAGCAGGATAAATCGGCTACAGAAATACAGGCTGCAGGTTATCGATTAGAGGATGTTAATCGGGCGATTTCATTAGTAGATAGAAATGAATATAAACGTAGACAGGCACCACCAGGGGTGAAAATTACGCCTAGAGCATTTGGGAGAGATAGACGGTACCCAATTGCCTCAGGGTATCGAGGTGTATAAAAAATTTTTGCATGAAGAGCTTATGACGAAAGCTCTTCATGCTGATTTATTCGTTTTTATTTCAACTGCTCAGTCACAAAAGGCTCAATTGATTGATAAAGTGCTTGATGCATTTTTGGGTTGCCAGTAATAATATTGCCCGATTGTACATATTTATTATCAAAAGAAAAATCAGTGACTACACCGCCCGCTTCTTGAACTAATAAAATACCCGCTGCAAAGTCCCATTCTTTAAGTCCAATTTCCCAAAAACCATCCAGTCTGCCAGCGGCAAGGTAGGCTAGGTCTAGGGCAGCAGAGCCTGCGCGTCTTATACCAGCAGTCTTAGGTGTTAATTCTTTAAACATGCTTAAGTAAGCATCTAAATGTTGTGGGTATTTAAATGGAAACCCCGTGCCTATCAGTGCAGCAGAAAGGTCTGTTTGTTTTGTTACTCTGATACGACGATTGTTTAAGGTTGCGCCACCGCCCTTTTCCGCAGTGAATAGTTCATCTCTTAAAGGATCATAAACCACACCCACTTCAGTTTTTCCTTTATGTTTTAAAGCAATTGAAACAGCATATTGCGGGTAGCCATGTAAAAAGTTTGCTGTGCCATCTAAAGGGTCAATCACCCAAGTATAATCATTACCTTTATGTTCACCGCTTTCTTCTGCAAGAATAGAGTGGTCAGGATAAGCATATTTGATGACTTGTATGATTTCTTGTTCGGCTATGCGATCAACTTCACTAACATAGTCGTTCTGACTTTTTTTACTGATAGTTAGCTGGCCAACATTTTCTGATGAACGTTGAATTAAGTCTCCTGCATTTCTTGCGGCACGGATGGCGATATTAAGCATTGGGTGCATAGTCGAATTTATATATGGGCAGTGAGAAAACCCTCTAGCATAACAAAACTTTTGGTATAGTGTTCTATTTTATCTAAGCGTGTGTTGCAAATGCTTTCAAATTTTAAAATTGTTTTAGTTGAAACGTCTCATCCAGGGAATATTGGCGGGGTTGCTCGAGCTATGAAAAATATGACATTGAGTGAGTTGTGTCTGGTCACACCAAAAATTTTTCCAAGCGCAGATGCAACATCAAGAGCGGCAGGTTCTGATGATGTTTTAAGTTCAGCTACTGTTTATGAGACTCTTCAAGAAGCTATTGCTGATTGTCAGGTTGTATTAGGAGCATCTGCTAGAGATAGAACTATTAGCTGGCCAGAGGTAACGGCTAGAGAATGCGCTGAAAAATTTGTGAAGCCAGCTGAAAATCAATCAAGGGATAAAATTGCGATTGTCTTTGGCAGAGAAAACTCAGGATTAAAAAATCATGAGTTAGATCTATGCCACTATTTATTACGCATTCCTTGTAATTCAGACTATAGCTCATTAAATTTAGCGGCAGCAGTGCAAGTGGTTGCTTATGAATTATTTGTAGCTACAGGGCAGCAAGCAAAAAGTACGATTGGCGATAAAAATGAGGAAAGTTTGGCAAGTGCTAAGCAAATGGAATTGTTTTATGAGCATTTGCAACAAACACTAGCCGATATTGGTTTTTTACATGTCGATAAATCACAATCGATTATGCGTCGTTTACGTCGAATTTATAATCGAGTGGCATTAGATACCAAGGAAGTCGATATATTGCGAGGTATTTTAAGGTTTTCGCAAACTCATAATGATAAATAAATTTTATGTTTGAATTAATTAAAGAAGATATTAATTGTGTTTTTGACAGAGACCCTGCAGCACAGTCAGTGTTTGAGGTTATTACCACATACCCTGGTTTTCATGCCTTAATGATCCATCGCTTGGCTCATTATTGCTGGGGACGGGGGTTTCGTTGGGTAGGACGGTTTATTTCACATCTGGGACGATGGTTAACAGGCATTGAAATACACCCCGGCGCTCAAATTGGTCGACGTTTTTTTATAGATCATGGTATGGGGGTTGTTATTGGAGAAACAGCAATTATTAATGATGACTGTACTTTGTATCATGGAGTGACCTTGGGCGGAACTTCATGGGATAAAGGTAAGCGACACCCAACTTTATGTAATGGTGTGGTGGTAGGTGCGGGTGCAAAAGTGCTGGGACCTATTGAAATTGGAGAAGGCGCTAGAATCGGTTCAAACTCTGTTGTTGTTAAAGAAGTCTCAGCAGGTGCTACGGTTGTTGGAATACCTGGCCGAGTCGTTGATAGGAATAAAAGTAAACCAACGAAAGAGCAAGAAGAAATAGCATCTAAAATGGGATTTAATGCCTACGGTGCAACCTCAGATATGCCAGACCCAGTTGCTCATGCGATAAATCACATGTTGGATCATATTCAT
>Ga0209826_1000089_pt1 | contig 58562 bp, 62 predicted proteins | sample GOMGulsemesocosm_5_FD_184637 | JGI IMG/M metagenome (GOLD analysis project Ga0209826, IMG submission 184637) | Methane-oxidizing microbial communities from mesocosms in the Gulf of Mexico - GOM15C Gulf of Mexico (SPAdes) (version 2) | ecosystem: Environmental > Aquatic > Marine > Cold seeps...
TAAAAGAAACCATCATCGCTGCGAGTACTAGCACTGAAAGTCCAAAAGAAATGACAGAGCGCATGCGAACAACACAAATATTCTGATTGCCACTATTAAATAAATTAAACATACGCTCCTCCTATACTAAGGGTTTAGACTTGACCTTTTCTTTAAAAAGGCTCGGTATCAATAATAAAATTCTTTTATCTCCACCTTCGATTTATCTAATATACCCAGCAAACGTTAATATTAGATATACAGGTTAAATTAGGAGGAAATATTCTGTTCATTAAAGAAGAAAACGGAGATTAAGGCTTTGTATTTAAAAGGTTTAAATAAGTGAAAAAAAATCACTATTTTTAAACAAAAATAGAATATTTACCAACTTTAAACCATAAACAACTCATAGAAAGCCGCATTTACGCGAAAATAGAACTATAATATAATGTTTCGGAGAATCCGAATAAATACTTTCAGCAAAGCATGATTATTCTTTTGTTAAAGAAAAAAAATTCCGAATCTAAATATAGTTTCCAGTTTTATTGGAATACTCATATATTTAAAGGAAGAACGGCCTTTTATTACAGATCTTCTACTTTTGCATCAACGCCAGGTAAGTTGAGGGACTTGATCAAATTCCGAACTTCATGCCGTGCTGCTACATGGCTCATAGACATTTTAATGCCCACACCCTTTTTCTGCAAATCAAGCATTGTAAGCCCTTTTAAAAACAGTTCCCGGAAAATCACCCGTTCTCCGAAACCTGGTGCAGAGCGGAATGATATACGGTTAGCGAGTTTTTCCAAGATTGTTTCAATATGGCGTTTATTATGTGCATCCGTATGGGATAAGCGGTTACGCATAACAATCCAGTCAATTTGATGTTTATCAATAAGGGCACGCCGTTTGCGTTGCTCCCACACCATCTCGCTATACCAACTTGGCCGCTCAACCTCAAAAGTCGCTTCATCAACTTTTGCCAGCAAATCCAAATCGATAAAACTGTCATTCATTGGTGTTAGAAGTGTGTCTGCAAATGAATGCCCTAGTTTAGAGATAAAACTATCGGCGCCGGGGCAATCAACCACAACAAAGTCATTTGCATATACAAGTTCTTGTAAGGCCGTGACAAAACGTGAACGTTCATCACTCTGAGCATCATCCATATTCTTTTTTGAACTAGGTTCAATCACTTTAAGTGCTGGCATGGGCAAATCGAGAGACCGCTTAGTGATAAAGCTCTCTCTATTTTCTATATACCGACCGAGCGTTTTTTGTTTTCCGTCAAGATCTATTGCCCCCACACGATAGCCAAGGGTTAGAAGAGAGACGATCACATGCATAGATGTTGTAGACTTACCTGATCCACCTTTAGCATTGCCAACCACGATAATATGAGCCCGTGTTGCCGTTGCACTTGCAGCAGGCTTAGCTTCATTAACAGTAACGTTCACATTGAACTCCACATTCACGGCAAATATGCTGCCACTCAATCTAACAGGTAGTATGACCAGTAACTCAGACTTAGCCCAGCATTCATCACATGACAAGTCAGATATTTTTCGAAATTTTCGGTAAATTTTAAGGAAGTCAATGACGATCGCTATTTTGATATGACTAGTATTTCCGGATGGAAAGCATGATGAGCAAACGCGAAATCAACTGTATATAAAACATCTACTAAATTATCACCTTGCCGTCGCTGTACCGTTACATTGCCAATATCGACCCCACGTCCGATAATGGCTGCATCAAGGGCAGAATTCTGGCCTTCTTCCCATTTGACGATTAATCCATCCGGGGTTTCAATTATTTTTTCTTTACGCAAATAATCTAACGCCCATGCACGCCCTTCACTTGCAACGACCCTAGATAATGGAGCGACGGTTTTCGGCATCTGCCCATTATAAAGGAAGGGTTTTTGTAAGCTGTCATATCCGCCATAAGGATTTCGACCATACTGACGAAAAGAAACACTATTGGGGATCAACACAAGACCAGAAGGCATTCTAGTCTTAAATTTGATAAAAGATTCGATTCTAACGGGGAGCATTTCCAAGGAAGTTCCCATCAATTCCCCGACGATTGCCTCTCCTAAAAATTGTTGCCACCAGCTCTCGGTTTGACGGTCATACATCACCAAATCAGAATTTCGCAATTTACCTGTTGTCCCGAAATCCAATACAATTTCTGTACCATCCGCCCCGATCACCCGCCGATCAAAGACTAAGGACGCATTACAAAGGGGGCAAAAAGTAACTGTTATTGGAACATCAGCAATCGTATCATTTACAATCTCGTGCCACATTAAAACCTGCAGAGGATAGGCTTTAGCGACACCGTCAACGACGACGCCAATGACTGGCTCTGTTTCACTCAGATGAGTTGCTTCACTCACCTTTATAAATTTCGGATTGTCGATGGCAGGGATACCATCTTTGGGGGGGCCGCCGGAAAGTATTTCATTAAAATCAATACTGGTTTTGGAAAAATCAGTATCCGGCCATTCCCCTTTCCAGCGGGCCTCGTCCGCGAACGCATCAATGTCTCCTTTAAACAGAAAAAGAAGTACAGCGATCAAAGAGAATTTGAGATGTTTTCCCATCTCATGACATTAACCTTTGGCTTTGATGGTGGGAAGACACTCTAGTGTCACTATTTTGTGATAAAAATTAGGGTTTTCCTTGACCCAAGCTGTGGCAGGGGTATCACAGATACATGACTTATGATTTTGAAAATGTCGTAATTGGCGCCGGCGTTATAGGGCTTGCCATAGCGCGTACCCTTTGCCATCAGGGACGAGATGTTCTTGTTCTTGAAAAAAATGGCCACTTTGGTGAAGAAACATCTTCTCGAAACAGTGAAGTGATCCATGCCGGCATTTATTACACAAAAGGCAGCCTAAAAGCTAAATTCTGCGTAGAAGGAAAAGAACTTCTCTACAAATATTGTACTGACTTCAATATTCCTCATAAAAAAGTCGGGAAGCTTATCGTTGCAACAACAAAAGAAGAAATAGACATTCTGGACGGCATAGAAGAGAAAGCAAAAAAGAATGACGTAACTGATTTAGTAAGACTTACTAAAGCTCAAGCTCAACATTTGGAACCTCAACTTACATGTGAGGGTGCCCTTCTTTCTCCTTCCACCGGGATTATTGATACTCATCAGTTTATGTTATCTTTGGTCGGAGAGATCGAAGCATGTGGCAGTTCTATTGCATACCATTCCCCCCTTTCTTCTGCGGAAAAAACCGAAGATGGTTTTTTCCTCAAATCCGGTACATCCACAATTAGATGCAAAAACTTGATAAACTCAGCGGGGCTTTCCGCACAAAAAGTCGCTAGTACAATTTCAGGTCTGGACGATCATCATATCCCGGCACGATATATTGCAAAGGGAAGCTATTTTACGGCACATTTTCCATCCCCCTTCAAAAAATTGATTTACCCTGTCCCGAACACGGCAAGTTTAGGTATTCACGTAACGCTTGATATGGCAGGTCAAATTCGCTTTGGTCCAGACCAACAATGGGTATCATCTGTTGATTATGATGTTGATCCAGAACGGGCAAAAGATTTTTACACCGCTATCCGCAGATACTACCCGTCATTACCAGACGATTGCCTCATCGCTGCATATTCCGGCATCAGACCAAAAACCCAAAGCCCAACAAGTAAGGCGACTGATTTCCACATTTCCGGTCCCGAAGAGCATAATATAAAGGGCCTAGTAAATCTGTTCGGCATGGAAAGCCCCGGTCTGACATCAAGTCTTCGCATTGGCCAATATGTGGCCAACATTTTACAGTCATAAAGGCCTTTTTGAATCGGCTTTTCAGCTCAGAACAAGAAATCTGCATATCTTTTTCGAAAAAAATAATTGCGCAAACACCCCTCTTTTTCGCAACTAATATTACAAATTGCAAATACAATACGCAATCTTAATGCGAATTTTAAATTCCGCTATAAAAACTATTGATTTTTACCTCCTAAGCGAAACCATCATAGAAACTCATTTTTAATTAATGGCTATTTCTAACGAGGATATTTATGTCTGTTTTTGCATCTCCAGATTATGACGATCATGAAGCAGTTTTGTTTTTTCAGGATAAAAAAACTGGATTAAAAGCAATCATTGCAGTTCACGACACTACATTAGGCCCCTCTCTTGGTGGTACTCGTATGTGGGCATATAATAGTGATGACGAAGCGTTAGAAGATGTTCTGAGGTTATCCAGAGGAATGACCTATAAATCCTCTTTGGCAGGGCTTAACCTTGGCGGCGGAAAATCAGTTATTATTGGAAATTCCAGAGATGATAAATCCGAACAACTATTTGAAGCTTTTGGTAAAGCCGTTGATAGTTTGAATGGCCAATATATTGCGGCTGAAGATGTCGGAACAACTGTCGCTGACTTGGAAGCTGCCAGACGAACCACACGCTATATATCTGGCATTAGCGAAGGTAAAGTCGGCAACCCGTCGCCAGCGACGGCTTGGGGCGTTTTTAATGGCCTGAAAGCCGCTGCTGAGTTTCGCTTGAAAACGGACAGTCTTGAAGGACTTAAAGTCGGCGTGCAAGGACTTGGCAATGTCGGCTACGACCTTTGCCGTTATTTAAAACAAGCAGGAGCAGAGTTGGTTGTTGCTGACATTTATGATGCGTCTGTGCGAAAAGCAGTACAAGAGCTGGGAGCAACAGCGGTGCCTGCCGATAAAATCGTCGGGCATGATGTTGATATTTTGGCTCCTTGCGCACTCGGCGCAGTCTTAAACGATACTTCTCTCCCTTTAATTAAAGCGAAAGTTATTGCAGGTGCTGCAAATAATCAGCTATCGGAATTACGGCACGGGAAAGAACTGATGGAGCATAATATCCTCTACGCCCCAGATTACGCCATCAATGCTGGAGGAATTATTATAATCAGCCATGAAGGACCTGACTTCAATAGAACGGTCGCCATGAAAGAGGTCGCACGCATCCACGAAACTGCCACTCGTATTTTCGAGCGAGCGGAGAGAGAAAATCAACCGACGGCTGAAGTCGCGGACCGAATGGCTTGGGAGCGGATCGAACAAGTACGAAAAGAAAAAGCTGAGAATAGAGTTATGTCAAAATTAACCGGCTAATTTGTCGTGTCTGAAACTGAGCGCTTCGGCCAGCGATTGTGAACCCAAAACCAATGGTCGGGGCGCTCTGTTATCCAATTCTCGTAAATTCCATTTATGGATTTCAAAAGCTGCATCACATCTTTGTCTCGCTCCCCTGAATTCTCGCTAAAAATAGGCGCTGAGACAGTTACTCTCATCTTTCCAGAATCCAGACGTTCCGCTCTCACCGGATAGATGGGTAGTTTCGTTCTCACCGCAAGTTCGGCGATGGAGGGGGCTGTCATAGCATCTCTACCAAAAAACGGGACAGGAATACCCGTATTCTGCTTTTGATCATTTAGAAGTGCAATGGCTTCTCGTTTCTTCAGCGCTGTCAAAATCCCCCGCGCACCTTTTGTCCCTTTTGGAATAAACCGGCAATCGTCGTCAAATCGTTCAGCTTGAAAGAACTGTTCCACTAGCGGATTATTGGCAGCCCTGTAAACCACACTAACAGGGGATTTGCAGTATTTCCCAACCGCTCCAATTATCAACTCCCATGGTCCATAATGAGCCGTCAGAAAGAAAGCAGACTCTGAGGATGCAACATAGTCGTCCAGATATTCAGCACCAACCAACTCAACATCAGGAGAGTTAAAATTCAAATCTTTTGTATGGGGTAGTTCGCCAACATTTCGACCCAGATTACCCCACATATTACGCAATACATGCTGTCTTTCAGAAGCGGAAATTTCCGGAAGCGCAAGACGAATATTATCGTCTGCCACTTTTTGCACAGAAAGTAAGGGCCCAATTTTCTGAGCCAACCAAGCCCCAAAATTTGACGCGCGTTTTCTCCCCAATTTTCGAAAAAACCAAAAAGCAAAACGAACTGCTAGCCATTCCAATTTGTACCTGAGTGTAATCTCAGTCTTTTTCGCCTCAGGCATGTTGCCGGGTTCCCAACTTGTCAATCAACAACTTTTGTAACATTTTCGGTTTTTCATAAACCAAATCTATATCAAAGACAGTGGTCATCATATGGGCGTCTTCCGGTAATCGTACAAAGTCTTTACGTGTCGTGACTAGGGCAGCACCAAGAAGGGCTGCTTTTTCAACCAGTTTAATAATATCATCTTGATTAAATTTATAGTGATCCGGAAATTCAACCGCCTCAACCACGTCTGCGCCAGCTTCGGTTAAGCTGTCAAAAAACTTCTCTGGTCGGCCAATTCCAGCAAAAGCAACCACTTTTTCACCGACCAATTCGCTCTGTAATGCGTGAGGAACAATTTTAGCCCTAAAAATAGGTAAACCTATTCCGCTTAAAAATTGCAGCCCAGCACCCTCGCCAACAACGGTAACTGCGTCGGCTCGTTGAAAGGCTTCCTCAACTTGTTCACGCAGTGGACCCGCGGGTAAAATACGACCATTTCCAATGCCATACCCCCCGTCTACGACCAAAAAGGATAAATCTTTTTTGATCGAATTATTTTGAAAGCCATCATCCATGATTATGACGTCAGCCCCTGCCTCAAAAGCAGCGGCACCTCCTAACGCCCGATCTTTTGCAACCCAAGTGGGGGCAATGGATGCCAATAGCAAAGGCTCATCTCCCACATCATCAGAGGTATGGCCTCCGAGCACAACTTGGAGAGGGCCATCATATCGCCCTCCATATCCACGAGATAAAAAGTGAACTTTCCAACCTTCTGCTATCAAAAATTCAGCAATGGAGATTGCTACCGGTGTTTTACCAGCTCCGCCAGCGACGACATTACCAACACAGATTACAGGAATTGGGAGTGATTTTTGAGAGCCACGCTTTCTTTTAATTTTATCCGCAAGCCTATATAATACGCTGATTGGGACCAAAAGCGCTGAAATAATAGACTTTTCATTCTCATTCCAAAATTTTGGAGCCTTCACTTAATCTGTCTCCACCAGAGTATCTTCAATACGTTTAACCAAGTGCCCTAAAAGGGCGTCCCCCTTCGTTACCACCTCAATCGCATTTTCTGATAAAGTTGCGCGATATCGTAACTCTGACAATAATTTATATGTAACAGCAACCAACTCAGATCCATCTTTTACTTGAATTAATCCACTATTATTTTGAAGGTCAGCTACGATTTCAACAAAATTGCTCATATCAGGCCCATGCATAATGGCACATTCCAGTCTGGCAGCCTCTAACAAATTTTGACCGCCTTTTTGTACCAAAGACCCTCCCATAAAAACGACTTCAACCAGTCTGTAAAACAGGCCCAACTCACCGATTGTATCGGCAACATAAATGTCGGTACTAGGCTCTATGGGTTGACGAAGAGATCGTTGCGCAACATTAAAGCCGGCTTCTTGCAATTTGCTCGCGATCTCCTCCCCTCTGTCTGGGTGGCGCGGGACAATAATAGTCAGTAGATTTTTCACTTTGGACTTCAGAGCAAGATGGGCGGAAGCTATGATGGCCTCTTCCCCTTTATGAGTGCTTGATGCCAACCAGACTTTTCTGTTTTTGACAGCTATTTTCAACTCCCGAAACCGCTCGTTCTGAAAAGGGAGTGGCGGTGAGCAAAACTTCAGGTTCCCAAGGGCCTCGACCTCTTCGGCACCAAGATATTTCATTCGTTCTGCGGAAAGCTCCGACTGTGCGTGTATATATTTAAATTTTTTGAGTAATGCCTTTGAAAGACCACCTGTTTTACGCCACAAGTTAAAGGAAGCATCCGTGATTCTCGCATTTATCATCAACATCGGTATCTTCCGCTGCGATGTCTGATGAATTAAATTCGGCCAAATTTCCGATTCCATCCAAATGGCTAATTGCGGCTGCCAATAGTCCAGAAATCTCGTAACCGATTCCTTCGTATCAATTGGGACAAATTGATGGAAAGCTCCAGCGGGCAGTCGTTCTTGCATTAGATCGGCGGAGGTTTTAGTTCCCGTCGTCATTAAAATGGACCGTTTATTATTTCGGGCGAGAAGAACCGTGATCAAGGGCAGAGCAGACATAGCCTCCCCGACGGATGCAGCGTGGAACCAAATCAGCTCCCCGGCTGGGCGCAAACGGGAGGGTTCTCCAAACCGCTCATCAAAACGACTGGCGTCTTCCTTTCCCTCTTCCAAACGCTTGTTCAAGTGGCGTTTGATAAAGGGGGATGCAATCCACAAAAGCCCATTATACATAGATAAATACATAAATTTACTGCACCATTTATTCTTGTTTAGATATTCCCTGTACATCTTCTGGCAGAACAACCTTTTGTCCGCAGAGACTATCAGCTTCTTGTGTAATCTTAGTTAAACTATCTTCAATTTTTGATTTAGCGAGTGCATATTGCCCCTCGTCATCCCTCCGTGGAACCTCAATCGGATCTCCCCAAATCACAACACCTCGACTAAAAGGTTTAGGCAGAAAAAAACGATCCCAACTACCAAGAAGTCTGCCCCGCGTTGTAGAATAGCTGACGGGAAAAACCGGGACACCAGCCATGGCCGCAATGCGTACCACGCCGTCCTGAACACGCATTCTAGGGCCACGTGGACCGTCGGGGGTGATGACTGCGACTTCATTTCTCTTAATAGCTTTTAGCATCTCTTTGATGGCTGGCATTGCCCCTTTAGAGCTTGAACCGCGAATACTATCTTGCCCCCAATGTTTGATGGTCCGGGCAATTATCTCCCCGTCCCTGTGATGGGAGATAAGAACATTTACTTTTGTTTTTTTCTGAACTGAAATAGGCATCATCAAAAGCCGCCCATGCCAAAAGGCAAGGATGAAGGGTTTCCCTTGATCCATATATTCATTCGGCACATCGTTATTTAGAATTTGCCAACGGGACGTGCGATATACAAGCCAAATATAACCAGCAGCAAGCCTGCAAATCAAAGCTTTCATCCCGTCGCTTTTCAGAATTTTCTTGAACGCCGTCACTATTCCATTCGTCTCCTGCATACACTTAAGGCATGCATATATCCTGATGCCTACTATTTTGCCACTAGATTTGATATGGATTGTATCCCTCGCAACACTCTCATATTGCAGCAAAGTCTATAAAGCACTACCCTTCTGCCATAAAATCTGGAATTAGTTACTATTCATTTTTAATGGCACACATGGATTCTCCCTATGAAATCGAACGATCACACTGAAATTCACCCTTCAGCTTGCCCCCATGACTGTCCTTCGACATGCGCCTTGGAAATTGAAAAACTACCGAACAATAAAATTGGTCGTGTGAGAGGGGCAGCTGATAATTCCTATACTGCCGGTGTGATCTGCGCAAAAGTTGCCCGTTATGCAGAGCGGACCCACCATCCTGATCGCTTGATGCACCCCCTAAAACGTGTCGGGCCTAAAGGCTCAGGGGAGTGGGAGCAGATTAGTTGGGATGAAGCCCTGGATAAGGTGGCAGAGGAATTTCTAAACCGCGAGGCACAATTCGGACCAGAGACCATCTGGCCTTATAACTATGCAGGAACGATGGGCCTTGTACAACGGGACGGAATTGACCGTTTGCGTCATGTAAAAAAATATTCAGGCCAGAATTCCACCATATGTATTAATCTGGCTTGGGCTGGCTGGAAAGCGGGCACGGGTGCTTATCGCGGCGCTGATCCCACTGAGATGGCGAAATCTGATGTGGTTGTGATTTGGGGAACAAATGCAGTTCACACACAAATCAATGTCATGACCCACGCGACCCGTGCTCGAAAGGAACGGGGAGCTAAGATTATCGTCATTGATCCCTACAAAAATGCAACAGCACTTTCTGCTGATATGCATTTGATGGTTCGGCCAGGAACAGATGGCGCTCTTGCCTGCGCAGTCATGCATGTGCTGTTTAAAGAAAACATGGCAGATCGCGCTTATCTTGAGAAATATACGCAAGATTATCAGTCCCTAGAAGAACATCTAGAGACAAAAACGCCTAAATGGGCATCTGAGATCACCGGCCTAGCGGTTACTGAGATACTTGAATTTGCGCGCATAGTCGGGAAAACGAAGAAAACCTTTTTCCGCTTGGGATACGGTTTTTCTCGAAGTCGCAATGGTGCCGTCAATATGCATGCTGCCCTTTCTATTGCTGCAGTAAGTGGTGCTTGGCAATATGAAGGCGGCGGTGCATTTCACACCAACGGTCAGCTTTATCATTGGAATAAGGAACTGATTGAAGGTCTGGATACGCTTGACCCGACTGTTAGAGTATTGGATCAGTCTCGTATTGGTCCCGTCCTAACAGGCGATAAAAAAGACTTAGGTGATGGCCCACCTGTTACGGCAATGATTATTCAAAACACAAACCCCATGGATGTTGCTCCTGACCTTGCCAAAGTACATGAAGGCTTTGCACGGGACGATTTGTTTGTATGCGTCCATGAACAGTTCATGACCGAAACGGCAAAGATGGCCGATATTATCCTGCCAGCCACGACTTTTGTTGAACATGACGACATCTACCAAGGCGGCGGTCAAAACCACATAATGATGGGTGCAAAGGTAATTGAGCCTCTTGGTGAATGCAGATCTAACCACGAGGTCATCACCGCCCTTGCAAAACGGCTGGATGCGAAACATCGCGGCTTTGGCATGACAGCTATGGAAATTATTGACGAGACACTACGGGCGTCTGGTTGGCCCGATGCAAAATCACTCAAGTCAACCAAATGGATAAATGCACAAGTACCCTTCGAACAAGCACATTTTCTAGAAGGTTATGATCATGCAGATGGTAAATTCCATTTTTCACCAGACTGGTCGTTAATCGGACCAGATTTTTCAGGAATGCCATCCCTTCCAGATCACTGGGATGTAATAAAGAAAGCTGACGAAGATCATCCTTATCGTCTGGTTACAGCGCCGGCCCGCAACTTCTTGAATACGACTTTCACGGCGACACCAACGTCACTCAAACGCGAAAAACGACCTACAGTTATGCTTCATAGCGTAAATGCAAAAACGGTTGGCGCGGAACAAGGTGACCTTGTTCGTATGGGGAATGCGCAAGGATCATTATTAATTCATGTTGAATTATTCGATGGACTACAACCGGGCACTGTTATTGTTGAAGGAATTTGGCCCAACAATGCTTTCGTCGAAAAGGTGGGCATAAACTTACTGGTGGGATCGGACGCAGCGAAACCAAATGGAGGTGCTGCCTTTCACGATAGCGCCGTCTGGATAAAACGAGCTTAAGAAATCAAGATTTATTGAATTTAACTCAATATGCGCTTTATCCGATTTTAAGATCGCGTAGTATGAATGAAATCTAATTGGGGAATAGATATGAAAAAATCACTGAGAGTAATAAAAACAGCTGCTGTTTTAGGTCTTGTCGCTGCTTCATTTTTGTCGACGCCCGCAGTATATGCAGCAGAAAAAACACTTGCAGTTACTGCCATTGTTGAACATCCTGCACTGGATGCTGTTCACAAGGGACTTTTGGATGAATTAGCCAAGTTGGGCTACAAGGTAGGTGACAACCTGTCTGTGCAACACCAAACAGCCCAAGGTGACATTCCAACAACAGTACAAATTGCTAATAAATTTGTCGGGGCGCAGCCAGATGTGATTGTAGGTATTTCAACGCCTTCAGCACAAGCAATCATTGCGAAGGCACCAAAAGATCAAGCCGTCGTTTTTACAGCAGTGACGGATCCGGTTGGTGCAAAGCTGGTCAGCAACCTTCAAAAACCCGGTGCAAATGTGACGGGCACGTCTGATATGTCGCCCATCAAAAAGCATCTTGAGCTGATCAAAAGCGTTGTTCCAAGCGCCAAGAAAGTCGGCGTTCTCTACAATCCGGGAGAGGCTAATTCTATTACTCTTCTTGAAGCCCTTGAGAGAGAAGCTCCCGCCCTTGGTTTGAGCATCGTAAGAGCCGGTGCCAATAACAGCGGTGCAGTTCTCTCCTCAGCCAGAAGCTTGGTTGGTAAAGCAGATGTTATCTACGTTCCAACAGACAACACAATCGTCTCTGCCTTCGAAGCGGTTGTAAAAGTCGGCATCGATGGTCAAATTCCTGTATTTGCTGGGGATACAGATAGCGTAAAACGTGGCGCCGCCGCAGCGCTTGGGTTTAATTACTATGACGTCGGACGGCAAACGGGTCAGTTAGTCGCAAAAATCTTCGAAGGAGCTAAACCGGGTGATCTGGCAGTAGAGCTGCCCACAATTTTGGAACTGTTTGTAAATCCTTCTGCAGCAAAGAAAATGGGCCTGACTATTCCAGAATCCGTTATCTCTGCGGCAAAGCAGGTTATTAAATAACGAAGTCAAAATAGGGGCCTAATTTTGAGCCTTATAGCGTTTCTAGGAGCGATTGAGCTGGGATTTATCTACGGCTTGGTCGCTCTGGGCATTTTTATATCTTTCCGTATTCTGGATTTCCCGGATTTAACTGTCGATGGCTCTTTCCCCCTTGGCGCGGCGGTCTCTGCCGCTTTAATCGTTGCAGGATGGAATCCCTATCTTGCAACACTGATTGCAATAACAGCCGGCTGTATGGCGGGTCTCATTACAGCATGGCTCAATGTGAAGATGAAGATTTTGAATCTTCTCGCCAGCATCCTGACAATGATCGCCCTTTATTCCATTAATTTACGCATAATGGGACGACCAAACGTTGCGTTGATAACAGAAGAGACAATCTTGACGCCTTTCAGCAATCTAGCAAATACCCTTGGTATTAGCAGCTATATGTTAATGCCCCTCGTATTTCTAATCTTTGCTGTTTTGATTAAATTTTCCCTCGATTGGTTCCTTGCGTCCCAAATAGGTCTTGCCATGCGGGCAACTGGTGCTAATTCAAAAATGGCCCGCGCCAACGGTATTTTTGACGGACGGATGATTTTACTGGGCATGGCCATGGCAAATGGGCTTGTTGCCTTTGCTGGCTCTGTATTTGCTCAAAGTCAAGGTTCTGCCGATGTAACCATGGGAGTTGGTGTTATTGTAATTGGCCTTGCATCGGTCATCGGCGGAGAGGCCCTGCTTACCCCCCGTACAATAACCCGCGCGACATTCGCCTGTATATTGGGATCAATTGTCTATTGGTTGGCGGTTAGCTTAGCCCTTAATGCCGACTTCATTGGATTGGAAGCACAAGACTTGAAACTGGTAACTGCCATACTTGTTGCGTCAGCCCTTATTTTGCCGGGCAGCCGTTTTGCAAAATTTTTCCGTAAAGGGGTCAAACTATGATCATCTGCGAAAATTTGCGCATTACCTTTAACAAAGGAACTGTTATGGAAACCAAGGCCCTTTGTGGCCTTGATCTTACTGTTCCTCAAGGACAATTTATCTCCGTTATCGGATCAAACGGCTCAGGAAAATCGACAACCCAGAATGCTATAGCTGGCGAGCTTCCTCTGGATGAAGGCCGCATCATTGTTAATGATATCGATATCAGCGATTGGCCTGCACCCAAAAGGGCTGGCTTAGTTGCCCGTGTTTTTCAAGATCCACTTGCAGGCTCATGTGAGAACTTGACCATTGAAGAAAATATGTCCCTCGCCTACATGCGCGGACGACGGCGTGGGCTTGGGCGATCTGTGCCTAAGGCGGCACGCAACGAGTTTCGTGAGAAACTATCTCGGCTGGGGCTTGGGCTGGAAAACCGTCTCGGGGATTTAATGGGCTTGCTCTCGGGCGGCCAAAGGCAGGCTGTCAGCTTGCTCATGGCCTCCCTGCAGCCCTCCAGCGTCCTCATGCTAGACGAACATACTTCTGCGCTTGATCCACGGATTGCCGCCTTTGTTATGGAGCTTACCCGGGACATCGTTACAGAAAATAATCTGACAGCAATTATGGTCACCCACTCCATGCGGCAAGCATTGGATTATGGGGAAAGAACAGTGATGCTACATGGGGGACGTGTTGTCCTGGACGTATCTGGTAGTGAGCGCGAAGGCCTTGATGTACCGGATCTTATAGCAATGTTTGAAAAAACACATGGAGAAGAACTATCAGACGATAGCCTTCTCTTGAGCTAAGCGCTTCTTTAGATCAATCCTAAGCTTTTAAGCTCTGCAGCCATTTCTGGCGACATTTCCCCTTCGCTGTCGTCATCTTCATTGGCTTCTTCAACAAGATCACGAAGGTCGCGAGGGGCATCTTCCACCTCTAGATAACGCCAGCCCTGATGAGGGTTGCGCACAGCCTGTTCGGTTTCCACCAGTTCAGGATCAAGGATCAGACCACATTTTTCTCCATCCGTATCATACAGACGTTCAAACTCTGTAATACGTTGGCGAACAGCAATATTACCTTGAATGATCCAATAAACAGAACCACCATCCAAAAGTTCAGTCTCACGTTGAGGGCGCTGCTTGGTGACATGGCAAAGAGGCCCTGCAATCATACGTCGCTGTTGCAGGGAACGAAGTTGATCGATGGACGTAACGCCCACGGAAATTATTATCAAATGTACAGTCATAGTGCCTTAGATAATGCTATTCTCATCAACTGTCACTAGCTGAGCTTACTTTTTATTGCTTTTGCAACATTTGAAACCGGCGGACGACCCAGAAAATCAGAAATAAACCATGCGGTTTTAACAAGTTTCTGCAAATCAATACCGCAATCTATACCCATACCATCAAGCATATAAACGATATCTTCGCTGGCGACATTTCCTGTAGCTCCCGGCGCATAAGGACATCCGCCCAATCCAGCAACAGAACTATCAAGCCTCGTAATGCCGATCTCTAAAGCTGCATGTAAATTCGCAAGCGCCTGACCATATGTATCATGAAAATGAACTCCAATAACATCAAGGGGAATCACATCAGCTACAACTTCAAGAACTTTAGCAACTTTAATAGGGGTTCCCACGCCAATCGTATCGGCAATTGAAATTTCATATGCCCCCATGTCATAGAGTTTCTTCGAAACCTCAGCCACTTTCGCGGGTGATATCTCTTCACCGAAAGGACTTCCGAAAGCGCAAGACACACTGGCCCGAACCGGAATACCGTCTTTTTTCGCCGCCTCTACAACAGGTTGAAACCGTTCAAGACTTTCATCGATTGAGCAATTAATGTTCTTTTGACTAAAAATCTCCGACGCACCGCTGAAAATTTCAATCTCATCGGCTCGGCTGGCAACAGCCCCTTCATATCCCTTCATATTAGGGGTCAGAACAGAATAAATTATTCCGTCCTGACGCTTAATAGATGTCATCACATCAGCAGTATCCGCCATTTGAGGCACCCATTTGGGAGACACGAAACTTCCCGTTTCAATGGCCGTAACGCCAGCATCAACCAAGCGTTCAATCAGCTCGACTTTAATATGTGTCGGGACAATCTCCCTCTCGTTTTGAAGGCCATCGCGAACCCCAACTTCGAAAAGCCGTACAGCAGACGGATAACTCATGTGGACTATTCCTCTTCTTCAAAGCGAATAAGCAGAATACCTTCTTCTACTTGGTCGCCGGTCTCAAAAAACACATCAGCGACTACACCATCAACAGATGCCATTAATGTATGTTCCATTTTCATAGCTTCCATAACCATTAAGGTATCCCCTTTGGAAACAGAATCCCCGGCAGCGACGGATACTTGAATGATTTTACCGGGCATGGGCGACATGATTGCCCCGACACCGCCGTCATCACCGCTACCATCAAAGTCGTTTACAAGACGGATCACATCCACTTGCTTACCACCAGAGATAACAATCATGCGCAGTCCGTCCGATACAACACTTGCCGAAATGACATGACCATTTATACAAGCGCGAAGACTACCATCCTCCATTTGTGTGCCAGAAACATCATAGCTCCCAGATGGAAGTGACATAACATAACCGTCCTTAACGCTGGTGACGGCCACTTGAATGTCTTCATCACTTCCAGCAAAGGCATAATCTACATGGGCAACATCGTTCATACGCCATGCACTAATATCACTCCAAGGTGAATGTGGATCTGACGATTCAGCTGCCGCCTTAACGTTGCTTTTTGCATCATCAAGGAGAAGTTGAAGGACAGCCAAGGCAATATGCTGGTCTGTTACCGGAGGTTTTTCAGGGATCAAATCTTCTTTGAAACGTTCAATAAAGCCTGTATCAAGATCTGCATCCGCAAAGGCTTTGTGGCTTGCAACATTCTTCAAAAATTCAAGATTTGTCGCAAGGCCAGCGACTTCGTATGATCCAAGGGCCGACTGCATTTTACGAAGGGCTTCGTCCCGAGTTTCGCCCCAGACAATTAGTTTAGCAATCATGGGATCATAGAATGGCGTAACATTATCACCTTCACGAACACCTGTATCCACACGAACGCCGTCTTCTTCGGCGGGTGCCCTCAATCTTAAAAGAGGGCCCGTTGCTGGCAAGAAGTCGTTATCAGGGTCTTCAGCATAAAGCCGAGCTTCAAGCGCATGCCCTTTGATGGATAGGTCTTCCTGAACTACGGGTAATTCGCCGCCTGCCGCCACAATCAATTGCCATTGAACTAAATCCTGCCCCGTGATCATTTCGGTGACCGGGTGTTCAACTTGCAAACGGGTATTCATTTCCATGAAATAAAACTCGTCGTCCTTCAAGCCATCAGTGACGTCAGCAATAAATTCAATGGTGCCCGCACCTTCATATTTAATCGCTTTTGCCGCAGCGACTGCTGCCGCACCCATCGCCGCCCGCATGCTTTCTGGCATGGCTGGTGCCGGTGCTTCTTCAATGACTTTTTGATGGCGACGTTGCAAAGAACAATCCCGCTCAAACAAATGAACAGCATTTCCGTGACTGTCAGCAAAAACCTGAATTTCGATATGACGTGGCTTAACTAGATACTTTTCAATCAGAACCCGGTCGTCACCAAAAGCATTCGCGGCTTCTCGCATTGCGGACCCGAGGGCATCAGAAAATTCATCCGCACTATCAACACGGCGCATTCCCTTACCGCCACCGCCAGCGACAGCCTTAATCAAAACCGGGTATCCGATTTTAACGGCTTCAGCTGCTAGCATGGCAGGATCTTGATCTTTTCCGTGATATCCAGGCACCACAGGGACGCCCGCCTCCACCATCATGGCTTTAGCGGCATCCTTTAGCCCCATGGCACGAATTGCCTCTGCTGGTGGGCCTATAAAGGCAACCCCAGCGGCTTTACATTTTTCAGCGAAGTCCGCATTTTCAGACAAGAAACCATATCCGGGATGAATAGCTTCCGCCCCGGTTTTCTTGGCAATATCCAAAATTGCATCTGCTTTGAGATAGCTCAAAGACACTTCTGCAGGCCCAAGAAGAACAGCTTCATCAGCCATCTGAACGTGGCGCGCGGCCTTATCTGCCTCTGAATAAACCGCAACAGTTTTTACACCAAATTTGCGGGCTGTATCCATAACGCGGCAGGCAATTTCGCCGCGATTTGCAATGAGTATTTTTTGAAACACCGGTTAATACACCTTTATTAGGATTTATTCCAGGAGGCTTTGCGCTTATCAAGAAACGCAGTAATTCCCTCTTTCGCTTCGTCAGTTTTACGGCGCGCAGCAATTCGATGCGCTGTTGCAGTGATCACTTCCTGTTCAATAGGATGGCCTGCTACCGTGTAAATCAAATCTTTGGAATCAGCCATTGCACCTGGCGCATTCGCCATAACCTGATTCAGAATACGATCCCGTGCTTCTGCCAAGTGATGGACATCTTCCACCAATTCATGAAGTAAGCCCAAACGATACGCTTCCTCTGCATTGAAGACCTCTGCTGTCAGAAAGTATCTGCGACATGCACGAACACCGATAGCTTCAACAACATAGGGTGAGATAACCGCTGGCAGCAATCCCAGTTTGACTTCTGATAAGCAGAATTTTGCGGCCTTAACACCAATGGCAATATCACACGCGGATACGAGGCCAAGACCGCCCCCATAGGCAGCCCCTTGGACCAAAGCGATTGTTGGTTTTGGGATCGCATGCAAGTTTTTGAGCATCCGGCCCAAAGCAAGACTATCTTCCCGATTATCTTCTTCGGTAAACCCTGCAGCTCTCTTCATCCAGTTAAGATCAGCACCAGCGCAATAGCTTTTACCAGCGGCTGCCACAACAACGGCACGGACACCTTCTTGATGGGCAAGGTCTTCAAACATATCACCCAGACGCTCGATCAGTTCTTCATCAAACGCATTATGCACTTCTGGACGGTTTAACGTAACAGTTGCAATTCCCTCAGTGGAAAAATGCAGTACAGCAGATTCTTCACTCATAATACGCTCCTTACATTCTAAAGAGGCCAAATTTTGTTGGCTCAATGGGGGCATTTAACGCCGCTGAAATAGCAAGTCCCAAAACCCTGCGGCTATCAACAGGATCAATAATACCATCATCCCAAAGCCGTGCGCTTGAGAAATATGGATGGCCTTCCTTTTCATATTGCTCTTGAATGGGGGCTTTAAAATCAGCTTCCTCTTCCACACTCCAGCTTTCACCGCGCGCTTCCATTCCGTCCCGCTTCACAGTAGCCAGAACAGATGCAGCTTGTTCCCCGCCCATGACTGAAATGCGGGAATTTGGCCACATCCACAGCATACGCGGATTATAAGCTCGGCCACACATACCGTAGTTACCAGCACCAAAAGACCCACCAAAGATCATCGTGAATTTTGGTACCTTCGCTGTAGCAACAGCTGTAACCAATTTCGCACCATTTTTAGCAATACCACCGCTTTCGTATTTCTGCCCAACCATAAAGCCGGTGATGTTTTGCAAGAAAACAAGTGGAATATTCCGCTGACAGCATAGTTCAATAAAATGAGCACCTTTTTGCGAAGATTCTGAAAACAAAATCCCATTATTCGCAATAATCCCAACAGGATACCCATGAATATGGGCAAAGCCGGTAACCAACGTTGTGCCATATAGCTTTTTAAATTCATCGAACTCAGAACCGTCTACGATACGCGCGATGATTTCCCGCACATCAAAAGGCTGACGGGTATCTTCTGGAATAAGTCCATAAATCTCTTTGGGATCATAAAGAGGCTCTTTAGGTGTTCGGATATCAAGTGGCATTGGCTTAGGCTTATTGAATGTGGCAACAATATTCCGGGCTAGCTCCAACGCATGAAGATCATTTTCTGCATAATGGTCGGTTACACCAGATGTTCTGGAATGAACATCCGCGCCGCCCAAATCTTCAGCAGAGACAACCTCCCCTGTTGCAGCCTTCACCAATGGCGGGCCTGCGAGAAAAATTGTTCCTTGATCTTTGACGATAATACTTTCGTCTGACATGGCGGGAACGTAGGCACCACCGGCAGTGCATGATCCCATGACAACCGCCACCTGCGGAATACCTTCTGCAGACATGTTGGCCTGATTGTAGAAGATCCGTCCGAAATGATCTTTATCAGGGAATACATCTTGCTGGTTGGGAAGGTTAGCGCCTCCAGAATCAACCAAATATATACAAGGTAAATTATTCTGCTGCGCCACTTCCTGCGCACGAAGATGTTTTTTCACCGTTAAAGGGTAATATGTGCCCCCTTTTACGGTGGCGTCATTGCAGACAACAACACATTCCCGACCAGAGACACGGCCGATACCGGTAATAATACCGGCAGAATTAATGTCCCCACCATACATATCCCAGGCGGCAAGCTGACCCAGCTCCAAAAAAGGAGATCCGGGATCGAGCAACTTACGCACCCGTTCCCGCGGCAACAGTTTACCTCTTGCCAAATGCTTTGCACGAGATCTCTCGCCGCCGCCTTGTTTCACGATTGCCACTTTTTCTCGAAGGTCAGAAACAAGACCTTCCATATGATTAGCGTTAGCCTTGAAGGCATCGCTTCGAGTGTTAAGATTACTTTTCAAAACAGACATTTACGCAAAATTCCTTTTTGCAAAAATGGAACAATAAAGATCGGATATATTTAGTATTTTGTACTTCTGTATTATCAAATCCTTGGCGAAGGCGAGGCTTCGTGTTAAGCCTCCTAGCCTTAACAAAGAACAATAAAGGAGCCAAAAATGGCCTTTAAAGCGTTTGACCTTGACGGAAAGGTCGCCCTCATAACAGGTGGTAACGGCGGCATCGGGCTTGGTATGGCAAAAGCCATTGCGGAAGCTGGCGGCGATGTATGCATTTGGGGAACGAATGAGACCAAAAATGCTGCTGCGATTGAAGAACTGAAATCCTTTGGAACAAAGGTCGAAGCTCTGTCCTGCAACGTGGGAGATCAAAAAGAAGTTCAAGATTGTTTCGCGGAAACTTTGTCCCGTTTTGGACGTGTAGATGGATGTTTCGCTAATGCCGGTGTTTCGTCCGGTAAATCGTCTTTCTTGGACATTGACGACAAAGAATGGCAGCGCATTATACAGGTTAATCTTGACGGTGCTTTTTACACTCTGCAAGAAGCCACAAAACATATGGTGGAGCGGGCGAAGAATGGAGATCCCGGCGGACGCCTTGTGGGTACTGCCAGCCTTGCCGCTATCTCTGGCGCGGCGCGGAACGAGCATTATGCGGCAACCAAGGGTGGTTTGATTTCTATGCTCAAAGCCATCTCTGTCGAATTTGCCGGTAAAGGCATTACAGCCAACGCCATCCTTCCCGGCTGGATCGAGACCGCCATGACGGAGCCTGCGTTCAACTGGAACAAATTTGCTGACAATGTTAAACCTCGCATTCCCGCACGTCGCTGGGGCAAGCCCGAGGATTTCGGCGGTATCGCAGTTTACATTATGTCTGATGCCAGCTCGTACCATACGGGCGATACTTTCCTTATCGATGGTGGCTATTTCTTATTCTAGCCACGGAAATGATCCCGGCCCTTTTCTGGGCCGGGAATTATTCAAGACTTTTTAGCTTTGAAACTTAGATACTGATCAATATGGGGTACACGATCCGCTCCCCAAAAGACCTGATTTCCAACACGGAACCAAGGCATTCCAAAAGCACCACTTTCAACTGCGGCCTCTGTTGAGGCAATCACCGCTGCTTTTGCATCTGCATTTATCAGCGCGCCTTCAATCAAGGACATATCAATCTCAAGATCCTTTGCGATCCCTTCAAGATCGGAGACTTCTGTCACTTCCTCGCTTTTTGCCCAGAATTTTTCAAACACAGCTTCAGCGAATTTTTTCCCAAGTTCCGTATCTTTTTCGCTAACAGCATAAAAGGCTAACCGCGCGAGCTTGGCATCCACAGGAAACACAGCAGGAGGTGACATTGGCAAACCAGCGAGCTTGGCAGACCGTCCAGCATCCATAAGAATATATTGCGATCTTTGCTTAGTGGCAGTTGGTCCAACATTTGTGGCACCAATTGCTTTCCAAACATGCCCCAGTGACAAGGGACGCCAGATCACGTCTACGCCGTGACGCTTGCCAACTTCGTCAATCTGCTTTGCTGCTATATAAGCATAGGGAGAGACATACTCGAAAAAGAACTCAATTGGATCACTCATATTTCATATTCCGTATTGTTGCTTTTGGTCAAATCTGTAATTTCAATCAAGCGGCCAAGTTTCTGGCAATAACAAGTTTTTGAATATCAGATGTGCCTTCATAAATTTGGCAGACACGGACATCCCGATAGATCTTCTCAACGGGATAATCGGAAATAAATCCGTTACCACCCAGTGTTTGAATTGCGCCGGAGCACACCTCTTCTGCCATTTCGGACGCAAAAAGCTTAGCCATACTAGCCTCAGTCAAACAAGGCAAACCAGCATCTTTCAATGTGGCTGCATGAAGGACCATTTGACGAGCGACTTCGACCTTCGTCGCCATATCAGCAAGGCGGAATCCCACCGCCTGATGTTCAACAATTGGCTTCCCGAAGGTTTCTCTTTCTTTGGAATAAGATATAGCATGAGCCAGTGCAGCCTGCGCCATTCCGACACTTTGAGCGCCAATACCAATACGGCCCGTCTCCAAGTTAGCTAACGCAATTTTATATCCAGCGCCTTCGGCACCAAGCATATTTGTCGCTGGCACCCGCACATCTTCAAAGGAAATTTGGCAAGTGTCAGATGCTTTTTGACCGAGCTTATTTTCGATTGAGGCAACACGATATCCATCAGCATTGGTTGGAACGATAAAGCAACTAATGCCACGCTTCCCTGCATCCACATCAGTTACGGCAAAGACCAGCGCAACACCGCCAATTTTTCCCGAAGTAATGAACTGCTTGCTACCATTGATTACATAATCATCACCGTCTCGAACAGCTTTCGTTTTCAATGCGGAAGCATCTGAACCAGCATGCGGTTCCGTCAGACAAAAAGCGCCAATCATTTCGCCTTTAGCCAATGGTACAAGAAACTCTTGCTTCTGTTCTTCGGTTCCATCTTTAAGTAAAGCTGCGCAACAGGGAGAATTATTGACGCTCATCACTGTTGATATAGCACCGTCACCACCGGCAATTTCCGTCAAGGCTAATGCATAGGAGACAAAATCGGTTTCTGCTCCCCCATAGTTTTCAGGGATAGTCATTCCCATCAACCCAAGGGCTCCCATTTCATCAAAAATTTCTTTGGGAATAGCCGCCGCTTGCTCCCAAGCGGCACTATTTGGAGCCAGACGATTGGCAGCAAAATCCCGAGCCATATCCCGGATCATGGTCTGTTCTTCATTTAAGATCATTTTTTACAAATCCTATCGTCTGGTACCGATTTTCTTCAATTAAGCGACTAGTTCTACGGCCATAGCAGTGGCTTCACCGCCACCAATACAAAGGGCTGCGACCCCCCGTGTTTTGCCGTACTTCTGAAGAGCAGACAAAAGAGTCACGACAATACGAGCGCCAGATGCGCCGACGGGATGGCCAAGTGCACAGGCTCCGCCATGAACATTCACTTTATCATGATCGAGTCCAAGATCTCTCATGGCAGCCATAGCAACAACGGCGAAAGCTTCGTTAATCTCGAACAGATCAACATCATCTTTCGTCCATTCTACTTTATCCATAACCTTACGGATTGCATCAATTGGCGCCATTGTAAATTCGGATGGCTTACGTGCGTGTGTTGAATGCGCCAGGAAACGAGCAATTGGCTTAAGGCCCCGTTTTTTAGCTTCTGATTCAGTCATCATAACCAAAGCGGCGCCGCCGTCAGAAATTGAAGAAGCGTTAGCCGCAGTCACGGTACCATCTTTTGCGAAAGCTGGACGCAATGTTGGAATTTTCTCAGGATTGCCTTTAAGCGGCTGCTCGTCCCGTTCAATAACCACATCGCCCTTCCGAGTTTTGACAGTCACCGGGGCAATCTCACCATCGAAGCTACCGTCTTCAGTTGCTTTCTTAGCTCTGGCTAAAGATTCAATGGCATAGGCGTCCTGATCTTCACGTGTGAACTGATACAAAGTGGCAGTTTCTTCGGCAAAGCTACCCATCAAACGGCCTTCTTCATAGGCATCTTCCAGCCCATCAAGGAACATGTGATCTTTTACAACACCATGGCCCAAACGCAGACCATCACGAATTTTTGGCATCACATAAGGTGCGTTTGTCATGCTTTCAAACCCACCAGCAACCATAACATCGGCGCTACCAGCTTTAATGGCATCATGAGCATACATCGCAGCCCGCATACCAGAGCCACACATTTTGTTTACTGTTGTACAACCAACGCTGTCTGGGATGCCTGCACCAAAAGAAGCTTGACGAGCGGGTGCTTGGCCAAGGCCAGCAGGAAGAACGCACCCCATGATAACTTCATCGATGTCATCGCCTTTAAGACCAGCGCGTTTCATCGCTTCTTCAATTGCGATAGAACCTAAGACAGGCGCTTTAACATCGGCCAGATCGCCTTGAAAACCGCCCATTGGGGTGCGGGCCATACCAACGATTACAATAGGATCGTCACTCATAATTTTCTCCAATTTACAAATTCTTGTTTTTACTTGTGTCTGTTTTACGCTGTTTCGTTGAACAATTCACGGCCAATCAGCATACGACGAATTTCACTTGTTCCAGCACCAATTTCATAAAGCTTCGCATCCCGAAGGAGGCGGCCCGTAGGGAATTCATTGATATAGCCGTTACCGCCCAAAGCTTGTATGGCCTCAAGCGCCATCCAAGTTGCCTTTTCTGCGGCATATAAAATAACACCAGCAGCATCTTTACGAGCAGTTTCCCCCCGATCACAGGCTTTGGCAACTGTATATACATAGGCTTTACAGGCATTCATGGTAGAATACATATCGGCTACTTTTCCCTGCATAAGCTGGAAAGTACCAATTGGCTGGCCAAACTGCTCACGGTCATGAATGTAAGGAATAACAGCATCCATGCAGGCATTCATGATACCAAGGGGGCCGCCCGATAGAACAACCCGCTCGTAGTCCAGACCGCTCATCAATACGCGAACGCCTTCGTTCAATGGCCCCAGAACATTTTCTTCTGGAACTTCACAATCTTCAAAGACAAGCTCACAAGTGTTCGATCCACGCATTCCCAACTTATCCAGTTTTTGAGCCGTTGAGAAACCCTTGAAACCTTTTTCAATGATGAAAGCAGTGATACCACGCGGGCCAGCATCAGGTTCGGTTTTAGCATAAACCACAAGGACATCGGCATCTGGACCATTGGTGATCCAGAATTTATTTCCGTTCAAGATATAGCGATCGCCCTTCTTCTCAGCCTTCAAGCGCATGGAAACTACGTCAGAACCAGCGCCGGGCTCACTCATGGCAAGGGCACCGACATGTTCACCAGAGACGAGCTTAGGCAAATACTTGGATTTTTGAGCATGGGTTCCGTTACGGTGAATTTGGTTCACACACAAATTTGAATGGGCACCATAAGACAAACCGACCGAAGCTGACGCACGGCTAATTTCTTCAACTGCGATACAATGCTCCAGATACCCAAGTCCTGAACCACCGAATTCTTCATCAACAGTTATTCCAAGAAGACCTAAATCGCCCATTTTGCGCCAAGCATCCATTGGGAATTCGTTCTCCGAGTCAATTTCAGCTGCACGGGGGGCAAGCTCATTGGCCGAAAAACTGGCTACAGTGTCCCGCAACATATCGGCGGTTTCACCCAAATCGAAATTCAAGGTTGGAAAATGAATTGCAGACATAGAATTAGTCCTTTACGTGAAGTCTAAGAATTTAAGCGGCGACCAATGTTACGATTGCACTGGCGCAGTGAACACGATCAGCCCCGTTAAGGGCGTATATATTAGAACGAACAATTTTCAGGCTTCGGCCTGACTTAATAATTTCGCCAACAGCAAGAAGCTTTTCTCCCGCTGCGGTGCCGAACAAGTTTATTTTATACTCACTGGCCGAAAACGACTCATCAACCTTTGTCAAAGTAGCAGCAGCAGCACTCGCTACATTTTCTGCAAGCGCGCCAACTATTGCCTTACTAAATGAGCCATTCTTCTCTGACCAACTTTCTTGAAAGGGCAGCATCATTTCACAATGGCCGTCCGCGACATCCGTTATCTCAACACCAAGATGGCGCATAAATTTCTGACTATCAAATAGGTGGACTAAATGACCATACTCTTTCAAATTAGAAACCTTACTCATGACGCCACCTTTGCTCTGCCAAGATTAGCGCTATCTGACCGGCCTTCCAAACACATCATGGTAAAAATGCCCGTCAAACAATGTATCTCACGGCCATCCTTCATCGCAAACACATCCCCGTTCACGTGACAAATCTTGCGGTCCATACTAATGACCTGTGCTTTGGCAATAAGGAGTTTTCCCTCTGACGGATTGAGGAAATTGACTTTAAAATCCACGGTCAGCACTGTGCTGTTCGCGGGAAACAAAGAAAATGCAGCATATCCTGCAGCTGAATCTGCAAGGGCAGAGACTAACCCGCCATGGAAGAAACCATGTTGCTGTGTCAATCCCGCCTGATGAGGAACAGAAATATCGCAAGAACCTGCTGACAGTTGAGTAAGATCTGCACCAATAAAGTCCATAAAGGACTGACGCCCAAAACTGTTCCGCACGACGGCATCAAAATCTGGATTTTTTGGTTTCAAATCAGTCATTCTTATTCACCAGTGAAGTTCGGATTTCTTTTTTCAAGAAAAGCCGCAATTCCCTCCAGCCCATCTTTTGTTACAGCTGCAGAAGCAATACCGCGTGCTTCAAGTTCCATCTGTGTCTCCAACGAGCCACTAAAGGTTTGCAGAAGTAGGTCTTTGACTTTTCCATAAGTCTTTGTTGGCCCGTTGCCCAGCTTAGTCGCCAATGCGAGCGCTTCATCCATGACCTGATCAGCCGGGACCACTTTATTCACAAGCCCCCAATCCAATGCTTCGTCTGCAGTGAGCACTCGATTTGTCAGCATAAGCTCCTGTGTGCGTCGCAATCCGATATGGCGGGCGACATAATAGGTTGAGCTACCATCTGGAACCAGACCGGCATTGGTATAAGCCATGGTGAATTTTGCTTTATCGGATGCGATACATAAGTCACCGCTACAAGCCATGCTAAAACCAGCACCGGCGGCGACGCCGTTGATCGCCGTGATCATTGGTGCGTCCATTCTGGCAAAGCGTGACAACGCTGCGTGTAGATAGACCGTCAGTTCTTTTAGAAGCTTTGGCGTGTCAGAACCTGCCGCCGCAAAAGACGATAGATCACCGCCAGCAGAGAAAAAACGACCAGCTCCCGTGAAAACGACAGCTCGAATATCTGGATTTTCGTCACATTCAATTGAGACTTCCATCAATTCCATTCCCATAACTTTGTTAAGGGAATTAGCATTATCAGGCCGGTTCATCGTTACAACAGCGACATTTCCATGACGGTCAAAATCTAGTGTTTCGTAGCTCATGTTTATCTCCAGTAATTTGCCGTAACAATAGACAAAAAATTATCATAGATAAAATCGTTTGTTTAAATCACAATAATAGATAATATCTATACTTATGGAAATTTATCAACTTCGTTACTTTTTAGCCGTCGTCGAAACACGCAACTTCTCAAGGGCTGCGGAACGTGCTTTTGTCAGCCAACCGACCTTGTCTGCTGGCATCAAGAAGCTGGAAACAGAACTGGACACAAAGCTATTTGACCGCAGGACACGGAATATCACTTTAACTGAAGCAGGGCAGCGTTTCCTACCACGCGCAAGAACCGTCATATACGAATGCAATGCTGCCAAACAGGAAATTTTGAGAAAAACCGCCTCCCAGCGCCTACAAATTGGGGTTCTACGCATTATTCCCACAAAGGAATTATCCTCGTTATTAGCTGATTTCAAAAAAGCCCAACCGGATGTTCAGATTGCAATTAAAGAGGGTAATTCCGATCAACTCCAATTATGGTTGGAAGAGGGACGCATTGATGTCGCCTTGGATACAGCTCCTGCCGGTCGAGAGAAGACCCATTTTGAGCATTTATTTAATACCAAATGCGTTCTCGCCGTCGCCAAATCCCATCCCTTCTCAGGGCGTTCTTCTGTGCCGCTAAGCCTTCTAAATCGGCTTGATTTTATTCATCGTAGCCATTGCATAACTGAGGTGGAAACCACTCGAACTTTCGCTCGCGAAGGCGTAAATCCGCATATCGTATTTCGAACAGATGAAGATTCAAAGGCACTCGCGTTAACTGCCTCTGGCTTGGGGCTTTGCATGCTACCTGACATCATTACAGGTCCAAATATCCAACAGATACCGGTTGAGGGAGTAAACATTAACAGAACCATCGGCCTGTCTTATTTAAAGAATAATGAGGATGACTTAATTCACTCATTCCGCCTTTTTGCCACTAGTCACAAATGGAAGCCGCAAAAAGGGGCTTCTGAAAACCTGGAATGGGCGCGTTGATTTTACAGTAACGCCAATGAGGCAATACCCAAGAAAGCAACAAATCCAATAATATCCGTTATTGTGGTCACAAATACACTGGACGCAATCGCAGGGTCGATATCATAATGATCAAGTGTTATGGGTATTGCCATACCGGCAACTCCAGCCACAATCATATTGACAATCATTGCAACACCAATCACCCAACCAATTGTCGAATTATCGAACCAAAACCAAGCGACAATTCCTATTAGTACCGCAAATATGAATCCATTGAGCGTGGCTACAATTGCCTCTTTACCTAGAATTCGGTACATATTATTTGCGGTCAACTCACGGGTAGCAAGGGCACGCACCGCCACAGTCAATGTCTGCGTTCCCGCATTACCGCCCATACTCGCAACAATCGGCATCAACACCGCCAGCGCGATCACTTTTTCCAATGTTGCATCGAACAAACCAATGGCGACGGATGCTAATATTGCCGTTAGTAAGTTCAAAAGAAGCCATGTAAAGCGCGTACGTGTAATGTTCCAGATCGAGCCAAAAAGGTTATCTTCTGCGACACCACCCAAACGAAGAATATCTTCCTCCGCTTCCTCATTAATAACATCAACAATATCATCAACCGTGATCATACCAATCAGTGCATGATTTTCATTGATGACGGCCGCTGAGGTCAGGCGATAATGTTGAAAAAGATAGGCGACCTCTTCCTGATCCATCTCGACAGGGATCAGCTTTTGCTCCCGGTCCATTACTTCTTTCACTGGAGTATCGGGCTGACTACGCATGGCACGCCCCAGAGGGATAGTCCCTATAGGTCTATGTCGAGGATCTACCACAAAAATTTCATGAAATTCCTCTGGTAAATCCACGTCCGTATTTTGAAGATAGTCATTGGTCTGACCCATATTCCAATATTCTGGAACAACAACCACATTTCGCTGCATTAATCGGCCAGCAGCGTCTTCAGGGTATGCAAGCCCTTCTTCAATAACAATCCGGTTTTCGACAGGGAGTTCTTTTAAGACGTCTCGCTGCTCATGTTCTTCTAAATCTTCAAGAACATCGACAGCTGCATCCAGATCCAGTTCTGTGACAAGCTCCGCTATTTCTGCGGGTTCCATCTCATCAACTAACTCATCGCGAACTGTCTCATCTAGATCAGAATAAACCTCGGCATCAACCAGATCATCCGCGGCATCAAGAAGCATAGATCGATGCTTTGGCTTAAGCTGTTCAATCAAGTCAGCAACATCAGCCGCATGAAGCTCAGCCACCATCTGGCGTACATGTTCAACCAGACCAAGACCAAGAGATTCCCTAATCTCCTGAAACAACGCATCACTCAAACCGTATTGCTTCTCCTCATTCTCACGAACGAGTTCAGGGACTTCCGCCTCATGTTTATTTGGCGGTGTTATCATCAGTCAGCAACCTCGATCAATTTACGTCTAATAACAGGACCGCACATCATATTCCCGTCCTCATGATCTTGCGCATCCACCGCGGCAATTGCAGTGATGTTAACCAAGCCCCTCACCGTTACAGAAGGGACTGTCACATGGACGGATTTGGATAACCCTACAAGAATAGGACCAACAGCAATACCGTTACCAAGGCTTTTTGCGATATTATAACTAATATTTGCGGATTCCAGATCGGGCATAATCAGCAGATTCGCGGCCCCTTCCATTCTGGAGTTGGGGAAAAGGTTTTTGCGAATTTCCGGCACTAATGCAGTATCCGCTTTCATTTCCCCTTCGATTTCAAGATCAGGATCAATTTCCTTCACCATCGCCAGTGCTTCTTGTGCTCTTTTAGCTGAAGGCAAGGTGGCGGAGCCAAAGTTAGAATACGAAATTAAAGCGACTTTAGGCTCGATGCCAAAACGGCGAACCTCATCAGCGGCAAGCAAGGCAAGTTCTGCGAGTTCTTCCGATGTATGCTTTTCTCGAACTTGTGTGTCTGAGAAAAATATTGGGCGTCCCTCCGTGATCAAAAGGTGCAGGGCCGACGCATGACGGACACCAGCGCGGAGAGGAATAATACTGCTTACACGTTGAAAATGCTTACTGTATTTTCCATAAGTTCCGCAAATGAGCGCATCGGCATGACCTAGATGAACCATCATCGCACCGATAATTGTTGTATTGGTACGAATATGTGCCTTCGCAGTCGCGGGATCCACCCCGTCCCGTTCGCGAAGCGTATGATATCCTTCCCAATACTCCCGGTATCGGGGATCATCTTCCGGGTCTACAATCTGAAAATCTTCACCAAATTTGAGCCTCAAGCCCAATTTTTCGATGCGAAATTCGATTACTTTCCTACGGCCCACGAGAATTGGTAATGCAAGTCCATCATCAACAACTGTTTGAACTGCCGATAGGACACGCTCTTCCTCCCCTTCTGCATAAGCGACCCGCATCAAATTTTTGCGCGCTTTATCAAAAAGAGGTTTCATAACAAAGCGGGTGCGGTAAATAAAGTTGGAAAGCTGTTCGTGATACTGTTCGATATTATCGAAAGGGCGGCTGGCAACACCAGAATCCATTGCGGCTTTTGCCACAGCATAGGACACTTCAACATAGAGCCGTGGGTCAAAGGGCGTTGGAATGAGATATTCAGGACCAAAGCTGTGCTGAGTGCCTCCATAAGCTTTCGCTACAATATCTGATTGCTCTGCCATCGCAAGATCGGCAATGGCTTTAACCGCAGCAACCTTCATCGCCTCATTAATTTCAGTGGCGCCGACATCCAAGGCGCCCCGAAACAGGTAAGGAAAGCACAAAACGTTGTTAACCTGATTTGGGTAGTCAGAACGTCCTGTGGCAATGATAGCATCAGGCCGGACACTTTTTACTTCTTCAGGAAGAATTTCAGGTGTGGGATTGGCAAGCGCCATGATGATCGGCTTTTCAGCCATAGTCTTGACCATCTCCTTGGTCAAAGCGCCAGGGCCGGAGCATCCCAGAAAAATATCGGCTCCATTTATGGCTTCAGACAAAGTCCGTTTATTTGTTTTTACCGCAAACACAGATTTGTAGGGGTCCATCTCCACTTCTCGGCCTTCATAGACAACACCATGGAGGTCGCTGACGATAATATTTTCTTTTGGTAGACCAAGACTCACGAGCAAGTTCAAACAAGCCAGAGCAGCCGCACCAGCACCGCAGGCGGCAAGCTTAACATCCTTGATATCCTTTTCCACAACACGTAAGCCGTTATAGACTGCGGCCGCCACACAAATGGCAGTGCCGTGCTGGTCGTCATGGAAGACTGGGATATTCATCCTTTCGCGACAGAGCTTTTCAACAACAAAGCATTCAGGTGCCTTGATATCTTCCAAATTAATGCCACCAAAGGTTGGCTCCATCGCAGTGATGATATCAACCAGTTTTTCCGGATCCCTTTCATCCAACTCAATGTCAAAGACGTCCACGCCCGCAAATTTCTTAAAAAGAACCGCTTTACCTTCCATCACAGGTTTGGAAGCAAGAGGTCCGATAGCACCGAGCCCCAATACAGCGGTGCCATTTGTAATCACACCTACTAAATTTGCGCGAGCAGTATATGCGGCAGCCAGACTGGGGTCTTCTTTGATAAGGTTACAGGGGTGGGCGACTCCCGGAGAATAGGCCAGTGCTAGATCAGATTGCGTCTCCATTGGCTTAGTTGGCGTAATCGTCAATTTTCCAGGTTTTGGAAGCCGATGATAATCAAGCGCTTTTTGGGACAGATCCGTCGTCATTCCACTCTTCTCCAATTTTCTCTTGCATTATTTATGGTTTACATAATGCCGGTAGAATAAGCCATAAAAAAAAGCTGTGTATGGCGATCAGCGATACACTTCATGACAAGAATAATAACGTAGGGTTAGGTTAGCCTGAAAAAGCTAACAAACACTCATTTATTCCAAATAATCTTCACCTTCAATGAACCTACTCTAAAAGCTTTAGTTAGCAATCAATCACGAAACCGTGTCGATTGGTGAATTGTGATTATCCCAGCACACAATATGTTCTAGGAAAGATGGAGGAATAATATGCTCAAAAAAATTAAGTTTACCCATGCCCTACTAACAATGGCACTGCTTAGTACTTCAATCCAAGTGCAAGCTGCTGATCTGTCGATAGCGACCTTCGCCGGTGGTTGCTTCTGGTGTGTGGAAAAAGATTTTGAGCATGTAGAAGGTGTCAAAAGTGCGGTATCTGGTTACACAGGCGGCACCCTAAACAACCCAACTTACCGAAACCATGGAAAACATTTGGAAGCTGTTCGCATTACATATGATCCAAAAATCGTAAGTTATAAGCAATTACTCAATGTTTATTGGCGATCGGTTGATCCCACGGACGCGGCTGGCCAATTTTGCGATCGTGGAAATGCATATAAAACTGCTATATTTGCTAATTCTGAAGATCAGAAGAAAATCGCGACCATGTCAAAAAAAACGTTGCAAGCCGTGGGCACATTGAAGGCGCCAATTGTAACGCCTATTCTCAATGCCAGTACATGGACAGATGCAGAAGATTATCATCAGGACTATTACAAGAAGAACCCTATCCGCTACAAATTCTATCGTTATAATTGTGGGCGTGATGCAAGAGTTAAAGAATTATGGGGTGATCAAGCTCATGCGGGTATCAACCATCCCTCTTAATAGCCTTTTGCGACTCATTGTCACGCACAATGCATTTGGCTTTCAATAGGGCAGTAAGCATCTTATCGTATCGGCAGAAATGTTGAATTTTTGTTGTGAGCGAGATTATGCAAAAAAGAGCAAGTGGACTTCTATTTGAAAGTGGTTTCAGGGTTTTCTTTTTATCAGCGGCACTCTATGCAGCTCTGGTTATGGCCTTATGGTCTGCACAGATGTCAGGGGCCTTGGCTATCTTGGAAAAAACTATCGAGATGCCGTTGCCGCTTTGGCATGCACACGAACTGCTTTTCGGTTTTATCGTCGCAGTGGTCGCAGGCTTCCTCACCACCGCAGTGCCCGTTTGGACTGGTAGTCCAAGAATAAGGGGCACTGAACTTAAATTACTATTTGCCCTCTGGTTGACAGGACGTATAGCTATTTCCCTCTCAAATTTGCTTCCTGCGTGGTTAGTCGCATTAATAGACATGGCGTTTTTACCGGCTGTTGCCCTGTCAGTCGCGAAGCTAATTATTCCCAAGAAATTATGGAAAAACTTAGGTTTTGTACCCCTCCTCCTTCTCATAGCAACAGGGAACGCACTCATTCATGCTGAATTCATGGGTTGGACAGACGACACAGCGGCTACTGGAATTCGATTTTCCATCGGTTTACTGATCTTGATGACTGTCGTCATTGGCGGACGTGTCATCCCATTTTTTACCAGCAATTGGCTTAAGCGACACGGCCAGCCTGCGGATACTTCGGGCCCTGGCTGGATTGCTCCCGCGACCATATTAAGCTGCCTAATTACCACAATTGCCAGTATCTTTCTTACCAACGAATTTGCGCTAGGTGGCTTAAACTATCTAACGGGCACCTTAATTTTGTTTCGTTTAGCATACTGGAAGGGATTTCAAACCTTAAGTGACCCTATCATGTGGGTACTCCATTTGGGCTACGCTCTTATGGGGATTGGCTTTCTAGCAGAAGGTCTTTCCTTCACAACTGATATAATTCCCGAAATTCTGGCTCAACATGTGTTCACTATTGGAGGACTTGGCGTGATGGTTCTGGGAATGATGTCCCGGATTACTCTTGGTCATACAGGACGGCCACTTGATATAAGTTTCGCCATAACTTTCGCCTATTTTATGATAATCCTTTCCTTGCTCAGCAGAGTAATTCCTCCTCTCCTACTCCCCGATTTTTATCAAATTGGCCTCGCCATCGCTGGAGTAAGCTGGATCGCTGCGTGGGCTCTTTACTTGATCATCTACACCCCGATCCTCCTTTCCCCAAGGCCGGATGGGAAGGAAGGGTAATTGCAATTGCTACTTCAAATGAAATGAAGGTGATATCGGTTTTACTGTTGGCTGTACTTTGATATGTTCGAATATAATGTAATTATTATATTATCACAAACCGGAGTTCTTTATGTTCATGATTGGATTGGCTCAAAAAGCTATAGCAACGACATTACTTGTGGGATTAGCAAGTACTTCCATCGGTTGCGCACCTATGTTGACTGGTGCTGCGGCCGTTGGTGTGAAGGCTTGGGAGGATCGTTCCACGGAAGATCAAGTGACTGATGTAAAAATTCACACCGGTATTCTGGAGCGTTTGCAAGATAAGGACAGTTCCTTAGTGATCGACATCAGCACAGATGTCTGGGAGCAACGTGTCATGCTGACTGGCACCGTTAATAACACCGATAGTCGAAATAATGCTGTAAAAGCAGCCAAAACCGACACCCGGATTAAAACTCTCTACAATCACATCAAGGTCGTCTCGACAGAAAGCCGCGATCAACGCCGAGAACAAACCGAAAAGAATGATACCAGCAGCAAGGAAGGCACAGGACAATGGTTTAATGATGTGTGGATCGAGACCAAAATCAAAGGGCAATTACTGGTGGCCTCAAGTATCACTTCCGTAAATTTCTTTTGGCGTTCAGTCCTAAACGAAGTCTATGTTATTGGCCGTGCAAAAACCCGCGCTGAACGTAACAAAGTGTTGAACATAATTCAGCAGACAGAAGGCGTCAAAAACGTCACTCACCACATCGAAGTGCGGTAATAAATGACTCCAACGCAGTGTACAACAGTTGGCCTCTTGTAAGGTCAAATTCATGGAACATATTAACCTTCAGTGCTATTTCGCACAGAGTGTGTTTTGGCTAGGAGTACAGCAAGTGTTGATGCAACACACATCTGCGGAACCGTCCCGTTGGCCGCCCGGAGAAAGTCCTTCCACCAACGGCGAGATTTGACTGCAATTGGCTTCGATTTAAAGGTTATCTGGAAATGGCAGGATAAAGCATCATTTATCTGTGCGCGCGACTCAACGTACAAGGAATTATGATGAAAACAGAAATAATTTTTATCTCCTTTGTAATCGGCTTACTTGGAAATTTTATTTCGACAAGTAGGGCGGATGAACCCATCCGTATTCTCTATAACGAACGCCCGCCATATCTCCTTACGGTTTTTCCAGGCGTTGTTACAGGATTAACGGCAACACCAACAAGTTTAGCCTTTCAACAATCAGGAATCCCGCACATTTGGGAAAAAATCCCTTCTATCCGGCAGATGGCCATTCTCCAAAAAAATAAAGACAAAGATTGTCTTGTCGGATGGTTTAAGAATTCAGCGAGAGAGAAATTTTCTAAATATACCAAGCCTATTTATCGCGACAAACCGGCAATTGGTTTGGCTTTATTCAGCAATATCAACATTGAAAGTGGCCTAAGTCTCAAGGAAATTCTCCAGAATAAGAAAATAAAACTATTAATAAAAAAGGGCTATTCTTACGGAAAACATATTGATGACCTTATTCGCGAGACAAATCCAAGCCTAGTGGCTGTATCCGTTGAAAACCTGAATATGGTACATATGCTGAAAGTAGAAAGAGCAGATTACATCTTCATGGCAGAAGAGGAGGCTAATGGCTTGATCAGGAAGGCAAATTTTTCCGTAGATGATTTCAAATTTATCCGGTTTTCAGACATGCCGGCTGGCAATAAGCGCTATATCCTCTGCAGTTTAAGCGTGGAGGATATTGTTATTGAGAAATTGAACACCTGGATAGAAAAAAATGTGAGCTTCCAGTGAATTTCTTTTGGCATCTGTGCTAAACAACTCCCATGTCATTGGCCACGCCAAGATCCGTAATGAACGCAACAAGATGCTGACAAGTATTCCGGGATCAGAGGGCGTCCGAAGCGTCCACCCACTATATAGAAGCGTGGTAATAAACCCGATAAATCAGACCAATGCACTAATCAGCAAGAATCAAAAAAGCCCCGAAGCTCTATTGAGTTTCGGGGCTTTTTGGTGCGGTCGAGAAGACTCGAACTTCCACCCGTGTTACCGGACAGCGACCTCAACGCTGCGCGTCTACCAATTCCGCCACGACCGCATAAGGCAGGCAGGGAAATAACAAATGTTTCGACTGCTTGCAAGGAGAGAATTAATTATTTTTTGGAAAGATGGATTTTATCGCCTATTCCCTGAAATATAAGATTCTACTGAATCAAATATCTTGTTGGTTCGGGCTAATTTTATCCGTAATTGAAATGCCAATATTATCGTCGACGACAATTATTTCGCCGTAAGCAATAGCCTTGTTATTAGCCAGAACAATTGCGTCATCATCAACGCCTGTATCAAGCTCAATTACCGCGCCACGGCCCATTTTCAAAAGTTGATGGATCGGCATCACCGCTTTTCCAAGCACAACAGAAATCTCGACATCAACGCCTTTAATGGCTTTATCTTGCATTCCAACACCTTAATCAAATCAGTGGGTACAATATTCTAAACACAGTTACCAATACATTAATTTCGAATATTTATCCCAATTATTGAAGCATAACCTAAAAATGCTATAAGGAGCCATGCATAAAATCGAATGGAAAATATCAGAAAACCTTGTGCCCTACGAAGAGGCACTTTTTCAGATGGAAGCACGGGTTGCCGCGATTGCAGCTGGTTCAGCCAATGAGTTAATCTGGCTGCTGGAACATCCCCCCTTATATACAGCTGGCACCAGCGCTGAGGAGGCTGATCTTGTCAGCCCAGACAAGTTCCCTGTTTATAAGGCTGGGCGGGGTGGACAATATACGTATCATGGCCCGGGCCAACGCATTGCCTATGTCATGCTGGATTTAAAAAAACGTGGATCCGATATTCGTGCTTTTGTACAGGACTTGGAAAATTGGGTCATCGACGTTCTCTCTCAATACCAAATCAAGGGAGAAAAACGTGAAGGCCGTGTCGGTGTTTGGGTAGTTAATCGCGGATCAGAAGACAAAATAGCTGCCATTGGTGTACGTGTTCGCAAATGGGTAAGCTTTCACGGCATCTCCATCAATGTAGAGCCGGATTTGTCCCATTATAGCGGAATCGTCCCCTGCGGCATTTCTGAATATGGGGTGACGTCCCTTGTACATCAGGGCATTCCTGTCACGCTCCCTGAGTTTGATACAGAGCTACGGGCTAGTTTCGAGCGAATATTTCTGGAAGATGGTGCTAAAGGGTCGATCGTCCCTTAAAACTATCGATCACGGGCATATCCTGATCGGTTGTGACGATCCCTGTCACTTTTGAATATAAAGGTCCGCCACTGCATTTATCCAGCATCTGGCGGCATTGTTCTTCCTGCCCCTGAAAGACAGCCTCCACAGTACCGTCAGAGCGATTACGAACCCATCCACAAAGGCCTAAAGACTTTGCGGCATCAACTGTCCACGCGCGATACCCAACCCCTTGAACTCGGCCAGATATGATTGCGTGAACAGTTTTCATTACATAATCCTATTCAAATTCAAGGATCACGGCATCAACGGCCAAAGTATCACCCGCTTCTGCATTTACAGCTGCAACAACACCATCTTGTTCTGCCCTGAGGATATTTTCCATTTTCATGGCCTCAACAACAGCAAGCGGTTGCCCTGCTTTCACTTCATCTCCAACTGATACACTGACCGATACAATCATTCCCGGCATTGGACAGAGAAGATATTTGGACATATCTGGCGCGACTTTAATCGGCATCAACTTGGCAAGTTCTGCCAATCGCGGACGACGAACGGCTAAATCAACGACCGCGCCACCATGAGTGATCCGAATTGCATCTTTAGCTTTTTCAAGCAACGCCACAATCACACCGCCATTAACATCCGCCTCAATGCGTCGATCGCCAGGAACCCATGCGGAGCGAATAGAAATGACCTGTTCATCAATCGTTACTTCCAGACCACCATCGATATCGCGAATAGTAGCAACCGTATCTTTATCCAAACCTTCACTTGCCACCCATGATGAGCCTGACTGAGACACCATGTCCGTTACGCGACGCGTTGTTTGACGTAATTTCACCAGCAGGGCAATAGCCACAAGATTGTTATAGGTCGTTGCCTCTAAATCTGCGCCGAAGAAACCTTCCGGGTATTCTTCTGCAATAAATCCAGTGGTTATGTTTCCAGATTTAAATCGAGTATGATTACAAACGGCGTTCAGGAAATTAATGTTATGAGCAATACCTTGCACATCATAGGAATCAAGTGCCTTGCTCATTTCTGAAATGGCACTCTCCCGATCAGGACCATACGTACAAAGTTTGGCAATCATCGGATCGTAGAACATGGTGATCTCGGAGCCTTCCGTCACACCTGTATCAACCCGGACATTCTCCCCTTCAGGAATCGTATAGCGACTCAAACGTCCAATGGACGGCAAGAATCCACGATAAGGATCTTCTGCGTAAAGACGACTTTCTATGGCCCAACCTGTAAGGGTCACGTCTTCCTGGCGAATAGAGAGCTCCTCACCATTAGCAACACGGATCATTTGCTCTACAAGATCGACACCTGTGATCAGTTCGGTTACCGGATGCTCCACTTGAAGACGCGTATTCATTTCAAGGAAATAGAAGCTACGGTCAGCACCAACAATAAACTCAACAGTACCGGCTGAATGGTAATCAACGATTTTAGCCAAGGATACGGCTTGTTCACCCATTGCTTTACGGAGTGCTTCATCCACAAACGGGCTTGGTGCTTCTTCGATTACTTTTTGATGACGGCGTTGGATAGAGCATTCGCGCTCACCCAAATAAATGCAATTTCCGTGTTTGTCCGCCAAAACTTGAATTTCAATATGACGAGGGTCAACCACAAATTTTTCGATGAAAATTCTGTCATCACCAAAGGCGCTAATGGCTTCATTCTTTGCTGACTGGAACCCTTCACGGGCTTCTTCGTCATTGTTAGCGACGCGCATGCCTTTACCGCCTCCGCCAGCGGATGCCTTAATCATCACAGGATAACCAATTTCAGATGAGATTGTCACCGCATGTTCCGCATCGTCAATCAATTCCATATGTCCCGGAACTGTATTAACGCCCGCATCGAGAGCCAGTTTCTTCGATGCAATTTTATCGCCCATAGAGGCAATCGCTTTTTTACCGGGGCCAATAAAAGCGATATTCTCTTTTGCTAGCGCATCCGCAAAAGCTTGGTTTTCTGACAGAAACCCGTACCCCGGATGAACTGCTTCAGCACCGGTTGCCTTGCACGCTTCGATAATCTTATCGATAATCAAATAACTTTCAGCAGCAGCAGACGGTCCAATATGAACGGCTTCATCAGCCATCTTCATATGAACAGCGCCATCATCCGCATCAGAATAGACAGCAACAGTCTTGATACCCATTTCTTTAGCAGTCCGCATAACCCGGCATGCAATTTCACCACGGTTGGCGATCAGGATTTTTTTAAACATTTTTCTAACCTTTCCCTAATTATCGCCTAGAGCGGAATGTTGCCGTGTTTTTTCCACGGATTTTCTAGTTCTTTGTTTTTCAGCATTCTAAGAGAGCTTGCGATACGATGGCGTGTATTATTTGGCATAATTACATCATCAATGAAGCCCCGGTGCCCCGCGATAAACGGGTTGGCAAAACGTTCCTGATATTCATCAGTCCGTTTTTGGATTTTCTCATCATTTCCGATTTCAGAACGGAAAATAATTTCAACAGCACCCTTCGCGCCCATAACCGCGATTTCAGCGGATGGCCAAGCGTAATTCACGTCACCACGCAAATGTTTGGATGACATAACGTCATACGCACCGCCATAAGCTTTACGAGTGATAACTGTCACTTTAGGAACCGTAGCTTCGGCATAGGCATATAGAAGCTTAGCGCCATGCTTGATAATCCCGCCATATTCTTGGGCCGTTCCCGGTAGGAATCCGGGAACATCAACTAAGGTGACAATCGGAATATTAAAGCAATCACAGAAGCGCACAAATCGAGCTGCTTTACGGGAGCTGTCTATGTCAAGACACCCAGCGAGAACCATTGGTTGGTTCGCAACAACACCAACAGTCTGTCCGTCGATCCGCGCAAAGCCTGTAATGATATTCTTTGCATAATCTGGCTGAATTTCAAAGAAATCACCTTCGTCGCTCAACTTAACCACCAACTCCATCATGTCGTATGGTTTGTTTGCATTTGCGGGCACCAAAGTATCGAGTGAAGGCTCCTTACGATCCGGGTTATCAAAACTATCACGGATCGGAGATTTTTCACGATTGGAGGCTGGCAACATATCCACTAAGCGGCGGACTTCGGTCAGGGCTTCCACATCATTATCATAGGCGTTATCGGCAACAGAAGACTTGGAAGTGTGTGTCCCTGCCCCACCCAGCTCTTCAGCTGTTACGGTCTCGTTAGTAACCGTTTTCACCACATCTGGACCGGTCACAAACATATAAGAGCTGTCGCGGACCATGAAAATAAAGTCAGTCATGGCAGGAGAGTAGACAGCACCGCCGGCGCATGGCCCCATGATAACTGAGATTTGGGGGATAACCCCCGATGCCATAACATTCCGCTGGAATACTTCAGCATATCCAGCCAAACTATCGATACCTTCTTGAATACGGGCACCACCGGAATCGTTCAATCCAATAATAGGAGCGCCAACTTGCATGGCTTTATCCATAACCTTGCAGATTTTTTTCGCATGATATTCCGATAATGAACCACCAAAAACCGTAAAGTCCTGGGAGAACAAGAAAACAAGCTTACCATTGATGGTTCCGTGGCCTGTAACAACACCATCTCCGGTAATTGTTTCATTTTCCATGCCAAATTCGGTACATCTATGTTCAACAAACATGTCCCATTCTTCGAAGGATCCTTCGTCCAGCAAGAACTCAATTCTCTCTCTTGCCGTCAGTTTTCCTTTGGAATGCTGGGTGTCAATTCTACGTTGCCCCCCACCAAGACGCGCTTTCGCTCGTTTTTCTTCCAGTTTATGAATTATGTCTTTCATCTCAACTCCCTGACTACTGGTCTCTACTGGTCCAGCTTGTCGTCATTGGTCACAAAGGTTTAAAAAATTTGTTGCCGCTATCAAACTTGCTTTATTGTTTTTTCTTCTTAAGACGGCTTCATCGTCGGCACCCCATTCTTCAATGGTATGTGTTTCGTCTAATTCGCTGATATCAAAAGCCTGTTCTGCCGTTAACCGTCCTGCAATTACAGCCAATGTTACAACAAGCGATCCCGTCAAACTAACTATCATATGGATCGCTGATAGTTTCATATCGCTTTGTTGTTCAATAATCGCCGTCATCCCATCCAGCGATTTTGGTGCTTGCATCACATGATCCAGCCCAGGCGTCGTATCAAGGGTAATTGAATATGTCTCATCAAGCCATTGCAAGAGAGGATCCCAAGCCTGTGATTGTTTTTCGACTAAACGATCAGGATAGGATGCCCTGTAACATACAAGATCCGTCCCACCAAAACCGGAAATCTCGTCGATCACTGCGATCTTTTGCGTGGTCACACGATCAATGGCGGTCGCAGCAAATTGCATGAATGGCATAGAAGCAGGATCAATTTTATTTTCCTGTGCATCCCACTCCTCTGCAATAGCAATTGCCATTTTCTCCGTTGGCAGAATAAAAGCTGCCTTGGCAGGCGTCTTGATGGGCCGCCCATCTAGCAATACGGCAAATCCAGTCTCAACCGGACCAGATTCCGCCTTTTTATAAAATCGCTTCATAAATATTCTTCAATTTCTAATTTCAAGAATTGGGTAAAGCTAACAGTCGTTTGGTTTATAGTGAATATTCCCAAAAATGCAAGCTTTTCCCGGTATTCTACAAAAGGATAATCGCTGCAGTAAATTCTTTGTATTGTCGATCGAACTTTACACCATCAAAAACCGACTTGGATACTATCATACTTAGATGAATGGAATAACGGCGAGCTATCTGTTAAAGCCTAACCAATGAAGTTATTTTATGGCACTTCTTGATTGCTAAACCCTGTTTATGATTAACCTGATCACGTCCTAATTACAGACAATTAAGTATAGTAATTATTAGGCTAAATATCAGGTCGGTAAACGGGAAGACCGATTGACTAAAACTGGTTAAATTTCGGCTCTATCTAACAGTAGATTTTTGGCATGGGCAAAATGAACAAACATCGGTTACACACTCAATCTATGGGATGGACAGAATGGGGATTACTCATTCTCCTTTCTATTTTGTGGGGAGGATCTTTCTTTTTCAATGGTGTTGCCGTCAAAGAAATATCGGTCTTCACTGTAGTCTTTGGGCGGGTTGGTATTGCTGCAATAGCATTGCTTCTTCTGATCCAATTGCGCGGAATAGCTTTTCCAATGGACCCTCGTATTCTAGGCTCATTTCTTATTATGGGAGCTGTGAATAACTTAATTCCTTTTTCGCTCATTGTAGCGGGGCAAACTCAAATTGGCAGTGGGTTGGCTTCTATTCTGAACGCAACCACCCCCCTATTCACAGCAGTCATCGCTCACTCCTTTACAGGAGATATAAAGGAACGACTGACCGGCCACCGAGTTGCGGGGGTTATACTGGGGATTGTCGGTGTTACGATCATGATTGGGCCAGATATACAGGAAATTGGCTTCACAGGCCCTGAAGTTATAGGTCAACTTGCAATCTTGGGAGCAGCACTTTCATATGGCGTTGCTTTGGTATATGGACGCAGATTTTCCAAGGCGGGCCTCTCACCGATGGTAACAGCAACCGGACAGGTCAGCGCGTCGACACTGCTATTATTCCCAATCATTATATTTATTGAACAGCCGTGGACTTATATTGAAACTGTAAGCTCTACAGCCCTTCTCTCCGTTGTCGGACTTGCCTTGCTCAGTACCGTGCTAGCCTATATCATCTTCTTTAAGATCCTAAGCACTGCAGGTGCTACCAATGTATCCCTTGTTACCCTTCTGGTTCCTGTCAGCGCAATATTGCTAGGCGTTATGTTTCTGGGAGAGACACTAAGCGGCTCTATGATCGCAGGAATGATTTTCATTGGTTTGGGCTTAATCGTTATTGACGGACGCGCGCTCTCTCTCTTCAAACAAAAAAAGCCCGGCGAAATGCCGGGCTAATTATTCTTTACTTCGTTATATCTTAGCGGTGGTAGCGATTAACAGCACTTGTAATAGCTTTTAGGGAAGCTGTTACAATATTCGCATGTCGCCCAACACCAAAGACTGCGTTATCGTCGTCATCTCGCATTTCCACATAAGCCACGGCAACCGCATCCGCACCATGCCCTGTTGTATGTTCGCGGTAATCATTGACAGAAAGTTCAATATCGAAATTGGACTTAAGGGCACTGACATAGGCATCTATTGGTCCAGTTCCGCTACCCTCAATTATCTTTTCAGCACCATTGGCCTTAACGGTCGCAGATAGAATACGGCGTTCAGAGGCATGAGCATCCACTGTTGTCTGGTGATTAATAAAATCGACAGTACCGGATGCATCAAGATATTCTTTTTGAAACTCTTCATAGATAAAAGCTGATGATAACTCTTTCCCCGTATCCTCTGAGATCCCTTGAATGATTTTACTAAATTCGACCTGTAGTAAGCGTGGTAATTCAATACCATAATCTTCTTCCAACAAGTAAGCGACGCCGCCTTTACCTGACTGGCTATTCACCCGGATAACCGCATCATAGCTCCGCCCAAGATCCGCAGGGTCAATTGGTAAATATGGAATTTCCCAAAGCTCGCTGTTAGATTTCTTTATGGCAGCAAAGCCTTTTTTGATGGCATCCTGATGGGAGCCAGAGAAAGCCGTAAACACCAATTCACCGCCATAAGGATGACGAGGGTGCACGGGTAGCTGATTGCAATATTCAACGGTGCGAACGACCTCGTTTATGTTACTGAAATCCAGTTCCGGGTCCACGCCCTGCGTATACATATTCATGGCAATGTTGACCACGTCCACGTTTCCTGTCCGCTCTCCATTACCAAATAGCGTTCCTTCAACACGATCGGCGCCAGCCATAATGCCAAATTCAGCAGCAGCTACGCCTGTTCCGCGGTCATTATGGGGATGAAGAGACAAAATTATCAAGTCACGGCTAGGTAAATTTCGGTGCATCCATTCAATCTGATCCGCATAAACGTTAGGAGCAGCGACCTCCACTGTTGCAGGCAAATTGAAAATGATCTTGTTGTCAGCAGTAGGTTTCCAAATCTCCATAACAGCCGTACAAACTTCACACGCATAATCTAACTCAGTTTGCGTAAAGCTTTCGGGAGAATATTCCACTTGCACTTTTGTTTCAGGCATCTCATCAGCCAAGGCCCGAACAAGTTTTGCCGCATCAACAGCAATCTTTTTAATGCCCGCCCGATCCATATCAAAGACCACACGACGTTGCAGTGTAGATGTGGAGTTGTAGAAATGAACAATGGCTTCTTTTGACCCTTTGATTGATTCAAAAGTACGGCGAATAAGTTCTTCTCTTGATTGCGTTAATACTTGAATTTTTACACCGTCAGGAATTTCACCATTTTCGATCAAAAAACGAACGAAATCAAAATCGGTTTGAGAAGCGGAAGGGAAACCCACTTCAATTTCCTTAAAACCAAGTTCTACAAGATGGCGGAACATACGCAATTTGCGTTCGTGCCCCATTGGCTCCACAAGCGCCTGATTGCCATCGCGAAGATCGACACTGCACCAGATAGGCGCTTTATCAATAATTTTACCGGGCCATTGGCGGTCGCTTATCTGAATGGGTTCAAACGCTTTGTACTTTTCACCAGGAATGAAACTCATTTTACTTATCCTCAAATTTCTGCTGAGCTTTTATTGCTCAATGTTCTTATCTATATAGGTCGAATGCAGCTATATACGGTCGCCAAACGCTACTCAGACAGGCGACCGCTTATAAGTCGAGAGAGCCTCCCGGATGAAATTAACTCACCCTTCAGCAGAAGATATTTCGTTTTATTGTTATTTTGATTTTTTGAACATGCAGGCCATGGGGCCTTGAATAAGTACATCTGAATTCTCGATTTTAGGAAAAAGGACCGCTTTCACTCCGGCAGCTCATCAAAGCGCCGGGCAAATAAGTCGTAGTAATCCTAGAAGTCGTTCAGTATTTTGCATGATTGAAAATTTATCCATCCTCGGGAGATAGTCAAGGTTTTATCGTAAAATATACTAAATACCTTGTTCTTCGAATGGATCTTCATAGTCATTTTCATGAAAATCCAACATTTTCCACGTGGCAGCCATATGTTTCGACAAAGGCGCGGTTATATTCAAATCACCGCCGTCTGGATGGGATATGGTAATCTCACGGGCGTGAAGATGCATGTTTTTAGAAATGACACCCTCCAAAAACGCTTCAGGCCCGCCATATTTTCCATCCCCAACAATTGGGGTTTCTATGGCAACACAGTGAACCCGCAACTGATGCGTCCGTCCTGTTAAAGGCTTAAGCGCAAGCCAACAAGCTTTCGTACCTGCTGTGGCAACGACAGAATAATCCGTAATCGCCCGCTGACCTTCACGGTCCACAACCACTTTCTCGCCATTTGCCGTAACAATTTTTTTCAGATTATAGGAAATAGTGGCGTTATGCGGCCTTGGCACACCGGCCACAAGAGCCCAGTAAATTTTCCGAGTAGATCTATTTCTAAAAGCTTCAGTCAGATGTTTTGTGGCTTGCCGCGTACGGCCAATAACCAAAACACCCGAAGTGTCTTTATCCAACCGATGAACAAGCTTAGGACGTTCAGCCATATCATATTGCAAACCTTCAAGCATGCCATCGATGTGACGGCTTAGACCACTACCACCTTGCACAGCAAGTCCCGCAGGCTTGTTCAGAACAATCACAGAATCGTCCATATGTAAGACCATCTCTCTGATCTCGGCAATATCGTAACCTGATAGCTCTTTTGCTTCACCCTTATTCCTGTCGGATTTTGGGTAATTCACACTTGCATCATCTGCTAACGGTGGAATTCGAATTGACTGACCTGCAAGGAGCCGATCTTTGGACTTAGCACGTTTTTTATCGACGCGAATATCCCCCTTACGAAGGAACTTTTCCAACTGACCATGACCAATCCCAGGAAAATGAGACTTAAACCAACGATCCAAGCGTTGATCAGATTCATCTGCTGAAACTTCTAAAAATTGTACTCTACTCATGTCAGTAGTATCCGCATAATGTATAGGCCTGCAAACAGCCCAATAATTGATAAAACGACGGATACTAAAATATACCCGCCAGCAACCATATAGGCACCCTTTTGGATTTGAACAGCCGCATCCAAGGAAAAAGTTGAAAAAGTCGTAAAAGCGCCTAAAAACCCAGTAACCAGTAATACCCGCAATTCAGGAGAGGGTGACCAACGAAGGGCCATAACCTCAATTAACATCCCCATAAGAAGCGAGCCTGCAACATTCACAAACAATGTACCTATCGGAAAACCAGAACCAAATAGGCGAAGTGCAAAATGAGCCACACTATACCGTGCGCAAGCACCAAGCGCACCACCTGCTGCAATGGCCAAGTACATGTTCATTCGGAGTTTCCTTCTTGGGACCGTTTGTTTCTTAAGCGAGACCAATAGTCAAGACGTTTGGCTATATCTCGCTCGAACCCGCGCTCAACAGGCTTGTAATATTCTTGCCTTGGCATGTCATCTGGAAAATAATTGGCGCCAGAAAAACCATCTTCTGAATCATGATCATAGGAATATCCCTTACCATAACCCAAGTCTTTCATCATATTTGTCGGTGCATTTAAAATATGCTTTGGTGGCATAAAAGAGCCGTTTTTCTTTGCCGATCTCAAGGCTGTTTTTGTCGCAACATATGCTGCATTGGATTTCGGAGCCGTTGCCAAATATATAACCGACTGAGCGATAGCAAGATCCCCTTCGGGGCTTCCCAAAAACTGATAGGCATCTTTTGCTGCATTAGCTTGGATCAAGGCCTGTGGATCAGCCATCCCAATATCCTCGACCGCAAATCTTACAAGGCGTCGGGCCAGATATAATGGATCCTCTCCCCCATCAATCATACGGGAGAACCAATATAGCGCCGCGTCAACGTCGGATCCTCGTAAAGATTTGTGCAAAGCGCTAATCAGATTGTAATGGCCCTCGCGATCCTTATCATAGGAAGGGGCACGCTTTGAGATCACCGTTGAGAGCTCTTCTTTACTCAACGGAGCCGCGCCTGTCTTAAAGATAATCTCCACCATATTAAGGAAAAAGCGACCATCACCATCAGCCAGTTGGTATAGGAATTCTTTTGCGTCTTCCTTTAAAGGGACCTTTCGTCCTTCTAGCTCCTCTGATCGCTCGAGCAGGGGTTTTAGTGACGTCTCATCGTGGCGTTCCAGAACTAACACCTGACATCGGGACAAAAGGGCGCCATTTAGTTCAAAAGACGGGTTCTCTGTTGTAGCCCCAACGAGTGTAATCGTGCCATCTTCTACAAAAGGGAGAAATCCATCTTGCTGTGATCTATTAAACCGATGGATTTCGTCTACAAATAGAAGTGTTCCTTTACCATTTTTCTTTCGCATTTTTGCGGCTTCAAACACTTTGCGCAAGTCAGCGACGCCGGAAAAAACAGCCGAAACTTGCTCAAAATGAAGATCAATCTCTTTTGCCAGCAATCGAGCTATTGTGGTTTTACCGGATCCTGGCGGACCCCAGAAAATTAGAGATGCCAACCAATCCGCTTTTAACATTCGCCGAAGAGAGCCTTCCGCATTCAAAAGATGATCTTGCCCAACTACTTCGTCTAGAGACTTAGGTCGCAATTTATCCGCAAGGGGCCTTCCTATTTGAACCTCTTCGTGTTCACCAAACAAGTCGCTCACTTTTTGACCTCAAAGGAAATCTTACGCCCATTACGAAGTATTGTGAGTATCCAGGTTTTTTTTGACTGGATTAGCAAAGTTTGCAACTGCGAAGCCGACGTGACTTTCTGGCCGTTTACTGCCAACGCAATATCAAAAGGCCGTATACGGTAACGCTCGGCAATGCTTCCCTTCTGTACTTTTGAGACAATCACACCACTCGTCAGGGATGACAAACCAAGTTCTATTGCGTAAGCAGGAGACAGATTCCCAACCACGGCGCCGTTTAGTGGTTGTTTTCCTTTAAGTAAAATCTCGTCTCTTTGCGGCTCCTCTGGGGCCGCCATTAAAGGAATTGAGATCTCTTTAATCTCATTATCCCTAAAGACACCAACCCTTGCATTAGTGCCAAGCGTACCCGTTGAAATTCGGAAAAGAAGTGCTTGTGGGTCCAAAATTTCATGGCCACCTACGGTCACAATTACATCCCCCACTTTTAGCCCTGCAAGGTCAGCCGCACTACCATCATAAATCTGATTAACCAAAACGCCACCGGATCGATCGAGCCCAAGCCCTTCAGCGACATCACGCGTAACTGACTGACCTGACGCCCCAAGCCACGGCCTAACAACCTTACCCGTCGCCAGACCGTTATTTAGCACCGATTGAACCAAATTCGCTGGTATTGCAAAACCAATTCCGAGTGATCCACCGCCTTTGCTGAAAATCGCTGAATTTATACCTGCAATTTTGCCATCCATGGTAAGAAGTGCACCGCCCGAATTTCCAGGATTAATCGCAGCATCTGTTTGAATGAAGGATTTTATGTCGTTGGCCACTCCAGTTGTCCGACCAAGGGCTGACACAATACCGCTGGTTACTGTCTGACCAACACCAAAAGGATTTCCGATAGCCAGAACCAAATCTCCCACCTCCAATTGATCGGAATCGGCAAATTCAAGAAAAGGCAAGTCTACCGCGTCTGTAACTAACTTTAGCACAGCCAAATCAGTGCGTTCATCTTCCAAGACGAGCTTTGCATCAAATTCCCGTCGATCCTGCAAAGCCACTGTAATTGTATCGGCTCCTGCAACAACATGGTAATTTGTTACGACAATACCGTCCGCTTGAACAACAACACCAGAACCCAGAGAGCTTTGTGTTTTTTGACTCTGGTTTCGTTTACGAACACCGGGGCCAAAAAACTGCTCGAAAAAAGGATCATCAAATAGACCTCGTCGTCCACTTGTCTTAACAGTTTTTTTGGTGAAGATATTTACAACTGCAGGCGCGGCTCTCTTGACGAGCGGTGCAAATGAAAGCTGAACTTCCAGAGCACTCGCAGGGACATTCTTTTCAGCCCGTACATTTTGTAGAGCGAGTGTAAACGTTATGAACAATGCGAAACCAATCATTGCCCATTTCAACGAAACACGACTGTTTCCAAACCCTATTCTATATCTAAAAATACTGATCACTTCTTGCTCCACAATATGACTAGACTTTGTCTGAACAGGATACTCTGAAAGTCTAGATACCATCCACGACTTTCCGCACAAATACCCATCTATTTTGATGTATCGCCTAATAGGCACGGATTGAAAGCACAAAATAGATTTTCGAGTACACGCAAACAATAAAAAAGGCAGCCGATGAAGGCTGCCTTTTTTAAGAATATTTATCGAATGTTATGCGACGGCTTCAGCTTCTAGAACTTCTTCGTCTTCATTCAGTTCTGGTCCGCTGTCTAAGCCCTTGGCATTTACATCACGATCGATCAGTTCGATCACAGCCATAGGGGCCGCATCACCAACCCGGAAACCAGCTTTAAGCACACGAGTGTATCCACCCGGACGATCTGTATAACGTTCGGCCAGAGTTGTAATCAGTTTGTCGACTGTCGACTTCTCTGACAGAGAAGCGAGCAATTGACGGCGTGCGTGCAAATCGCCACGCTTGCCTAAAGTGATCAATTTCTCAACGATTGGACGAAGGTCTTTCGCCTTCGGCAATGTTGTCTTGATCTGCTCATGCTTGATCAGAGACGCTGCCATATTGGCAAACATCGCCATACGATGAGATGATGTTCTGCTGAACTTACGTCCAGATTTACGATGTCGCATATTTCTTACTCCAAAGCAGTGCAGTCTGCCCTAAAAAGGTTCTTCGAGCCGTTTGGCCAATTCTTCGATATTTTCTGGCGGCCAATTTGGCACTTCCATTCCAAGATGCAGACCCATCTGAGCCAGCACTTCTTTGATTTCATTCAGTGACTTACGACCAAAATTTGGTGTCCGAAGCATTTCGGCTTCTGTCTTCTGAATAAGATCACCGATATAAACGATGTTGTCGTTTTTCAAGCAGTTCGCAGATCGAACTGAAAGCTCAAGCTCATCCACTTTACGAAGCAGATTACGATTGAACTCAGGCTCTTGAGATTCTTCTTTCGCAACAACTTCTTCTGGTTCATCAAAATTGATGAACAGTTGAAATTGTTCTTGCAGAATTCTAGCAGCAAATGCGACAGCATCTTCTGGGCTAACAGTTCCGTTAGTGACAACTTTCAAAGTCAGTTTGTCATAATCCAAAACTTGGCCTTCGCGGGCCGCATCAACTTTATAGCTGACTTTGCTTACTGGACTATACAAACTATCCATTGGGATCAAACCAATAGGAGCATCTTCTGGTCTATTCGCAGCACCGGGTACATACCCTTTACCGGAATTTACAGTCATTTCCATATTGATTGTCGCGCCATCATCCAAAGTCAGGATAACCTGATCAGGATCCATGATTTCAATTTCAGAACCTGTGTCGATCATGCCCGCCGTAACAGTACATGGACCAGATGCTTTCAATGAAATGCGTTTCGCACCTTCCACATGGCTACGAATAGCCAATTTTTTCAGGTTCAGAACGATGTCTGTAACATCTTCACGGACGCCTGCAATGGAAGAGAATTCGTGCAGCACGTTATCAATCTGAATTGATGTTATGGCTGCACCCTGCAGACTTGACAAAAGAACTCTGCGCAAAGCATTCCCTAATGTCAGACCAAAACCCCGTTCTAGGGGTTCTGCAACAATAGTAGCCTCACGGTCGCTCTGTTCTCCCGATTCGATCGAGAGATTAGCCTGGATTAATTCTTTCCAGTTTTGCTGAATCACGGCGTTGACCTCATAGCTTTGCAGGCCCCCCAAGGGCCTGCGTTGTCTAGAAAACAGTTAGTGCGAACAAACACGTCCGCACCGACCACTCTACCCCTTAAACGCGACGGCGTTTTGGAGGGCGGCACCCGTTATGCGGAATAGGAGATACGTCACGAATAGATGTGATTGTAAATCCTACTGCCTGCAATGCACGCAATGCTGATTCGCGTCCAGAACCGGGGCCCTTAACTTCAACTTCAAGGGACTTCATACCGTGTTCCTGTGCTTTTTTGCCAGCGTCTTCAGCGGCAATCTGCGCAGCGAATGGGGTTGATTTACGTGACCCTTTAAAACCTTGCGATCCTGCAGATGACCAAGCAATAGCGTTGCCTTGTGCATCTGTAATCATGATCTTTGTATTATTGAACGATGCGCTCACATGAGCAACACCGGAAATAATATTTTTTCGTTCGCGTTTACGAACGCGTGTCTTTTCACGAGCCATATTACTTTTTCTTTCCAGCTATCGCCTTAGCCGGACCCTTACGGGTACGGGCGTTTGTATGTGTGCGCTGACCGCGTACGGGCAGGCCACGACGATGACGAAGACCGCGGTAGCAGCCCAAATCCATCAATCGTTTAATGTTCATTGAAGTCTCACGGCGAAGATCGCCTTCAACTAAATGTTCCGCGTCGATCACTTCGCGAATCTTTACAACTTCAGAGTCACTCAGTGCATTCACACGAGTTTCCGAAGCCAAGCCGACTGTACCACAGATTTCTTTCGCCTTTGCAGGGCCAATTCCATGGATATAAGTCAGTGCAATCTGAACCCGCTTATTAGTCGGGATATTTACACCAGCAATACGAGCCACGCTAGTTTCTCCTCATCACCAAAATCAGGCTATAACAGCCCGTTGTCGTTACGCTTCCGCGAAGCGCGCGATTATATAAACTTGTTTTGTCTAGTCAACACTTAAGATAAAATTACAATAACGCTTCTATCTGCTGTGTTACTTCGTCTATTTCGGCCATTCCATCGACTTGCTTAAGAATGCCCTTTCCCTTGTAATAGGGAAGCAGTGGTGCGGTCTGATTGTGATAAGACTGCAATCGAGACCGAACAGTCTCTGCAGTATCATCACTACGCCGGGAAAATTCCGTCCCTTTGCATTTATCACACACACCATCTTCTACTGGCTTTAGAAAACTGTCATGGTAGCCAGCACCACAGTTGGCACATGTATAACGACCTGTAACCCGTTCCACAAGTACCACATCGTCAGTTTTCATTTCGATTACGCTATTAAGTGACATTTCTTTGTCTCTCAACATCAAATCTAGTGCTTCAGCCTGAGCTTCCGTTCTAGGGAAGCCATCCAGGATGACGCCTTTCTCGCAATCAGGTTGATCAAGTCTCTCTGAAATGATCCCTGTCATAATTTCATCGGATACCAGCTCTCCCCGTTCCATAACGGATTTAGCTTCAATCCCAACTTCAGTTCCTGCTGCGACCGCTGCCCTAAGCATGTCGCCTGTCGACAACTGAACAAGACCATGCTTATCCTGAAGTCGCTGCGCCTGAGTGCCTTTCCCTGCCCCAGGGGCACCCAGAAGAATCAAAATCATTTACGCCGTCCCCCAAGTTTAGATTTCTTAACTAGTCCATCATATTGGTGCGCCAGCAAATGACTCTGTATTTGGGCGACCGTATCCATTGTTACTGATACGACAATCAGCAACGATGTACCACCAAAATAGAAGGGTACTGCCCACTGGGATACCAAAATCTCTGGGAGAATACAAACAAGTGAAAGATAAGCAGCGCCTGTAACGGTGAGTCGCGTCAGAACATAATCTAAATACTGTGACGTTCTACTACCAGGGCGAATCCCCGGCACAAAGCCACCGTGCTTTTTCAGATTATCCGCTGTCTCGTCAGGATTAAACACAACGGCGGTGTAGAAGAAGCAGAAGAATACGATGCCAGTAATATACATAAGCATATAAAGCGGCTGACCACGACCTAACAACGTCGTTACAGTCGTGAGCCATTCTGGGCCAGAGCCCGCAGAGAACCCGGCAACTGTAATAGGCATCAGCAAGAGTGAAGACGCAAAGATCGGGGGAATCACACCTGCAGTGTTAAGCTTAAGTGGCAAATGTGAATTCTGCCCACCATAAGTCTTATTTCCACGCTGGCGTTTTGGGTATTGAATAAGAATCCGCCGTTGGGCTCGTTCCATAAATACGATAAACGCAATAACCGCAACAGACATGATTAGTAGGAAAAGGATTACGATAGTTGATAATGCACCTGTTCTACCCAGTTCCAACGTCCCAACAAGGGCACTAGGAAGAGCTGCAACAATACCGGCAAAAATTATCAATGAGATACCGTTTCCAACGCCGCGAGCGGTAATCTGCTCACCTAGCCACATAAGGAAGACCGTACCGCCGACCAAAGTAATGACTGTTGCTACGCGGAAATACAATCCCGGATCAATAACTGCGGCTTGTCCACTGGACAAGGACATACCTTCAAGACCGACAGCGATACCATAACCTTGCAGTGTCGCGAGCAATACAGTCCCGTATCGGGTATATTGATTGATTTTTTTACGGCCCTGCTCGCCTTCTTTTTTCAATTGCCCCATTTGCGGAGAAATGGACGTAAGCAATTGCATTATGATGGAGGCGGAAATGTAGGGCATAATGTTCAACGCGAAGATGGTCATGCGACCAAGCGCACCCCCAGCAAACACGTCAAACATGCCGAGAACACCACCGGAGTTTTGGGCGAAAACATCTGCTAATACTGTCGGATCGACGCCAGGAATCGGAATATAAGTACCAATTCTGTATACGATCAGCGCAAAAAGCGTGAACCACAAGCGCTTCTTCAATTCTGTTGCCTTGGAAAACGCTCCAAGACTCATAGAGGAAGCCATTTGTTCTGCTGCAGACGCCATATAGTGTAACTCCAGTTAAAAAGGGCAGCCTACGCTGCCCTTAACGCATTCTTTACTCAGCTTTAGCAGCAGCCGAAGCTGTCAATGTGACAGTACCGCCTGCTTTTTCGACAGCTTCAACAGCTGATTTAGAAGCGCCAGAGACTTCAAAACTGGCCTTCGCTTTTAATTCACCTTTGGCGAGGAGACGCACACCGTGCACAACCTTACCAACAACACCAGCTTCTTGAAGCATGGCGATTGTGATCGCTTTTTTCGAATCAAGTTTACCTGCATCAATAGCAGTTTGGATCCGACCAAGGTTGGCTACAGCATATTCCTTACGGAAAATGTTTGTAAAGCCACGCTTTGGAAGCCGGCGATGAATTGGCATTTGACCGCCTTCAAAGCCTTTGATTGCAACACCAGAACGGGATTTCTGACCTTTTTGGCCGGCCCCTGATGTCTTACCTTTTCCTGAACCAATACCACGACCAACCCGCATGCGGTTCTTGGTGGCGCCTTGGTTGTCTGAAATTTCATTCAAACGCATTTCGTGTATCCTTATCTAACAGGTTGGCCTTAGGAGGCTTCCTCAACCCGCACCAAGTGGTTTACTTTGTTGATCATACCGCGAATTGATGGGGTATCTTCAACTTCAACCGTCCGGTGCATTTTGTTCAGACCAAGCCCTACAAGTGTCGCACGTTGTGATTTGTGACGACCAATCGGACTTCCCGTTTGGGTGACTTTAACAGTTGCTTTAGCCTTAGGCATCTGCATTCTCCTTCGCAGGTTCAGCAGAACGACGTCCAACAATTTCTGAAACCTTTTTGCCACGTTTAGCAGCAATCTGGCGAGGTGAAGTCATTGCTTTCAAAGCTTCAAAAGTTGCTTTCACCATGTTGTACGGGTTCGAAGTACCGATTGACTTAGTCACAACATCCTGAACACCGAGTGTTTCGAAAACGGCACGCATTGGACCGCCGGCGATAATACCTGTACCGGCGGGAGCTGAGCGAAGCACAACTTTACCAGCACCGAATTCACCAACAACGTCATGATGCAGCGTACGGCCTTCTCTCAAAGGAACACGGATCATATCGCGTTTTGCAGCTTCAGTCGCTTTACGGATGGCTTCAGGAACTTCACGGGCCTTACCGTGACCGAAACCAACCCGGCCTTTTTGATCTCCAGCTACAACTAGTGCAGCGAAGCCAAAACGACGACCACCTTTTACAACCTTGGCCACACGGTTAATGTGGACAAGTTTGTCGACGAATTCTGAATCGCCTCTTTCATTTTGATCGGGTCTCATCATAATCAAATTCCCTTAGAAGGAGAGCCCACCCTCGCGGGCGGCTTCGGCTAGGGCTTTGACCCGGCCATGATATTGGTAACCGCCACGGTCAAAGATAACTTCTTTGACACCGGCTTTAAGAGCGCGTTCAGCAATAAGCTTTCCAACTTGTGCTGCAGCGTCTTTGTCGCCACCAGTCTTCAGTGCTTCCCGCAGGTCTTTTTCAAGTGATGAAGCTGACGCAAGTGTGCGTCCTTCAGCATCGTTAATCACCTGAACATAGATCTGTTGACCAGATCTATGGACAGAAAGCCGAGGACGGCCGTTTGCAACTTTACGAAGATGCGTACGGTTTCTACGGCGACGACGCTCGAACAATTCATTAGTGTTTGCCATGGTCGTATCCTATTTCTTCTTGCCTTCTTTGCGGAAGATAACCTCATCCGCATACTTGACACCCTTGCCTTTGTAAGGCTCTGGTTTACGGAACGAACGTATTTCAGCAGCAATTTGCCCAACACGTTGTTTGTTTGCACCAGAGATTACAAGGGAAGTCGCGGTAGGGCACTTGATGTCAATATCATCTGGAAACGGATAAACAACATCGTGACTGTAACCTAAGTTAAGCGTCAATGTTTTACCTGAAACCGCAGCACGATAACCAACGCCAACAATATCCAATTTCTTAGAGAAACCAGTTGTTACACCTTCAACAAGGTTGGCAAACAACGTACGCTGCATGCCCCACATTTGCCGAGAGCGTGTGCTTTCGTTCCGAGGCTTGACCCAGATTTTGTCATCTTCAAGCGAAACGACTACGTCATCAACGAATGACATACTCAGAACGCCGTTAGTACCTTTTACAGTAACGTCGCTGCCAGTGAGTTGAACATCTACACCGGAAGGGATCGCAACTGGATGTTTTCCAATTCGAGACATAATTCCTCCTTAGTAGAGTTTACAAAGCACTTCGCCGCCAACATTGGCGTCACGTGCTTCATTATCTGACAGAACACCGCGAGGTGTAGAAAGTACAGAAATACCGAGACCATTACGGACTGTTGGCAGATCTTTAACACCGGAATAAACACGACGACCTGGCTTAGAAACCCGGCTCACATGTTCAATAACGCCTTTACCCTGATAATATTTCAATTCGATTGAAAGTTCAGGTTTACCGGCCTCAATTTCCGATACCACGAAACCACGGATAAATCCTTCGCGCTTCAAAGCTTCCAATACATTGATTCGAAGATTTGAAGAAGGGCTTTTAACCGAGCTTTTTTTAGCACTTTGTCCATTGCGAATACGCGTAAGCATATCACCAAGAGGATCACTAAATGACATATCTAATCTCCCTCTCTACCAGCTGGACTTGACCATGCCGGGAATCTGGCCTGTTGAAGCCAGGTCACGGAGACCAATACGAGACAATTTCAATTTCCGGTAAACGCCACGAGGACGGCCGGTTAGTTCACACCGGTTCCGAACGCGAGTTGCGGAAGAATTCCGGGGTAGGGCAGCCAATGCAAGGCGAGCAGCAAACCGCTCTTCCTGTGGCAAGGCTTCATCTTTGCTGATGGCCTTCAGTTCGGCGCGTTTGCTGGCAAATTTGTCAACAAGGCGACGACGCTTTAGGTCTCTCTCAACGGCACTTTTCTTAGCCATTCTTTAAACTCCTTGGATCAATTAATCTTGAACGGCATGTTGAAACCAGAAAGAAGCTCACGAGCTTCGTCATCAGTTTCAGCTGTCGTACAGATTACGATATCCATGCCCCGTACGTCGCTTACATCATCATAAGCGATTTCAGGAAACACCATTTGCTCTTTCAGTCCCATGGCATAGTTGCCACGACCGTCAAAGCTCTTTGGTGACACTCCACGGAAATCACGTACACGTGGAAGAGCGATATTTACCAAACGATCGAGAAACTCGTACATTTGGTTCTTACGCAATGTCACTTTTGCCCCAATAGGCATACCTTCGCGAAGTTTAAACGTCGCGATAGATTTCTTAGCAACTGTAACAACAGGTTTCTGTCCTGCAATTTTCGCAAGTTCAGATTCAACTGATTTGATTTTCTTCGAATCAGCAACTGCTTCACCACAGCCGATATTAATTACGATTTTTTCCAATTTTGGGATTTTCATCTCATTGGAATATTCGAATTTTTCTTTAAGCTTCGCACGAAGTTCATCGTTATAAAGCGTTTTAAGTCTAGGCACTGTCATAATATCACCTCTTACAGATCAATGACTTCGCCAGAACGCTTTGCGTAGCGAACTTTGCGACCATCATCGAGTGTTTTGTAGCCAACGCGAGTTGCTTTCCCATCTTTAGGGTCTTGCAAAGCGATATTTGACAACTGGATAGATGCTTCTTTTTCGACAATCCCGCCAGCTTCCGTCTGTGTCTGTTTTGTGTGGCGCTTCATCATATTGATGCCCGCAACAACAGCACGACGGTTCTCACGGATCACACGAAGAACCTCACCTGACTTACCTTTGTCTTTACCAGTAAGAACGACAACTTTATCGCCCTTTTTAACTGTAAACTTTTCAGCCATTACAGCACCTCCGGAGCAAGGGAGACGATCTTCATCAGATTCCTAGCACGCAATTCACGTGTAACAGGACCGAAGATACGAGTTCCAATTGGCTCACCGTTTTTATTGATCAAAACGGCTGCGTTAGAATCGAAACGGATTGCTGTTCCGTCAGCACGACGGATTTCTTTTTTAGTGCGCACGATGACGGCGCGTTGCACGTCACCTTTTTTAACACGGCCGCGAGGAATTGCTTCTTTGATGGAGACAACAATTGTGTCTCCAACAGAAGCAGTTTTCCGCTTGGAACCGCCTAAAACTTTAATGCACTGCACCCGTCTCGCACCGGAATTGTCGGCGACATCCAGGTTGGTTTGCATTTGAATCATAGTCTTTACCTTTGTTTGGTACAGAAACGCCTGATTTTAGGCGTTGTCGTAAAGGACTTCCCAACGTTTCAGCTTAGAAATAGGACGACACTCTTGAATACGAATGTTGTCCCCAATCTTGAACTGGTTCTTCTCATCATGGGCATGGTACTTCTTAGTCCGGCCAATGTATTTTTTGTAAAGCGGGTGCATGACCTGGCGCTTTACCTGGACAACAACAGTTTGATTGTTCTTGTCACTTGTTACTGTCCCTTGCAGGATACGTTTCGGCATTGTTGTTTCTCCTAAGACGCAACGTTCGTTGTCACTACCGTTTTAATCCGGGCAATGTCACGACGAACTTCGCGCATACGTGCCGTATTCTCTAACTGGCCACTAGCCTGCTGGAAACGAAGATTGAATTGTTCTTTCTTGAGTTCAAGCAACTCAGTCTTCAATTCATCTGCGCTTTTGCCCAGTAATTCTTGTGCCTTCATAATTACGCCCCTTCACCAAGACGGGTAATAAATTTTGTCTTAATCGGTAACTTGGCAGTACCACGCTCGAACGCTTCTTTAGC
>Ga0209826_1000090_pt1 | contig 58461 bp, 58 predicted proteins | sample GOMGulsemesocosm_5_FD_184637 | JGI IMG/M metagenome (GOLD analysis project Ga0209826, IMG submission 184637) | Methane-oxidizing microbial communities from mesocosms in the Gulf of Mexico - GOM15C Gulf of Mexico (SPAdes) (version 2) | ecosystem: Environmental > Aquatic > Marine > Cold seeps...
AGTCATCGAATCTGGGTCCACGTAAGGTTATGCAGGTCGAGTCGATCAAGCTGATCATCGGCTCCATTGAGCGTCTTTGCTTGCGTCCAACCTCGGCCAGGAGCAACTGACATACCGCTTTTAATGGCTCACACGAACGCTTCTGCAAGGCGTCGCTGAGCGTCGAGCGGCTAAGGCTTGTGGCATTGAGATGGTAGCTGTGGGGCTGTAAAGACTGTGACGTCACTGCAAGCGAGCGCAGGCTTCGAGCCTGAGTTAACTGCCCCAGCAATAGCGTAACCAGCAGATCCCATGAGCTGACCTTCTTGGCATATCGGTCAGCCTGACTCTGTTTGACCGCTGTGTTAAAGGCCGCCCTTGGAATGAATTTGAGGAGCTGGGAAAACCGGGTTTGTGAAAACATGTCAGGCCGTTCAAATCGAGTCTTGAAGGCCGATTATCAACGAATAATGTGCGGTTGCGGGGGCTGGAGCCGCCCCCGCGTTTTTTTACCGGACACTAGTGACGCAGAGCGTGGGAGCGATCAGCAACTTGCAACGTGCTCGAATGGTGGAGTGCGCACCCGGGTTTCGTCCCGTTTACGCGGGCGAGTAGCGCAGATTTATCGGGAAAAAGAGTCATAGGCTGTCTGAGGAGCGCAGCGACGAGTTTTATGACTCCCCGATAAATCGAGCAACGCAGCGAACCCGAAGGGCCGCGTAGTCGGGTGCCCCGGGGGATCGCCAAGGCGAAAAGCTGCTTCAGCAGCAACGCAGCGTATGAAACGGCCAACCATTAACGGCCCGCGCCAAAAGGGTTGAGCGCGCAACTGCCAGCCATAAAGGCCCCGCCCTAATCAAAATCCTGCTTCTCCATCCACGGAATAATCCGCTCGAATGCCTGCTCGATCCGCTCCAGCGAGGTGGAATAGCTCAGCCGCAAGGCATTGCTGCAGCTGTTTCCGAAGGTCTCGCCGGGAATGGTGCAGACCCCGGTTTCCTTCAGCAACCGCAACGCCACGTTGGTGCCGTTGACCCCTTCCGGCAGCGACGGAAACAGATAAAACGCGCCCTCGGGCTTGTAGCCGGTCAGGTGCGGCGTCTGTTCCACCAGCTCGACCAGCCGGTCGCGACGGCGGGTGTACTCGCTGAGCATCTGCTCGATGAAGGCACCGCCGCTGCGCAGCGCAGCCACCCCGGCCCACTGGAACGGGGTATTGGCGACCGTGGTGGTGAACATGTGATAGCGCCGCAACTTCTTGATTGCCGCCTGGCTGCCGATCAGCCAGCCGATGCGCATACCGGCCATGCTGTAGGTCTTGGAAAAACTGCTGACTACCATCACGTGATCCAGATCGCTGCAGCACGACAGCACCGACGGGTATTCTCGCCCGTCATAGATCAGGTGGTCGTACACCTCATCGCTGATGACATGGATACCACGGTAGGCCGCCTCTTCCAGAATCGCCTCCAGCGTCTCGCGCGGATACAGCGTGCCGGTCGGGTTACTCGGCGAGTTGAGAATGATCGCGTAGGTATGCGGCTCAATGGCATCGATCACCTCCTGCGGATCAAGCTGGTGATGATTCTCGGCACGCGTTGATATCTCGGTCACCTCGCCGCCGTTCATGCGAATCAGCGGTGCATAGAGCATGAACGCCGGATCCGGCACGATAAAGTGACGGCCTGGGGCTGCAACCGCTGTCAGCGCCAGATAGAGCGCCTCGGTCGCGCCGGTGGTGACCATGATGTTGTCCGGCGTCAACGGCCGCTGGTAGCGCTCGCTGTAGTACTCCGCCAGCGATTCCAGCAGCTCCGGCAGGCCGGCGTCCATGGTGTAGCCGGTCTGCCCGGCGCGCAGCGCCTCGACCGACGCTTCAACCACCACATCCGGCGCCGGCAGATCCGGCTGACCGATGGACAGATGGATCACATCCTCCATGTTGGCGGCCAGATTGACCATCTTGCGAATCCCCGGAATGGGAATGGTCAGCAGCGCCGGATTCCAGATCGGGTCTTCGGATTCATACAGATCAATATCGGAGTTTCCCAGCGGCATGGCATTACTCCTTGACGGTGGTAAAGAGCGCCGGACGGCGGTCGGTCAACGGAGCGGCCTGCTGATACGCATACCCCGCGCGAAGCACCAGAGCATCATTGAAGCGCGCGCCCACCAGTTGCAGGCCAATCGGCAGCCCCTGGCTGTCAAAGCCGCAGGGCACAGAGATGGCCGGCTGGCCGGTCATGTTGAACGGATAGGTAAAGGGGGTCCAGGTCGGCCAGCGGGTGCTTGGCCAGTCCTCCGGCACCTCGCGCCCGGTCTTGAAGGCGGTCAGTGGCAGGGTCGGGGTGAGCAACAGGTCGTACTTCTGATGGAAGGTCGCCATGCGCTCGCGCAGCGCCATCGACTCGTTCACCGCCCCCATGTAGTCCAGCATGCTCAGGCGCGCGGCCTTTTCCGATACCTTGACCAGTTCCGGATCCATCACCGCCCGTTTCTTCGGCCCCAGGTCGCGAATGGCATTGGCCGCTCCGCCGTAAAACAGATGACCAAAGGCAGCCAGCGGATCACTGAAACCGGGGTCAACCCGCACTACCTCGGCCCCCAGCTCGGCCAGCACGCGGGCCGCCTCGGCCACGGCTGCTTCCACCTCGGGATCAACATCCACATAGCCCAGGTTGGGGCTGTAGGCGATCTTCAGACCCTTTACCCCGCTGCGCAACTCAGCCAGATAGTCGATATTGCGGCGCGGCACAGCGTGGGTATCGCGGTAATCGGGCTCGGCCAGCACATTCATCATCAGCGCACAGTCTTCAACCGTCCAGGTCATCGGCCCGGCATGGGCCAGGGTGCCAAAAGGGCTGGAGGGCCAGTGCGGTACTTCACCAAAGGAGGGTTTGAGACCGACAATGCCGCAGAAGGAGGCAGGAATCCGAATCGAGCCGCCGGCGTCGGTCCCCAGCGCCAACGGCGCCATGCCCAGGGCAACCGCCACCCCGCTGCCGCCGCTGGAGCCGCCGGCGGTTTTGTCCGGATTCCAGGGGTTGTTGGTGACCCCGTCAACCGGGTTGTCGGTCACCCCTTTCCAGCCGAGCTCCGGCGTTGTGGTCTTGCCGATCGGCACATAGTTGTGGCGCGCCAGCGCCGCGGTACAGGCGCCAGTCTTGCCGAGAGTGCTTTGCGGGTCGACCGTGTGCGAGCCTTTCAGGGTCGGCCACATCGGCGTCAGGAAAACATCCTTGACCGCCACCGGTACGCCGTCCAGCAGCCCGCTGGGGCACCCATCGACATAGCGCTGCTCCGCTGCACGTGCCAGTGCCACACTGGTCTCCCGGTCTACCAGACAGAAGCCGTTGGTTTGCCCATCAACACGCTCAATCTGATCAAGCAGACAATTGGCCACCTCGACCGGTGACAGCTGTCGATCAACAAAATGCGCACGCAGCTGGGTTGCCGTCATTGCCAGAATGTCGTTGGACATATTCGCCTCCTCAGTGCCAGAGAGCCCGGACTTCGCCTTATTGCCGGGCGCTATTTCCCCCTGTTCACGATATTGAGCAGGGGCTCATCGGCCAGCCAGCGCTGCAGGTTGGCCATGAACTGCTCGCCCAGCGCACGGCGCCAGCCGATAAAGTCGCCCGCCATGTGCGCAGACAGCATCACATTGGGCAGATCCCACAACGGATGGCCTTCCGGCAGCGGCTCGGGGTCCACGACATCCAGCACGGCGCCCCCCAACTGGCCGGCTTGCAGGGCCGCGACCAGATCGTCGGTCACCACGATGGCACCGCGGCCGACGTTGACCAGCAGCGCATTGGAGCGCATGCGCGCCAACCGGTCGCGGTTGATCAAGCCTCGCGTGGCGTCGGTCAGCGGTGCGGTAATCACCACAATGTCAGCCTCGGGCAACGCGCCATCCAGTTGTTCACTGGCCAGTACGCGGCTGAAGTGTTCGGCGCTGCGGGCGGTCCGTGCGATGCCGATCACCTCGATATCCAGCGCCGACAGCAGCCGCGCCACCTCGCTGCCGATGGACCCGGCGCCGATCACCAGCGCCCGCTGCCGGGCCACCAGCGCGGTCTCGCGATGCTGCCAGCGCTGCTGGCGTTGCAGCGCCAGATTGCCGAGGCTGTCCTTGGCGTGCATCAGCACCGCACCCAGCACGTACTCGGCAATGCCCAGATCAAACACACCGCGCGCGTTGGTCAGCAGCACATCGCTGTCCCGCAGCGCCGGGAACATCAACGCATCAACGCCGGCACTGGTGGCGTGGACCCAGCGAATGCGGTGCTCGTCCGGCCAGCAGCGCTCAAGCAGGTCGGTGCGAAAATCCGTCACCACCAGCACATCGGTCTGCGGCAAATGCCTGCGCAGATCAGACTCGCTGCTGACCGTGCGCAGCTCTACCGTGGTCGGCAGATCATCCAGCCCCGGCAGCGGCGCTTCGCCGGGCGCAACCAGCACCAGCACGCGGGTCATGCCGCCACCTGCTCTGCTGCCCGGGTGAAGCGGGCTACCGCCTCATCTACTTCGGCACTGCTGACCGTCAGCGGCGGCAGCCAGCGAACGATCTGCCCCTCGGTGCCGCAGCGCAGCAGCAACAGCCCCTGCGCTTCCGCCGCGCTGGTCAGCCGAGCGGCCAGATCACCGCGCGGGGTGCGGAAGTCATCGGCGATTTCCATCCCCAGCATCAGCCCCTTGCCGCGCAGGGTGTCGATCATCGGGAAGCGTTCTTTCAGCCCGTGCAGGCGCTCATTCAGCAGCTCGCCCTGGCGGGCGGCGTTCTCGACCAGCTGCTCACTGTCGATCACCTCCAGCGTCGCCAGCGCCGCCGCACAGGCCACCGCGTTGGCGCCATAGGTGCCGCCCTGTGAACCGGCCAGGCCCTTGCTCATCAGGGCTTCGGAAGCGGCAATGGCCGACAGCGGGAAGCCGCTGGCCAGACCCTTGGCGGTGATCACGATATCCGGGGTGACGTCAAAGTGACTGTGGCTCCAGAACCGTCCGGTGCGCCCATAGCCGGCCTGAATCTCGTCGCAGATCAGCAAAATGCCGTGCTGCCGGCAGCGTTCGGCCAGCCCCTGCATGAACGCCTTGTTGGCCGGGTAGTAACCAAATTCGCCCTGCACCGGCTCGATCAGCATGGCGGCGGTGTCGCTGGGCGCAGTGCGGGTTTTCAGAATGTGGTCCAGCTCGCGCAGGGCAAACGCGGTAGCCTCTTCCTCGGTCCAGCCATAGCGATAGGCATGCGGGAAGGGCGACACCTCGACCCCGGCCATCATCGGATGAAAACCGGTACGCACCTTGGTGCCAGAAGTGGTCAGCGAGGCGGCGGCCATGGTGCGACCGTGAAAGCCGCCGTCAAACACGATGATATTGGCCCGTCCGGTGGCCTGCCGCGCCAGGCGCAGGGCCGCCTCGACCGACTCGGAGCCGGAGTTGCTGAACGCCACCGAGTCGATGCCCTCAGGCATGCGCTCGGCCAGCGCATCGGTCAGTTCCAGCATCGGCCGATGCGCCACCGTGGTGTACTGGGCGTGAATCACGCGGCCGACCTGCGCCTGCGCCGCCGCCACCACGGTCGGATGACAATGGCCGGTGCTGGTCACACCAATGCCGGAGGTAAAGTCCAGATAGCGGCGGCCGTCGGTATCAACCAGCCAGCTGCCTTCGCCGTGATCGACACAGACCTGGCTGGCCTGCTTGAGTAGCGGTGACAAATGGTGCATAGCCATCTCTCCTGTCCTTTCGGCGGGCCGGAGCCCGTATCTGATCGGCCAGCGACACGCAGAGCGTGTCCTGACACGCGAGCGGGATCAGTGCAGCGCGGCAATCACGCCAGCAGTCACATCCCGACAGGTCCGCTGTTGGCCTGCAGTGGTCGCCAGATCCTTGGCAACCGCCAGACGCAGCCGTTCAGCAGCCTGTGCGCAGCCCACCCAATCCAGCATCAGTGCTGTGGTGAGCAGCATGGCAGCAGGGTTTGCGAGCCCCTGGCCGACGATATCCGGCGCGCTGCCATGTGTGGGTTCGAACAGCGCGGGCATCGCCCGGCTGTCCGGATTGATATTGCACGACGGCGCCAGCCCCAGTCCGCCCGAAAGCACGGCGGCCAGATCCGTCAGAATGTCTCCATGCAAGTTGCTCGCCACGACCACGTCGAAGGTCCACGGGCACTGCACGAACTTCATGCAGGCGGCGTCGACCAGTTCGTGATGAACGCCTATCTCGGGGAACTCGGCGGCAACCTCGGCAAACACCTCGGTGTACAGATCGCCCCAAAACGGCTGGGCGTTGCGCTTGGTGATCAGGCACACCTGCGCCGCCGCCCGTCCCCTATTCGCGCAATGGAAGTCGCGACTGCCCTGCCCCCGTGCAGCCAACCGCTCACGGGCACGGGCAAAGGCATGGCGAATCAGCCGCTCTGTGGCCCGGCGGGTAAACACTTCCAGTTGCGTCGCCACCTCATCGGCGCTGCCGCGGTGCAGCCTGCCGCCCTGATTGACGTACTCGCCTTCACTGTTCTCGCGAATCACCAGCATGTCCACCTCGGCCGCGCGGGGATCAGCCAGATACTGCGGTGCGCCAGGCAACAAGCGCGCCGGCCGCTCGCAGGCCCACAGGTCCAGCCCCTTGCGAAACTGCAGCAGCGGTGCCAGCGAGACGCTGTCGGGCAGGCAGTAGCGTTCGGCATCAGTCAGCGGCCCCGGATCGCCCAATGCGCCCATCAGCAGCGCGTCATAGGCTTGCACCCGGGTCAGGGCATCGGCGGGCATCATCTCGCCGTGCTGGCGGTGCCAATCGGTCGACGGCCAGTCCAGCCAGTCCCAGGTCAGACCGAGCGGGGTCTGGCGATCAAGCGCGGCAAGCACCTCGGCCGCGGCCGCCATTACCTCCGGGCCGATACCATCGCCGGGCATCAGGGCGATGCGCCTTGGCTCGGTCATCTGTCAGGCCCCGCCCATGCACAGGTATTTGATCTCGGTGTACTCATCCAGCCCGTGCCGCGAGCCCTCACGGCCCAGCCCGCTGGCCTTGACGCCACCAAAGGGTGCCGCCGCGTTGGACACCGCGCCTTCGTTGATGCCGATAATGCCGGCCTCCAGCGCATCGGCAACACGCCAGACGCGGTGGATGTTGGTGCTGTAGAAATAGGCAGCCAGCCCGTAGGGCGTATCGTTGGCCAGTGCGATGGCCTGCTCCTCGGTGTCGAAACGCATCACCGCGGCCAGCGGGCCGAAGGTTTCATCGGCGCAGACCTGCATGTCCGGGGTCACACCGGTCACCAGCACGGGCTCAACGTAGTTGCCTTTGGCCTCGCCAGGTGAGGCGCCGGCAACATGCTCAGCACCTTTGGCCAATGCATCGTCAAAGTGTTCCTGTACCTTTTTCACCGCGGCCCGATTGATCAGCGCGGACTGGGTCACGCCTTCTTCAAATCCGTCACCCAGCTTGAGCTTGCCCATCGCCTCGGCGAGTTTCTCGACAAACTGGTCATGAATGCCGCTCTGGACCAGAAAACGGTTGGCGCAGACGCAGGTCTGCCCGGTGTTGCGGAACTTGCAGACCATGGCCCCCTCGACCGCACGATCCAGATCGGCATCGTCAAACACGATAAAGGGCGCATTGCCGCCCAACTCCAGCGACACTTTCTGCACGTGCTCGGCGCACTGCGCCATCAGCTGACTACCGACACTGGTCGAGCCGGTAAAACTCAGCTTGCGCACCGTCTCGCTGCCGGTCAGCACCTCACTGATCATCGACGCCTTGCCGGTCACTACGTTAAACACACCCGCCGGAATGCCCGCTTCCTCCGCCAACACACCGAGCGCCAACGCGGTGAACGGCGTGGCACTGGCCGGTTTGACGATCATCGGGCAGCCCGCTGCCAGCGCGGCACCGGCCTTACGGGTAATCATTGCCGCCGGGAAGTTCCAGGGCGTGATGGCTGCAGTCACCCCAATCGGCTGACGGGTCACCACAATATGCTGCCCGGGCTTGGCACCGGGAATGGTCTCGCCGTAAACACGGCGTGCTTCCTCGGCAAACCAGCGAATGAAGGACGCCGCGTAGTCCACCTCACCACGGGATTCCACCAGCGGCTTGCCCTGCTCCAGCGTCATCAGGCTGGCAATGTCCTCGCGGTGCCTGAGCATCAGGTCGTACCAGCGCATCAACAGGTCAGCACGTTCCAGCGCGGTGGTCTTTCGCCACTCGGCAAAGGCCTGGTCGGCCTGGGCGATACACTCGGTGAGCTGCGCCTCGCTCAGGCTGGGCACGCTGCCGATGATCTCGCCGCTGGCGGGATTATCCACCTCGATCGTCGCACCATCACTGGCAGCAACCCATTGGCCGCCCACCAGACATTGCTGGCGAAACAGGCGGGATTCGGTGAGACGGGACAGAGCAGACATGTGGCCTCCTGTAGGGATTCCGCAAAATATGAAGCCAAGCGCAGAGACGCTTGGCTGACTGAGTAAAACCGATACGCAGCAGGCTGCGCAGAAGCACCGGCAAAGCCATATCGAAGACTTCCCGGCAGGAACGTGTTTCCTCACAGGGTAGGTAGGATCGAGGCGAGAAGCAAACTTCCGGCAGTTGAGGAACCGTGACTACGCCGGGCAGTCTAGAGTGAGTTGCAGGGTGTCTTTTCCGCGCTCTGCCTGACCCCCAACCCGAGGAGGCAACACATGCAACGGATACTCCCCACGCTAGCCGGCTTGCTGCTCGCCAGTGCCGCCACTGTGACCATGGCCGAGACCGCCGCGCCGGAGGATGCCAGCGTCTACTTCATATCACCAACTGACGGCGCCACCGTCAGCTCACCGGTCACAGTGCAGTTCGGGCTCAGTGGCATGGGCGTTGCCCCTGCTGGCGTCGAGCGCGCCGCAACCGGCCACCACCATCTGCTGATCGATACCGATCAACTGCCTCCGGCCGGTCAGCCGATTCCAGCCGACGATCATCATCGTCACTTCGGCGGCGGCCAAACCCAGACCAGCCTCGAGCTGCCCCCGGGCAAGCACACCCTGCAACTGGTGGTCGGTGACCACAATCACGTCCCCCTGTCACCCTCGGTCGCCTCCGAGCGCATCACCATCACCGTCGAGTAACCGTCCCACCCACCCGCCCTGACTGCCAACTCGGCGAGGGCGGGCACAGCAGCGGAACTGCAGCGCCCGTTCGCGGACCCACCTTTCAGATACCCATTGCAAGGCATTCGCTCCTTGCTTCGAGGGACGACTCTGGGCTAAGCCGCCAGAATAACGCCACGATGGCGTCCAGGCGGCTTCCCACAGCTGATCGGAGAAATACCCCGATTCAGGTACTTGCCATAAAAGCAGATGGCGATATGCTTCTAATCAGCCAGCCATGCACTGGCGACCCGTTCGGACAAGCTGCCCCGATCTACCACTGTTGCGGTAGGCCGAGTCGCCGCGAGGCCGTTGCCGTATCTTTTTTCGGTTTGACCGACCAGCTTTTGCGTCTGCCACAAAGGCGCATTCAGGGAGAGAGAAATGATCAAGAAAGCCTTGGCACTGTTTGCCGTTCTGTTTTTGTTCAGTGGTCACGCGGCCGCTGGCTTTGACGGCTACGTAGAGGTAACCAACAACACCGGCTATGACATCTACTACCTGTATGTCAGCCATGCCAAGTCCGACTCATGGGAAGAGGATGTGCTGGATGACGACATTCTGCCCAATGGGCATACCGTGCGCGTCAATCTGCGTAACGCCAAATCATCGATCTTTGACATCCGTGCCAAGGATGAAGACGGCGACACCTATACCATCTGGGATCTGGACGTCGCCCGTCACGACGTCGTATTCACTCTGGATGATATGGACTGATGTCAGCGCGGGGCGGTCCCCGACCGCCCTGTCTCCAGGTCAACAACCTCAGCTGCTGGGAGAGGCCCAGTGTCTCCCCTGGATGTAGACACCCGATAACCTCACTGCCCTGGACACCCCCATGATCAGAACACTCTGCCGCATGCTTGTGCTCGTGCTGCTCCTAAGCGGTAAAGCGGCCGCCGCAGACGCCCCCATCAAAATCACCAACAACACGGGATATCAGATCCAGTTCGTCTACGTTCTTTACCGAGGCGATTCCTGCCCCTCAGACGACATTCTGGGCAACGACGTACTCCCGGACGGCGCCAGTATCCTGTTGCAAAGCCCGACAGGAAATAGACAGCTGGAGGAGCTGACCGCACAGGACGAAGACGGGGACCGATATTCGATCCGGCCACCCATGGACATGGACGGCGAGATTGTCATTACCCTGGACAACTTGCAGTAGGACATCATATCCGCTCGACCAGGCTTGCCTACTGCCGCCGTAGCACTGCCCCCTGATACACCAGCGCCAGTACCACAGCCATCCCCGCCGGCACCAACAGCGCCCTGAACTGCCACTGGTCAAAGCCCAGCGCGCCGATCGTACCGCCCAGAATAAAACCGCCAATCAACAGCAGAAACAGGGTTGCCTTGCGCCGGTCCATAGGCACCCCGCGCAGACGCGCACCCAGCATGACGCCCAGATCAGTGAAGATGCCTGAAACGTGGGTGGTGCGAATGATGGCTCCACTGTAGGTAGTAACCATCGCGTTCTGCAGCCCACAGGCGGCCGACGCCAGATAGTGCCCGGCCAGACTGTTGCCCTGCAGAGCGAACATCGCCAGCACCAGCAACAGCGCTTCCACCAGCAACGCAACGCCATAGCGACGGCCATGCTCCAGCGCACTGCTGCCGATAAACAACCCGCTGAACGCCGCCCCCAACACAAAACTGAGCAGCACCAGCAACAGATGCAGCACTTCGGCAGACTGCAGGTGCGTCAGACCAACCCCGAGCAGCGTCGAGGTGCCGGTCAGGTGCGACACCGCCTGATGGCTGAACCCAGCAGACCGACCGCGTTGACCACGCCGGCCATCAACGCAAGGGTAAAGGCACCCGCCTCAATCCAGGATGGCAATCTGGAAATCACGCTCCCCCCTCCTCCGGCAAAAAGCCCATCATACGCCCGATAGGCCCCGTTGGCCCGGCAGCGCTTCAGTTCGTCAACAGAGGACACCGCAAGCGTGGATATCCGTCGCCAACTGCGAGTAGAATCGCTGTTTTTCGAAATTTCGACAGGACACTCGCACATGGGTCGCGCTTATCAGAACCGCAAGGAATCCATGGCCAAAACGGCCGACGCCAAAACCAAGCTGTACAGCAAGTACGCACGGGAGATCTACGTTACCGCCAAGTCCGGCGGCGTCGACCCCGATGGCAACCTGGCGCTGCGCGGCCTGATTGATCGCGCCAAGAAGGACCAGGTCCCCGGCCACGTTATCGACAAGGCCATCGACAAGGCCAAGGGCGGCGGTGGCGAGGACTTCGCAAAGGCCCGCTATGAAGGCTTCGGCCCCGGTAACTGCATGGTGATCGTCGATTGCCTGACCGACAACCCGAACCGCACCTTCGCCGACGTGCGCAACTGCTTCACCAAGACCAAGAGCAAGATCGGCACCGAAGGCAGCGTCAGCCACATGTTCGATCACTGCGCGATCCTGGCCTTCAGGGGTGGCGACGAGGAAGCCACGCTGGAAGCCCTGATGATGGCCGACGTCGACGTCACCGACATCGAAAACGAAGACGGCGTAATCACCGTATTCGCCCCGCATACCGAATACTTCAAGGCCAAACAGGCGTTGATCGATACCTTCGGTGAGCTCGATTTCGAGGCCGACCTGATCCAGTTCGTGCCGCAGACCACCACCGAAATCAGCGGCGACGATGTTGCCATGTTCGAGAAGTTCACCGACATGCTTAACGATCTCGACGACGTGCAGAACATCTACCACAACGCCGAGTTCTGATCCCGCAGCGGGCGCCTGCGGGCGCCCGTCAGTTGCCCACGTTACGCAGCAAGACTGCAGCTGCAAACGCAGCCAGCACCACCAGCGTCACCACCCCGCTCACCAGTGACGACGCCCGCTTGCCTGCGCCCTTGCGCTGATCGGCAAACGCCTGTTCAACCTGCTCCAGGCTCAGCTGCTGCGCACCTTCCACAACCAGCACCTCACGAGCGCTGGCGCCCAACGCCAGTTCACGCAACACCCGCAACTCGACCTCGGTCAGGCCGCCTTCCAGGCAGTCGCGCTGCTGCATCACCAGACGCGGCGCGGCTGGAAACAACCGGTTGCCTGCGGCCTTGCGCAATAACCACTGCAGGTACTTTTCAGCCAGTGCGAAGTCGCCAATCAGCACCCGAGGATGGTCGGTGACGCTGACCCGACGCATGCCCTCTTCGAGCGCCATGCTCAGCGCCTCGTGGCCCGCCGCGACAAACACCACCTTGCCAGCCTGATCACCCAGCACCACCAGAGGCGGCTCACTGATCACCTCGCCTGAGTGCAGATCACGCAGTTCGAAGCGGTCACGCCACAATTGCAGCAGATACAATCGATCCCCCAACAGTCGACGCAGGCTCATGCACGAACCTCCCGCGGATGCCCCGGATAAAACTTGAGCGCATCGGGTCGGCGCAAGCGCTGAAACGCCGCCACCTCCCAAGGCCGAATCGCCATGATCATGCTGACGCCAAAGCGCTGCTCCAGCGGCAGCACCAGGTCTTCCTGGTGGCTATGCCGAAACGCCTGGGCCAGACGCTGCAGCTTCTGGTGCATCTGCTCGGTGGATTGCGGCGACAGCATCCCGCTGAGGAACAGGCGCAGCTCGCCCGGGCGGTTGAAGTGACACTGGAAGAAATCACTCTGCACCTGCTGCTCGAAGAAGCGCTGGATCGGCCCGCCCTGCTGCCAGCGAAAATCATGACTGATCAGCGGCTTGATACGGTTGCCCGGCAGCAGCTCGATCAGCCCCATCCGATCCAGCCGCGCCAGGCGGCCCACCGCTTCCACCTCACTGAGCTGATAGGTATGGAGCATCTGCGCCAGACTCCAGCGATTCAGCGCGCAGATCGCCACCAGCAGCAGGCGGTCATCGCCCACCAGTTCCTGCTCCTGCTCGGCAGTCAGCGCATCGATGCGCTGGGCCTGATCCAGCCGGCGGACCAGATCGGTGATCTCCAGCCCCAGCAGCGCACAGATCTGATCCAGCCGCTGCAGCGAAAACTGCCGCTCGGAGAACAGCCGCTTGACGCTCGCCTCCGACAACTCAAGCGCCTCGGCAACCTGCTGATAGGTGATTCCACGCTCTTTCAGCGCGCCTTTCAAGGCCGCGACAATCGCTGCGGTCTGCGCCATATGACAATACCTTTACCAGTCTGGCCGAGCCCGGCCACCAAGAAGTATCGCCATGTAATACCTTAAGCGCCCCTCTGCGCAACCTTTTCGGTAACGCTGGCGCCGCCAATCAGGCCCGTGCACAGTCCGCTCCAGACGCAGCCACAACCCCCTGCGCACCCCACGTTCTGGAGGCAACACCATGGATACCGAGATCAACAGTAACTCCTCAGGCTGGATTTTCTTCGTCAAGGCGTCATTCGCGATTGCCCTGCTGGCAACCGGCGCGGGCGTGGTATTTGCGCCCACCGACCTGCTGGTCAAGGGCTACATGTCGGTCTGTGCGCTGTTTCTGGTCAGCACCACCATCACCCTGTCGAAAACCATGCGGGATGAACACGAAGGCAAGCGCATTCACAACCGCCTGTCTGAAGCCCGCGCCCAGCAACTGCTGAAAGAATATACGGAGTAACCGTCATGACACTCTGGAGAAAAGTAGGCACCCTGTTCCGCGCCAGCGCCCATGAACCGCTTGAACAGCTGGTCGACGCCAACGCCCTGCGCATCATGGAGCAGGAACTGCGCGACACCGAGCACGCCATGCTGCTGGCCAAGCGCGAGCTGGCCGGGCTGATGGCGACCATCAAGCAACTGCAGCGCAGCAACGAGCAGCTCTGAACCGACCTGGCCCAGCGCGAAGAACAGGCGCGGCAGGCACTGGCGCGAGATGAAGCCGGTCTGGCCTACGAGCTGGCCGAGTGGATCGCCGCGCAGGAGAACCAGTTGCAGCAACAGCGCCAGCAGGCCGAGCAGCTGCAGCGGCAGGAAACCAGTCTGCGCGAACAACTGCGCCGCGCGGCGCAGATGCACCAGCAGTATCGCCGCGAACTGCAGCTGGCACGGGCGAACCGCAGCGCCGAGCGCCTGCTGGGCAATCTCGGTCAGCAGACCCGTGGCCTGCAGGCCCACATGGGCGATCTGGCCAGTTCTCTGGAGCGCATTCGTCACCGTCAGGACAACGCCAGCGATGTCGGCGCCGCCCTCCAGCAATTGCAGGACGAGGACGACGGCAGTGCACTCGACCAGCGCCTGCAACGCGCCGGTATTGCCACCGGCAAGACCGACGCCAACAGCGTACTCGCCAGACTGCGGGGCAACACCAGCGCTAGCGAATAGGCAGCGCTATCAGGAAGGGCGACACCGGTCGCCCTTCCATAACTTTTTTATTCCTTAACTAACAATAAAGAATATTTAATCTATTCTTCAGCGGATGCCACAGTGGGTTCTCACCCCATCGGAGCCATCCCATGAAGCGCTTTGCCCCTCTTTTAGCCCCCATTTTGCTCGCTTGCAGCAGCCTGCTGTTTGCCGCCCCGGCTGTCGAACACCTGCGCCTTTCGGTGATACCCACCGCCGTGTCCAGCGGCGCCGCCGAGGCGATGGTGGTCAGTGGCGGACGCTGGACCACCGAGCGCCATCTGGTGCATGCCGCGGTGCTGATCGAACACCCCAAAGGCCGCTTTCTGTTCGACACCGGGCTGGGCCGTCAGACCGCCGAGGCCTTTGCCCGCAACAACTGGATCAACCGCACGCTGCTGGCCTACGAGCAGCTGAACCCGGCTCGCGACCAGCTGGAAGCGGCCGGCTACAGCGCTGACGATATCGACTTCATTCTGCCCAGCCACCTGCACTGGGATCACCTCGGCGGGTTGCCGGACTTCCCCGGCATTCCAGTAAAAGTGCTGCCCGGCGCACTGGAAGAAGCCCGCGACCACGGCGAGCCGCCAGCCTTTTTGGCCGAGCAGTTGGAGGGCCAACGCGAGTGGCAACAGATCGAACTGGACAACACGCCCTATCAGGGCTTTGAACAAAGCCTCGACCTGTTTGACGACGGTCAGCTGATTCTGGTCGATCTGAGCGGCCATACCGCCGGCCAGGCCGGGCTGTTCGTCAATCTGCCCTCAGGCAAGCGCCTGTTTCTGATCGGCGATACCAGCTGGACCGAACGAGGCGTTGAACGGAACAAGCCACGGCCGGTATTCGTGCAATGGCTATCCCACGTCGACAGCGACCGCGAGCGCAATAGCCAGCAGCTCAAACGCGTGCATGAGCTGCATCAACGCGATCCGGAGCTGTTGATCATTCCGGCCCACGACGAGTTCGTTGCGGCTGGCCTGGCCCGGTTTCCAGCCTTCGAGGAATAACCATGGATCTGCGCAGTCTGCGCTACTTCTGCGCCGCTGCCGAAGCTGGCAGCCTCACCGCGGCGGCCGAGCGCTGCCATGTCGCCCAGCCTTCCATCTCCAACGCCGTAGCCCAGCTGGAACAGGAGTTTGCCCTGCGGCTGTTCAGCCGCAGCAAGAGAGGCGTGACGCTCACGCCCGAGGGTGAGGCCTTCTATCAGGAGGCCGCGCGCCTGCTTGGCAGCGCCGGCGAAATGGAGCAACGCTTCAAGCGCGTCGAGCGCCCCACCCTGTCGGTCGGTATCAACGCCAGCCTGGCCAGTCGCGACAGCGGCTACCTGCTGCAGCTGACCGCCGGCAGGCTCACGGACTATCGCCTGCAGGTACGCAGCCAGCCTGCTCAAAGTGCAGACCTCTGGCTGCTGAGTGAACGGCAGGTGCCAGCCGGCTACCACTTTATTGCGCTGATGGAACAGGAGTACCGGCTGCTGCTGCCCCGCGGCTGGTCCCTCAATCAGCCTCTTGAGCTGGAACAGGCTACCCAATATCCATGGATCGACCGGCTCGACTGCGAACTGCGCAGCGCCTTCCTGGAGCGCCTGCCCGAGTTGGCCGACCATGCCAGCCTGCAGGTGGATACCGAAGACCTGGCCCTGAGCCTGGTGCAGCACCGCCAGGGGGCAACCGTTATGGCGGTCAGCGACGACATCGACCTGCTGAGCCCGGCCATCGACAGCCACTCTCTGCGCGGACTGGTACCCGAGACGCTGCGTCATCGCCAGTTGGGGCTGGCCTGCCGGGCTGAACTGGCAGACAGCATCATTGCCGCTTTCGGCTAGCACCCTCTTTTCGCCCCTGCGCCGCTGGCCTACACTCGACTGATGGCTCTGACACCCGATGCTGACCCGCTCTATCAAGCCGCCCGCAACCGCGTGCGTGCCGCCCTGCTGCCAATCGTCAACGGAGCTGCACCGGATGCCGACGCAGTTCACCAGTTACGCGTCTGCTGCAAGCGCTTGAGGGCGCTGCTGCAGCTGTACCGCCCGTATGCAGGGCACCAACGGTTGCGCCAGTTGGACCAGCAGCTCAGACAGATCGCCAAAACGCTGGCCGGCAGCCGCGATCTGCACGTACAGCAGCAACTGATCAAACAACTTGCCAGCACGCTGGACACACCGCTGAGCCCCGCACTCAACAGCCGGCTGCTGCAGGCATCACATGCCCGTGCGCCGAGCAGCACCGACAGCGAGCATCTGATCGCTGCCTTCGCCGCCGTTCTGGCCGACTGGCCCCATTCGGCCACTGGCGCAGCCGACCATTGGCAGATTGGCCTGCAGCGCACCATCAAACGCGCGCGCAAACTTGCTCGCAGCGCCTGCAACAGTGATCAGGATGCGCTTTATCACCGCTGTCGCAAATGGATCAAATACGCGCTGTATCAGCGCGAACAACTGCACGATGCGCGCCTGCCGGCCGATCGCCAGATGACACTGCTGACGCGCCTGGGTGAGCGACTGGGCGAGCTGCAGGATCTTTGCAACCTGGAAGCACAGCTCCAGCGCTCCCCCGCCTCGACAGACAGAGATGCGCTGGCCGCTCGACTGGAACAGCGCAAGCATCACTGCAAACGCCGTATTATCCGGCTGTTTATACGGACATTCGGTCGCGGCGGGTTCCGCTGCTGATCCGGTAAGCTGTTATTCAAGGAGACCCTGATGAATTGGCGAGGCAGACGGCGAAGCAGCAATATCGAAGACCGCAGAGGCGATAGCATCTCCAGCGCCGGTGCCGGCGGTGCGCTGCTGCTGCGCTTGATTCCCATGCTGATCGGCACCCGCGGCGGCCGCTGGATTCTCGCCATTGGCGCAGTCGCCATCATCGGCGGCAAGATGCTCGGTATCGACCTGCTGCCCCTGCTGCTCGGTGGCGGCCAGCCGGTGACGCAACAGGGCCAGCAACCGCTCTCCCCCGCCGAGCAGGAGCTGACCGAATTCGTCAGCGTGGTGCTGGCCGACACCGAGACCACGTGGCATCAGGTTTTCCAGCGCATCGGCCGGCAGTATCAGGAGCCCAAGCTGGTGCTGTTTTCCAACCGCGTGCAGTCCGCCTGCGGCAGCGCCAGTTCGGCTGTTGGCCCGTTTTACTGCCCGGGCGATCAGCAGGTCTATCTGGATCTGGCGTTCTTCAACGACATGAAACAGCAGCTCGGCGCCCCCGGCGACTTCGCTCAGGCCTACGTCATCGCCCATGAAGTGGGCCACCACGTGCAAACCCTGCTGGGCATCAGCCAGAAGGTGCGTCAGGCAGGCGCCGGCCGCAGCCAGGCCGAGGTAAATGCGCTGTCAGTCCGTCAGGAGCTGCAGGCCGATTGCTTTGCCGGCCTCTGGGGCCACGCCGCCAACCGCGAACGCCAGCTGCTGGACCCGGATGATCTGGATGAAGCCCTGACCGCCGCCAGTGCCATCGGCGATGACCGCCTGCAGCGCCAGGCGGGTCAGGATGTGGTGCCGGACAGCTTCACCCATGGCACCTCGGCGCAGCGGGTGAAATGGTTCAAGCGCGGCTTCGACAGCGGCGACATCACCGCCTGCGACACCTTCGCCGGGCCGATCTGAGCCCGGTTGCGACTGCACCGAGTCGCGCATGGCCGCCCGGCCAGCCAGCCAGCACTCTGCAATCCGACCGGCACAGACGACAACCCTGCGCCTGGCTTCCAATCGATCGGAGTCACACAAAGACACAAGACCCGCCGCCATTCCGGATGTACAATCGCCACCCCGCAGGAGAGAGGGCTCAGCCCCGCCGAAGGCGCAAACTCCCATAAACGCTCAGGCACAGGCACTGTGGACACGATTAACGCCGTCTGGAGAGAGGCTGCATGGCAGCCCACCGAAGGGGCAAGCAGGGCATGACCCTGTAAACTCTCAGGTATCAAGGACAGGGGGAGAGGCTACGCAAACGCAGGAGAACTGTGTGCTGACCTCTGTCTATATCATCGCCATCACCGCCGAAGCCATGTCCGGAGCCCTTGCCGCGGGCAGACGCAACATGGACTTTTTCGGTGTCGCCGTTATCGCCTTTTTAACCGCCCTGGGTGGTGGTACCGTCCGGGACATTCTGCTCGGCAACTTCCCGATCACCTGGACCCAGCATCCCCTTTACATCTACATCACCATCACCGGTGGCCTGGCAACCATAGTGCTGGCGCGCTTCATGCGTCACCTCCACCAGCTTTTTCTGGTGCTCGACGCCATCGGCCTTGTCGCCTTCACCGTCATTGGCTGCAATGTCGCGCTGAGACTCGGCTACGACACAGTAGTGGTGGTTATGGCCGGCATCATCACCGGTATCTTCGGCGGTATTATCCGCGACATCATGTGCAATAGAATGCCCCAGGTGTTGCGTCATGAACTCTACGCCAGCGTCTCGCTGGTCGTCGCTCTGCTCTATCTCGCCCTGCGACATCAGGGTGTCAACGAAAGCGTCAACCTGCTGGCTGCCTTCAGCGTGGGCCTGTTGCTGAGAATGTCAGCGATTCGCTGGAAACTGTCGCTGCCGGTGTTCAGCTACGCCAAATCCCAGTGGGACTGATGAGCGAAATCGCCAGCAAGGGCCTCACTGGCTTCGTTGCCTGTCGGGCCGACCTGATCGTCGTCAGGGCCGTGCTGGTCGAGAACCGAACCAGCGCGACCAGCGGGCGTTAACCCAGAGCGACAGCCCGATCACCGCGGAGCCCGCTGCAAGTCGCAGCAGGTCAGCATCGTGATTCCAGATCAGAAGATTGACCAGCAGCCCCGCCGGCACCAGCGCATTGTTCATGATGCCCAGGGTGCCGGCGTCCACCTGAGCTGCACCCCGGTTCCAGAACAGAAAGCCAAGTCCGGAAGCGACCAGCCCCAGCCAGGCCAGCACCGACCACTGCAGCGCGGTGTGCGGCAGGCGCTCCGGGTTGCCGAGCAGCAGCCAGGCCGGCAGCATGACCATCAGCGCGCCAATAAAGAACAGGCCAAATCCGCGCCACTGCTGGGTTGAGGTCAGCTCATAACGACGCACCAGATGAGCATAGCCTACCTGCCCGGCGGCGAAGGTAAAGTTGGCCAGCTGCAGAATCAGAAAGCCGCGGATAAAGCTGTCGCTGAGCCCGTCGTAGCGCATGATTCCGGCACCAAGCACCGCAATCGCGGCGGCGACCAGAGGCCCCAGACTGAAACGCCGGTTCAGCAGATCATCAATCAGCGCCACGTGCAGTGGCGTAAAAATGGTGAACAGCAGCACCTCGGGCACAGAGATGTACTCGAAGGACTGGTACAGGCAAATATAGGTGACACCGAACTGCAACGCACCAACCACCAGCAGCCCCGGCACCACCGGGCGCGGCAACAATCGAATACGCAGCAGCGGGAGAAACAGCAGCCCGGCCAGCATGGCCCGCGTCAGCACGGCAAAATAGCTGTCGACCTGCCCGGCCAGATACTCGCCGATGAGGCTGAAGGAAACCGCCCATAACAGGGTTACCGCAACAAGATAAGGCATCACCGCTCCACACAGGCCAGATGGGCGGGGAGTATAGCGGTTTCAGGTCAACGGCTGCTGCCTCACGCGCCTGCTCAGCACCCCATGCAGCATCACTGGCAACAGGGTCAGGGTAACCAGGGTGGCACCGAGTATGCCCGCCATGACAATCACACCGACACCACGATAGAGCTCGGTACCGGCGCCAGGCAGAAATACCAGCGGCGCAATCCCGCAGAGGGTGGTCAAGGTTGAAATGGCAATTGGTCGCAGGCGCGCCTCAACCGCCTCACGAACGGCCTCGACCGGCGTCATGCCCTGATGATCAAGATTATCGATGGCGCGATCCACAATCAGGATCGGATTGTTCACGACCGTACCCATCAGAATCAGAAAGCCCAGCATGGTGATCATGTCCAGCGGCTGACTGAAGCCACCCAGCCCCGCTGCTGCCAATGCGGAACCGGCCAGATTCAGCAGCGCCAGCCCGGCCAGCCCGCCAGCCATGCCCAGCGGAATGCTGACCATGATCAATAACGGGTAACCCCAATGGCGGAAGATCGCCACCAGCAGCAGAAAGACAATCAACAACGCCGCCAGGTAGTTGCTGCCCAGCGACTCGCGGGTGGCATCCAGCTGGTCGGCGGCACCCGAGATCGACAGGCTAACCCCCAACGGTACCTGCCCTTGGGCTCGCAGATACTCGACCAGCTCGGTACGCACCTGCTCGACTCCCGCCTCCAGAGGGACAGAACGCGGCGGGATGATATTCAGCGTCAGGGTGCGACGGCCGTCTACCCGGCGCACCACGCTGGTGTCGACCTCCTCTTCGATACGCGCAAGCGAGGACAGAGGCAGCACCTGGCCGCTCGGTGTGTATAAGGTAAGACCGCGCAGGGTCTGCAGGTCGGGCTGCAGAGCCATCGCGTTGTAGAAGTAGATGTCGACCTTGTCGTCGTCCTGAAAGTAATCGCCGACATAACTGCCATTGGTCAGGGCCGACACCGCAAACCCCATTTGCTCGGCGTCCAGTCCCAGCTCGGCGGCGCGCTCCCAGTCCGGATAAATCTGCAGCAGAGGCTGCGCCAGGCTGAGGTTGGAGGGCTGGGTCTGAACCGACGGATCCTCGAAGATTTCACCAGCCCGGTCGTAGGCCAGACGAGCCACTTCGTAGAGACTGGCGAGATCCGGACCGGAAATATCCAGGTTGATGCTGCGCGTACCACCGTTATTGCTGCTGATAATCGAGCCCCGGGTGGCGAACGCGCGCATACCCGGGTACGTACGAAAATGCTCGACCAGTGCACGCATCAGCGCATCAATGTCTGCCGGGTCCGCAGGCACACCAATCATCCACAACCCTTCAGTCGAAACGTTCACCATCAGCATGGCGATTGGGGGCACCGGACTATCAGCGTCCTCAGCCTCGGCGGCCTGGGTAAAGGGCAGAAAGTGCGCCTGAACCTGATCCGCAATCTGTTGCATGCTGGCCAGGTTATAGCCGGGCGGCGCGTTCATCATGGCGAAGGTCTTGGCCTCCTCGCCTTCAGGCAGATACTCGGCTGGCGGCGTCAGCGTCAGCACAATCAGCAGGCTGCCCCCCATAACTACCGCGGCGCAAAGCAAGCGGCGCCGGGCGCTGGCCAGCAGCCAGCCCACCAGATCAGCACAGCGGCGGGCCAGCCGGCCCTGTTCGCTGGCGGGCTCCAACTCGCCGCCGCGCAGCCTCGCACAGGCTGCAGGCACGGCAGTTATTGCAACCAGCATGGAAACCAGAATCGCCGAGGTAATGGCGATGGCAATGTCCGAATACAGCTGCCCTGCCTCTTCACGGATAAACATCACCGGCAGAAACACCATGACCGTCGTCAGTGTCGAGGCCAGAATCGCGGGCCAGACCCTGCTTACCCCGGCTACCGCAGCACGCAGCCGATCCAGACCGCGCCGGCGCTCCAGTTCAATGCTCTCCAGCACCACAATACTGTTGTCCAGCGTCATGCCAATGGCGAAGGCGACTCCGGCCAGGGAAATCACGTTGATCGTACGCCCGGTCAGCATCAGGCCAAGAAAGGCGGCAATGGTGCAGATCGGAATCCCCATGACGCCAATCAGCGTTACCCGCCAGGAATGCAGAAACAGATACATGATCACCGACGCCAGCAAAGCGCCAAGGATCAGGTTTTTCCAGACATTGACCACCGAGTCACGGACATAGACCACGTCATCGGAATTCAGCCTGATCTGCATACCCTGCGGGTTAAGCAACTCCTGATTGACCAGCGCCATCTCGGCGAGCATGGCCTGCTTGATGGCAATCACATTGGAGCCGCTTTCTCGCCTGACAGCCAGACTGACAACGGGGGCGCCATTGACGTAGCTGCGCTGAACAATACGCGCGTGATCAAGCGTGACATCGGCCAGATCCTGCAGACGAATCAGGCTGTCTCCCCGTCGCTCAACCACCAGTTGGCGAATATCGTCCAGGCTCTCGAAACGGCCGACGGTACGCAGCAAAAACCGTCGCTTGCCGCTATCAATCTCGCCACCGGAAACATCCCGGTTTCGCGACCGCAGCGCGTCACGCACCGCGGCAGGCGTCAGACCGTGCAACGCCAGCCGTTCGGGGTACAGGCGAACCTGTACCTGACGGGCCGCACCACCACGCACATCCACCTGAGCGACACCGTTGACCGCCGATAGTCTCGGACGCACGTTGTCTTCGATGTAATCGCGCACCATATCCATATCCAGGTTACGCGGATTACCCTCCAGCGGTGATACCGCCAGGTACATGAAAGCATTGGCAGAGAAGGACGTCGCGTTGACCGACGGCTGATCCACATTCTCGGGGTAACCCGACACCTGCGTGAGGGCATTGTTGACGCGTATCAGCGTCTCGTTCAGATCAACGCCAAAGGGAAAGTCCAGTTCGATCTCGGCCCAGCCGGTCCCGGCAACCGACGTTATTCGCTCGAGATTGGGCAGGTTACGCAAAAACTCTTCCTGCTCGACCAGAATTTCCTTCTCGATATCCTGCGGCGTCGCACCGGGCCACCGGGTTTCAACAGTCACCGTGCGGGTTTCCAGGTCCGGAATCATCTGCACGGGAATCCGCAGCGCCGCCATAGTACCCAGCACGCAGAGAATCAGCAGCGCGACGGTCACCAGAATGCCGTGGCGAGTAATGGCCTGGAACATGTCAGTCGGCCTCGTGGTTGAGCAGGTTGAGCAACTGCCCTTCGCGCAGGCTCTCGTTACCTTCAACGACTACCAGCTCTCCGGCCTCCAGGCCCTCTCGCACCTCGACCACCCCGTCAAATGCCAGTCCGGACCGGACCTGCTGCTCCCGGGCCCGCCACTGGCCTGCTTCGTTGACGGCCCGCCAAACAGCCACGCGGCCGTCAACCTGCCTAAGCAGCGCATCGCGGGAGACTACGACGCCCTGTTGCTGCTGATCCAGCAACAGCTCGCCCTGCACCGACATCCCGGGAATCAGGCCAGCAATATCGTCGGGCAGAGCAATACGCAGCAAAAAGGTGCGCGCCTGCTGACTGCTTAACGGGATGCGCGCGGTTACCGGCAACACAAAATCTTCTCCGGGGTGACCCTCGAACTGCAACTCGACCCGACTGCCTGGCTCGGCACGGGCATAGAAGCGCTGCGGCACCTGAAGGTCGGCGCGAAGCTGCTGCAGGGTGATCAACTCCAGCACCCCGGTCCCGGGCTCGACCCACTCGCCCAGCTCAGTCAGGCGTCGACTGATCACGCCACTGAAGGGAGCCTCCAGCCGGTGCCGGCGCGCCAGCGCCTCTCGCCGTTGCAGGCCGGCACGCGCCCCCGCCAACGCCGCATCGGCCTGCGCAACGGCGGCTTCCAGGCCGCGCACCTCGCTGGCGGCAATACTGCGGCGCTCTGCCAGCGTACTGGCCTCGCTGAGCCGCCGCTGCGCGTCATCAAGCGTGCTGCCCAGACGCGCAACCTCGGCCCGGTCGCGATCCAGATCCCGCTGTACAAGCTCGTCATCCAGCGTCATCAACAGCGCGCCCTTCTCAATCCGCTGGCCCTCCTCCACCGGCAGCCCGGAAACCCGTCCCTCCACTTCCGCAGACAACGTAGCGACCCGCGCCGTGGAGACACTGCCGCTGACCGGCACCACCTCCACCAGCGGCTGCAGCGTAGTGGTCGCAACCCGCACCGGCACAGCGGTCTCGGCACGCGCCAGAGACATCAGCAGCAGCAGGCAAACAGCAAGGACAGAGCGCAGCACAGGAGGAGCCTCCGACAACTTCAAAGTGAATCAGCATGCCAGAAATGAAAAAACACACCTACAACAAAGCAGGTGAGGATGTTTCACGATATGGCGGAGGACAAACCGGCCAAAAATAACATTGCACACAATCTACATTGTGTTAGCATGCAAAACTTAATTGTATGCAATCTATATTTTCATTACCGGAGACTCCTTATGTCCATTGAACAGGTTATCTATCGCGCTTCTGCAGAAGCTACCGGTGGCCGTGACGGTCGTGCCATTTCCTCCGACGGTGTACTGGATATCGAATTGACTACGCCAAGGGAGTTGGGCGGCGCAGGTGGTCAGGGCACCAACCCGGAGCAGCTGTTTGCTGCAGGCTATTCGGCCTGTTTCATTGGTGCGATGAAGTTTGTCGCAGGCCGCGACAAGCTGCCCATGCCGGCTGATGCGTCGGTTGAGGGGGTGGTCGGTATCGGTCAGATTCCGCAGGGCTTCGGCATTGAAGTCGAACTGCGCATCAGCCTGCCGGGCATGCCTGCAGAGCAAGCCGAGCAGCTGATCGAGCGCGCCCATCAGGTCTGCCCCTACTCCAACGCCACCCGCGGCAATATTGATGTGACCCTGAGCCGGGTCGAGTAACGCACAAACAACAACGGCGCCCACGGGCGCCGTTGTTGTGTCAGCAGCTCAGCTTAGAGCGGCTTGCCGCGATTCCCGTGCGCGGCAACAAAGGCCTGCACGTCAGCCAGACTATTCGGCAACACGGTGCAACGCTCTTCGCGCTCGAACAGATCGCTCAGATGCGCCGGCAGGTGCAATGCTTCGCCAACGCCAGCCTGACGGACCGCATCCGGGAACTTGACCGGGTGCGCAGTCCCAAGGGTGATCATCGGCGTCGACAGCGAGCGACGACATTCGCGGGCTGCACGCACGCCGATGGCGGTGTGCGGGTCCAGCACTTCGCCGCACTGCGCGAATACCTCGGCGATGGTTGCACAAGTGCCTTCGTCGTCAACCGCCAGCGAATCAAACAGCTTGCGCGCCTCGGTCCAGCGATCATCTTCAACAGACAGTTTGCCACTGACCTTGAAGTCATCCATCAGCTTGGCTACCAGCGCACCGTTACGACCGTGCAGATCGAACAGCAGGCGCTCGAAGTTGGACGACACCATGATGTCCATCGACGGCGACAGCGACGGGTGCAGGGTGTCCTTGTCGTAGTGATTGCCGCTCATGAAGCGGTGCAGGATGTCGTTGCGATTGGTAGCAACGATCAACTGGCTGATCGGCAGGCCCATATTGCGCGCCAGGTAACCGGCGAAGATGTCGCCGAAGTTGCCGGTCGGCACCGAGAACGCCATCGAGCGCGCCGGCCCACCGAGCTGCAGGGCAGCGTGAAAGTAGTAGACGATCTGCGCCATGATGCGCGCCCAGTTGATCGAGTTGACCGCGACCAGACGGGTGCCCTTGAGGAAACCCTGGTCGGCGAAACTGGCCTTGACCATCTCCTGACAGTCGTCGAAGTTGCCTTCGATGGCGATGTTGTGGATGTTGTCGCCAAGGATGCTGGTCATCTGGCGACGCTGCACCTCGGACACCCGGTTGTGCGGGTGCATGATGAAGATGTCGACGTTCTCGCAGGCTTTGCATCCCTCAATAGCCGCCGAACCGGTATCACCAGAGGTGGCGCCCATGATCACCACGCGCTCGCCACGCTTGACCAGGAAATAGTCGAGCAAACGGCCCAGCAGCTGCAGGGCAAAGTCCTTGAACGCCAGGGTCGGGCCGTGGAACAGCTCCATCACCCACTCGTTGCTGTCCAGCTGACGCAGCGGGGCAACTGCCTTGTGCTCAAAGACGCCGTAGGTGTCCTGCAGAATCTGTTTGAAATCGGCGTCCGGAATGCTGCCAGTGACGAACGGGCGCATCACGTTGAACGCCAGCTCGTGGTACGGCAGACCGGCCCAGGATGCGATCTGCTCCTGGGTGAAACGCGGCAGGTTCTCGGGCACATACAGACCGCCGTCAGAGGCCAGACCGGCCAGCAGCACGTCTTCGAAATTCAGGGCCGGAGCCTGGCCACGGGTACTGATATAACGCATATCGGCAAACCTTCGGTTTGAGCTGCAAGCCGCAAGCAACAAGCCGCAAGCACCACCTGGGTTGCTTGCCGCTTGCCGCTTGTCGCTTGCCGCTGGATTAGTCCAGTTGTTCCACGCGGATCCGCATCAGCGGGCCGGCGATATCCTCGAGCGACTCCAGCGCGGCAATCGCATCGTTCATGTTCTGCTCGCGTACGCGGTGAGTCAGCAGAATCATCGGCACCAGGCCGTCCTGCTCTTCCACGTCCTTCTGCATGATCGATTCGATGTTGATGCCACGCTCGGACAGGATGGTCGCGACCTTGGCCAGCACGCCCGGGCGGTCCTGCGCGTGCAGGCGCAGGTAGTAGGCGGTTTCGACCTCGTCAACCGGCAGGACCGGCAGATCCGACAGCGCATCAGCCTGGAACGCCAGGTGCGGCACGCGGTTGGTCGGGTCGGTGGTCAGGGTGCGGACCACGTCGATGATGTCGGCAACAACGGCGGAAGCAGTCGGCTCGGCGCCGGCGCCGGCGCCGTAGTACAGCGTCGAACCAACAGCATCACCGTGAACCATGACAGCGTTCATCACGCCATTGACGTTGGCGATCAGGCGATCAGCCGGGATCAGGGTCGGGTGCACGCGCAACTCGACGCCGTTTTCGGTGCGGCGCGCCACGCCCAGATGCTTGATACGGTAGCCCAGCGCTTCGGCGTAATTCACGTCGGCAGTGGTCAGCTTGGTGATCCCTTCGGTGTAGGCCTTGTCGAACTGCAACGGGATACCAAAGGCGATGGAGGCCAGAATGGTCAGCTTGTGCGCGGCATCAATACCCTCGACGTCGAAGGTCGGATCAGCCTCGGCATAACCCAGCGCCTGCGCTTCAGCCAGAACGTCCTCGAAGGTACGCCCCTTGTCGCGCATTTCAGTCAGGATGAAGTTGCCAGTGCCGTTGATGATACCGGCAACCCAGTCAATGCGGTTGGCGGCCAGACCTTCACGCAGCGCCTTGATAATCGGAATACCGCCGGCAACCGAGGCCTCGAACGCAACCATCACGCCCTTGGCGCTGGCAGCAGCGAAGATCTCGTTGCCGTGCACGGCAATCAGCGCCTTGTTGGCAGTCACCACGTGTTTGCCGTTCTCGATCGCCTTGAGTACCACATCCTTGGCCAGGGTGTAGCCGCCGATCAGTTCGACGATGATGTCGATCTCGGGATTGTTGACCAGCTCGAAAACGTCGTCGGTCACCGGGGTCATGCCCAGGTTGCAGGCCGGGTTGGGGTGCCGGGTTGCAATCTGGGCGACCTCAATGCCGCGCCCAGCACGCCGGGCAATTTCCGTCGCGTTGCGCTGCAGAACATTGAAGGTGCCACCGCCGACGGTGCCCAATCCACAAATACCTACTTTGACCGGTTTCAAACTTTGGTCCCTACCTGGTTGTTAGTCGATTACATGAAAACGCGCCGACGATCTGCCCGTCGGCACGGCTGTTACTGATTCTCCAGCGCGATAGCGGCCAGCTGCGCCGCCGGCTGATAACCCGGGATCAACACCCCGTTGGCCATGAAAATGGCCGGTGTACCCTGCACACCCACCTGCTGACCCAGCTCGAACTGGCGCTCAACAGGATTCTCACAGCTGGCTGGCGCGACCTCGTCACCCTGCTTGGCAGCCGTCAGCGCCGCCTTGCGGTCGTCCGCACACCAGACCGACTGCATGACACTGGCAGCACGGGACTGCATTCCGCCGCGCGGGAAGGCAGCATAGCGCACCTCGATACCCAGATCATTGAGCTGCTGCACCTCGTTGTGCAGCTTGCGGCAGTAACCGCAATCCACATCGGTAAATACCGTGATATGGGTCTTGGGCTGCTCGGGCGCAAACACGATCAGCTCCTGCTGCGGCAGCCCGTTGATGACCGCGCCGATGTTACGCGCTTCGGCGATGGAGGTAAGGTTACGTGGCTTGCCGTCGTTGACCTCGATCAGCGAGCCCTGGACAAAGTACTTGCCGTCCGCCGAGGCGTACAGCACTCGACCGCTTTCCAGCTCAACACTGTACAGACCGGCCACGGGAGACTCGCTCACCGCCTTGACCGGCACATTGAAATTCATTGTCTTCAGAGCGTCCCGAATAGCCTGATCCGGATTCGCCATGACCTGTGTCGCCGCCAGGGCCAGTATGGCGGCCAGGCCGATTTTCAGTCGCATAGTCCACTCCTTTTGAAGACCGCAAAGCTTACCACGAATAAAGGAAGCGCTGACCAATTCCACGCGCCCTGCGGGATGTTCGGCGCAACCCGGATGCTGTCACCCTCGGGGATGATGCTGGGCATGCAGATCATGCAGGCGCTGCCGGGCAATATGGGTATAGATCTGGGTTGTCGACAGATCACTGTGCCCCAGCAGCATCTGCACCACCCGCAGGTCCGCCCCGTGATTGAGCAGATGGGTAGCAAAGGCGTGGCGCAGGGTGTGCGGAGACAGTTCGCTGCGAATGCCGGCCGTCAGAGCATGCAGCTTGACTCTGTGCCAGAATGTCTGACGCGTCATCATCTGCCCCAGCCTGCTGGGAAACAGTACATCACTCGGCTTGCCTGCCAATAGTGCCGCACGGGCCGTATCAAGATATTGCTCCAGCCAGCGCATCGCCTCTTCCCCCAAAGGGACCAGACGTTCCTTGCTGCCCTTGCCAGTCACCCGCACCACACCCTGACGCAGGTTCAACTGATCGAGCCGCAAGCCGACCAGCTCACTGACCCGCAATCCGGTGGCATACAGCACTTCCAGCATGCAACGGTCCCGCAACCCCAGGCTGTCTTCGCTGTCCGGAGCGGACAGCAGGCGCTCAACGTCGGCCTCACTGAGCGACTTGGGCAGCGGCCTGCCGATCTTTGGCATGGCAACATCCCGGGTCGGGTCGTCAGTGATCAACTGCTGGCGCAGCAAGTAGCGGTAGAAACTTCGTACACAGGACAGCAGCCGGGCACTGGAACGCACCTGATAGCCGGCGCCAAGCCGCCAGCCCAGGTGCGCCATCAGATCGGCGCGCGACAGCTGCAGCAGCCGGCTGCGACGCTGCCCCAGCCAACCGGCCAGCGTACGCAGATCGGTGCGATAGGCGCTGCAGGTATGCTTCGACAACCCCTTTTCCAGCCACAGACTGTCAAGGAATTGATCGATCAGCTGCTGATCCGCGTCACTGACCGGCATCGGCGCAACATCAGGCATGGATTTGACTCGACTGGACGGGCGATTCGTCGATTAAAAACACTCAGGCACAAAAAAGCAGCCCTCAGGCTGCTTTTTTGTTGGTCAGTTGTCCGATCAGGACAGCTTTTCCTTGATGCGAGCTGCCTTGCCAGACAGAGCACGCAGGTAGTACAGCTTGGCCTTGCGAACGTCACCGCGACGCTTGACAGAGATGCTGTCGATCAGCGGAGAGTAGGTCTGGAACGTACGCTCAACGCCAACACCGCTGGAGATCTTGCGAACGGTGAAAGCCGAGTTCAGACCACGGTTACGCTTGCCGATAACCACGCCTTCGAAGGCCTGCAGACGGGAGCGATCGCCTTCCTTAACCTTGACCTGGACGATTACGGTATCACCCGGTGCGAACGCGGGGATTTCCTTGGACATCTGTTCAGCTTCAAGCTGGGCAATAATATTGGACATCTTGCTTCTCCTGCACAGGCCGTCGGACCTGTATCAATGGTTATCGGTTGCCTGCTCGCGGATATATTCCGCCAACAGCTGTTGCTGTTCTTTGCTCAACTCCAGCTCTTCGAGCAACTCTGGCCGACGTTGCCAGGTTCGACCCAAAGACTGTTTGAGGCGCCAGCGCCGGATCAGTTCATGGTTACCGCTGAGCAGCACCTCCGGAACGCGCTGCCCATCAAACTCTTCCGGCCGGGTGTAATGTGGGCAATCGAGCCATCCCGCCGAAAAGGAATCTTCTACCGCGGAATCCGCATGCCCCAATACACCGGGAATCAAGCGGGTCACCGCGTCCAGGAGCACCATGGCTCCCAGTTCGCCACCGGACAACACGTAGTCGCCAATGGAGATTTCCTCATCTACGCAGCGATCAATGATGCGCTCGTCGATGCCCTCGTAGCGCCCGCATAACAGCACAAGGCTGTCCAGCTGCGCCAGCTGTTCGACGCGTTTCTGCGTCAGAGGCTGCCCCTGCGGAGACAGGTAAATCACCCGCGGGGTGGAGGGAGCCTGCTGGCGGATGGCGTCAATCGCCTCCAGCAGCGGCTCAACCTTCATCAACATGCCGGGACCACCGCCGAAGGGGCGATCATCCACCGTGCGATGACGGTCATGTGCGTGTTCACGCGGGTTGCTGAAAGCGACTTCCAACTGGCCCCGCTTGACCGCCCTGCCGGTAACACCGGACTCGGTCAGCGCCGTGAACATCTCGGGAAACAGGGTAACTACACCGGCCCACACCGGTCAGAACTCCGCATCCCAGTCAACCTGCATGACTTGCGTCTCCAGATCGACCTTGATTACAAACTGGCCCGGCAAATAAGGCAACAGACGTTCACGCTGATCAACACTGCCTGCGCAGGGCTTGACCACCATGACATCGTTGGAGCCGGTCTCAAGCAGGTGATCCACCTTGCCGAGCAACTGCCCTTCCTGGTTTACAACCTGAAGGCCTTCCAGCTGATGCCAGTAAAAATCGCCATCTTCAAGCTCGGGCAATGCGTCGGACGCAATGCTGATCTCGAAATCGACCAGTTCCTCGGCCTTGTTGCGGTCGTCGATCCCCTTGAGGTTGACCACCAGCACGCGTCCCTGGACGCGACCACCGAGAACGGACACCGTGCGCTGCTCGGAACCCCTGTTAAGGGACCACTCGGCATAATCGAGCACGTTGTCCAGCGGGTCGGTATGGGAATAGACCTTTACCGCCCCACGCACCCCATGAACCGAAACGATCTTGCCGAGTACAACCCGATGGGCCCCGGCCGGCTCAGGAGTATTGGCCATATCAGGCAGCAGCCTGACCAGCTTCCTTCAGCAGAGCTGCAACGCGATCAGACGGCTGCGCACCCTGGCTCAGCCAGTATTGAACGCGCTCATCGTTCACGGACAGACGCACTTCACCGCCGGTGGCTACCGGGTTGAAGAAGCCTACCCGCTCAACAAAACGGCCATCGCGAGCATTGCGGCTGTTGGTGACGGTCAGATGATAGAAGGGGCGCTTCTTGGATCCACCACGAGCAAGACGAATGGTTACCATGTCGACATTGTTTCCTGTGTTTGAGTATCGCTACTTAATCGTTTGCGGGCGTGCAGCTGAAAACGCATACACCTATAGCCCGAAAGGTCGCGTATTCTACGGAATATCCCGACCAATGAAAACTCTTTTTTCCGCAGCCACCGGCACCGCCGGTCAGCTGCCTGCCCCAACGCCGGAAAACGGCGATCAGGGCAGCCCTCAGAACCGTGGCATCCCGCCACCCGGGGGCAGCATGCCACCGCCACCACCCATGCCACCCATACCGCGCATCAGCTTGGCCATACCGCCCTTGCCGGTGACCTTCTTCATCATCTTCTGCATCTGCTTGTGTTGCTTGAGCAGGCGCCCGATGTCCTGAATCTGGGTACCCGAGCCCGCCGCGATACGGCGCTTGCGCGAGCCGCTGATGAGGTCCGGATTACGGCGCTCGGCCGGCGTCATCGAATTGATGATCGCCTCCATGCGCTTGAACTGCTTGGCCGCCTCGGTCTGCGCGGTTTCCATCTGCGCAGCACTGATCTTGCCGCCCATCATCGGCAGCTTTTCCATCATCGAGCCGAGCCCGCCCATGGCGTTCATCTGCTGCAGCTGATCACGGAAGTCCTCAAGATCAAAGCCCTTGCCCTTCTTCAGCTTCTTGGCCAGTTTCTCGGCCTTGTCCTTGTCGATCTTCTGCTCGGCCTGCTCGATCAGGCTGAGCACGTCACCCATACCGAGGATGCGCGAGGCGACCCGGTCGGGGTGGAAGACTTCCAGGGCGTCGATCTTCTCGCCCATACCGAGAAACTTGATCGGCTTGCCGGTGATATGACGCACCGACAGCGCCGCACCGCCACGGGCATCACCGTCGACCTTGGTCAGGATGACACCGGTCAGCGGCAGCGCCTCGTTGAAGGCCTGAGCGGTGTTGGCCGCATCCTGACCGGTCATGGCGTCGACCACAAACAGGGTTTCCGCCGGCTTGGCTGCCGCGTGCACCTGCCTGATCTCGGCCATCATCTCGTCGTCGACGTGCAGACGGCCAGCGGTATCGACGATCAGCACGTCCATGAAGCGGTTCTTCGCCTCACGCATCGCCGCCTCGACGATGGCGACCGGCTGCTGATCAGCGGAGGACGGGAAGAACTCGACCTGTACGTCGGCTGCCAGCGTTTCCAGCTGTTTGATCGCCGCCGGACGGTAGACGTCGGCGCTGACCACCATGACCTTCTTCTTTTCGCGCTCACGCAGCGTCTTGGCCAGCTTGGCCACGCTGGTGGTCTTACCCGCGCCCTGCAGACCGGCCATCAGGATCACCGCTGGCGGGCTGACCGCCAGGTTCAGCCCTTCGGACTGCCCCATGACCGCTTCCAGCTCGGACTTGACGATCTTGACGAAGACCTGCCCCGGCGACAGGCTGCGCGACACTTCGGTGCCGACCGCGCGCTCACGCACCTGGTCAACGAAGGTCTTGACTACCGGCAGCGCGACATCAGCCTCCAGCAGCGCCATGCGCACTTCGCGCAGGGTGTCCTTGATGTTGTCTTCAGTCAGCTTGGCCTGACCTGTCACACCGCGCAGACTGTGCGACAGGCGCTCGGTAAGATTCTCGAACATGTGCTTTCTCCCAGGGCGGGCCCGTTTTCAGCCCGGCCGCCATTTCAGCGGCGCAGTATACCCCGCACACCCGGCACAGGATAGGGAAGCACCGGCAGACGCTTTCACCCGGACGCGGCTTATGCCACACTGCGGCTTTGTTGATAATCGCTCGCAAGGACGTATGACAGCCCTCGCCCCCAGTCTGCTGGCCGCCGGTTTCTATATCAGCGGCATCCTGTATCAGATGCACTGCCTCGGCAAACGTCTGGCCGTCAACGCCAGCCTGTTGCGCGCCATCGGGCTGGTTGCCCTGCTGGCCCACGCCGTCAGTCTGTATATTCAGCTCACCACACCGCAGGGCTTTGCCCTGGGCCTGTTCAATATCGGCTCGCTGATTTCCTGGCTGGTAGTTGCGGTCACGCTGGTGTCGAGTTTCCGCGCGCCAGTCACCAGTCTGCTGCTGGGGCTTTATCCGCTGGCACTGATCACCGCCCTGCTGGCGGGCTTCTTCCCCGAACAGGGCACGACACTGGCAACCGACCAGGACGGCTTGCTGGTGCATATTCTGCTGTCGGTGCTGGCCTACGGCATTTTTACCATTGCCGCCTTCCAGGCCACCCTGCTGGCTGTTCAGGACTATCAGCTCAAGCACAAGCACCCTACCCGTTTCATTCGCACCTTCCCGCCGCTGCAGACCATGGAACAGCTGCTGTTCCAGTTTCTGCTGTGCGGTGAAGTGCTGCTGACGCTGGCGCTGATCTCAGGTTTTGTCTTCCTGGAGAACATGTTCGCCCAGCATGTGGCCCACAAGACTCTGCTGTCCTGCCTGGCCTGGGTGGTGTTCGGCATTCTGCTGTGGGGCCGGCACTTCCGCGGCTGGCGCGGCAGCAATGCGATCCGCTGGACACTGGCGGGCTTCCTGTTGCTGATGCTGGCCTATTTCGGCAGCAAGCTGGTACGCGAACTGCTGCTGGCCGCCTGACCCATACTACGACCTGCCTGAGGCTAGCCCTTGAACGAATCCCATACTGGCCTGCTGCTGATTCTGCTGGTGGTGCTGATCGTGCTGTCAGCGTTCTTCTCCAGCTCCGAAACCAGCATGATGAGCCTCAATCGCTACCGGCTGAAGCACCTGAGCAAGGAAGGCCACCGGGCGGCGCGCCGCGCCTCCCGTCTGCTGGAGCGCCCCGACCGACTGCTCGGCACCATTCTGGTCGGTAACAATATCGTCAACATCCTCGCCGCCTCCATCGCCACCGTGATCGCGGTGGACGTCTGGGGCGAAGCCGGTATCGCGATTGCCACCATGATCCTGACCGTGGTCGTGCTGATCTTCGGCGAGATCACACCCAAGACCCTGGCAGCCCTGCGCCCGGAGCTGATTGCCTTCCCGGCCAGCGTGATCCTGTCCGGCCTGCAGCGCCTGCTCTATCCGGTGGTGTGGGTGTGCAGCGCCATCAGCAACCTGCTTTTGCGCATGCTCGGGGTCAACCCGCACAGCAAGGATGGCGATCAGCTGACCACCGAGGAGCTGCGCACGGTGGTGCGTGAAGCCGGGCTCGGCATTACCCGCAGCCGCCAGAACATGCTGCTGGGCATCCTTGATCTGGAGAAGATGACGGTCAACGACATCATGATCCCGCGCAACGAGGCTGTCGGTATTGATCTGGACAGCGACATGGCCGCGATCAATCACCAGCTGCGCAGCTGTCACTACACCCGGCTGCCGGTCTACCAGGGCGATATCAACAACGTCACCGGCATCGTCCACATGCGCTCGATCGCGCGCCTGCTGAGCCGCGGCGAACTGACCAAGGAAGCCCTGATCGGCGCCTGCAAGGAGCCCTACTTCATCCCGGAAAGCACACCGCTGCACACCCAGCTGTTCAACTTTCAGAAACAGAAGCGCCGGATTGCCATCGTCGTCGACGAGTACGGCGACGTCATCGGCCTGGTGACGCTGGAAGACATCCTGGAAGAAATTGTCGGCGACTTCACCACCGAGATGCTCAGCCTGAGCCAGGACATCCATCCGCAGGCCGATGGTACCTATGTGATCGATGGCAGCGCGTCGATTCGCGACATCAACCGTCACCTGCACTGGAAGCTGCCTGCCGACGGCCCCAAGACCCTCAACGGCGTGATCACCGAGCAGCTGGAAACCATTCCGGAAACCTCGGTCTGCCTGACCACCGGCCACTACCGGATGGAGATTCTGCAGACCAAGGACAACATGGTGAAAAGCGTTCGGATATGGGATCGGGCCTTGAACCAGGTCGACCCGCGCCCCTCAGACGAAGCGGATCAGACCACCGACGGCGCCAGCTGACGGACGATACCCGCCGCCCACTGCCGATACCCGGCCGCCGAAGGGTGATAGCCGTCGCGGGCCAGATAAACCGGCTCGAATGGCAGATCCAGTGACAGGTAGTGGGCGCCCGAGTCCCGGGCGACAGCCTGAAGATCGGCGTCCATCAGCCCGGCGCGTAGCCCGAACCAGCCGCGCAGCGGTTGCGGCAACGCCCGGAAATGCCCCAGCGGCGGCACGCCGGTCAGCATCACCCGCCCCGAACAGACTTGCAGCTGCTCGATCAGGCCCCGCAGATTACGCCGCCAGCGCGGCCGTGGAGTGAGGTGGGTGGTATCGTTGACGCCCAGCACGATCAGCGCCAGGTCCCACTGCTGCCCGGTAACCGCAGGCAGCAGGTCTTGCAGACAGTCTCCGGCCACCGCGCCGTTGCGACCGGCCGCCTGCCACTGCACCGGGCGCCCAAGCTGTTCAGCCAACTGACTGGCCAACTGCCCGACAAGGGCCTGCTGCTGACACTCGACCCCGACGCCGGCAACGGTGGACTCGCCAACCAGCAACAACCGCAGCGGCCTTTCCCGAGCACCATCCGGCGCCGCCACCAGCCCCTGCCAGGGCTGCTGCGCGTCCGGCAGGCGCAGCGCCGTGCGCTTGACCCACATTGCCTGAGGCAGCAACAGCGGCAAGGCCGGTGCCGCCAGATACCACCACCGGCTCAGAGCGTGACCTCAACCGCCGATGCCGCGCGCACCGCCTTGGCAACAGCCGCCTCAATGGACTCATCACGCGCCAGCGCGACCCCCATACGACGCTGCCCATCAACCTCGGGCTTGCCGAACAGCCGCAGCTGGGTGTCCGGTTCCTTGAGTGCCGCGCCCAGATTGCCGAAGCTGACATTGGCTGATTGCCCCTGCACCAGCACGACGGCGGATGCCGATGGACCGACTTGACGGATTACCGGAATCGGCAGTCCCAGAATGGCCCGCGCATGCAATGCAAACTCGGACAGGTCCTGCGAAATCAGGGTTACCAGCCCGGTGTCGTGCGGGCGCGGAGAGACTTCGCTGAACCACACCTGATCGCCCTTGACGAACAGCTCCACACCAAACACACCACGGCCACCAAGCGCCTCGGTGATGGTTGAGGCAACCCGTTTGGCCTCAGCCAGCGCCCCTTCGCTCATCACCTGCGGCTGCCAGGACTCGCGGTAATCGCCGGCCTCCTGACGGTGGCCGATAGGTTCGCAGAAGGAGGTGCCGTCAATGTGCCGCACGGTCAGCAAGGTAATTTCATAATCAAAGTCGACAAACCCCTCGACGATCACCCGGCCCTGACCGGCACGACCGCCGGACTGGGCATACTCCCAGGCCTTGTCGATATCGGCCTGCTCGCGCACCAGACTCTGCCCCTTGCCCGATGAACTCATCACCGGCTTGACTACGCAGGGCATGCCAATGGCAGCGACCGCGGCACGGTATTCATCCAGCGTGTCCGCGAACCGGTAGGCAGAGGTCGGCAGGCCCAGCGTTTCCGCAGCCAGACGGCGGATGCCCTCGCGATCCATGGTCAGGCGCGCTGCCTCGGCGGTCGGCACGACGTTGTAGCCTTCCGCTTCCAGCTCGACCAGCGTCGCGGTCGCAATGGCTTCAATTTCCGGCACGATGTAATCGGGCTGCTCGGCTTCGATAACCTCGCGCAGCGCCTGACCGTCCAGCATGCTGATCACATGGCTGCGGTGCGCGACCTGCATCGCCGGGGCGTGCTCATAGCGGTCTACCGCGATAACCTCACAGCCCAGCCGCTGCAGCTCAATGGCCACTTCCTTGCCCAGTTCGCCCGAGCCCAGCAGCAATACCCGCGTCGCGCTTTCTGCGTAGGGGGTCCCGATTACCGTCATGCCTGTCTACCTTGGATAGTTGATTGAGTCGCCGTGCCGATCCACAGCCCCTGCCCGCGCGCACGCTCCTCGCAGCGCGCCAGCACCTCAAGACGCTGCTCGTCGGTCATCCGGCCCCAGCGGGCTATTTCCATGCCGGTGCGCTGACACCCGGTGCAGATGTCGTTATCGTCCAGCGCACAAATGCTGACACAAGGCGAGCGAACGGGGGCAGAGCGGGTCATCAGTCTTCCTGTATCTTGAGTTCGTCACGGAAGCGTTTGGCGTTCTGCACGTAATGGGCGGCGCTCAGTTCCAGCATCTTCTTCTGCTGATCGCTCAGCGTCTTGACCACCTTGCCGGGGGAGCCCATGACCAGTGAACCGTCCGGGATCTCCTTGCCTTCAGGAATCAGGCTGTTGGCGCCGATGATGCAATGTTTACCGATCTTCGCGCCATTGAGCACCACCGCGTTGATGCCGATCAGGCTGTAATCACCGACCGTGCACCCGTGCAGCATCGCATTATGGCCGACTGTGATGCCTTTGCCGAGGGTCAGCGGCACGCCACTATCGGCATGCATTACCGCGCCGTCCTGCACATTGCTGTGTTCGCCGACGGTAATCTGCTCGACATCACCGCGAATCACCGCGCCAAACCAGACGTTGGCGCCAGCCTCCAGCTTGACCTTGCCGATGACCGCTGCGGTGTCGGCAATCCAGGCGTCAGCCGCCATTTCTACCCGATCCCTGCCCAGGCTGTACTTCATGCTTCGTGCTCCTAATTCTTGTTGTGCCCGTCGTAGGGCGTATGCAAGGTGATACCCGCGTCAAAGCCGGTATTCATCAATTCAACCAGCATCAGCGCCGTCAGCCCCCAGATCTTGAAGCCGTTGAAACGGTAGCTGGGGACGTACCAGCTACGCCCTTCATAGTCGATACGGTGGGTCATTTCGCGCGGATCAGACATAAAGAACTCGACCGGCACGCGAAACACCTCTTCAATCTCACTGGCGTTGGGAATGATCTCGAACTGGTCGGGCACGACGCCCACATAGGGCGTGACCTTGATACCAAAACGCGAGACCAGCGAATCCATGGGGCCGACCACATCCACCAGCTCCGGCAGCAGGCCGATTTCCTCATGCGCCTCGCGCAAAGCGGTATAGCACAGGTCCACATCGCCCGGGTCACGCCGTCCGCCGGGGAAGGCAACTTCGCCTGAATGGGTCGACAGGCGCTGCGAACGCAGGGTCAGAATAATTTCCGGCTGCGGTTGCGAGGTGATTGCAATCAGCACACCAGCCTCGGGCAGTCCGGGCGCTGTTATCTGTCGAGGGGTGTGCTGCATCACCCGCATGCGCATTTCGTCTAGCATGCATACATCCTCGTTTATTTCGTCAATGATGGCATGATCACCAGGGCAGAACCAGCCGCACCATGGCGTAAATACCATGCGATAGGTAGCTGATCGACAAGCTGATTTCTCCACCTGAGCTCTTGCCCGCAGGCCGCACGATCAGCAAGATAGAGCCCAATTACCCAGCAGCCAGCCGGAAGCCAGTCATGAAGTTCTGTAGCGAGTGCGGTCAAGGCGTCACCGCACGCGTCCCCGACGGGGACACCCGTTCACGGTTCGTCTGCGACCATTGCCAGACCATCCATTATCAGAACCCGCGCATCGTCGCTGGCTGTCTCGCGGTGCACGGCCAGCAGGTACTACTCTGTCGCCGGGCCATCGAGCCGCGTCGCGGTTTCTGGACCCTGCCCGCAGGCTTCATGGAAAACGGCGAAACCACCGAAGAGGCAGCCCTGCGCGAAACCTGGGAAGAGGCCCGCGCCAGACTTCAGCAACAAGAGTTGTATATGCTGTTCAACCTGCCGCATATCAATCAGGTCTACATGTTCTTCCGCGGCGAGCTGGCCGATCTGGAGTTCAGCGCCGGCGAAGAAAGCCTGGAAGTGCGCCTGTTCCACGAGCACGAGATTCCCTGGGACAAACTGGCCTTTCCGACCGTGGGCAAGACCCTCAAGCAGTACTTCCTTGACCGCCAGGAGCAGGCCTTTCCGGTACGCATCCGCGACATCCTCTACCGCCCGGGACAGCACCGCCGATGAAGCTGAGCACCCTGTTCCTCGGCTGCATTCTGCTGGCTGCCTCCTGCGCCTGGGCCGGCCAGCCACCGATCGACCGGATACTGATCAGGAAGGCCGAGCGCAGCCTGCAGATCATCAGCGACGGCCGCGTGCTGCATGAATACCGCATCTCCCTTGGCCGCCAGCCGGTGGGCCCCAAGCGCCAGCAGGGCGACCAGCGCACGCCGGAGGGCATCTATACGATCGACTGGCGCCATGAGAGCCCGCAATACAATCTCAGCCTGCATCTGGACTACCCCAACCTCAAGGACCGCATGGCAGCCTTTGAGGCCGGTATAGACGACCCCGGCAGCATGATCATGATTCATGGCACGCCAATCGACGAGGAATACCCGGAGTGGTTCTTCAAGGGCCTGGACTGGACCAACGGCTGCATCGCCCTTGGCAACGCTGAAATGCGCGAACTATGGGAGCTGGTGCCCGACGGTACGCTGGTCGAGATCGTGCCCTGAACAGCAACTAGCGCCGCTGCATCAGATGGGCCTCCAGGCGCCAGACGTCAAACGCCGGCTCCTCGTAGGGATGAGCATGGCGCAGCGCCTCGATGACCGCCTCGATACAATCACCGGCGCACAGGGTTTCCACGCGGTACTCTGATACCTGCTCAACGACGCCGGTCTGGCCGAGATAGGGCTCACTTCCCGACAGCGGCCTGAACTGGCCCTGCCCCAGCACCTGCCAGCTGCAGCTGTCATAATTGCCAAGCCGGCCGGCACCCGCGGCAAAGACTGCCTGCTTGACCTGCTCGACATGGCTGGCAGGCACAAAGAAACATAACTTGTACATGCTATTGTCCTCTAGCACCCGGCCATCAAATGACGGCACATTAGAATCACAAAAAGTCCGCAACAAGGATCACGACGCCATGACAATCGACAGCAACCGCCTGCTGCTTGAGCTGGAAAAGCAGCGCCGCGAAGTCAACCGCAATATCATCAACCCGGCTATTCCGCAGCTCAGTCTGGATGCGCTGACCCCCATGCTCAACATGGTCGCCCAGGCCCGCAAGGCCTATCTGTGCGGTCTGCTTGATATCGCAGGCAAAGCCGGCGGACGCGCGCCGTCCGATGAGCAGGTCGAGACGCTGCGCAAACTCCGAATGACCTACGAAGAGCTGGTCAGCGCCGCCAACGCACTGGAAACGGCCATCCAGCGCGACTATCTGGACGTCATTCCGAGCCGGCGCTGAGCGACGCCAGCACCTGCAGGCACAGCTGTTCCTGCTCGGCGACCAGCTCGGCCAGCCGCTCGCCCGACAGCTGCACCAGCAACCCGTAGCGCCGGGCGCCCCAGACCATCAGATGCAGCGCCTCAAGGCGTGACACCGAAGGCTTGACCGGCAGGTCCGGGCAGGCCTCCAGCACCCGCTGCCAGATACTCATCAGCTCGGTATAGGCACGCTGCTGGTGCTTCTGCTCGGCAATCACCGGCTCCAGCTCCAGCATCTGCGGATGAAACCAGGCCGCCTCACCAGCCACGCCGCCAAGCAATCGCACCAGCCGACCGACACGCTCCTGCCACACCAGCCCGACGGGCTCGATGGCCTGCTGTTCAATTGCCTGCAACAGGCGCTCGATGCAGTGGCGCACATACCCCGAGTGCAGCGCCTGCTTGCTGGGAAAGTAATCGTACAGGGTGCCCACCGCGACCCCGGCCTCCAGCGCCACCGCGCGGGTCGTCACGCGCTCCCAGCCATCGCGCTGCCAAATCCGAACATAGGTATCGAAAATCGCCTGCACCGTCATCTTGGCGCGCCCCTGGGTCGGGCGCTTGAGCGGCTTGTTGCGAGACTGAGCGGGGCTGTTCTTGCTGGTCATGGAATCCGAACCCGGTAAACACGCTGACAGGCTACAGTCATCCTACTGTCGAATCACCCCTTTTCAGGAGCGCCCATGACTGTGATCAGCCAACTGCAAAATAACAAGAAGGACCTTAATCAGGTTCGCGTCGTCACCCAGCCGATGCCGGAGCTGAAGCCGGGCGAAGCACTGCTGCGCATCAGCCGCCTGGCGCTGACCACCAACAACATTACCTACGCCGCCTTCGGCGAAACCCCGCACCTGCGCTACTGGGACTTTTTCCCCACCGGTGCGGCCGAGTGGTTCCACATGCCGGCCTGGGGCTTTGCCGAGATCGTCGAGAGTACAGTTGAGGGTCTGGCGGTGGGTGAACGCTTCTACGGCTACTGGCCGATTGCGTCGCACGTGGTCATGAATCCGGTACGTGTTTCCGAACGCGGCTTTTACGACGGCATCCCGCACCGTCTGGAGCTGACGTCGGCCTATAACCAGTACCAGCGCATCAGCACCGATGCCGCCTACCGCGCCGCTGATGAGAACTATCAGATGCTGCTGCGCCCGCTGTTTATCACCTCGTTCATGCTGGCCGACTTCCTGGAAGACAACAACTTCTTCGGCGCCCGCCAGATCATCGTCTCCAGCGCCTCCAGCAAGACCGCCTACGGCACCGCCTTCTGCCTGGAGCAGAACGACAGCGTGGCGCTGATTGGCCTGACCTCTGGCGGCAACACCGACTTCGTCGCCCAGCTCGGCTGCTACCAGCAGGCTGTCGCCTACGAAGACGTTGAACAACTCGATGCCAGCATCCCCACGCTGTATGTCGACTTCTCAGGCAACGTGGCGCTGCGCAACCGCATTCACGAGCACTTCAAGGACAGCCTGGCCTACGACTGCTACGCAGGATCAGCACAGAACCACGAACACCTCAGCGCCGCCGAAACGCCTGTGCACGGCCCGGCACCGCAGCCGTACTTTGCGCCCTACCAGATCAAGAAGCGTAACGCCGACTGGGGCGCGGCAGAAGTGACCCGCCGCTTCAACGCCGCCCAGCTGGCGTTTATCGAGCGAGTACAGAACCCGGCTGCACCGTGGCTGAACGTCATCGAGCACGCCGGTCTGGAGCAGGCAAAGACACTGGTAGAGGATCTGGTCGGCGGGCGTATCGATCCCAAGGATGGCCACGCAGTCGTCCTCGACTAAGCCAGCGACCCGGCCAGGGCGTCGTGCACCTGCCGCCCCCATTGCGGACGCGACCTGTCGCGTCCCTGCACATGCCCCACCCACGCCCGCTGCAGGGCTAGGGCATCCCGAGGCCGGACGGCCTAGCGTGGAGGCAGGCTCAGCACGACCACTTTCACCGGCAACAGCCCGCTCGAAACCTGGCCGATGCGGGTAAACGCCGACTTCGACAGGTCAATCACCCGGCCACGAACGAAGGGGCCTCGGTCATTGATGCGCACCACAACCGATCGGCCGTTATCCAGATTGGTCACCTGCACCCGGGTGCCGAAGGGTAAGGTGCGATGGGCTGCGGTCAGCGCATCGTGACGATAGCGCTCGCCATTGGCGGTCTTGCGCTGCTCGAACTTGTCCGCGTAATAAGACGCCTGCCCGGTCTCGGCCGCGCCTCCGAGCTTGCCGCCGCCCAGATGACTGCAACCGGCCAGCGCCAGCATAATCAGACCCAGAAACAGAACACGTCCGTTCAATACGACACACCTTTTGCAATACGAAGCCAGTACCTCCGGGGCGGAGGCGGTGGTCGGATAGACCGCGCTATCAGCGTCGGGTTCACGGCAAGAGCATGCGCCCGATAACCGGCACTGACGTGCGCACGGCATCACACCCGGTCAGGGCGTTGCGGCAGGCTCATTCAACCCGGCATCCGTCCTGACCCGCAGAAAGCGGGCAAAACGCGGCAGACCGCCAGAGGTCAGGCCATTAAAGCGATAGGTCACCAGCGTACCAATGGCCGGTGGCGACTGGCGCTGCGCATCACTCAGGCCGCTGCCCAGCCGAAATCGCCGCCCGACCCCATCAGCGACCAGCAGCGCCCCCACCTGTCCCCGGTATTTGCCGAGGCCAGCGGTATAACCGACAACACGTGCCTCGGCATCCTCGAACGGCTTGTATTTGAGCAACAGCGGATGACGCCCGGCGCGGTAGCGCGCGCTGGCGTGGTGGAGCATCAACCCCTCGCCGCCACCAGCCACCGTACGCTCAAGCAGCGCATCCAGTTCGTCGGCGCTTCCCAGCCGCTGCTGCGCCACCGGCTGCAGTGAAGCGAGCTGCAAACCGGCCAGCTCGCGCATCGCCAGCACCCGGGCGCTGAAGTCACCGCCGTGCTCGGGCAGGTCAAACACCATAAAGCGCACCCCCTGCCAGTCAGCGACGCTCGCCTGCTGGCGGCGAGCCAGTGCGCTGACCTCATCAAACCGCCCACGTCCGAGCCACAACTCACCATCCATCGGCAGTGCCGGCCAACCGAGGGTGAACTCCGCCGGCGCATTGATGCGGTAACCGCCACGACTCAGCAACTGCCGACCGTCCCAGCGCGCGCGAACGCCGTCGAGCTTCTCGCTGACCCAGTAGTCCGCAACCGCCCCTTCACCACGATAAACCTCGGCAAGCATCAAACCGCTGTCGGCGCTCGCCGGCAGGTGCAGCAAGGCGCAAAAGAGCAACGCTCGGCGTATCCAGACGAACACGGCAACCTCCCTGTTGCAGGTAAGACCGGCAGACAGTCGGGCAGAAAGCGCACAGCCGCCGGCATCGCGTGCGCCGCCACAGGCTAGCAATACCAAGGGGGCGAACAAGCAGCCGGGACGAGAGGTTAGAACCCCGTCACAGCAGCGCAACGATCAGGACGCAGCCTCAGGCCTACTGACCGCGATCGACCAGCGCGGCGTCATGGCCTCGAAGTCGGTGCGCACGTTCGCGGGCAGATAGCTGGCCGAGTCCAGTACCCGCATTGCGCCCGCAAAACGTTCAAACACCACCCAATGCCAGAACGGCCGCTCACCGTCCCAGTGATATTTGATCGCCAGCAACGCCAGATCAGGCAGCGCCTGCCAGGAAACGAAAGGCTCCTCGGTGGCCGACACCTGCAAGCCGCCGTTTTCCAGCAATCGACGCACGTATTGGGTGTCCGACCAGAGTGCCTTGTCATCGGCATAAATGCCCATCGCATTGGCAACGGCCTTCATCTGCGGATAGCTGCAGCCGAGCAAAACGGCGGCCGAGGCAATCCCGCAGCCGGTGGATTCCTGCTGAATCACGGGTTGAAGCATGTCAGCTGAACTCCACCTGCCAAGCAACAGCGTGCAGCGACAGGGCAAGCGGCATAGCCGAAATCACTACCAAATGGCTCATCACATCACATCCTGGGCAACAGCAGGGGCGCGCCCCGGCAGAACGCCGGCAGCCCCCGGGAGAGGCCGGCACTATAGCAGGGCCCGTCCCGACAAACATCTGCGGGGCTGACTCCCGGACTGCTGCGCGAACACACGCGAGCAACCTGTCGTGCGCTATACTGCGCCGAACGAACGGGATTGGATTTTTTATGAAAGTGTGTGGTGTTGACCTCAACAGTAACGATGCCAATGTCTGCCTGCTGGCACTCGATGACGAGCTGTTCCAGCTGCCTGATTTCCGCGCACGCCGGATCAGCCTGACCGATAGCAACAGCACCGGCGCGCTGCGCCATTTTCAGCAGACTTTTGCCAAGCTGATGCACGACTACAAGGTCGACAAGGTCGTTATCCGCCAGCGGCCGATGAAGGGCAAGTTTGCCGGCGGTGCCGTGGGCTTCAAACTGGAAGCCGCGATCGAGCTGATTGCCGATCTGGACGTGGTGATCATGTCACCGACCGATATCAAGGAGTCGATCAAGCGCAACCCCATTCCGGTCCTGTTCTCTGAAACCGGGCTGAAGGCCTATCAGGAACCCGCCTTCAACACCGCATTCGCCTATCTGATGAAAGACAAGTTCGCCAACTGACAGCACCGCGGTCAGCCACCAGATCGCGCGCCCCCGCCCGAATGAGACTATTCGGGCTGCCTGCCAACCCCGCCTCTCCCCCAGCCCGACCAGCCCCCATTGCCAGTCGCACGCCAACATGGCCTAATGCCATTTAGCGGTAAAGACCATAAAAAAAATGTGGCATTGTATGTAGCGACAGGCGCGTATATCACTGTCCACCCTGAAGCGAGCTCTGCCGATAACTCAACTAGTATTGAAGTTATCCACGGCCTGAACGCTAGCTGGCTCCCTGACTGGATTATCAGAACTATTATGTCGTAATCGAGTTAAACCGCGCTCAACAAAGAGAAGCTGAATCGGATTCAGACCGCTGTCTATCAGGCGCAATATCTGGCTACTGTACAAGCTGCTGTGTGCTACTGCGGTCATTGCGCTGGCCGGCCTTACGTATACCCACTGGCAGTATCTGACTGCGCAGACCGAGGCCTCCCAACGCAGCCTGGTCAAGCAGTGGTTCGGCAGTTTTTCATCGCTGCTGGAGCAGCAGGAAACCATCATCACCCTGATTGGTCAGGACATCCTCCTGCGCCAGCGCGAAGGCAACCCGGATATTCGATCCGAGCTGGACCGGCTGATGAACATCAATCCGGAATTCTTTGCCGGCTTTGCCCTGTTTTCCACCGCAGGCGAGGTGCTGGACACAACCTCCAATCTGGTCAGGCCCGACCCGCCAAACCTGCTGCAACAGCCCGAATCGAAAGAATCCTTCGTATACGCCATCGAAAGCGACAAAATGGTCCTCGGGCGAACCTACAACGCTCCCAGACTGGTAATCCCGGCCAGAAAGGCCATTCGCGATACTGACGGGCAGTTGCTGGGCATCATGACCGGCGCACTGAAAATCCAGGCGGACAGCGGTCATTTCGCCCATGCGGCCGTCCTCGGTCCACATAACCGCATCACCATTCTTCGCACCCGTGATCGCTATATCCAGTACGCGACTAACGGGGAGCTGATCCCTGACTTCTTCGTCCAGCCCCTGCCGGAAACGCAGTATCGGCAGCTCATGCAGGCCCTTCAACAGGGCCAGCGCGAACCTGAGCATCCCTCAGAGCGTCAGGCCACCATCACCTTCAGATGGGATACCAATTCGGACAGAGAGCACGTCCGTGGCGTCGCACTCTACAACCCCCGCTACGAATTCTGGCTGCTGTCTGAAGTTGAAGAAGGCTATCTGATCAATCAATTCCTCAAGACTGCAACGCTTTATATTGCGTTGGCCGCGGCGTTTCTGATCAGCATGTTCTACCTGTTTCGCTTTATCGACCGGGAGCAGCAGCACCGCCGCCAGCAGCTGCAATATCAGGCCGATCACGACACTCTGACCGGCCTGCCCAATCGCAACTTTCTGCTGGAGGCCTTTGACCAGTGGCAGACAGGAAAACAGAACTTCTCACAGCTGTTCATCGACCTCGACCACTTCAAGGGCATCAACGACCATTTCGGCCACAGCATTGGTGATCAGATCCTGGTAGAGCTGGCACGCCGCTTCGAGCAGGCCCTGCGTGAAGACACCCTGCTGGTGCGGCATGGCGGTGACGAGTTTGTGCTGTTGATTGCCACCCATGCCGACAGTACCGCCGCCGAGGAGCGAGTCGGCCGGCAAATTAACGCCATTTGCGCCAATATTCCCTTCTCCAATATGACCTTCTCCCCCGGCTGCAGTATCGGTGTGGCGCGCTACCCGGAGCATGGCACCACCCTCGACGAGCTGCTGCGCGCGGCGGATGTGGCCATGTATGAGGCCAAGAAGGAGCGCAACACCCTGCGCTTCTTCCGTACCGATCTGGAAGAGCAATACCTGTACCGGGTCAGGATCGAACAACATCTGCGTGGCGCCGAAACCCGCGGCGAGATCTTCCTGGTCTATCAGCCTCAGGCTGACCAGCATGGCCGCATGTATGGAGTGGAAGCACTGGTACGCTGGCAAAGCCCGGTTCTGGGCAGTGTGCCGCCGGACGCCTTCATCCCGATTGCCGAGCACTCTGGGCTGATCACCACCCTTGGTTACCACATCATTGACCGGGCGCTGGCCGACATCGCAGGGCTGCAACAGCAAACCGGCCAGACCTTCAGCCTGTCGATCAACGTCTCCGCCCGGCAGTTGATGGAAAACGGCTTTATCGATCAGCTGCTGGAACGAATCGACAGCAGCCTGCTGGGCTTTGAGCAGATATGTATCGAAGTCACGGAAAATCTGCTGATTGAAGACATCGAGCAGATCCACCATATCCTGACCCGCGCCAAGGACGCCGGCGTGCGGATGTCACTCGATGACTTTGGTACCGGCTATTCCTCGCTGAGCACCCTACGCTCGCTGCCGTTTCACGAGGTCAAGATCGACAAAAGCTTTGTCGATCACGTCACCGACGACAAGACCGCCCTGGCCATGGTGCAGAACATCATTGCCATCGGCCAGAACTACGGCATGACCGTGCTGGCAGAAGGCGTTGAAACCGAGGAGCAGCTGCAGTGCCTGATCACCTGCGGCTGCGACCATTTCCAGGGCTACCTGTTCGCCAGACCACTCGCTCTCGACGACCTGCGCGCCTGCATCGCAAGGGAAAGCCTGTCGCCAACGCAGTGAGCTGGCGCTAGTCGGCGAAGGCTCACAGATCAACCGACCAGCCACTGATAAATCAGCCGCCCCGGCGCCAATGCACCCAGCCCGGCTCCGATAACGCCGATAAAGGCACCGACCGCAAAGGCGCGATGCCGCCTGATATGGCCGGCTCGGGCTGAGTACACCGACACCGCCACACACACCAGCACCCAGACCGACAGCAGATGGATAGGGCTGTAACCATGGAACACATCCATAAAGCCGGTCAGCCAGAACGAAGACACGGCCACAATCACCATCGCCGTCATCCACGACCAGCCCACAACCCTATGCAACCGCGTCCCCTTGCGGGTCAGCAACTGAAAGCCCCCGGCGAGCAACGCCCAGAGTGCAGCAATAAGATGAAGCGTAACGGCCATGGTGCACCCGCGCGCTAAGGTGGATGAATTCACCAGCCGGTGGGGCGGGTGTCAGGTGAGTAGGTGATCTGTATAAGTTTTGAACGACAAATTGTCTGTATAACGCCTCAAGAAGAGGCGCGCACTTTTTGCGCGTCCTTCTTGCTTGATTTGTTAGGCTTGGCCATTCGGTAGAGCTGTAAAACGGCCAGTCTTTTTATCTCTGATTCGATTGATGACCAACCTAAATAGTAATTACCCCCATGTGAGAACGACTTGTAAGCATGCAGATTATCTGAACTCACCTTCTCTATGGGAATAGACGGATCAGTTGAACCTAAGATTATGATAGAGTCTCTAGGGCTAGGTCTCACATTCCAGAAACGACTATTGGGTAAGAATGACATTGCCACTCCATTTAAGGGGGAGCCTACTTTTAAATAATTATTTAAGGCACCCTCAATTTTTTTATATCCATAAGCAACTTCTTCTGTTGTTGCATTTACGGAATACCCAGACAGAGGATTTCTATTGTTAATTTCTGTCACCAAAATAGTCTGTTTGCGGCTTCGGAATATCAGGCAAGGCAGTTGTCTGATATAGAAAACAGTACCTCTTGTTCTTCGCTTTTCTGCGTAGTTCTTTGCTGACTCTAATGTCGAATGCATACACCCGGGGTAATACTGCGTTACCCATGTACTATGCCAAGCATTTCGTCCCGTATGGACGTAGTACACTAACCCTCTTGATATCCCCTGAACAGGGCTATCTTCAAGTGACGGAACGGATATTTGGTTTAGGGAAGGTCTGAATAACTCCCCGAAATCGGCGATAATACGCCCATCACAAAACCTGTAGGATTCGTTGCTGCCATGGATCAGATCACCTTCTCCGAAGCAGAGTACCAAACCAAGAAGCGCAAAACTCGCCGTGAGATTTTTCTGGAGCGCATGGACAAGCTGATTCCGTGGCAGAAGCTGGAGAAGAAGGTGGCCCGATACTACCCCAAAGGCGAGAACGGCCGGCCTCCGTATCCGCTGCCTGCCATGCTCCGTGTTCATTTTATGCAGCTGTTCTACAACCTCAGTGATCCGGCAATGGAAGATGCACTATACGAAATTCAGTCGATGCGTAGCTTCGCAGGTTTGAAGCTGGACCGCTTGCCCGACGAAACGACCATCCTCAATTTCCGGCATTTTCTGGAGCAACACGGACTCGGCAAGGCACTGTTCAAAGAGGTGAACAAACACCTGGAGAAGAATGGTCTGATGCTGCGTGAAGGCAGTATTGTTGATGCCACCATCATCTCTGCTCCGAGTTCCACCAAGAACAACAGTGGTCAGCGTGACCCGGAAATGCACCAGACCAAGAAAGGTAATCAATGGCACTTCGGCATGAAAATGCACATTGGTGTCGATGACACCCTTGGGCTGATTCATAGCATAGACACTACGGCTGCCAATGTTCACGATATTGTGCCTTCCGGCAATCTGTTACATGGCGACGAGCAGCGTGTGTTCGGGGATGCGGGGTATCTTGGCATTCAGAAACGGGACGAGCATAAGCAACGTAAAGATGTTGACTGGCACATCGCCAAGCGTCCGGGTACTCGCAAGACGCTGAGCGCCAACAATCTGAAAGCTGAGAAAATCAAAGCCAGCATTCGTGCCAAAGTGGAGCACCCCTTCCGGTACATCAAGCAGGTCTTTGGTTACAGCAAAGTCCGCTATCGCGGCCTGGCCAAGAACACCAATCGTTTGTACTTGCTGGCAGCGTTCAGCAACCTGCTGATGGGCGAGAAATATCTATCGGCGTAGGGTAATTGTGCCTGTTTTGCGCCGATATGGCGGGAAATGGGCTAAAAACAGACAAATAATGAGGAAGTGCTGCCTGAAATTCACGTTTTTTGCCGGCCAATGTCTAGATTGGCGAAATGCAGCATTTATTCAGACCTTCCTTAGCTCCATACGAAAAGCCTAACGCCTCAATCACCGGCGCAGCTGTGCTGCGTCCGAGTGCTTTGACTTGTTATGGCCGATATTGCCAAAGCAATAAATCAAGTATTTTAACATCAGTAAAATGATACCCCGGAAATCTATTTTGGAATTGTGACCTTAACGTTTGAAACTGTGGCAGCGTTATTAGTGTGTTCATGCACATGACCAGATTATTATGAACATTAACGCATTGCAGTATTCTTGCATTACTCGACTGCCCAGAGGACGTTGGCAACCTCAACCCCAAATGCCCAAGAACAACACTATCCAATGGAGCAACATTAGGATTCACTGTTGCGAGCAATTTTGAACCGAACGACGTTTCCACACGGCCCGTAGCGTTAAAGAGGGTATCTAAGATTAATTGAAGCGATGGGTTTTGGTTATTTTTGTTTTGCTCGATCAGTGCGTAATAGGTTGCGTAAGCTGCTGTAATTGGCAGCCTGACACGATAAAACCCATTAAATGTTCTTTGGTAATTCTGATCGTTGGATACATTCACCAAATGCAGCTGATTTTGCGTATATGCATAAGCGTTTAACTTGGAAATGGTTATCCTATTCAAAATACTATTTATGTTTGCAATAAGATCATCAAGTATCACGATCGAGCTATCCTTTTGCCATAACAGTTGAGTGGACCGACGGCTTTATGACTGCATATTCGTGACTTCTTCATAACAACGTCTCGCCCAGGTTATCAAACAACTAAAAATTCTCTTTAAAACAATTGGTTAGATTGTTGTCGCCGCATACCATCTGTATTCGCTTGACTTCCTCTTTTTGCGCAACCAATAATACTGTACAAACATACAGCATTGATGCGATATGGACACCACACCAGCCAAGCCACGCCTGCACGAGCAGTTTCGTAACGTCATCAGGGTGAATCACTACAGCATTCGCACCGAGAAGACCTATTGGTACTGGATACGCTACTTCCTGCGTTATCACCAGATGCGTCACCCTCTGGAAATGGGGCCTGCCGAGGTCAGCGCTTTTTTGACCTGGCTGGCTGTCAGCCGGCATGTGACTGCCGCTACGCAGAATCAGGCACTTAATGCTCTGGTGTTTCTTTACGGGAAGGTGCTTGATCGGCCACTGGGTGATATCGGTGACACAGTGCGGGCGAAGCGCCCTGCACGTATCCCGACAGTGCTGACGCACGGTGAAGCAACCCAGATCATCGCCCTGCTGCAGGAGCCTCACAAGCTGATCGCGTCGCTGATGTACGGTTCGGGGCTGCGTGTTGTTGAAGCCTGTCGGCTGCGTATCAAAGACATCGACTTCGACCGCCAGATCATCACGGTGCGCAGCGGCAAAGGGGACAAGGACCGCACCACGCTGCTGCCGACGTCGCTGATCGAGCCGCTGCGTGAACGCAGAGCGCGCATCCAGCGTGCCTGGCGCAAGCAGGATGCGTTTTACCAGTGCGACGCGAGCCTGCCCTACGCGCTCCGGCGTAAATACCCTAACGCGGCGCGGTCGCTTGAGTGGCAGTGGCTGTTCCCCTCGCAGGGGTTGTGTGCTGACGATGAGGGCAACATCGTGCGGCACCATCTGCATGTCAATGCGGTGCAGACGCTGCTGGGGCATGCCGATGTGCGTACTACGCAGATTTATACCCATGTCCTTGGTAATGCCTTTGCCGGGGTGCAAAGTCTGCTCGGGTAGGCCTTTGGCTTAGCCGGGCAATCCGTTTCCTGCTTCAAGACTATTGCAGGGCGCAATGGGCTGTCTATCCCCCGAAACGCTGCGCGGCTGTTAGACGCCGCTCGGGCGCAGCATGCTGCGCCCCTACGGTAGGGCGCAGGTGTATCTGGCCGCATTCACAACGTCAAAACAACTCTGTTTAAACGAACAACCCCGGCGCGGGGCCGGGGTTGTTGCGGGGTTGCTGATAGCGCAGCGGTCGTTTAGCCGACCCACACACGGGCGTTGCGGAACATGCGCATCCAGCCGCCATCCTCGCTCCAGTCATCCGGATGCCAGGAGTTCTGCACGGCGCGGAACACGCGTTCGGGGTGCGGCATCATGATGGTGACGCGACCGTCGCGGGTGGTCAGGCCGGTGATGCCGCGCGGCGAGCCGTTCGGGTTGGCCGGGTAGCGCTCGGTCATGCGGCCACGGTTGTCGACGTAGCGCAGGGCAACCGCGTTGGCGGCTTCACAGGCATCAACGGCGGCGCTGCTGGCGAACTCGGCGTGACCTTCACCGTGGGCGATGGCAATCGGCAGGCGGCTGCCAACCATGCCACTGAGGAAGATCGACGGCGAGGGCTGGACTTCAACCATGGCAACCCGCGCCTCGAACTGCTCGGAACGGTTGCGCACAAAGCGCGGCCAGTGGTCGCTGCCCGGGATCAGCTCACGCAGGTTGGAGAGCATCTGGCAGCCGTTGCACACGCCCAGGGCGAAGGTGTCCGGGCGGGCAAAGAACGCGGTGAAAGCTTCACGGGCGATGCTGTTGAACAGGATCGACTTGGCCCAGCCCTCACCGGCGCCGAGGACGTCGCCGTAGGAGAAGCCGCCGCAGGCGACCAGACCGCGGAAGTCGGTCAGGTCAACGCGGCCGCTGAGGATGTCGCTCATGTGCACGTCGACCGCGCTGAAACCGGCGCGGTTGAAGGCTGCCGCCATCTCGACCTGACCGTTGACACCCTGCTCACGCAGAATGGCGACACGCGGGCGCACCCCATTGCTGATGAGCGGTGCGGCAACGTCGTCGTTGATGTCGAAGCTGAGCAGCGCGTGCAGACCCGGGTTGGCGTCGTCGGCGATGTTCTCGAATTCCTGATCGGCGCACTCGGCGTTGTCACGCAGGCGCTGAATCTGCCAGCTGGTTTCGCTCCAGGCCTGTTGCCAGACCGCGCGGGTGTTCTCCAGCACCGGTTTGCCGTTGAACTCGAAGCGAATGCTCTGCTCGCTGCTCGGCTGGCCGATCACCGCGCTGCAGTCACCCAGACCGGCGGCAGACAGCTGCGCCAGCACTTCCTCGGTGTCGTCCTGGGATACCTGAATGACCGCGCCCAGTTCTTCGTTGAACAGCACCTCGGCCAGTGTGCTGGCGTCTTGTGCCAGTACGTCGAGGTTGATGTTCAGGCCACAGCGGGCGGCAAAGGCCATCTCGGTCAGAGTGGTGAACAGGCCACCGTCGGAGCGGTCGTGGTAGGCAAGCAGCAGCTCGTCCTGGTTCAGGCCCTGGATCACGGCAAAGAAGGCCTTGAGGTCTTCGGCATCGTCCAGATCCGGCACCTGCTGGCCGATCTTGTTGTAGACCTGCGCCAGCGCCGAGCCGCCCAGACGGTTCTGGCCACGGCCCAGATCAATCAGGATCAGATCGGTTGCGCCATGATCCAGACGCAGTTGCGGGGTCAGGGTGGCGCGCACGTCCTGTACCGGGGCAAAACCGGTAACGATCAGCGACAGCGGCGAGGTAACCGACTTCTCCTTGCCGGCTTCATCCCAGCGGGTCTTCATGGACATGGAGTCCTTGCCGACCGGAATGGTGATGCCCAGCTCGGGGCACAGCTCCATGCCGACTGCCTTGACGGTGTCGTACAGGCGCGCGTCTTCACCCGGGTGACCGGCAGCAGACATCCAGTTGGCCGACAGTTTGATGTCGGACAGCTTGGCGATACGCGCGGCAGCCAGGTTGGTCACGGTCTCGGCAACCGCCATGCGCCCGGAGGCCGGGGCGTTGAGCAGCGCCAGCGGCGTGCGCTCACCCATGGCCATGGCTTCACCGGTGTTGACGTCGAAGCTGGTGGAGGTGACGGCACAGTCAGCCACCGGCACCTGCCAGGGGCCGACCATCTGGTCGCGGGTGACCATACCGGTGATGCTGCGGTCGCCGATGGTGATCAGGAACTGTTTGCTGGCTACCGCCGGCAGGCGCAGTACGCGCTCGGCGGCATCGTTCAGGTTCAGCTCGTTGGCGCTGAAGTCGTCGCCCTGCTCGGCTTCGCGCTCGACGCTGCGGTGCATGCGCGGCGGCTTGCCGAGCAGAACCGAGAGCGGCATATCGACCGGCTGGTTGTCGAAGTGGCTGTCGTTGAGCAGCAGCAGTTGCTCTTCAGTCGCTTCACCAACCACGGCGAAGGGGCAACGCTCACGCTGGCAGATGGCTTCGAAACGCTCGAAATCGGCGTTCGGCACGGCCATCACGTAGCGTTCCTGGGATTCGTTGGACCAGATTTCCAGCGGGCTCATGCCCGGCTCGTCGTTCGGTACATTGCGCAGCTCGAAACGGCCGCCGCGACCACCGTCGTTGACCAGCTCCGGGAAGGCATTGGACAGGCCGCCCGCGCCCACGTCGTGGATAAAGGCGATCGGGTTCTTGTCACCCAGCTGCCAGCAGCGGTCGATGACCTCCTGACAGCGGCGTTCCATTTCCGGGTTCTCACGCTGCACGGAGGCAAAGTCCAGATCCTCGGCGCTGGCACCGGTGGCCATGGAAGACGCCGCGCCGCCGCCCAGACCAATCAGCATCGCCGGGCCGCCCAGCACGATCAGCTTGGCGCCAACCGGAATGTCAGACTTCTCGACGTGGGTCGCACGAATGTTGCCCATGCCACCAGCGATCATGATCGGCTTGTGGTAACCACGGGTTTCCGGGCCACGGGGCGAGTCGATGGTGGTCTCGAAGGTACGGAAGTAACCGTTCAGGTTCGGACGACCGAATTCGTTGTTGAACGCAGCGCCGCCGAGCGGGCCTTCGATCATGATCTGCAGCGGCGTCACGATGCGCGACGGCTTGCCGTTGTCTTCTTCCCACGGCTGAACGAAGCCCGGAATACGCAGGTTGGACACGGTAAACCCGGTCAGGCCGGCCTTCGGCTTGCCGCCGATACCGGTAGCACCTTCGTCACGAATCTCGCCACCAGAACCGGTAGACGCGCCCGGGAACGGGGCAATAGCGGTCGGGTGATTGTGGGTTTCCACCTTCATCAGGATGTGCACCGGCTCTTCATGAGCGCGGTACTCATTACTGCCCGGCACCGGGAAGAAACGGCCGGCGGTGAAACCTTCGATTACCGCGGCGTTGTCCTTATAGGCAGACAGCACGCCTTCGCTGTGCATCTGATAGGTGCTCTTGATCATGCCGAACAGGCTCTTGTCCTGCGCCTGACCGTCGATATCCCAGCTGGCATTGAAGATCTTGTGACGGCAGTGCTCGGAGTTGGCCTGGGCGAACATCATCAGCTCGACGTCGCTCGGGTTGCGACCAAGGCCGGTGAAACTCTCGACCAGATAGTCGATCTCGTCTTCGGCCAGTGCCAGACCCAGGCTGCTGTTGGCTTCAACCAGGGCGGCACGGCCACCGGCCAGAATGTCGACACGCTGGAACGGCTTGGGCTCGGTGTGGGCAAACAGCGGCGCAGCGGCCTGCAGATCGTCCAGCGCCAGCTCGGTCATGCGGTCGTGCAGCTCGGCTTTCAGCGTCGTGCGGTCATCAGCAGACAGCTGGCCAGTGACGTAATAGGCGATACCGCGCTCCAGACGCAGCACCTGACTCAGACCGCAGTTGCGGGCGATATCGGTCGCCTTGCTGGACCAGGGAGAGATAGTGCCAAAACGCGGCACTACCAGCACCAGCTCGCCGGCCGGCTCTTCAACCGGCACGGACGGACCGTAGCGCAGCAGACGATCAAGCACCTGCGCGGATTGCTCGTCCAGCTCGCTGCTCAGCTCGGCGAAATGCATGAACTCGGCGTAAACCCCGGTCACTCCGGCAAGGCGGCCTTGCAGCCTGGCGAGCAACTTGGTACGACGAAAATCGGAAAGGGCTGGGGCTCCACGCAGGATATGCATGTCGGTATCGGCCTCGGGATGCGAACAGTGGGAAAAAAGAGGCGCATAGGATACCCCAAGCGGGCCGGTTGGGCCATGCCGTGCGCAGCAGGCCGACCAGCCGTGCCGATTGCACTGGCGACTATTGCCGCACCGCGCTTTTGCCTATACTGGCGCCATGCATCGACCAGCCTTTCACCCTCCCCGTTTCAAGGCTCTGGCCACCGCGCTCTGCGCTGTTCTGCTGGCCGCCTGTGAGCAAAGCAGTCAACTGGAGCAGATTCAGGAGGCTGGTTCACTGCGGGTGATCACCCGCAATACGCCTACCACCTACTACCAGGATCGTAACGGTGATACCGGTCTTGAGTATGAGCTGGCCAAGCGCTTTGCCGACAGCCTGGGCGTGTCACTGGACATGCAGACCGCCGACACCGTGGACAGCCTTTACCACCAGCTTGCTGATGCCGACGGCCCGCAGCTGGCTGCAGCCGGGCTGACGGTCAACCCGGCGCGCAGCGAACAGGTCCGGTTTGCCACGCCGTATCTCGACGTCATCCCTCAGGTCGTCTACCGCCGCGGCAGTCGCAAACCGCGCAGCATTGAAGATCTGTACGACAAGCGTCTGATGGTACTCAAGGGCAGCACCCTGGCTGACCAGTTACGGGAGCTGCAGGCCAGCCACCCGGAGCTGACCTTCGAAGAATCCGACAACGTGGAAGTCGTCGACCTGCTGCGCATGGTCAACGACGGCGAGATCGACAGCGCGGTGGTCTACTCCAACGAACTGGTGGTCAATCAGGCGTTCTATCCGGCGGTCAGCGTGGCCTTTGACCTCGGTGATGGCCAGCCGATGGCCTGGGCGCTGCGCGAATATACCGATACCACGCTGCTGGATGCGGTTAATGGCTTCTTCGCCGCGATCAAGGACGACGGCACGCTGGACCAGTTGATCGAGCGCTTCTACGGCCACTCGGACGTACTCGATTACGTCGGTGCCCGCGCCTTCGCCACCCACATGCAGACCCGCCTGCCGCGCTACGAGACCTATCTGCGCCAGGCCGGCGATCAGAACGGTTTGGACTGGCGGCTGCTGGCCGCCATGAGCTACCAGGAGTCGCTGTGGGATCCGGACGCCCGCTCGGCAACCGGCGTACGTGGCCTGATGATGCTGACCCTGCCGACCGCCAAGTTTGTCGGCGTCACCAACCGGGTTGATCCGCAGCAAAGCATCAACGGCGGCGCCCGCTACCTGATCTGGGTACGCGACCAGATTCCCGCGGACATTCCGGAGCCGGACCGCACCTGGTTCGCGCTGGCCGCCTATAACGTCGGCCTTGGCCACCTCGATGACGCACGCAAACTCACCGCCGAGGGTGGCCGCGACCCGAACCGCTGGATTGATGTGAAGGATTTTCTGCCACTGCTGCAAAAGAAGCAGTGGTACAGCAAGACCCGCTACGGCTACGCCCGCGGCTCTGAACCGGTGCACTACGTGCAGAACATCCGTCGCTACTACGACATCCTGCAATGGGTCACCCAACCCCAATCCGAATCCCGCCAGCAACCCGCCGAGCAATACCACGCACCGGGGATTCTCGAGCAGTTGCCGGATGGGGTGTAGCGCAGCGCTCCGCGCTGCGCTACACAGCTGCAAGCTGCAAGCTGCAAGCTAAAAGCAAAACTACTTCAGCCGCGAAGTGGGTGGTCATAGCCTGGTGCCGTCTTGACGCCGCCTCGGCGGACACGCTGCGCTTAGTCCGCCCTACGGGCTGGCGCTGTGTTGTAGGGCGGACTAAGCGCAGCGTGGCCGCCGCGTTCCCGCAAGTGCCGAGGCTCAACGTATTTTGCCGGCTTGATGCCACCCTCGCGGACACGCCTTTGGCTTTGTCCGCCCTACAGGAAGGTCGCCGACGAACGGGATGAAACACCTCGCGCGCACCGCCACGCCGCAAAGAACCATAAAAAAACCCGCGCGATTCAACACCGCACGGGTTTTGCTTGCGGCTTGCGGCTTGCAGCTGGAAGGCTACGCCTTCCGCCTGACCCTGAAAAACGCCGACAACAGCGCCCCACACTCCTCGGCCAACACCCCACCTTCAACCTGTATGCGGTGGTTCATCCACGGCTGATCGAGCACCTGGCTGCGGCTGGCGACGGCGCCGGCACGCGGTTCGCTGGCGCCGTAGACCAGACGTGCGATGCGACTGTGGATCAACAGGCCGGAGCACATGGTGCAGGGTTCGAGGGTGACGTACAGGGTGGTGCCGGGCAGGCGGTAGTTCTGCAGAGCCGTTGCGGCCTGGCGAATGGCAACCATCTCGGCGTGGGCGCTGGGATCATGGCTGGTGATCGGCTGGTTGAAGCCCCGGCCGACCACCTTGCCATCCTGAACCAGCACGGCGCCGACCGGGACTTCGCCCCGTTCGGCAGCCAGCCGGGCTTCGGCGAG
>Ga0209826_1000092_pt1 | contig 57432 bp, 45 predicted proteins | sample GOMGulsemesocosm_5_FD_184637 | JGI IMG/M metagenome (GOLD analysis project Ga0209826, IMG submission 184637) | Methane-oxidizing microbial communities from mesocosms in the Gulf of Mexico - GOM15C Gulf of Mexico (SPAdes) (version 2) | ecosystem: Environmental > Aquatic > Marine > Cold seeps...
GGCAACCGGACGGGACTCGAACCCGCGACCTCCGTGGTGGATAGATTGCCCGGCATTCTGACTTTCACGGGCATGGTCGCTGCAAGACGTTCGTGTCGTCGTGACATGCCGTTTATCCCGAACATAAAAAAACCGCAGCACCTAGGGTGTTGCGGTTTTTAGAAATAATGGCGGGCTTGAGGCTGCTCCTGCGCTTCAGGCATACCCTACATCCGTGTAGGGCAACCGGACGGGACTCGAACCCGCGACCTCCGGCGTGCATAGATTGCCCGGCATTCTGACTTTCACGGGCATGGTCGCTGCAGGACGTTCGTGTCGTCGTGACATACCGTTTATCCCAAACATAAAAAAACCGCAGCACCTAGGGTGTTGTGGTTTTTAGAAATAATGGCGGGCTTGAGGCTGCTCCTGCGCTTCAGGCATACCCTACATCCGTGTAGGGCAACCGGACGGGACTCGAGCCCGCGGCCTCCGGCGTGCATAGGTTGCCCGGCATTCTGATTTATATGGGCATGGTCGCTGCAGGACGCTCGTGTCGTCGTGACATACCGTTTATCCCGAACATAAAAAAACCGCAGCACCTAGGGTGTTGCGGTTTTTAGAAATAATGGCGGACCGGACGGGACTCGAACCCGCGACCTCCGGCGTGACAGGCCGGCATTCTAACCAACTGAACTACCGGTCCGCATATCTGACTTCGCATGGCCAATTCTTACTACTAAAAAGCAGTCACGCTATAAGAACTGGTGGGTGAAGAGGGGTTCGAACCCCCGACCCTCGCCTTGTAAGGGCGATGCTCTCCCAGCTGAGCTATTCACCCGCGCTGTCAGAAGCCGCGTATATTAATGAAATTACGCATAGGGTCAACGATTTTCTCCAGTAAATTCAAAATGCTATGGTTTTCTTGTGAGTACGATTCGACGCTGTTAGCGCTTTACGTGGCGCCTATGGGCGCTGCTATAATCGCTTCTTTATTTTATATAAGAAGCAACGCTATGAAATCTGGAATTGTCGAAGGTGTGGTGGCAATGGGGCGGGCGCTGTTAGCCGTGGCGGTCCTAGTGCTGTGTGTTGCTCTGCCTTCGCACGCGGTTGTTGAGATTCATACGTTTGACAGTGAGGTGACGCGCCAGCGGTATCTGTCCTTTGTTGAGGAGCTGCGCTGCCCTAAGTGTCAGAATCAGAACTTGGCGGGTTCCGACTCGCCTATTGCGGCGGACTTGCGCCGTGAATTGCGACGTTTGTTGAGTGAAGAGCGCTCAGATACGGAAATTGTCGACTTTATGGTGCAGCGTTATGGCGAGTATGTGCTGTATAAGCCGAAGTTGCAGCGCAATACCATGATTCTCTGGGGGTTGCCGTTGTTGTTGTTGGTTGGGGCGTTGTGTTGTGTGCTTGTCTTGGTTCGCCGCCGCAGGGCTGCGGTGAACCAAGACAAAATACCGCTTAATACTGAGCAGCAACAGCGCTTAGATGAGCTGTTGGCGCAGGCTGAGCGTCGTAGAGGGCTTGACGAAAAATAATAAAATACCCGCCTTGTATTCAGGGTGGGCGCACTTGTTGGAACTTTGGGCTGCAGGCCTGCTCTGATACTTGGGTTGAACTGATGGTCACGTTGCTGGGGGAACTCAGTTTTAGGGGAAGTTATGTTGTTATTTTGGTTGGTTATGTTGTTGATGTCGCTGCTGGCGGCGTCCTTTTTATTCCTGCCGGCCTTGCGCCAGGGGCAAGGCGAAGCGTTATCTGGAGGCGCTCCGGTCAATCGCGATGAGCAAGTATTGGATCTGTTTAACCAACATCAACAGGATTTGGAGCAGCAGTTACAGCAACAGTCCATCACTCAAGCGCAATTTGAACAGCTTAAAGCTGAGCTGGAACTGTCTTTATTGGATGATATGTCGGTAAGCAAGACGGCGAAGGTTGTACAAACGAAGCCCTGGCTGCTGTGGTCGGTGGGTGTGTTGGTTCCAGTTATTGCGCTGATGATGTATCAGCACAATGGTGCGCTAGCGGATTTATCGATACTTGACCTTCAGCACGATAAATATCAGCAAGACACCTTAGCGGGACGAGAAGGGCGGGTGCCGGACCTACAGCTGGCCAGAAGTCTGCGTGATGAATTGATTGGGCGTGTAATTGATAAACCGGACAACCTACAAAATCACTATTTATTGGCAAGTGTTGCGGTTGAGCTTGAACAGTACACTCTGGCGGTTAAGCATTTTGGGTATGTCGTTGCTGCTGATGACACGGCGGTGAACGTAATGGCTGAGATGGCTCAGGCTATTTTTCTGGCAGCGGGTAACCGCATAACGCCGGAAGTGTCGCAATGGGTAGCGCGCGCGCTGTCTATTGACCCAACTCACCACACGGCGCTGGGGCTGGCGGGTATAGAGGCGTATCAGAAACGCGATTTCGCTGCGGCTGAGCAGCACTGGCAGCAAGCGTTATTGAAAATGAACCCTGCCAGTGGCGCTGCGCAATCTTTACGCGCAGGTATAGAGCAGGCGCGCAAACTAGGGGGCGATGCGTTGGCTGATGCCGCTGTGGCCGGTGCTGGGTTAGCTGACCCAGCACCGGCTGAGCCTCTAGATGTGCCTACTGTTTACGTTGATGTTTCCCTTGCCGCTGGGGCTGAAGTCAGCCCTGAACAGGTGGTGTATGTTTACGCGAGAGCTTGGCAGGGGGCGCCGATGCCCTTGGCTATTAAGCGCGTGAGCGTGGCTGATTTACCTTTGCGTATTCAGCTCGATGAGACCATGGCGATGGCCCCTGGTATGTCGATTACCAGTGCGGCGCAGCTTGAGTTGGTTGCACGCGTTTCAAGCGATGGCGGGCCGCGGGCCCAATCGGGTGACTGGCAGGCCAGTAAGGGGCCGCTCGAGCTGGATAACCTGTTGGAGCCGGTTGCTCTGGTGATTGGGGAACGTTTGCCCTAGTAATCGCGTATCGCTGGTCTGGGTCGTTGTAAATTGCTCTGCGATGGCTGTAATAAGTGCTTCAAGTGTGTAGAATCTGTCGATTATTAATGGGTGCGCTTAGGCGTGCCTCGGGTGATCGACAGCGCTGTAGCGTCGACGTTACAGCAAGCTGATAATTATAATAAAACGATTATGATTGGCATTCTGAGTGAAGCATATCCATGCGGTTAAAGTGCATTAAAGTAGCGGGCTTTAAGTCCTTTGTTGATCCTACGACGGTTTCTTTTCCCAGTAACCTGTGTGCCATTGTTGGCCCCAACGGTTGCGGAAAGTCGAACTCAATTGATGCAGTGCGCTGGGTGATGGGAGAGTCATCTGCTAAAAACCTTCGTGGCGAATCCATGACGGATGTCATTTTTAATGGCTCCGGTGGCCGTAAACCCGTCGGCCAGGCGACGGTTGAGCTGGTCTTCGACAACAGCGATGGCACCTTAAAGGGTGAGTACGCTGGCTACAGTGAAATCTCAATTAAGCGCAAGCTGACCCGCGACGCGCAAAATAGCTACTACCTCAACGGCACCAAATGCCGACGCAGAGACATAACCGATATTTTCTTAGGTACGGGTCTCGGGCCGCGCAGTTACGCCATCATTGAACAGGGCATGATCTCCAAGTTGATCGAGTCCAAGCCTGAAGAGTTACGGGTGTTTATTGAAGAAGCCGCGGGGATCTCTAAGTATAAAGAGCGACGTCGTGATACCGAAAGTCGTATGCGCCGCACCAATGAGAACCTTGAGCGGCTCAGCGATATTCGCGATGAATTAGGGCGTCAGCTGTCACGTTTAGAGCGCCAATCTAAGTCCGCTGAAAAGTACACTGAATTTAAGAAAGAAGAGCGCCTGCTAAAAGCTCAATTGCAGGCGCTGCGCTACCGCGTGCTCGATGAGCAAGCGAAACTTAAGCAACAGGCTATCACTGAGCTAGAACTGAAAGTCGAATCTTTTGTCACCGATCAGCTGCATCAAGATACCAGCATTGAAAAGTTCCGGCTGCTGCACACGGACCTAGGTGACAAATTTAATGACGTGCAGGGGCGCTTCTACTCGGTCGGTGCCGATATTGCCCGCGTTGAGCAAACCATGACGCATGCTCTGGAGCGAGGCCGCCAGTTGCAGGTTGATCTCGAGCAGATCGAGCGCGATTGCCGGGACGCCGAAGAGCTGTTGGCACAGGACAAAGACAAGGCCGAAGAGTGTGAGACCGAGCTGCTAGAAATTGAGCCGGAGCTGAATATGCTCAAAGAGGCGGAGGAGGGCTCGGGTGAAAGTCTGCTGGTTTCTGAGGAAAATATGCAGGAATGGCAGCTGGAGTGGGATGCCTTTAACCAAGCCGCCGCTGAACCCCGTCAGCGCGCCGAAGTACAGCAATCACGTATTCAACACCTCGAACAAGTACAGACTCGGTTGCTTGAGCGTATCCGCAAGTTTGAGGATGAGAAGTCCACGCTGACGGAAGACGATGGTGACGACGAAGTTGAAGAGCTCAACGAACAGTTAGCCGAACTGGATATGCAGTCTGAGGATCAGCGCGAGCGTATTGAGCTGATTGGTGACGACCTGGAAGCACAGCACGTGACGACCCGTGAGTCGAATACAACATTGGACCAAGTGCGGACCCGCTTGCAGTCTATGCGCGGCCGACATGCCTCGCTAGAGGCATTGCAGCAGGCGGCGTTGGGTGAGAAAAATTCTGCGGTGAGCGAATGGCTTACTGAGCAAAAATGGGATCAACAGCCGCGACTTGCTGAAGGCCTTGAGGTTCAGGACGGCTGGGATAAAGCCGTTGAGACTGTGCTGGGAAATAGTTTGCAGGCTATCTGCGTCGATGACTTAAGCGCGGTTGATGGTGTGTTGTCGAATTTGACCCAGGGTGAGGTGATACTGCTCGAGACCAGTACTGACTTGAAGGTTCAGGCGGTTGACTTTGCCTCGCCACTGGCCAGTTACGTAAGTTCTGATAGCCATATCGGCGCATTATTAGCGGGTGTTTATGCGGTATCCGACTTAAGTGATGCGCTGGCATTGCGTGCCAAGTTGCAAGCCCATGAGTCAGTAGTGACCATTGATGGTATTTGGTTGGGTGCCAACTGGCTGCGCGTGGCTCGCGATACCGATGCCAGCTCAGGCGTGTTGGCGCGTAAGCAGGAGCTGGAAGCGTTAAGCGAAGAAATTGAAACCTGTGAAGCGCGCGTCGATGAACTCAGCGACTCACTCGAAAAGAGTCGAGAAAGTATTAAGGATTTTGAGCAGCAGCGCGAAGAATTACGCCGTGCGGCCAATGACTCTACCCGTAAACACTCTGAGCTGCGCTCACAATTGAGCGCCAAGCAGGTGCGTTCTGAACAGTTGGGTGTTCGACGCGAGCGGGTTGAGAGCGAGATATCGGAAGCCCGTGAGCAGATGGACCTAGAAGCAGAAGGCATGTCTGAGGCGCGGATGATTTTGGAAGAGGCTATTGAGTCGATGGAGCGCGATACCGATCAGCGTGAAGCGCTGCTAAATCGCCGGGATGATATCAGAGTAAAACTTGATGATGCGCGTCAGCGTGCACGCCATGATAAAGATAAAGGGCACGAGCTGGCGATGCGCCACCAAGCGTTGAAAACCCAGCTGGACGCGACGCGATCGAACATGACACGTTTGCTTGAGCAAACCGAACGCATGCAAGAGCGACGTGAGCAGTTGCGCGATAGCCTTGAGGAAAGTCGTGATCCAGAAGAAGAGAATAAGCTGGAGTTAGAAGAACTGCTCGAGCAGCGTTTAACGGTAGAGGCACAGCTGGCCGAGGCACGCCGTGAGCTGGAACAGGTCGAGCAAGATTTACGCAAAGCTGAGCAAGAACGTAATACCGCGGAACAAGGTGTGCAGGGCATTCGCTCACGCCTTGAAAACGAGCGTTTGGAAGGCCGTGAGGTCGAAGTGCAGCGGGCGAACTTGTTATCGCTGTTGCAGGAAGAAAACTTCCATTTGCCGACGCTCCTAGGTCAGTTGAGCGAAGAAAATAATGAAGCCGACATGGCGTCGGAGCTGCAGGTGATTGGCACAAAGGTTACTCGATTAGGTCCGATTAACTTGGCGGCTATTGAAGAGTACAAAACCGAGTCGGAGCGCAAAAACTACCTGGATGCGCAGAATGATGAGCTGGTTGAAGCGCTTGACACACTGGCCGAAGCGATTCGTAAAATTGATCGCGAGACGCGCACTAAGTTTAAGGAGACCTACGATCAGGTTAATAAGGGCTTACAAGAATTGTTCCCGAAAGTATTCGGCGGAGGACATGCCTACCTTGAGCTGACCGGCGACGACCTTCTGGATACGGGTATCGCCATCATGGCGCAGCCTCCGGGTAAGCGTAACAGTACGATTCATCTGCTGTCTGGCGGTGAAAAAGCATTGACCGCCATTGCTCTGGTGTTCTCCATCTTCCGTTTGAATCCAGCCCCGTTTTGTATGCTTGATGAAGTTGATGCGCCTTTGGATGATGCCAACGTCAGCCGGTACGCGCGCATGGTTGAGGAAATGAGCGAGCATGTACAGTTTATTTATATTACCCACAACAAAATTGCGATGGAGATGGCCCATCAATTAATGGGCGTTACTATGCACGAGCCTGGCGTGTCACGCTTAGTGAGTGTCGATGTGAACGAGGCGGCTGAGCTGGCGTCTATGTGAGTGCCTAACCCTTGTTTTAGGGCAGGGACAGATGAATTCTTTGAGGCCGTATTGGAGCGTTTTAGCTCATAGGGTTGTAGTGTTATTTATGAAAACTGTTTATCAGGGGGCGCGTTAACGAATGGAGTTCGCTATGCGTGAATGGCTTACGGTCATTATTGTTCTTTTAATTGTCGGCATACTGCTCGACGGTTGGCGTCGCATGCGTCAGTCGCGCAGAGACTCAATTAAAATGTCGCGAAATATACACAAAACATCACCGGCAGATGGTTTGGATTTCTATGGCAGTGAGCTACCCAATGGTGGCGCGCGTGTCGTCGACCCGTCGGAAGGTGAGGCGCTGGGTAGTCCTCGCCAGCAAGAGGTTCTAAGCCCGCAGCCGACCAAAGTTGATATGCGTGAACAGGTAGGCTTTGATTTAGGTGAGGAGGTGCCAATGCTGATGGAGCCGGTGTTGGAGTCAGCTGTCGATGACTCTGCTTTTTCCGACGCTGTGCAGGAAGGGCTTGGGCGTGCTCGTGCGGTCGAACCAACGATGAATGAAAAATCGCTCGACACAGAACTTGCGGCTGAATTGATGGGGGTTGCGGTCACATCACAGCCGCAAGACTCCTCGGCGCCAGTAATTGCTGAAAAACCGGCTCAAAGAACGGTTAAAGAGAGTGCGCCTAGCCGACCAGTAAAGAGTCAAGCGAGTACAAAACAACGACTTCAACCGGAGGACTCGCAGGAGGTTCTGGTGATTAACGTCATGGCTAAGAGAGGGCAGTACTTTCAAGGTGCCGCGCTTTTAGACATGCTGCTCGATGCCGATATGCGCTTTGGTGAAATGGATATTTTTCATCGCCACCGAGACGTCGACGGTGAGGGCCCAGTCCTGTTTAGCATGGCGAACATGGTCAAGCCGGGCACCTTTGACTTGCACCGCATGAGCGAGTTCAGCACCCCAGGTGTGAGCATGTTTTTAACCTTGCCGCTGCCCTGTGACAGCCTGGAGGCATTTAATATCATGGCCTCTACCGCTAAGTATATTGTTGACCAATTGGGCGGTGAGCTAAAAGATGAGCAGCGCAGTGTTATGACCAACCAGACGCTCGAGCACTGCCGTCAACGCATTCGAGAGTTTGAGCGCAAGCGCTTGGTGTAAGTTTGACTTCTGTTACTGCCAGCGTTCGCTGGCAGTTTTGTTTTAAGCTGTGCACTTTACAGAACTGCGCGGCGCTATATTTTATCAAGGTATGTATGTCTGACTTTACCACCGCGGTTGAACGCTTGAACGCCTTAAAAGAGCAGCTTAATCGCTACAACTTTCAGTATTACGTGCTTGATGAGGCGTCTGTACCAGACGCGGTATACGATCGCTTGTTTCAAGAATTGAAAGCCCTGGAAGACGTAAACCCTTCGCTACTGAGTGAAGACTCCCCTACTCAGCGTGTGGGCGCTCAACCACTGGGTTCGTTCTCGCAAGTGAGTCACGAAGTCCCCATGTTGTCGCTCGATAACGCCTTTTCTGATGATGATTTATCGGCCTTTAATCGTCGCCTGCAAGATCGCCTAGGCGCTAGCGATGATATTGAATACGCCTGCGAGCCAAAGCTTGATGGCATTGCGATCAGCCTGTTGTATCGAGATGGCTTATTGGTGCGTGGTGCTACCCGAGGTGATGGCGCCACCGGTGAAGACATTACCCAAAATGTCCGCACCGTGGCGTCTATTCCTCTGAAGCTGATGGGTTCTGGTTACCCGCCAGTACTGGAGGTGCGGGGTGAAATTTATATGCCCAAAGCCAGTTTTGAAGCGCTCAATGAGCGGGCGCGTGCCAGTGGCGAGAAGCCTTTTGTGAACCCCCGCAACGCGGCGGCAGGCAGTCTGCGTCAGCTTGATTCGAAAGTGACGGCCAGTCGCCGTTTGGAAATGTGTGCTTATAACGTGGGCTTGGTTGAGGGGGGGGCGTTGCCGCCTAAACACACCGCGGTATTGGAGCGGTTGCATGGCTGGGGGTTTTTAATTAACCCACAAATGCGCACCGTGCAAAATATTGATGGCTGTATTGACTATCAAGGCTACCTTACCGAGTTGCGTGATGAACTCGCCTATGACATCGACGGCATTGTATTTAAAGTCAACGATCTACCGCTGCAGCGGCAGCTGGGCTTTGTGTCCCGCGCACCACGTTGGGCCATAGCGTATAAGTTTCCCGCTCAGGAGGAGCTGACAACGCTACTTGATGTCGAGTTTCAGGTTGGACGCACCGGTGCTGTGACGCCGGTAGCGCGTTTGGAGCCTGTCTTTGTTGGCGGGGTGACCGTGTCTAATGCCACACTGCACAATCGCGATGAAATAGAACGGTTACAGGTGCGGGTGGGTGACCGTGTTGTCGTGCGTCGTGCGGGTGATGTGATTCCGAAAGTTGTTTCCGTGTTGATGGAGCAGCGCCCAAGTACGACCCGTGCGATAGTATTTCCTGACCTGTGTCCTGTATGTAAATCACCGGTAGAGACGCTGACCGGTGAGGTTGTTGCACGTTGTACGGGTGGCTTAATTTGCGGTGCTCAACGCAAGGAGGCGATCAAGCACTTTGCCTCACGTAAAGCGATGGATGTCGATGGCTTGGGGGATAAGTTGGTTGAGATGCTTGTGGATGACGGCATGGTTGCGTCAATGGCGGATCTTTATCAACTGCAATCACAGCGTGTTGAAAAGCTTGAGCGCATGGGGCCTCGCTCCGCGGAAAATTTAATAGCGGCTTTGCATAAAAGCAAGAAAACCAGTTTGGAGCGCTTTCTTTATTCCCTGGGCATTCGTGAGGTTGGTGAAGCGACCGCGCGCAGCTTGGCGCGCCACTACGGTAATATTGAGGCTTTGATGGCGGCCGATGAAGAGGCTTTGCAAAAAGTTGATGATGTCGGCCCGGTTGTAGCGCATTTTATTTTTGACTTTTTTGGGCAGAGTCACAATTTAGAAGCGGTTGCAGCCTTGCGCGAGGCAGGGCTTACTTGGCAGGATATAGACGTGGCCGAGGTGGATGAACCCTTAGCGGGAGAGACCTTTGTAATTACCGGCAGTTTTGAGGTGATAAAGCGCAGCGATGCTAAAGCGATGCTGCAAAACCTGGGGGCGAAGGTGGCTGGTTCAGTATCGGCGAAAACATCGATGGTTGTCGTGGGTGGCGGCGCGACGACCAACGCTAAGTTTGTTAAGGCGCAGGAGCTGGGTGTAGCGACCAGTGATGAGCCTGGCTTGATTGAGTTATTAACACGTCACGGCGCGCTGTAGTCTGCGCTGTAAATCAGCAGTGTGTGGGTTAGCTTGAAGGGGGACTGGAATATGCAGGGAACGCGAGTGTTGAAGTTTATGTTGCTGGTGATGACCTTACCGTTGGTGGGTTGCGTCACCTCTCCGCCGTCGCAGACGGAAAATATTTGCAAAATATTCAAAGAGAAAGACGACTGGTACAGTGAAGCTTTGGACTCTAAGCGAAAGTGGGGTTCGTCTATCCCAACCATGATGGCCTTTATGTACCAGGAGTCGCGCTTTCAGCCCAAGGCCAAGCCGCCGCGGAGGAAGATCCTGTGGGTTATTCCAGGACCGCGTAAAAGCAGCTCTTACGGTTTCTCGCAGGCTAAAACCGCTACTTGGGATTGGTATCAAAAAAGCAGTGGCAACTGGGGGGCAGACAGAGATGACTTCGGCGATGCTGTGGATTTTATTGGCTGGTATAACCACCAAAGTAAAAAGCGCAGTAAGATTTCGTTGAGTGACCCCTATCACTTGTACCTCGCTTACCATGAGGGGCATGGCGGTTTTAATCGCCGCACGTTTAAAAGTAAGGGGTGGCTGAAACAGGTGGCCAGAAAAGTATCGAGTAAAGCGGCGAGTTATCAGAAACAGTTGAACGGTTGTGAGTCCAGTTTGGACCGCGGCTGGTGGTTTTTTTAATCGGGTGGGCTTTGATCGAATATCAAAGTAGCCGAGTAAATACATGACGAGGGCGTTATGGATCAAGAGTCAATCGTATACGGTTGTATTAAAGACATTACCGGTATGGAGGGTGAGGCGCAGCGGCGTCAAAATAACCGCGTTGCGATGTTGTCACTGCCCAAGGCGGACGCTTGGCCGTTCTTATGCCAAGAGATGTTTGCGATTCCTCAGATAGAGACTGGGCAGGGCAATTATCAAACCGAAGTTATGCACTTTGGGGCGTCTTACAAGGCGGTCGAATATGAGTGGGAGCAGTGGCTGGCTAAGTTTGAAGAGCTGCTCAATCAGATGTATTGGATTTCTGCTACCGTTCACTTAGAAACTGAGCTGGCTGGTACCCACACCTTTACTTGGGAGAGTGATGGTATGGGGCATGAGCCAGGTGCAGGTAAGTTACAGGTTCGCTGTGAGTGGAGTCATGAGGGTGCGCTGGCTATTTGACGCGCTGTTTTCCGTCGGATGTGCCCCATGTTTTAAGCGAGCACGGTAGGGGGTGTCATGTTGAAACGTCGTCGGTTCGTCGGCTTACTCTCTCAGTTGAAGCAACACAGTGTTGCGCTGATCAGCTTATTGGTGGCATTGCTGGCACTGACCCTGAACACTGAGCGCGCTAATACATCTGAGCATCAACGCACTACCCGTGATGCGAGCTTTCGAGTGTTGGCCGAACTGAGTCAACTGCAGTTGTTGGTCGATGAAGCACACTACGGCTCTTCAGGTCAGCGGCATCAACCTATTTCAGGTTGGGCTCGGGTCAACTATATGCGTGACCTCGCCATGCTCATTCCAGAGCCTGTACCGAAGTCGCTAGAGGCTCTTTACGTTACCTGGAGTCAGCAGGTCGGTCAGTTGGGTGAGTTGGACGAAGTAGGGGCCAGCTTACGGGCAAATGTAGCGATCAGTGATAATGTCCGACGTGCTCGCCTCAGTGTGAAGGAGGTGTTGAGTCAATTAGACTAGGGCATTTAGCCCTCGAAGTAGGTAACCACCGAATAACCACAACAAGCCTAACCAATGAAGAGTAAGTGCCGTAAACATGCGGCACTAGACTTCGTTTTGCCCTTTTTACCTCAGCTCTTATTGTTTGTACCTTTCTTATGAAGACCCCACTTCTTTCTGAGTACGACCTACCAACGGGTATAAAACTCGCTTTTTTTGATATAGACGGCACGGTGCTTGGCCTTGACGGCAATTACACTGAGCGTTTAAAGCGGGCACTTATGGCGGCAAAAGCGCGGGGTATGCGCTTAGCGGTAGCCTCTGGTCGGCCCAAGTTTGCCGCAGATTTTCTGATCAACGAACTGGATTTAACGGATGCTGGGCTTTATTACACGGGCGCTTTGGTTATGGACCCGAAAAGCGGTGCGTGCTTAGCTGAATACGCGCTGGCCGATGAGGTGGTGATTGAGCTGATACGCAAAGCCGCCGTGCTTGGGCTCTACACGGAATTGTGTACCCGCGATGACTACTACATTGGTCAGGCGCACGCGATCAGCGAGCAGCACAGTGTGCACTTGCGAGTGCAGCCTAAGCGCACCTGCCTACTTGATCAGGTTGCCCGTGAACCGGTACTAAAGCTGTTGTTTGCCGTTACGCAGGAAACCGAACACAAGCTGCTCTACCAACTTGAATCGGCCTACCCACAGCTGACCTTTGCTTATGCTCGCATGCCGGTAAACCCCGACTGGTTGTTTGTCAGTGTCATTGATAAGGCTGCTTGCAAGCGCAAAGGCTTTGAACAGCTATTACGTCATCATGGTGTGGAGGCACATGAGGTCGTCAGCTTTGGTGATGCACAGTCGGATAAGGTGTTTTTATCAATGGCAGGCCTAGGCGTTGCTATGGGCAATGCTGCTGCAGATGTAAAGGCGGTGGCGGACGTGATAACGTTGCCTGTTTGGCAGGACGGTGTGGCTGCGGTTTTAGAGCAATTACGTTAAGATGTGGCTTTGACTATGTTTATAAATATGGGTTGTGTGGCGCTATGAAATTTACGTTTAAACGCAAGCCTCGCTCAGCTATTGGGGTAGCTCTTATCGCTTGTGCCTCCTTCTTGGCTTTAGCCGTTTGGGGTTGGGGGGTGCCTGTGGCCAGCCTGGGACAATCGTTGCTGCTTCTGCTTCTGCTTCTGCTGGTGGTGATTGTGGCTGCGGGGCTGTTAATTGCTGTGCTTAAGCTTGGTCGATATTGGTTTGGTGGCCGAGAATAGCAGGCAGTGCCAACTGCCTGATGATGAACAGTTCTCCGATGATATGTGACTTAGCTTAAGCGATCTCTTTTATGGCCGAATTTGATAATTACATTGCGACCGATTACGTGTTGCGTTTACTACAGACTGCGCAAGACCAAGGCTGTGATACCGATAGTTTGCTGAACGAGCTGTCTGTCGAACGCAGTGAGCTTGAGCGAGGCCGCTTTTTCTCGGCGGTTAAATATGGCCAGCTGTATCAGAAAATCATGTGGCGGATGCAGGATGAATGCTTTGGCATGATGAGCGGCGGTGGACGCGTGCGCATGGGCTCGTTTCGCTTAATGTGCTTGACCGTGATTCACTGCGATAATTTGCGTCAGGCGATTGTTCGAGCGTCTGAGTTCAGCGAGATTTGCCGTGGCTTCCGTATTCGCGGGGAGCTCGATATGTTAGACGAGCAGCGGGTACGACTGCGTATGCAGGGTATTGATGGTGTGTCGCAGGATGAGTTTGACGTGCTTATGTCACAGGGTAACGCCAATCAAATTCGAACCTCGCTGGCGGTATGGCATCGTTTTAATTGTTGGCTCACCGGCCAAGAAATACCGTTGTTGTCGATCAACTTCAAATTTGAGCGTCCTGACTCATTTGCTGAGCTGGCTGAAATTTCAACGTCGAATGTACATTTTGGCCAAGACTTTAACGGCCTTGAGTTCGACGCTAAATATTTAGACTCGCGCGTCATTCAGAATCCACAGTCATTGGATGACTTTCTGCGCATGGCGCCCTATCATCTGGTGATAAATGACAGTGCAGCGACGAGCTTGAGGTCCAAGGTTCGTACTATCCTATCGCGTGATGTCAGCGATCTCATGCCCAGTGCTGAAGCGGTTGCAACACAACTTAACTTGTCCGTGACGACGCTGCGCCGCCATCTACAAAAGGAAGATACTTCCTTTCAGCGAATTAAAGATGAATGCCGCTTAGAGGCCGCTATTCACTATCTGGGTTGTCCTGACCTCACGAATACCACCATTGCTGAGCGTTTGGGCTTTGATGAGGCGAGCGCTTTTTTCCGTGCATTTAAGAAGTGGACAGGTTTTACACCAGGGGAATATCGCAAACAACTGTCAGAAACAGTTGATTAAATCAGATGGTCAGCTCCTTGGTAGTTGAATCTTTTGATGCTCTGTGGTAATCAGCTTTTTGTGGCGTGGCTACAGGTTGGTTTTGAAAGATCTTGCGCTATAGTGAATGAGCTAACCCTTCTAGTCACATTGGTTAGTTAATTAGTCGTATTTGCCATTGAGGTGAATGGACAATTTCTAGATTCTAACACCTGTTTGAATTTACTCCTTCTTGAGCAGCATAGAGATATCAGAATGGCAGACTACAAAGCACCTTTACGCGACATGCAATTTACTTGGTTCGAGTTGTTCAACTACGAACAGCACCTTCAGTCACTTCCTAAATACGCTGACACCTCTAAAGATATTGTTGACGCCATTCTTGAAGAAAACGCCAAGTTCACTGAGAACGTACTAGCCCCACTGAACCAATCAGGTGATGCAGAGGGTTGTACTTGGAGCGAAAGCGGCGTTACTACCCCTTCTGGTTTTAAAGAAGCTTATAAGCAGTTTGTTGACGCTGGCTGGCCTTCATTAAGCTCTGAAGAAGCTTATGGCGGTCAAGCGCTGCCTGAGTCTCTGGGACTGTCATTGAGCGAGATGGTGGGTACTGCTAACTGGTCTTGGGGTATGTACCCAGGCCTGTCCCACGGCGCTAAAAACACCATTGAAGAGCATGGTACAGAAGACCAGAAACAAACCTTCCTGACTAAGCTGGTGAGCGGTGAGTGGACGGGCACTATGTGTCTGACTGAGTCCCACTGTGGTACCGACTTGGGCATGCTGCGCACGAAAGCCGAGCCTAATGCTGACGGCTCTTATAACATCACCGGTACCAAGATCTTTATCTCGGCTGGTGAGCACGACATGGCGGACAACATCGTGCATATCGTTTTGGCTCGCCTCCCCGATGCGCCTGCTGGTACCAAAGGTATTTCACTGTTTATTGTGCCTAAGTTTAATGTGGCTACCGATGGTACGGTTGCCGACCGAAATGCTGTGACGTGTGGTTCGATTGAGCACAAGATGGGTATCCACGGCAACGCCACATGTGTGATGAACTTCGACGGTGCGAAAGGTTTCCTGATTGGTGAGGAAAATCGCGGTTTGAACTGCATGTTCACCTTCATGAACACCGCACGTTTGGGTACCGCTCTTCAGGGTGTTTCTAGCGCTGAACTGGGCTTCCAAAAATCTTTAGATTACGCCCGTGATCGCTTGCAGATGCGCGCGTTGAGTGGTGTTAAGAACCCGGACGGACCTGCTGATCCTATTATTGTGCACCCAGATGTACGTCGTATGCTGCTGACGCAAAAAGCCTTTTCGGAAGGCGGGCGTATGTTGGTTTCTTATTGTGGCAAGCTCGTTGACATCATCGTCGCAGGCGACGAAGAAGCCGCAAAAGTGGCTGATCAACAACTGGCGTTCTTAACGCCTATTGCCAAGGCTTTCTTGACCGAAGTTGGCTTTGAGTCGGCTAACTTGGGTATGCAGTGTTTTGGTGGCCACGGATTTATCAGTGAGTGGGGCGCAGAGCAAAACGTTCGTGATTGCCGTATCTCCATGTTGTACGAAGGCACGACAGGCATTCAGGCGCTGGACTTGTTAGGCCGTAAAGTTCTCGGTACTCAAGGTGAAGCACTGAAGCCTTTCACGAAGGAAATTCACAAGTTCTGCAAAGCCAATGAAGGTCAGCCAATGGCGACAGCGCTCGCAGCTGCGAATAAGCGCTGGGGCGAACTGACCATGGACATTGGCATGAAAGCCATGAATGACGCCGAGGAAGTGGGTGCGGCATCGGTCGATTACTTGATGTTCTCTGGTTACGTCGCGCTGGGCTACTTCTGGGCACTTGCGGCTGATAAAGCGCAAGCTGCTATTGATGAGGGTAAAGCCGACGTGGAGTTCTATAAGGCCAAGGTTCAAACGGCTGAGTTCTACTTTGCGCGTATCTTGCCGCGTATCGAGACATTGGCAACAACCATGACGTCAGGTGCTGACAACCTGTTAGCGATGGATGCAGATCACTTTTCTTTTTAAGTGATGAAAAAAGCCGCGGCCCCTGGGTCGCGGCTTTTTTTTGCAGGGTAGATACTCATGACCGATTGGTCTGTGTGTCTGAAGGCATCGCTTAAGGTTAATGTTTCGATGTGTCCGGTAGGTGTGCCTAGGCCAGCTAATAACAGTGTCTGCCTCTGTAATGAATGTGATAGACCATTTTCTTACTCAGTACTTATGGGAAGTCTGTAACAGTATTGCTGTTTGGGTAAGTGCTGAAATTGTCTGCGTGTGCTGTGAGCATGCGTCAGGATAACTATAAAAAATATGTGCTCGTAATGGAGATACTATGATCAGTACCGAGATTCAAACGATCCAAGATGTTTTTTTAAACGCAAGCCGTGAGCATGCAAACAAACCTGCTTTTACCTGTATGGGTAAAACCATGACATTTGCGGATGTAGAGCGCTTGAGTGGTCAATTCGCAAGCTATCTACAAAACCACACTAATCTCACCGTTGGTGATCGAGTGGCGGTGCAATTGCCGAATGTATTGCAATACCCTGTTGTGGTTTTTGGAATTATTCGTGCGGGTATGATTTTGGTTAACACCAACCCGCTGTATACGAAGCGTGAGGTTAAGCATCAGCTTAATGATTCAGGTGCTAAGGCTTTGGTTGTGCTTTCCAATATTGCTGATACTGCCGCTAAGGTTGTGGAAGAAACTAAGGTTGAGCAGGTGATCGTTACCAATATCGGTGACATGCACGGGCCTGTAAAGCGCATGCTTATTAACACTGCCGCTAAGCATGTTAAGAAGCTTGTACCTGAGTTTTCGTTTGCCAATAGTATAGGGCTGCTAAAAGCGTTATCTCAAGGCGCTGCATCGCAGTTAACCCCTGTTGTTCGACAGCCTAGCGATGTCGCGGTGTTGCAATACACCGGTGGTACTACGGGTGTTGCTAAGGGCGCCATGCTCACGCAGAGCAACATCGTTTCAAATATGAAGCAGGTAGAGGCCTCGATAGGGCATGACGATGAAAAAGTGGAAGTTTATATTGCGCCACTGCCGCTCTACCATGTTTACGCTTTTACGATCCACTGCATGATGTTGTACTCGGTGGGCGGGCATAATATCTTAATCCCTAATCCACGTGACCTGCCGAGCTTTGTTAAGGCGATAGCGCCTTATAAATTCACCGGCTTTGTCGGCTTAAACACCCTTTTTAATGGCTTGTGTCATAACGAAGAATTTAAGCGTTTAGACTTTTCGTCACTTGAACGGACGGCGTCTGGCGGTATGGCATTGACCAGTGATGTCGCGGATCTCTGGAAGAGCGTTACAGGTTGTACCGTTTCAGAAGGCTTTGGCATGACAGAAACTTCGCCAGTGGTGTCAATGAATACGCCGGATGATATTCGGATCGGCACCGTAGGACGGCCAGTGGCCAACACTGAAGTACGTGTTATCGACGAGGAAGGCAATACCCTGCCTGCCAATGAGGCCGGTGAGTTGATGGTGCGTGGCCCACAAGTTATGAAGGGTTACTGGGAGCGACCTGAGGCAACCGCAGAAGTATTAAGTGACGACGGTTGGTTGAATACCGGTGACATGGCAGTAATCCAAGACGATGGATTTATTCGTATTGTTGACCGTAAAAAAGACATGATTATTGTCTCTGGTTTTAATGTGTACCCCAATGAAATTGAAGCTGAAGTCTGTAAGCACCCGATGGTCTTAGAAGCGGCTGCAATTGGAGTGGCGGATGCTAAAAGTGGTGAAGCGGTAAAATTGTTTGTGGTGAAGTCTGATCCAGCATTGACCGACGTAGACTTGAAAAGTTTCTGTCGCGAAAACTTAACCGCCTATAAAATACCTCGCATTATTGTTTTCCGTGATGATCTTCCTAAGTCAAATGTCGGTAAGATTTTACGCCGTGAATTGAAAGAGGAAGAGGCCGCGCAAACGGCTTAATTCTTGATGGTGAATGCCGTTATTGGTTGGTGTTCTTAGTCACCATAGAAACCCGAGTCGGAATGATCTGATTCGGGTTTTTTTATGTCCCTAGAAGGCTCTAGGCGTTGATCGGGAAGTCGGAGATATCCAATTGCTCGTCCAGCAGTTCTTGCTTTGCGTAGACTTCCCATACCCTCGAACGTACAAACAATTTGAAAATGTCAGGGTCAAGGTGATTGTCATCAACCATCTTGCTCATGATGTTGAGTGCTGTACTGAGTTTCATGGGTTGTTTGTAAGGGCGGTCCCGTGAAGTTAAGGCTTCAAATACATCGGCGATGGCCATCATTCTTGCGGGTATCGACATTTGCTCGCGGGTCAGGCCTTTTGGGAAACCGCTGCCATCCATTTTTTCGTGGTGGCCCCCTGCGTATTCAGGTACACGTCTGAGTTTACGGGGAAAAGGCAGAGACTCGAGCATGTCGATGGTGACTTGCATGTGATTATTGATGATGTCTCGTTCATCTTTACTCAGCGTACCTTTTTCGATACACAGGTTTGCTATTTCAGTTTCGCTAAGCAGCGGTTGCTGCTCACCGTTAGTGTCTGGCCACTGCAGTTTAGCAAGGGCGTGAATCCGATCTTTGTTAGCTTGTTGCATGAATTCGCCACCCTTGTTACTGGCACAAATAAATGCAAGATCACTTTTAAGTTGCTCGTATGTATTTTGTTGCTGTTCCTGCCATTTGTTTTTGTGTTCAGGGGCTTCTGCGAGGTATTGGTAATAACGACAGTCAGCGGCTTGTCGCATGGCGGCAAAGCGGGCCTTTATAGCTTCAATACCATCAGTCATTAGGTGCAGTTTGGTAGCCTTATCCAATACAGAATCGGGTGTGGCGAGCTTGCCGCAATCGTGGAGCCAGGCGGCTACATTCAGTTCGTACCACTGGTCGCTATTAAGTTCGAAATCGTTGAAGTCTAAACGATCGTTACAGGCCGCCTCAGCAATCATTTTGGTTAAAATAGGTATCCGCTGGCAATGCGCTGAGGTGTGTGATGACTTGGCATCAATGGCTTGGGCAATACACTGAATAAATGCGTCGAGCAGGTCTTTCAGTTCTTGAATAAGTACTTGATTGTTGAGCGCAATGGCTGCATAGCATGCCATGGCTTCAACCAGTTGGACGGAGCGACTACAGAAAGGGATATGTTCATCGGTTTTGGGGTGTTTTGCATTAAGCAGCTGCAAAACACCTATAACATCTTGATCGTGATTGAGTAGGGGAACAACTAAGAACGACACGGATTGATAATTAAACTCACGGTCGAAGTTGCGAGTGCCGGTTAGATCAAACTCTCCGTCGCTGTAAACGTCGTGAATATTAATGACTCGCTTTTGGTGTACCGCGGCCGTCACCACGTGGCTGAAATCCTCAAGGCCATTGGGGTGGTAAAGTGGGACTGACGGCATGTTTGTTAGCGCCTCATGGCCAGCTTGCATGTCCATGTTCAAACTGTCGTTAATGAGCAGTGAGAAATCTAAGCAGCCTTTGGCTTCATTGACTAGGTAAAGGGTGCCGCCGTCGGCACCGGTAAACAGCTTGGCTTCTCGCAGTATTTTCTCAATAAGCGAGTGGGTATTGGGTTCGCCCGACAAATCAACCAGAAGGTTACGCTGGTGATCAATGACCAGTTGTTTGTCTAGGGCGCTGGCTGCAAATTGTGCCAAGATGACAATTTGTTGTTCTATTAGGGGGCTAAATTCACATAATTCTTGCTGTGGATTCTTCGCGTTGATAAGTTGAAATACGCCGATGACTTCACTGGATTTATTGATTAAAGGGACGCAGAGAAAGGACTTTGAGTGGTATTGGTTGTCTCTGTCGAAATGTTTGGCGCCAGAGAAGTCCAATGCTTGCTCTTGATATATGTCGGCAATGTTTAGGGTGCCCTGGTGGTGAAAGCTATAGCAGGCGGCATTTTCGAAGTTGTGCTCGCCATCAGTATTGTGCAAAGCGAGCGGAGCGAAGACTGTTTCGGCGGAATCAATGCCAAAGAAGTTATCATTAATATTCAGAGGGTCGTTGCGAATTAAAGAGAATTCGAGAGCGTGTTTGTCTGAACTCAATAAATAAAGCGTACCACCGTCAGCATTGGCTAGGTTGACGGCTTCATTTAGCAATGTTTCACAAATACCCCCCACCTCGTGTTCAACCGCTAAGTTCTGGGCTAGGGTCAGTAGGTACTCGAGGTTACTGCTGGGTAATCCTGTGGGGTTTTCTGTGTGCACATTAGTATCCGTGTTGTTGTTTTTAGGTGCCCAGATTTAATATCGGCACTTGTCTATTGGATATTAGAAATTTACTGTTAATATCATTAACATAGGTAGCTTAAGTGGCAAAGGACGCTGCTGATTTCTACGCTTACTTTAGAGAGTAGATATAACTGTTTCAATAGTAGACGATATAGGCTGTTGGTGACGTATTTCAGTCTATGAAGCGCTGTACAAGGATGGTACTAGACGACATGAACAGTGGGTTAGAGACGATGCATGATTTGAGTGGTATTGGTCTGTTTTCTGGGCTTTCCGGTGTCGAGCAAGCGGCGGTGGCTGCAGTAATGGTGTCTGTGGACTTACCAGCGAAGACCTTGGTCTTCGAGGAGGGAGACCTGTCGGGCTCACTTTACTTACTGGTCTCCGGTGAGGTGGAAGTCTTTATTAGTAACCTTGCGGGCGATCATTTTACTTTGGCTACTTTACAGTCTGGTAATTACTTTGGTGAACTGGCCTTTCTAGACGATGAAGCTCGGTCTGCCTCGGTCGTAACGCTGCAAGATTCTCATTTTTTGACGCTCGATAAAGAGAGATTTTCCGATATTCTGGAAAAGTTTCCACATATTTACACCTCGTTAGTGATGCACTTGGTCGAAATGGTGCGCGATCAGACGGCAACGACCCGCAAGTTAACCATGGACAACAGCTACAACAGCTTGCGCGCGTTCTTGAACGCTCGACCGAGTGAGATGAGTGGGTTTCGTAAGGGACCGCCTAAGTTATCTCCAGCATATATTGCTGAGAGTATTGAGACGTCACAGGAAGTTGTGGTGCGACTGTTGGACCTACTCGAGCGCGACAACTACTTATCGGTGAACGATGGGGCCATACACGTACACAAGTTACTGCCAGAAAAACTCTAAATCTGGCCGCGAGCCGGCAATAGACGGGAAGGCTCTATGTCAATGAATGCCCTGATTTTATCAGGTGGTGGGGCGCGGGCGGCTTATCAGGTAGGTGTGCTGTCGGCTATTAATGAGCTATTACCCAGCTCGGTACATAATCCCTTTCCTATTATCTGTGGAACGTCAGCTGGCGCTATTAATGCTTTAGCACTGGCGACCCACACCGGCCATTTCTTTGAAGCGGTTGCCGATCTCAACCAAATTTGGAGCGAACTGCGCACCGAGCGTGTATTTAAAACGCACTGGTGGGATTTGTGCAGTGGTTTTGGCCAGGTAGGGCGCTCGTTGTTTAATGGCGGGGTGGGGAAAAAACACTCCGTTGCACTGCTCAATAATGATCCGTTGCGTGAATTCCTTGCTTCCCATATTGATTTCTCACAGCTGCAGGCAGGCATTGATGCCGGTGACCTTCGGGCTGTGTGTGTTTCGGCCATGAATTATTCAACAAGTGAATCGGTGAGCTTTTTTCAAGGGGCTGAGGATCTTGAAGCTTGGCGACGCTACAGACGTACCGGCGTGCCGACACAGCTTGGTATAGAACATCTGATGGCTTCATCGGCTATCCCTGGTATTTTCCCTGCAGCCAAAATCGGTGCCAGCTATTACGGCGATGGTGCTTTGCGTCAATTGGCGCCGATAAGCCCAGCCCTGCATTTGGGGGCTGATCGAGTGATGGTTGTCGGGGTCAGTGGTAACCGTAACCCCGAGCACTGGGGGAAACGGCAGCCGCCAGTACGCCACTCACCGTCTATAGCGCAGGTGGGTGGGCATCTTTTTAACAGTGCCTTTATCGATGGTCTAGAGGGCGATTTAGAGCACCTAGAGCGGGTTAATGAATTGCTGCGCTTGATTCCCGAGGAAACATTAGAGGAGCAGGGAATTGGCTTGCGGCCGGTTGAGACCTTGGTGATATCCCCCAGTGAGCAGTTGGATAAAATTGCAGGGCGCAATGTACGTTATTTACCAAAAAGCGTGCGCAGGTTTATGCGCTCGACCGGTGGTACGGCCAAAGGAGGCGGAGCGGCGACGAGCAGCTATATCTTATTTGAGCCGCAATTCTGCGATGAGCTGATTGAGCTGGGCTACAGTGATGCTATGTGGCAGAAAGATAAAATTCAGGCGTTTTTTGAGGTCTAGTTGCAAGGGGTTATGACGATGCCGTTGATGCTGCGAGTGACATTGCTCTTTATCGTGTGCTTGCCTGTTTCTGCGTTGCTTGAGGCTGCTGAATTAATAGCGCCGCCAGTTGGCCGCCGTTTTCTGACTTCAATGGCAGGGGCATGTCGGCTGATATTGTGTCGGCGGCCTATAGCTCCGTAGGTCTCGAGGTATCTTACAAGGTACGGCCTTATGCTCGCGTTTTGCGTGAAATTCGGTCTGGCCAACTGGATGCAGGTTTTAATGTCACGCGTCAGGCATGCACCGAAGAGGTTTATATCTTTGGTGAGCAGCCGATATTCTACGCATAGGCCTCCTTCTTCTTCCCTGTTCGGTCTCCTGCTCGATACCACTCCTACACCGAATTGCCGCTGAGCGCGAGTATCGGCATTATTAACGGCTATGAATACGGTGATGTCTACGAGATGAACCGTCATAAATCTCAGGGGGTTCAGGTCAATACTTAGGCGCAGATTATCGGCATGCTGCTGGCCAACCGATTGGAAATGGCGGTTATGTTCGATCAGGTGGCGGCCTATACCCTCAAGGGTATGGGGCTTGACGCGGATGTCTTGCGCCAAGGTTTTGTGAATCATCGCAGCGCTATCTATGTGGTGTTTTCACGCAAGAGACCGCACGCGTAATTGTGGGCCGATAAGCTGGATGAGGGCATGCTAAAAATTAAGAAGAATGGGCTGTATGCTCAGATCGTTGAAAAGTATTAACGATGGCTCTAGGGGATTGCAGCCCTTATTTATCTAATTATCCACGCAATAAAAAGCCCCGCAACCGATAAGGATGCGGGGCTTTTTATTTGAAGCAGAAAACTGCTTCTGCCTTGTCTGTACTCCCCACATCCGTGTGGGTCGGTTAGACCGAGTCGAGACTGCAGCTAACCCTGGAGTCTAGGACCCTTGGGGTAGTTGGCACCTCGTGAACCTATTGTTAGTTAACAAACTTCACCGGTACTTCTTGCGGCTCAACGCTGAGGTCTTCCGACGGTGGCGCGAAGTCAGTCAGGTGAATACCGTCAACGGCGTTCTTGTACTCTTCCAGGGTTGGGATGCGGCCCAGAATAGTAGCCAGTACAACCATTGGCGTTGAGGCCAACAGCGACTCACCTTTCTTCTCGGTAGTATCTTCAACCACACGGCCTTGGAACAGGCGAGTAGAGGTAGCCAGTACCGTGTCGCCTTTAGACGCTTTTTCTTGGTTGCCCATACACAGGTTACAACCAGGGCGTTCCAGGTACATGATGTTTTCGTATTCAGTGCGAGCAGCACCTTTAGGCGCGTTATCGTCGAATTCGAAACCAGCGTACTTCTGCAGCAGTTCCCAGTCGCCTTCGGCTTTCAGCTCGTCAACGATGTTGTAGGTTGGCGGAGCGATAACCAGTGGCGCTTTAAACGTAATCTCGCCGCCCTGTGATTCCAGGTTGCGCAGCATCTGAGCGATGATCTGCATATCGCCTTTGTGCACCATACAAGAACCAACAAAACCCAGATCGACCTTCTTGGTGCCGCCGTAGTAAGAGGCAGGACGGATGGTGTCGTGGGTGTAGCGCTTGGATGCGTCATCGTTGTTGACGTCCGGATCGGCGATCATTGGCTCGTCGATCTGGTCCAGATCAACCACAACTTCTGCATAGTAGTTAGCGTTGTTGTCTGGCGCCAGTGCTGGGTTCTCACCCGACTGGATGTCAGCGATGCGCTTGTCAGCCAGATCGATCAGGCCTTGCAGCATGTTGACGTGGTTTTCCATACCCTTGTCGATCATGATCTGGATACGGCTCTTAGCCACTTCCAGAGACTTGATCATGGTTTCGTCGTTAGAAATACAGATTGAGGCTTTCGCCTTCATTTCCGCAGTCCAGTCGGTAAAGGTGAAGGCTTGGTCGGCCAGCAGGGTACCGATCTGTACTTCGATGATACGACCCTGGAACACGTTCTCGCCGCTGAACTGCTTGAGCATCTGCGCCTGAGTAGCGTGCACTACGTCGCGGAAGTCCATGTGGCTCTTCATGTCGCCCTTGAAGGTAACCTTCACAGACTCAGGAATCGGCATAGCCGACTCGCCAGTCGCCAGTGCGATAGCAACGGTGCCTGAGTCGGCGCCGAAGGCAACACCCTTAGACATACGGGTGTGTGAGTCGCCGCCGATGATGATCGCGCGATCGTCTACAGTGATGTCGTTCAGCACCTTGTGGATGACGTCGGTCATGGCGTGGTAGTTACCCTTAGGATCGCGCGCCGTGATCAGGCCGAAGTTGTTCATGAACGACATCAGCTTAGGGATGTTAGCCTTTGCCTTGCTGTCCCAAACAGAGGCTGTGTGACAACCTGACTGGTAAGCACCGTCAACAATCGGAGAGATCACAGAAGCGGCCATGGCTTCCAGTTCCTGAGCGGTCATTGGGCCAGTGGTATCCTGAGAACCAACGATGTTCACCTTAACGCGAACGTTAGAGCCAGCGTGCAGAGGTGTCTTAGAGATCACGCCAACCGCGTTGCGGTTAAAGATCTTCTCTACAGCGGTCAGGCCTTGGTTCTCAACAGAGATTTCTTTCGATGGTGCGTAAACCAGAGGGGTTTCAACACTCAGGGTTTCAGCGGCAAATGTCTGCAGCTTCTTACCAAATGTTACGGCGTAGGATCCGCCGGCTTTCATGAATTCAACCTTCTGTGGGGTGAAGGCAGAAGAGACGTCGGCCAACTCTTTGTCGCCGTTGTAGAGCTTCTGCTCTTTGGTGTTGATGGTCAGCACAGTACCGGTGGCGACTGAGTAAGCCTCTTCCAGTACAGCGTCACCGTTGTCATCAACAACGTTGTTGCCGTTTGCGTCTACTTTCTTAACCCAGTTTTTCAGGTCGAGACCGATACCGCCGGTTACGTCAACGGTGGTCAGGAAGATGGGTGCGATACCGTTGGTACCGGCAACCACGGGTGCGATGTTAATAAACGGTACGTATGGGCTAGCCTGCTTACCGGCCAGCAAAGCAACGTTGTTGACGCCAGACATGCGCGAAGAACCCACACCCATGGTGCCTTTCTCGGCGATCAGCATCACCTTGGCGTTCGGGTGTTGCTTCTGCAGGTCAGCAATCTCTTGCTGCGCTTCTGGGGTCATCAGGCATTGGCCGTGCAATTCACGGTCGGCACGTGAGTGCGCCTGGTTACCTGGGGACAGCAGGTCAGTAGAGATATCGCCTTCGCCGGCGATGTAGGTGACGAGTTCAATTTTCTCGTCGATCTCTGGCAACTTGGTGAAGAACTCTGCCTGGGCGTAGCTTTCCAGTATCTCTTTAGCGATGGAGTTGCCCGCTTTAAGCGCGGCGGCCAGACGATCGGTGTCGGCTTCGTACAAGAACACCTGAGTCTTCAGAACGTCAGCGGCTGGCTTTGAAACGGCTTCGTTATCAGACAGAGCCAAGTCCAGTAGCACTTCAATAGAAGGGCCGCCCTTCATGTGAGACAACAGTTCAAAAGCGAAGGTTGGCGTGATTTCAGCAACAACAGATTCGCCGAGAATAATCCCTTTCAAGAACGTGGCCTTAACGCCGGCAGCGCTGGTGGTACCTGGCAGGCTGTTATAGATGAAGAACTTCAGTGAGTCTTCGCGGTCAGAATTGCCGGTATCTTTGATCTGGGCAATGATCTCTGCCAACAGCTCAGCGCCATCGATTGGCTTTGGATTCAACCCTAAGTCACTTTTACGGGTTGCGATTTCATCCATGTATTCAGAATATAAGCTCATTCAAACCTCTCGGGGCAATTGCAGGTTGCAAGCACATACGCGCCTGTTTTTTTAATTTTATAGCCGCTAATAATTATTTATTCACAGGCTGCCGGTAGACGCTCATTTAGAACTGTCCGCCAAGCACAAGGTGATAGCGCCTAGAATGCGGGCGCAAATTATACCTTAAAAGTGCTTTTCTGTTAAGTTGGCCTAATAGAATCAAACAGTTAGCAGTACTTTCCAGGCCAGGCCAAAGAGACCTCGAATTCAGTCTTTTAGCGCTGCCTGTCAATTATGCGGTTAACCAAGATTAGCAGCAATTTTGCAACTGCAAAGTAGACTTTAGTCGCGAACATCGTCGAAATACACATCCCGCTGTCTATTAGGGTAGGCGTATTTATGACCCTTCAGTTGTGGTGCCGCCCTATAAAGATGCATGAAATAAATGCCGTGAATTAAAAGTATAAGTCTGGTGAATGGTGTCCGTAGCTATTTAGTTCTTGGGGCGGCGAATCAAGGATTAAGCATCTCTTTAGGTTGAGTTATTAAATAGTGTAATTGGTGGCTGTTCTGGAACAGGTATTTCCCTATAATCGCTACTTATAATAACAATGACGTTGTAATGAGTTGAGGTGTTTGGGTTCATGTTTAAGCGTGTGAAAACACCTTGTGTCGGCGTCTGCTCTACAGGGTTTGGCGATGATGTGTGCCGTGGGTGTAAGCGATTCACCCATGAAGTTGTGCATTGGAATGGTTACACCAACGAGCAGCGTTTTCTGATTGCTGGCCGCCTTGAGGGGTTTTTGGCGCAGGTAGTCCAGCACAAGATCAAGGTGGTGGATGAAGCTCGTTTAAAAGCGGCAATTGAATACCAGCAAATTATGTTTAACCGTGATCAAAGCCCTTATTGTTGGGTGTTTGATTTGTTTCGTGCCGGGGCCAGCCAGATTCAGGATCTTTCTACCTATGGTTTGAAGCGCCAGCCTGGCTGGGACACTCAGTCCGTGGCGCAAATGCGAGACGCTATGGATCAAGATTTCTTCACGCTCTCCAAAGCCCATTACGATCGTTACATTAAATTGTCGATTTTCTAGCTTCAATATATAGAAAGGCTCACGCCCTGTGAGTCTTAGCGGGTAGGCCTTTATGGCGAAGGGGTCTTGTAGTCTTTATCTTCTTATTTCACACCCGCTATAGTTATAACAAGCTTAAGTTTAATCAGGCTTGTGAACCTGCGCGTAGCCTGAGTATTCAGGAGGTGTGAAGTGAAGGTGAAAACTCGTTTAACGGGTATGGCGCTATTTCTGGGTGTTGTGCCGGTGCTTGTAGCCTGTTTGGTGGTAGGCAATATTGCCTACATGGCAGGCAGCGACGGCTTACAGGACGAGGTCGAAAGGAAATTGGTCTCCCAACGTGATGTGAAACGTTCAGAAATTGAGCATTATGTCGCCACTCTTCAAGGGTTACTCACCAGTTCTGCTCAGAGTGCACTGATCGTGGAGTCGGCGCAGGCGTTTCGGCGTACATTTGACCTTTACGGGGCGGGTGTACCCGCTAATGAAAAGGGACTTCGAGCTTATTATCAGCAGCAGTTTACCCCTCTATATGAACAAACCAATGGCGAACCGCCACCTGTTGAACGCATGCTGGCGGGCCTCAGCGAGAACGCCAAGGCATTGCAGAGTGCCTACATCGGCGATAACCCCCACCCTTTGGGCGAGAAGGATGCCTTAAAGTCATCCACCAATGCCGAGCCCTACGACTTGGTGCATGATCATTTTCACTTCTCGGCGCGTAAGGTTTTACAAGCTTTTGGCCTGTACGATATTTTTATAGTCGCGTCCGATACTGGTGATGTGATTTATTCCACCTACAAAGAGCTCGACTACGCCACGTCTCTGCGCAGTGGCCCTTACAAAGACTCAGGGCTGGCAGACGCTTACCGGGCGGCGTTGCAGCTTCAAGCTGAGCAGGTGGCGATGGTCGATTTCCGTCCATATTTACCCTCCTATGAAGCGGCGGCTGCTTTTATGAGCACGCCTATTATAGAGGCGGGTAAAACTGTGGCGGTGCTTATTTACCAAATGCCGGTTGATCGAATTTCCGAAATCATGACTTACGGGGGGCAGTGGCGTGAGGTGGGGCTCGGGAACAGCGGTGAGAGCTATTTGATTGGTGCGGATCTTAAGTTGCGCAGCCCCAGCCGCTTCCATGTCGAGGACGTGGATGGTTTTACTCGCTCACTGCGCGCTGCGGGTATGAACAGTGAGTTGGTGGAGCACCTTACCCGTGGTGGCTCTTCCATTGGTTACCTTGCGGTTGACACGGATTCGGCCAAACGCGCGATTGGCGGTGAAACGGGGGTCGTTACCCAGCAGGATTACCGTGGGGTCAAGGTGGTGTCGGCCTTTACGCCGTTGGAGATTGAGGGGCTTAATTGGGCGCTGTTGAGTGAAGAGGATGAAGCTGAAATGTTGGCACCAGTGTTTGAGCTGCGCGATAACGTCATCTCGGGTTCGGCCATTTTTGCCGTGTTGTGTATGGCGGTTTCTGCGGTGATTGGCTTGTATACCTCCAATAGAATATCCGCGCCCATCGTCTCATTAAGTCATCAAGTGAGCAGCATCGCCGAAAATAATGATCTGCGGGTGGTGTTGCCAGAAAGCGGTGATGATGAATTACGCTCTCTGGCGGCGGCGGTCAATGGTTTGGTCGGTGGTGTACGGGGGAATTTTCATACGGTGCAGCAGGCCGCTCAACAATTGATAGGGGCTGCGTCGGATCTTGCCAGCGCGGTTAAACGAGTGACCTCATCGGTCGACAGTCAGAACCATCAATGCCAGCAACAAGCCAGCGCCTCGACGCAGATGGAAGCCAGTATTCAGGAGGTATCACGCAACGCTAATACCACCTCGTTGGAAACCGAGGAGGCCACCAACGTCAGTGCCGATGTCTTTGAGTTGATTGATCGCTCGGTCAGTGGTTTTGGTGGTTTGGCAGATGAGATCCGCCAGGCCGGTGAAACCGTTTCGACGGTGGACAAGGGAAGCCAGAATATCGGAGTGGTGCTGGATGTGATCCGCGGCATTGCCGAACAGACCAATTTACTGGCGCTTAACGCCGCCATCGAAGCGGCACGGGCAGGGGAGCAAGGGCGCGGTTTTGCTGTAGTTGCCGACGAAGTGCGCAACCTAGCCAGTAAAACCGCCGAAGCCACTAAGGAAATTGATGAAATGATCAGTAAGTTGCAGCTTGACAGTAAGCAGGCGGTAGCGGCCATGGGGGAGGGGGTTACGCGTTTGGCGGTCAATGTTGAGCAGGTGAGTGAAATCCGCGATGCCATAGAGGCAGAAACGAAGATCATTGATCGTATTGCGTCCATGAATATTCAAGTGGCCACAGCCGCCGAGCAGCAAACCGGCGTGGCACAGGAAATAAGCCGCAGTGCTTCAAGTATCAGCTGCGCAGCGTGTGATACGGCTGAAGAGGTGGCGGGCTTAGTTGATACCAGCCAGCAACTTAACCTGCTTTCAGTACAGCTGACGGCTATCGTCGACTCCTACCAAGTTTAGTCTTTAGCTGGTTCGATGCCTGCAATGGGCTTTGAAAAACAATGTCTGTGACAAATACCAAGTGTCGACGCTCATCGTTACCGAAAGGGCGAGCCTTGACTGTCACGTGTATTGAGAGTGCCGTGTATTGAAAGCCCCTTGTATAGAGCGCCACGTGTATAATCACGGCTCTTTATTTTGCCAGTGCCCAGACGCCATGACCGATATCACCCCGATTCTTGAGTACCTCAAATGCCCGACCCCAGATGCCTGGGTGGCAGAAGCGTTAACTCGGCAAGAGGTTATGCTGCTTGATCACGCATCCAATGAGCTGAAGGCCGCCCAGAGCGCCATGACTCTGATGGGGAAGCACCCCGCTAAGCTGGACCTTTTGAATAAAATGTCGAGGTTAGCGCGCGAAGAGCTGGTTCACTTCGAGCAAGTGTTAAAGCTTCTTAAGAAACGGGGCATTGTTTTCCGACCCATCAAAGCCAGTGGTTACGCGGCGAATATGGCGCGCCATATTCGCCGCGATCAAGGTGACAACCTTGTAGATACTTTGATCGTCGGTTCGATTATCGAAGCGCGCTCGTGTGAGCGATTTGCCAAGATAGCCCCCTTGTTGGATGAGGAACTTACAAAGTTCTACCTGTCGTTGCTCAAATCAGAGGCGCGGCACTACCAGGACTACTTGACCCTCGCGCGTGACTATTCTGAGCAACCAATCGACGAGCGTGTTGAGTTCTTTCTGGAACTCGAGGGAGAATACATTCAGTCGCCGGATACACGCTTTCGCTTTCACTCTGGGCTGCCCGTAATACATCCCCGTAAAGTCGAAGCACTCGAGAAGGTGGCACTAGAAAACGAGGCGCTTGCAGCTGAGGCGGCGCTGAATTCTTCATAAGTGATCCTTGAGTGCGAGGCTGTGTGTTGTTGGTGGGGGCTAGAGTGGGCGGTGTAATGGTTGGGCATAGGGAAGGCAGGGTGTGACGGTCATTCAATACGATGGTAAGGCGTTTGCGGTAGCGACGGGGCAGTCATTGCTCGAGGCTGCTGATCAGGCGCAGTTGCGCATACCGAACAGTTGTCGTCAGGGCCTGTGCCACTCGTGTTTGATGATTTCTGGGCAGTCTGTGCCGGTTGCCGCACAGCAGGGTTTGAGCGAGCATCAGCAATCGCAGGGTTTGTTTATGGCCTGTATGTGTCGCCCCACGGCCGATATGACGGTGTCCTTACCGGGGGCACTGGGTAAAAACCAAGCCACATTAATTGCTAAGCGCGAACTGAATTCCTCTGTCGTTGAGCTCTCCTTTGAAACCAGTCTGCGCTGGACCCCTGGCCAGTACATCACTCTGTGGAAAGACGAGCAGCATGGCCGCGCCTATTCATCGGCCAGCAGTCGTAAGTACGAGGGGCTGCTTAAGCTGCACATTAAACGCCATGATCAGGGGTTGGTCAGTCGCTGGTGTTGTGACGAGTTACTCGAGGGTCAGACGGTCTTGTTAGGCGAGGCCACCGGCGATTGTTTTTACACCGAGGATGCCCATGACAAACCGCTGCTCTTGGCGGCCACGGGCACTGGTTTGGCGCCTTTGTATGCAATTATTCGGGAGGCGCTGAACCAAGATCATCAACAGCCCATTCACTTGTACGCTGCAGCGGGTGAGCCTCAGAACTTGTATCTACAGGCTGAGTTGCGGGCCCTGGCGGAACAGAACCCGCCGTTCCATTACCACCCGGTGGTTAGGCGCAATGCCGAGCGGGGACAGCAACAGGGTGACTTGGTGTCGCTGGTGATGGCCGAGCACAATGCACTGCGCGGTTGGAAGGTGTACCTGTGCGGTTCGCCACGGATGATTGAAACGCTGCGTAAGCGCTGCTTTTTTGCCGGCGCCAGTGGCAGTGATATTTTAACCGATGCCTTTGAGGTTGGTCGCCCAGACGTGAATGGCTGAAGCGCTTGTTTACATGGGCAAAAGTTCGAAAACCATCAACCGTTCACCCTCGCGACGCCAGCGTACATTGTAATCGTACAGTTGCACCCCGTACTCCCGCTCGCTGGGCTGATGGTAAGCGGGCTCTGGCTGCTGGGCCAATACCTGCTTAATTAACTTTGAAAAATTTGGGTGCTGCTGTTCGGCGGTTTGCAATAAGGTGCGCAGTTCGGGTGCAAACGCTACGCAGGTGGTGTTGTCGGGAGCAGTCTCGGCAAAGCCTCCGCTGGCTTCGGGCAGGGCATCTGCATAGGGGATGTAGGGCTTGATGTCGAGGATAGGCGTGCCGTCGAGTAGATCGCCACCACTAAAGTTCAGTCGCCACTGCTTAGCCTGGCCGTTGCGGGAACACTCGCCGATGCCTTCAAGTTTGACCACCGAAAGACCGATCGGGTTGGGTCGAAACGGGCTGCGCGAGGCGAATACACCGACCTTCTTGTTGCCGCCTAAACGTGGCGGGCGCACCATCGGTTTCCAGTCCTCTTTGATTGCTTGGTGAAACACGAAGCTCAGCCAAACGTGAGAAAATCCTTCAATGCCCCGCAGAATTTCTTCGCGGTTACAGTCGCCCAACAGTTCAATGTGGCCTCTGGCGGCGCTGACCAGCCCCGGCTGGCGCGGGATGGCGAATTTCTCCTTATAGGGTGAGTGAACCCGGCCGACGGCTTGAAATTCAAAGCGCTCGATCATGCGCCGCTTGGCTGCTCTTCGGTCACGGTGACCGGTTCGATGGCTTGCTTGTTGAGACTCAGGGCCGTTTCAGGGCAGGCTTCAATCCACCAGAGGTCTGTATCCCAGTCGCCCAGTACAATACGCTCACCGCGCTCTTCATGCGCCAGTTCGACTGGGTGGTAAGCGGGGCGGTGAGTGTGGCCGTGAATCATCACCTGTACCTGCGCTTCATCCATCGCTTTGGCCACTTCGCTGGGCGTGACGTCCATGATGTCTTCGGCCTTGAGGCTGTTCATACTCTTGCTTTGTTCGCGCAGCTGTTTGGCCAGTGCGCGACGCTGTTCCAATGGCTGGCTCAGAAGGCCCTGCTGAAACTGCTCTGAGCGGGCTTGTACGCGAAAAGCCATGTATTCGGTATCCAGCGTACAGAGGCTATCGCCGTGCATCAGCAGTACGCGTTCACCGTAGAGGTCAATCACGGTGGGGTCTTCCAGTAACGTCGCACCGATGCTTTCTGCGAAGGATTTACCCAGTAGAAAGTCACGGTTACCGCCCATCAGAAACAATTCGGTACCGTTGTCAGTGAGTTTACGCAGTTGCTTGCTGACCTCCGCGGCAAAGGTTGAATCCTCATCATCACCGATCCACACCTCGAAGAAGTCGCCCAGAATATAGAGCTCGTCGGCGATTAAGGCACGCTGATCAAGGAATTCATAGAAAGCTTGGGTAATGGCTGGGCGGCTTTCATCTAAGTGCAGGTCAGAGATAAACAGGGTTGTCATTATGTCGCTCGCGTCGGTTTCTGTGCTGGCAGTGGTGTGTCGATAAAACACCCTATCGATAAAAAGGGCCGCCTAGGCAGCCCTTTTTATCGATACCCTGACACGTGGGTGTCAGGGCGCTGTCGCCTAGGCTACAGTGGCTTTCTCGATGATGACGGCGTCAACAGGTACATCCTGGTGGCCAGCAGACATCGTTGTTTTAACAGCCTTGATCTTATCGACCACGTCAAAACCGTCAACGATCTTACCGAATACGCAGTAACCCCAGCCCTGGCTGTTCTTGGCTGAGTGATTGAGGAAGTCGTTGTCTTTGACGTTGATGAAAAACTGAGCCGTGGCGCTGTGCGGGTCGTTAGTTCGTGCCATAGCTACCGTGTACTCATCGTTTTTCAGGCCGTTATCGGCTTCATTTTCGATGGGGTCGTTGACGCTCTTTTGCTCCATGTCTACGGTGAAACCACCGCCCTGAACCATGAAGTTGCTGATCACACGGTGGAAAATGGTGCCATCGAAGAAACCGTCCTCAGCGTACTTCTGGAAGTTGGCGGCGGTGTTTGGCGCCTTGTCAAAGTCCAGTTCCAGTTTGATTTCACCGAAGTTGGTTTGCAGAGTGATCATCTTAAAATTCCTGTTGTATATGGCTTATGCCGAGTTGTGTGACACGGTCATGGCGGTTTGATTATTGCCCGTGGGTATCTTGGCCTTCGCGGCTGGAGGCACCCAGCCAAGGGGATTCTTTAAGTCCTGTGTCGTTGCAGCACCATAAAGTCTACCCATGAGCCAAAAAATCTTTATTTGAGAGGTGCTTACCGCACGGTCTGGTGGCTATAATAGCCGATTCTCAGCGCCTCTAGCCAGCCTCGATTGATCGTACGAAATATGATCTATTTACGTGAGCGGCTAAGGCATTAACTTGTTTTTGCCCCGCGGGGGCCTACCGCCCACTGTTTTGTATGGTGGGTGAGCGATCGGATTAAAAAATCAGCATGAGCGACACAGCGAGCAACACTCAGAGCGAATCAAAAGACAAGCCCCTGAATTTTTTGCAGCAGATCATTAAAAAAGATCTGGAAGACGGCAAACACACGAAGATTGTCACCCGTTTTCCGCCGGAGCCTAACGGTTACCTCCATATAGGCCACGCTAAGTCGATCTGCCTGAACTTTGGTCTGGCTCAGGAAGTGGGTGGCGAGTGTAACTTGCGCTTCGATGACACCAACCCGGCCAAAGAAGATCAAGAGTACGTGGATGCCATCAAAGCCGATGTTAACTGGTTGGGTTTTGAGTGGGCGGGGGATGTGCGTTATGCCTCCGAATATTTTGACCAGTTCTATCAGTGGGCGATCTACCTGATCGAGCAGGGCAAGGCGTATGTCTGTCACCTAAACGCCGCCGAGACCAGCGAGTATCGCGGCTGGGCGACGAAGCCAGGTAAAGACAGCCCGCAGCGCGACAACACCGTTGAGCAGAATCTCGCCGACTTTGAAAAAATGCGCGCCGGTGAATATGACGAGGGCACCTGCACGCTGCGCGCCAAAATTGACATGGCCAGCCCAAATATGAATCTGCGCGATCCGATGCTCTATCGCATTCGCAAGCAGAACCACCACCAGACCGGTGATAAGTGGTGCATCTACCCAACCTATGACTTTGCACACGGTCAGGAAGACGCCATTGAAGGTGTGACGCACTCCGTCTGTACGCTTGAATTTGCAGATCACCGTCCGCTGTATGAATGGTTCACTGAAAACCTGCCGGTGCCGAGTAAACCTAAGCAGTACGAGTTTTCTCGTTTGGAGCTGAACTACTCGGTGACTTCTAAGCGCAAGCTCAAGCAACTGGTTGATGAAGGCCATGTCGACGGCTGGAATGACCCACGCATGCCGACAATTTCAGGCATGCGTCGCCGTGGTTACACGCCGTCTTCACTGCGTAATTTCTGTGAGCTGATCGGCGTGACAAAATCGGCTTCAGTCATCGACTCTAGTCAATTGGAATTTTGTGTGCGCGACGACCTTAACAATACGGCGCCGCGTGCCATGTGTGTTTTGAATCCGGTTAGGGTGGTTGTCATCAACTACGCGGAGGCTGACCAAGGCAGTGTGGTGACCCAGCCGGCACACCCCAATATTGAAAGCATGGGTACCCGTGAGCTGCCGTTCACGGAAACGCTGTACATCGACCGCGCGGATTTCACCGAAGATACAACGCTTTCCCGTAAAAAGTTTAAGCGATTGGTGCTGGGCGAATACGTTCGCCTGCGCGGTGCCTACGTCATGAAAGCCGAAGAAGTCATTAAAGATGAAGCCGGAAAAATAACTGAAATTCGTGTCAGCTTGGTGCCGGGTACCGTGGGAGAAAGTCCACCGGAAGGCATTAAGCCGCGTGGCGTGATCCACTGGGTCTCGGCGACCGATAGTATTGATTGTGAAGTGCGCCTATACGATCGACTGTTTAACGACGAGGCCCCTGACGCCGGCGACAAGAATTTTCTAGATGCTATTAATCCAGAATCTTTGACGGTACTACAGGGTTGCAAGGCGGAAAAAACGTTGCTCGGCGCGGTAGCCGAGCAAACCTTTCAGTTTGAGCGTGAAGGTTATTTCTGTCTCGACAGTAAATATTCAACGGCTGAAAAACCCGTTTTTAACCGCACCATTGGTCTCAAAGATAACTGGGCCAACAAGGCAAAATAAACAGTGCTTATTGCCACTGTTTGTTAGAAAAGAAATTAGGGTAGGTAAGGCCTGCCCATAGCACAGTAGACATATTATGGCCCTGAAAATTTACAACACGCTGACCCGCTCAAAGGACGTATTCAAACCCTTAGTGGAAGGCAAAATCAGCATGTACGTCTGCGGCATGACCGTATACGACTACTGTCACATCGGCCACGCACGCGTGTTGGTGTCTTTTGACATGATTACGCGCTATTTACGCTCCCAAAACTGGGACGTTAATTATGTGCGCAACATTACGGACATTGATGACAAGATCATTAATCGCGCCAATGAAAACGGTGAGACCTTCACCGATTTGACCGAACGTTTTATCGACGCCATGCACGAAGACGAAAAAATACTGGGTGTTGCGCGGCCGGATCAAGAGCCGCGTGCGACGGCCTACATCCAAGACATTATCGGTATGATTCAAGTGTTAATCGATAAGGGTTACGCCTACACCTGCGACAATGGCGATGTGTACTATCGAGTCACCAAGTTTGATGGTTATGGAAAACTGAGCAACAAAAATATCGAGGATCTGCTCGCCGGCGCGCGCGTAAACGTCGGGGATGTGAAAGAGGATCCCCGTGATTTCGCTTTGTGGAAAGGTGTTGTCAGCAGTGAACGCGGCAAAGAAGCCGAACAGGCGGCTGGTGTAGAAGGTGCCACAGCGGGTGTAAATACAGTTACGTGGGATACGCCTTGGGGCGCCGGTCGTCCGGGTTGGCACATCGAGTGTTCCGCCATGAGCAAGAGTTGCCTTGGTAATACGTTTGATATTCACGGTGGTGGTCCAGACCTGCCGTTCCCACACCATGAAAATGAAATTGCTCAAAGTGAAGCCGCCAACGGTTGCAGCTTTGTGAACTACTGGTTGCACGCCGGTGCGGTGCGAGTTGCCGGTGAGAAGATGTCAAAGTCATTGGGCAATTTCTTTACCATCCGCGACGTGCTGAAAAAGTACCACCCAGAAGTGGTGCGCTACCTGTTGATCAGCCGGCACTACCGCAGTTCAATTAATTACTCAGAAGATAACTTAGTCGAAGCGCGTGCGGGTCTTGAGCGTTTCTACACAGCTCTGCGTGATTTTGCTGATGTGGCCGCAGCGGACGTTAATAGCTTGACCGATAGCGTGTATTACCAGCGCTTTGTTGGGGCGATGAATGATGATTTTAACTCGAGTGTCGCGCTAGCGGCTATGTACGATCTCGTGCGTGAGTTGAACTCCCTAGCAAAAGCGGGAGAGTCTGGTAAGGCCGTTGCTCTAGCGGCTGAACTTAAAGCCATGGGCGCCATTTTTGGTATTCTGCAATCCTCCCCAGAGGACTTCTTTCAGGCAGGTGGAGAGGGTGAGCTGGATGCGGCGGCCATTGAATCCCTTATTGCAGATCGCGTGCAGGCCAAGGCCGATAAAAACTGGGGCCGCTGTGATGAAATTCGTGATGAGTTAAAAGAGCAGGGCATCGTACTAGAGGATTCAAGTGAAGGTACTAAATGGCGTCGAGAATAGACGGCGTCGAGAATAATTCAGTGTCCGAATAAATCCGCTTTGTGTATGGAATTTTTAACGTCGAGATTAATTCATGAGTAAAGAAGATCGAGTAAATGGTGAGGTCATTCGCCGCGAAGTGATGAGCGATGTGTTTGTCGACCGAGCGCTCAACAGCATCAGTGACTTCGAGCGCCCGATGCAGGAGATGGCGATGGAAAATGCCTGGGGTGGCCCTTGGACCCGCGACGATTTACCGCGTGACACTCGAAGCCTGGTCACTATTGCTATGTTGGTGGCCATGCGAGCCACCGGTGAATTGAAAGGCCATGTGCGCGGTGCGCTGCGCAACGGCGCTACAAAAGATGAAATTCGAGGTGTTATTTTACACTCGGCGGCCTACTGTGGATTTCCTGCGGCGCTCTCAGCGATGAAAGTTGTCAAAGAAGTGGTTGAAAGTTGGGAAGATGAAAAATGACTAACACCCCGGAATTTCGTTTTCGTCGTTTGCGCCGCACTTCGGTTTTGCGTGACCTCGTGTGTGAAAATCAGCTCAGCGTTAATGATCTGATTTTGCCGATTTTTGTTGAAGAAGGCATCGACACAGCCGTCGCCATTTCGAGCATGCCCGGTGTCGTTCGCTACCCCGAGACGCAGCTGGCGGATGTCATTCAGCGCGCTTGGGGCAAAGGCATTAAGTCTGTACTGCTGTTCGGAGTGTCCAAAAATAAAGACGATTGCGGCAGTGATAGCTGGTCTGACGAAGGTCTTATGGCGCGGATAATTCGCATCGCCAAACAGGCTCAGCCTGAAATGTTGGTGATCAGCGATAACTGCTTTTGTGAATACACCGATCACGGTCACTGTGGTGTGGTGGATGAACAGGCCGGCGATGTTGATAACGACCTGACGCTGGAAAATTTGCAAAAGCAGGTGTTGGTTGCCGCCCGCGCCGGTGTCGATATGATCGCGCCATCGGGCATGATGGACGGCATGATCGCCGCCATTCGACAGGCCTTGGATGAGGGCGGTTACAATTATCTACCGGTGATGTCTTACTCCACCAAATTTGCTTCGGCCTTCTACGGGCCTTTCCGGGACGCCGTAGACTCATCGTTTAAGGGCTCGCGAGACACCTACCAGATGAATCCTGCTAATGGCCGCGAGGCGCTGGCTGAATCTATGCAAGATGAGCTCGAGGGCGCCGACATCTTGATGGTAAAACCCGGCACAGCCTACCTGGATGTGATCGCCAATATCAAAGCTCACAGTGAGCGACCTATGGCGGTTTATCACGTCAGTGGTGAATACGCGATGATCAAGGCCGCCGCCGCCGCCGGCGTGATTGATGAAAAAGCGATTGTGCTTGAAACCATGATGGCGTTTAAGCGGGCCGGCTGTGATTTGGTGATTACCTACTACGCCATGGATGTGGCAGACTGGCTCAATAATAAATAAAAGTATGGCCCATGCTGACGGGGCCACAGTGGGAGTTATTATGAAGGTGTTTTCCTCTATTGCGCTCGTTTGCAGCGTTGTTTTTTTGACCGGCTGTGCGCCAGAAGTCGGTTCCGACGCTTGGTGCTCAGCAACCAAAGAAAAGCCTAAGGGCGATTGGACGCTGGATGAAACCCGCGATTACGCCAAGCACTGCTTGTTTTAAGTCATAACCCGTACCAACGGTATAGATGAACCGAGAAGGTTGGCCCATGTAGGCTAACCCCTTGCCACTGCCGGTGGTCATATTATTTAACACACCGTTTTCTAGGTGTGGGTAGCTTATTTGATTTATGTTTTTTTCTGATGAACGACTGCATTTCTTCAATCCGCTCACGGGTAAATACCGCGAAGTGGTCGTCAGCTGTTTACGCTTGCTCTATCAGCGTCTCTATACCGACCTGCGTGATTATGGCCACTCGCTCAATCGCGATCAGCTCCTAGACATCTTTGTGGAAGCTTCCGCTCGCAGCGCTCTGTTAGACGACAGCGCCGAGGCGGATGCATCTGTAAAAGAAGGACGTTTTAAGTCTCAACGCGAGCAGGCGGTTTTTGTATTAAATCGTTTGTTGGACGCTGGTTGGGTACAGCGCAATTTTGATGAGGCTACGCTCCGCAGCAGCTATGGTTTTAGCCGAGTAGGGCGACTGTGCACCCAGCCCTTCGTTGAAACCAATAGCGAACGTTTTCGTACCCGTCATCGCAATACCCGCAACACTCGCAACAGCTTACAAGCGTTTTTACAGCGCGGTGAAATCCATGACTTGCTGGACGCGGTGGAATACTCAGAGCGTATTATCAGTGACTTTACCGATGTGATTGCGGAGCTTGAAGAACGTAAAAGAGATTTGGTGCGAGAAGTCGAAGCGCAGCAGTTGGTGCAGGAGGCCACTGAGCAGTTTTTTGAATTTATGGAAAAGCGCTTCCAGCCGGATCTGTCCGTGCGTTTGTCCGCCGACAGTGTGGAGAAATACAGGGACGAGATTAGCGCTTTACTCGATGAAGTTCGTCAGCTTAGTGACAGCAAAAAGCGTGAGGCTGAGCACAGCTTACGCGCCCATCTCCCCGATATGGTGGTGGCGAAGCAATCGTTATTACTCAATTTATTGGATGCGATAGAGCTGCGTTTAAAGAACGCCAGCGACATTATGTTGCCCGCTTTGCGCAAAGCCTTGAATAGCTTTACCCAGCGCGCCGATATCATCATTCGGCAGCTGAGTTACATCGCGAGTCAAGGTGGTGATGACCTTTTGGATGTCTGCCAGCAGCTGAGTCAATTACCTGAAACTGAGCAGGCCGCCCGTTTTGAGCGAGCCGCCGATCAAATTGGCGGCATGCGTTTAGGTTATGTCGACGCCTCCCACAACCGTTTGCACGCGGCACGAAATCGTCGAGTGGTGCGCTCGCAGTTGGGGCAGGTCGCCGAGTTTGATAGGTCGGCTCGACGCGAGTTATACATACAGCAAGTGCTCGATCAGGCGTTTTCTGTAAGTGATGGTGCGGTGAAGCGCTATTTGGTTGCTGCGCTACAGAAAGCGAGCAGCGTCACCAGTGCGCAACTGCCGATTGAAAGTGCGACGGATTTCTTGGCCGTGTCCCACGCAATTGAGGTGGCGACGGTCAATAATTTATCGGGTGAATTTAGTTTTCAAGTGACGGCGCTCAACCGCACCTATAGTAATGAATTCTTCTCACAGGCGGACGAGTTTGAAATTCGCCTGCTGAGTCAAACCGAACACGTTTCCCCCCCGGCTATCGAAGAGGGCGCTGCTGCCCCAGCCTTAACTGAGGATGTGAAAGCATGAGCCGTTTTGAGGCGTTAATTGAAGCTGAATTACACGCAGTTAACCTGACCATTGGCGAATGGCAAGAACTGCTACAGCGCTTGCTGGACTATGGTGTGATCTGTCGTGATGAAAGTCAGGTCGAGTGTGACCTCTACGATCGGTTGTTGCGTATTGAGCATTTAGTCGACGATTACCTCGCACTGATCGGGGTGCGTTTACATTTTGATAAGCGTTTTCAGTTTGTGCGTGTAATACCTCCAGGCGCGCGCATACCTGGCGTCGATGATGAAACCGATACACCGGTCAATGGTGGCTATCGGTTGCGTTTGGGGCAGCAAGAAATCGCGTTGCTGCTGACCTTGCGCAGTGAGTATGATAAAGCGTTGCGTGAGGGTCAGGTGGACGAGAATGGCTGTGTGATGTTGTCACAGGAAGCATTGTCGTTAGCTTTTAAGAATCTATTGCAGCGCAGTCTTCCTGAAAACATGACGGAACGTAAACAGCTATTAAAGCGTTTGCGTCAATTGCGCCTGATTCACTTTCGCAGTGAAGAAGAGCTGGATTCCGGTGAGGCTTGGCTGCGTATCAGGCCGATGATCGTCAGTTTTGTGAACGACGATGTGTTAATGGCACTCGGCGACGAGCAGGGCGATCTAAGCGATGGCGAGCTGACGGCAGCCGCTGAGTCTTCTTCGACTGAGACAGAACAGCCAATTATTGAGGCGTCAACTGCAGGATCACAAAATATAGAACCTGAGCGTTCAGTGCCTGAAAACCCAGAGCTAGAAATTACAGAGCCTGAAACTTCAGGACCACTAAATATTAAGTCACTAAGCATTACAGCCCCTCCGTCATTGTTTGATGATTTAGCGTCCGCCGAGATCGACGCTAATGATCAGAACACTCAATCAAATGACCACGTTTGCGGCACAACAGAATAATAACTATGTATATCAAAACGTTTATCTATGTTAATTGGGGCAATATCCCCAACACCGAATTTGATATGGGGCCGATCAACTTACTGTCCGGTGGCAATGGCTCGGGTAAAACCACCGCGGCCGACGCCATCCAGACGGTGATGACCGCCGCGCACGATAATCTCTTCCACTTTAACCCTGGACAGGACGAGTCAACCCAACGCGGCCGAGGCGGAAAGCAGGTGCGTACGCTGGCCTCCTATGTTTTGGGTTGTGATGATGGCGCCTACGCAAGGCCCTTCCCCTGCGATGGATATCTTGCGGCTGTGTTTCACCCAACCGAGGGTGAAGCGGGTGAACCTTTTACCGCGGTCATTGCCATGCGCGCCTTTCTTGAGGTTACGGGAGCGGGTGCCACCGAGAAAAAAATTGCGCGCTTAGATGATGTGCAGTTTTATATATTGCCGGGCGAATCATTGGGCCTTTCACACTTTCAAAAACACGACGTTGGCGGTCAGTATGTACTGCCAGTTGATCGTGTTTATACAGCTCTGCGCAACGAATTCAGCGCTGAATCTGTTGAAAAGTACGATAAGAAAAAAGCCTACCTGTGTCGATTGTATGGTGCGTTACGTGGCAAACGTGAAGCGGTTGCCGAGCGTGAAGCAATGAACGCGGCGCGGGCTTTTTCTCGTTTCATGGCGTATAAGCCAGTTAAAAGCATTAATGACTTTGTCGCCGGGGAGATTCTAGAAAGTAAGGACTTGGGCGAGGCGATTCGCGATGTTTCTGGCATGCTCAAACGTATCCACGGCATGGAGGCGGATGCCCGCGCATTGAATGAGTCCATTACCTTGCTGGGTGGTGCCAAGGCTTCTGCAGCCAGTTACATAGACCAGTGGCTGAGTCAGCAAGTTGCGGCTTATACCTCGGTACGGTCGCGTTACCTTGGTGATCAAAAACGTTACCTCACGGCCAAACAATCACAGCAGGATATACGATCTGCGCTGGAGTTTAATGAGCAGGAGCGTACGACGGCCGTGGCGCGGCGCGAAGAACTGCGTCAGCAGATGCTGGAGGTCGAGGCGCAGCGCTTGGGTGTGCCGGCACTGCGCGACAAGGATCAATTTGAACAACAAATAAATACGGCGCAGGGCACTATTCACCGACTTGCCCCGCAGTTGTTGAAACAAGATGCGTCTCTACAGCGCAACCTTGAGGCCTGCAGCCAGATACAATCCCTGTGTGCCAAGACTTCTATTGCTCTTGACGTTAGCGCTCTTGCGGATAAATCGCTGACGGCTTTAAGTCGCGATATTATTGCGGCTAAGGGCGATGGCAAGATTGACTTCCAAGGGTTATTCACCCGTGACTGGGTGGATATTTCACCATTAGAAAATCACCTAGACGAAGCGCTGGTGTGGCAGAAAAATCATAATAAATGGACCTCTCGCTGGTTGGATAAAAACGCTGAGCAGCCAAGTCTGCGCGATCAGTTGGTGCGTGAACGTGATAAGCGACAGGAAAAAACACAGCAATTACAGCGCCAGAACGAGCGTAAAGAAGCGGAAGTTAATGCGCTGCGGGACAGCAAACAAAGCTACCCGCACTATGTGCGCAGCGCGTTGGAAGCAATTTCTCAGCAGTGTCCGCAAGCGGATGCGCGGGTGTTGTGCGACCACGTCGAGATTACCGACCCGCTGTGGCAGTCGGCCATTGAGGGTTACATCGGCGGCGCACGATTCGGCATCATCGTTGAGCCAGAGTATGAGGCCGAGGCGACTCAGTTGTTGCGTAATCTACCCGGGCGCGATAACCGCGCACGGGTTATCCAAGGCGATAAGGTTAAACGAGATGCCGAGCGCGTATCACTGAACGGTGATTCCATTGCTCAGGTCATGGGGTTTAGTCACGCCACGGCCGAAGCATACATACGTGCAAGTTATGGCAGTGTGCAGCGAGTCGATTCGACTAACGAGCTGCGCCACACCCGTCGCGGGTTAACTCAGAACAGTATGGGCTCTGGCAACTACGCGATGTTTCGCTGTGATATTAACGACGCGGAGCTGGTGTTCGGTTCGGGGGCTCGTCACCGTGCCGAGCTGGCCAAGCGTGAAGAGTTGGTACAGCTGCTCGAGGAATGGCACTCGGCGCAAGAGCAGCTTACAACCATTGGGCAGTTGCTGTCTGCGGTTGAATCGATTCGCGTGCTTACCTATGCCGATGATCTACAGTCGATGCTCGACTGTCAGCGTAAATTACACGCAGCTGAGGAGTCACTTAAGCAGTTAGACCTAGGGGAGTTTGAAGTCCTTGATGGCAGTCTTGAACAGCTCAAAGGAGATCAACAATTACAGGACGATAAAATCACCTCGTTGGATAATGATAAGGGCGGTTTAAACCAGCAGCTGAAGCAAGTTGACCGCCTCTGTGGCAACCTAAGTGAGGCGCAGGAAGATACACTCGGGCAGGTTGAGGAACACGAGGGCGGGCTGAGAAAAATCAGTACCGTTTGGCCTGACTTTGATGTTGATAAACATTTGGATGCCGCAGACCTTAGCGCATCGGACACCCCGGTGGCTCAACTTGAGGCGCAGTACGACGCTGTAACCGGTGAATTGAAGCAACATCTGTTTGCTCTTCAAAAAGCCGTGTTAGCGCATAATCAGCAAGCGGCCATTGCTGACAGTATCCCCTTTGAACCCGATTACAATACAGAACATTCGTCGGTGTTTTTTAAAGGCATCTGCTCGGTGGAGAAGCAGCTTGATGCGATTCTGAACCGCTTGAAAAATAATATTCTGGCTAAAAAGCACACAGAACTTCAGGTTCTTAAGCAGAGCTTTAACAACACATTTGTGACCAACCTCTGCCATTCGATTTACCAAGCGATCAATGACGGTAAGCGTACCCTTGAGCAGCTTAACAGCGAATTGCAGAGCCATCGCTTTGGCGCTGACCGCGAGCGCTTTTATTTTGAGGCCGAGTGGGTACCAGAGTTTAAGGAATACTGGCAGTTCTTTAAGGCCGTGATTGATTCGGCAACCCTGGGTGAGGGCGACGGTCTGTTTGATATGGCGCTGGATGCAAAGCATGCGCAAGTACGTGACCGCATCATGGCCATGCTGCTGGATGACGACGAGGTGAAGGCACTGCGTGAGCTAGAGCGCTTGTCGGATTACCGCAATTACCGCAGCTATGAAATATTCAAAGAGCCAGAAGGCAAGGCGCCTATTGCGCTCAGCCAATATGGCACCGGCTCTGGTGGTCAGTTGGAAACACCGGCTTATATTATTCGCAGCGCCGCGATCACCTCAGCTTTTCGATTTAATGAGGGAAAGAGTCACCTGCGCATGGTGCTTGTTGATGAAGCCTTTTCCAAGATGGACGAACACCGCTCCAAAGAGGTCATTAATTATCTGACCGAGGCGCTTGGTTTGCAGTTGCTGTTTATTATGCCAAGCAGTAAGTCCGGTCCCTTTATGGATTTAATCAGCAATCAGTTTGTATTTACTAAGTGTCCCGTGCAGCAAGCTGCGGGCAGTATGAGTGAGCTAAATACTTCGGTGTTGGTGGATCGGCAGGCGTGTAACCGCGATAAGATTCAGCAGTTGTGGGCCAATCACCGCCGTACCATTCGTCACCAGGCGTCCATGACATTTATGGAAGAATTCGACGCATAACCCCTGTAGTTGGCCGGCTCGGCTTTAATACACCAGAGGGTGATCCGTGTAGTTGTCTAGGTTGAGGCCCTCCCAGAGAACTCTGGTGGCGCTATTTATTGGGAAGCAGGAGTGCAGTTTGAGCTGACTGCTGCTCTCGTTATAATTGGCTTCAATACTGGTGATTAGGGTGTGGCTATGGAATTTATGGGGGCCACTCTTATATACGATGTCGTAAATGGAGGTGTTCTTCGTGTTTTTGGCCCGTTTGGCCCAGTCCTTAGGCAAGCCTGGGTAGGCTTGCAGCCACTCGCTGAGCTCCTCTAGCTTGCTGTCGGCACTGATAAATTGCTGTTCTTTTACCTTGAGCAATATAAAACACGCCAGCTCCTCCCAGTTGACAATATTTTGCTTGAGCCCGTCCTCGGAAAAGTACAGGTGGAAGAGGTTGATTTTGTGGGCTGGGTCACGCGGGCCGATGATCTGTTGAATGCCGGCAAAATCCATCATGGCCAGCCAGGCCTTATTGCACATGACCACATCGCCAATGTTATTGATGATTTGCGCAGGGTAGGGCTCGTGCTTTTCCAGTAGCATGCCGACCGTGCGCCTAAGTTGCGAGTTTTCACGGGCGTTTAAGTCCAGTTGCGTCGGTGTGGCAACCAGACCGCTGGCCATCAGCAATGTGTCTACGTCGCGCTGACCAAGCTCCAGCGCCGAGGACAGCCGCAGTACCATTTCACGGGTGGGTTTGGATCGGCCAGTCTCTAAAAAACTGATATGGCGGGGTGCTGATTCAACCCGCTCGGCCAGTTGCGCCTGAGTGAGTTCGAGCGTGTCGCGCCAAAAGCGGGTCAGCTGGCCAAAGGTGTTAAGCGGTTTGTCTGCTTGATTCATAGTGATGTCAAACACCTAAATTACACATAGCTTGGTGTTTGTGTTACTTCCCTATTAGGTAATTGATGGCCAGTATAGGGCGTGTCAAACTGCGCCACAATATCTACTGATCTATTGATGTATACGGTCGTAAGTCTATGACAGCACAAGAAAAAATCACCGCAGGCCAGTTCTATCAAACCGCCAAGCCGCTGCGTATTTGCCTACTTGGCTATCGCAGTCACCCGTTCGTGGGTGGACAGGGTGTTTATCTCAATTATCTCAGTAAAGCGCTGGTGGATATCGGTCACCAAGTTGATGTTATCTCGGGGCCTCCATACCCACAGCTAGACCCTCGCGTTAGCCTGATCAAAAAGCCCAGTTTGGATTTATTCGCAGCCGACAGTCATGTAATGGCTCTACGGCCTAGGCATTTAAAGTCTTGGTCTGACTTTTTTGAGTGGTGGGCCATGCTCACCGGCGGCTTTGCCGAGCCTTATACCTTTGGACGCCGTGTGGCCAAACACATGAAGCGCCACGGTACCAACTACGACATTGTCCATGACAATCAGTCGCTGGGTTACGGCCTGCTTAAAATACAGCAGCTGGGTATACCTACGGTGGCGACGGTTCACCACCCCATCACCCGCGACCGTCAGTTAGCCCTCGATGCGGCGCCGAATTGGCGTCATCGTTTATTGGTTCGCCGCTGGCATTCATTTTTGGGTATGCAAAAGCGAGTCGTGCAAAAGTTAGAGCACGTAGTGACGGTCTCTGAATGCTCACGTACGGACATCGCCGATGCCTTTGATCGGCCAGAGTCAAAAATTGGCTTAATCTACAACGGCATTGATACCGATACGTTCAGCCCCCAAACGCATATACAGCGCAAGCCGCTTCGCATCATGACGACGGCCTCCGCTGACCAACCGCTTAAGGGCTTGAAGTTCTTGCTGGAGGCCCTTGCCCAGATCAAGCCTAAATACCCGGACATTGAGTTGCTGATTGTGGGCAAGCTCAGAGAGGGCGGGCAGACTGAGAAGCAGCTGAGCCAACTGCAACTAAAAGACCATGTGAGCTTTGTCACCGGTATCAGTACCGAGGCGCTGGTGGAGTATTACTCCGAGGCCAGTATCGTCGTGTCACCTTCGCTCTACGAAGGATTCGGCTTGCCCGCGGGTGAAGCCATGGCGTGTGGTTGTGCGGTTATTTCATCGGATGGCGGCGCGCTGCCCGAAGTGGTTGGCGATGCCGGTTTGGTTGTGCCCGCTGGCGATAGCCAAGCGTTGGCTGGCGCGTTGGAGCAAGTGTTGAGCGACGAGGACCTGCGCCAAGCAATGGGGCGCAAGGGCCGCCAACGAATCCTTGACGCCTTTTGTTGGAAGGTGGCAGCACGCGAATTCACAGATTATTACCACGCAATACTGGACGCTAAATAAGACCATGCAAACGATTGATTTTACACAACTAAAATTGCGCGACGGCGACCGCATCCTCGATGTTGGTTGCGGTGAAGGACGCCATACCATTTTGGCCTACTTGGCAGCGAATGTTACGGCGATTGGTGTCGACCTGAGTGAAAAGGATTTGGCCACCGCGCAGGAGCGCTTTGAGCCTTTTCACGAAAAAGACAACGCCGCTAAACAACTTACGTTTCAAGTAGCAAATGCGCTGGCGTTGCCGTTTGAAGGCGCGTCGTTCGATAAAGTGATCTGCTCCGAAGTGCTTGAGCACATCCCCGATTACCAAGGCGTGTTGGCGGAAATAAATCGCGTGCTAAAACCTGATGGCGTTTTAGCCGTCAGTGTCCCACGTGCGTGGCCAGAAGAAATATGCTGGAAGCTGAGCAAGCCCTATCGTCAGGTTGAGGGCGGCCACATTCGCATCTTTAACGCGACCCAGTTACGTCACGATGTGGAAGACCTAGGTTGGGCGCGTTATGCACGCCATTGGGCACACGCGCTACACGCGCCTTACTGGTGGTTGAAGTGCTGGAACGATGACTCACCGCTGGTGGCTTGGTACCACAGGTTGTTGGTCTGGGACTTAATGGAGCGCCCTTGGATTACCCGCAACCTTGAACGCTTGCTCAACCCGCTGCTGGGTAAAAGCATAGTGATGTATTTTGAGAGAGACGCTGACAATGGATAGTGTATTGCTGAGCCAAGGTGTCTTTCCTGCCGAGTTTTTACGTAAAACTGTCGATTATATTCTCTCTGTGCAGCAGCCTGACGGCTGTATTCCGTGGTTTGTCGGTGGCAAAGCCGATCCATGGGATCATACTGAGGCAGCGATGGGTTTAAGCGTAGCCGGTGAGTTCCAAGCCGCTGAGAAGGCCTATGCTTGGCTGCAAGATAAGCAGCTGGAAGACGGCAGTTGGTTTGCCAATTACCAAGACAGTCAGCCCTTATATTGCGATAAGCGTGAAACCAATTTTGTGGCCTACGTCGCCACAGGCGTTTGGCACCACTACTTAATCTCTCGCAACATTCACTTTCTAGGCAAAACCATGCCGATGGTGCGTAAAGCCATGGCGTTTGTGTTGGCGAATCAGGCGCCTACTGGTGAGATTTACTGGGCCGTTAGCGAAGATGGCAAACCCTTAAAAGATGCACTGGTTACTGGCTGCTCGTCCATATACAAAAGCCTCGAGTGCGCTGTTAATATTGCTGTGGCACTTGACCAAGATGAGCCGACTTGGCGCGACGCTTATCTGCTGCTTGGCAATACGCTCAAACATCACCCTGAATGTTTTGATCGTACCTGGGAAAGCAAAGAGCGTTACTCAATGGATTGGTTCTATCCGATTCTAGCCGGGGTTTACATTGGATCAGCGGCCAAGGTTCGAATTCAAGAGCGTTGGGACACCTTTGTTCGAAACGGTATGGGTTGCCTTTGTGTGAGCGACGAACCCTGGGTTACCGTGGCTGAATCCTGCGAGTTAACCATGGCGTTACTGGCCGCAGGTGAACGCAATAAAGCGTTAACGTTATACGGTTGGTTACACCAGTGGCGCGATGAGACCGATGGCGCTTACTGGACCGGTTATCAGTACGTTGAAAAAATCATCTGGCCGGATGAGAAAACCACTTGGACCGCGGGCGCTATTTTACTGGCTGCCGACGCCATTACGGAACACACGCCGGCGGCGAAGCTTTTTTTAGAGAATAACCTGTTGTCGCAAACCGTGACAGAGCCAGAGGAAGCCGCGGTGGCGGAGTTGGCTTAACATCCGTTGGGCCCCGCGGAGTGCGGGGCGCTTGTTGTGGCATTTAGGCGTTACTTACGTCGAAAAAGGCCGAGGGTGTTCACGGTTGCTAGCTCTTCAAAGAGACCCGAGGCCTTAGCGAGCTTCCAAATGTTGTAAGGGGCTTGGCCGCCTTCATCGGGGTTTGGGAATATATCGTGAATGGCGAGAATGCCGCCAGGTTTGATAAAGCTAGACCAGCAGCGGTAGTCGGTTTGCGCCGCTTCTTCACTGTGGCCGCCGTCGATGAACAGCATGCCCAGTGGTGTTGCCCAGTGCCGAGAGGCAACGCCAGAAGATGAAACAATAGGGACCACCGTGTCATCCAGCTTTGCGTTTCGCATGGTGGTTCTAAAAGATTTGAAACTGTCCATCAACGCAATGCCGCCATCAAACAGATCAGGGTCGTGATATTCTTCACCCAGCTGGTGCTCTTCTGAACCACGGTGGTGATCAAGGGCATAAAGAACACTGTTGTTTTGTTGGCAGGCGCTGCCGAGATATACGGTCGATTTACCACAGTAGCTGCCGATCTCTAAACACGGTCCCAGCTTGGATGCTTCCAGCGCATGCTGATAGAGCGCGTTGCCTTCGTCAGGGGCTAGAAAACCTTTGACGTCGTCAATGTTTATGGGCAAGTTCGGCGTGTCGGATTGACTCGGCATGTTCGTATCTCAAAGGCTATTTACAGGGTAGGCAACATTAGCGATTGGTCCCCCTAAAGGCAAGATTTATCACACAGGAAATTAAGCTTGAGACGTAACCACAGCCCGTACTTTATTAAAAAAATACAAGGTCTATGGAATGACTTTCTGGTCAGCCATTTTTTTGTAAAAAACTTCGACGCTCTGGGTCAATTCCCCATGGTAATCAGTCCGCGCAGCGCTGAAATTTTTGGCAGTAATATCCGCATTGGCGATTTTTTACACTTAATCAGTTCCAAGGATAACCCCGTCCGCCTCACAACCTGGAGCGGCAAGGGCATGAATGGAAAAATCAGTGTTGGGAACTACTGCTTAATGTCACCCGGCACGACAATCACCGCAGCCGATAGCATCACCATTGGTGATAACTGTATGTTTGCCGCCAGCTGTTATATAGCTGACAGTGATTGGCATGGCCTTTATAATCGCCTGCGACCTTTTCGCTGTACCAAACCCATCGTTTTGAAAGACAATGTGTGGATCGGCCATGGCGCCAAAGTAGGCAAGGGCATCACCATAGGTGAGAACAGTGTGGTCGCAGCGGGCGCGGTTGTGGTGAAGGATGTGCCAGCCAATGTCGTTGTTGGGGGTAACCCGGCAAAGGTCATCAAAACCATCAACCCTGATCGACGTATGCTTAAGCGTGAGTACTTGTTTACCGATGGTGAATTCTATCTACAGAATCAGAGGGATTTAGACCGGTATGTACTGACTGGAAACGGTTGGCGAAATTGGTTTAGATCGCTGTTTTTTCCAAAAAATACAGATTGATGGCGCTGCTTTTAAAGGCGTCTATCGATACAATTTATAAGCAATGTAGGTGATTAAAGTTTCCTAATGACGGATTCAGCAGTGACAACAAACGACAAAATTCAGGCGGCTTTCTTTCGCCTGCGTTCTAATAAAGCTTTCGAACTCTTTGTGATCGGAATTATTATTTTTTCTGCGGTAACGATAGGTATCCGCACCTATGAGATGCCGCCACTGCTGGTCGATGTGGTGAGGGTTCTTGATGGCTTGATTACGCTGATTTTCTTAGTTGAGATCTGCATTCGGTTTATTGGTGAACCGAACAAAAAGCGCTTCTTTTATTCTGCGTGGAATGTCTTTGATACGCTGATTGTTGTCGTCAGCTTGATCCCCATTGAGGACAGTGAGTTGGCGTTGATTGGCCGCTTGGTGCGCATCTTTCGTGTGCTGAGAATGGTGTCGATCATACCCGAATTGCGCATGTTGCTTAACTCGTTGGTTAAAGCGATGCCGCAGTTGGGTTACGTGATGCTGATGATGTTCATCATTTTTTATATCTACGCGGCTGTGGGTTCCACCTTTTTCGCAGAGATTAACCCCGACCTTTGGGGCGATATTGCCCTGAGTTTGTTAACGCTTTTTCGGGTGATGACCTTTGAGGATTGGACCGATGTTATGTACGAAACCATGGAGGTTTATGGTTTTAGTTGGATCTTCTATTTAAGCTTTATCTTTTTCACCGCGTTTGCCTTTCTTAATATGATCATTGGCATCGTGGTCAATGTGCTTGAAGAGGAACATCAGCGTGAGCGAGATGAGCTGGCGCAAGCGTCGGGTGAGCCAACCCTCAGGGATTTACAAGCGCAGTTGCATGAGCTGAAAACGTTGATCGAGCGACGGGGTTAGAGAGCTGTTTGAGTTGATGAGCATAAAAAAAACCGCCAGTTGGCGGTTTTTTTATGCTTTGTATCTGGTCGTTTAGCCATGTTGCCAGAGCCAGCCGCTGTCACCCATTACGATTCTTTTCTTCGCGCCAGCCAGATCAAGGTCGCCACTGGCATAGGCGCAATCGTCCTCCAGTAAAACATGCAGGCGCTGTTCTTGTTTGACAAGGCGTGGCTCAAAGTGAGGGACTTGATTAGACGCCTCCTGCGCTTGAGCTGATTGCAGGGCTTGCTCTATGCCCGCGTGATTCAACAGTTGTTGCAAGCTCCAGAAAGTTGGCGGCAACATATTGAGCTCGCCTTCTTGATGCTGCCGCAACGCGGCGCTTGGGGTCAGCCATTGATAGGCGACGATTTCACTGTCATCGATTTTAATATCTTGATGTTCGCTTAGACCACTGAGTAAGAACCAAGTGGCGAAGCGTTTTTTCTCGCCACGCGGTCCGGTGAAGTGGGCGAAGTAGTGAAAGCTGTTGGCATCAAGGGTGATTCCTGCTTCCTCGGCGCTTTCACGCACGGCCGCTTGCTTGGCTATAGCCAGAGGATACTGATGCCCATTAGCATCTTCTTCTTCAATTTTTCCGCCGGGAAATACCCACTGGCTACTGGCGAAAGCCAGAGTGCTGTTACGTTGCAGCAGTAAGACCTCAAAGGCTTCGCTCACTTTTGCGTCAGGGTTGCTGGTGGGTCGCAACAGTATGACCGTTGCGGCAGGCTGTATAACAGCGTCAGGCTGTTTGTCTGGAGTTGGCTGTTTCATTGATACCGTCCTTTGGCTAGCGAGCGCCTTTTTCTATCTGCTGTACGTGCTGAATATTAAGAGTGCTGTAGTACAACGCTCAAATGGATTTACGCACTAGCTTTTGTCGAGCATGCGAACTTCTCGCTGCGGAAAGGGGATGTTGACACCCGCTTCGTTTAACGTTGTGTAAATCAGTGAGTTAAGCTCGAAGCGTCGCTGATGGAAGCTGGCGGTGGGGAGCCAAGCGCGTATGGCGATGTTGACGCTTGAGTCGCCGAAGCTGTCGATGCCTACCTGTGTTTTTTGGTGGCTTTGCGCTGCATCTGGCTCATCAATAAGGGGGCTGTTTTGTTTGCTGAGGTTTTCTATTGCGGCGCGGATGATGTTTATCGCACGGGTTGAATCTTCACTGTAGGCAATGCCGATGCTGATCTCAGCGAGCGTATTGCTGTATGAGTTGTGAATTATTTCGCCGGTAATGTGTTTGTTGGGTATGGTTATTTCGGTGCCGTCTTCATCGATTAAGCTGGTGTGAGCAAGTTGCACGGACTTAACCAAACCGCTGACCCCTTGTACCTCTATGGTGTCGCCCACCACAAACGGCCGCGTCAGGATGATGTTGAAACCTGCGCCGTAGTTTGACAGTAATCCCTGCAATGCCAAACCAGCGCCAAGGGAGAGCGCACCAATGGCCGCTAGAAAAGGTGTGACACTGACGCCCAACTTTCCAAGGGCGATGATGGCCACCATGGCGATGATGACTAAACGAACGCTGGCGGCAATAAATCCACGCAGAGTAACGTCGATGCCTTTTTTCTCGCAGAGTGTTTCCACCAAGTTACTGAGCTTACGGGCGACGAATACACCGATGCCCATGACAATCAGGGCGCCAATCATTTGGAAGCTGTAATTGACGAAAAACTCGACCACCATTTGATAGATTGCTGAGACCTGCTGCATTTCCTGCTCAAGGCCTTTTGAGACATCGATATCCGCTAAGCTCGCCGGCATATTGGCAACCGTGTCTTGAATGTTAACGGCTGGTGCTTGATCTGCCTTGCTAAGAGTGTCGGATGTCGCAGCTTGCTCTGTCATGGTTAGTCCTTTTCCGTGGCGAGGGTGCCAAGGTTTATGTCTTAGCCATGCTTGAGCAGGCTATTTAAAATACGATTGATGTCATTAAGTGAGTTGCAGGGTTCCACCTTTGAGCAGTAGGGCGCATATTCACCCATGATCGAGTCGCCTGAATCCCAGCTGAAACGGCCTTCAGGGTTGAGCCACAGAACTCGCTGGCTGCGTTGATAAACCTGTTGCCAAATGTCGGTGCGACCATCGGATTGATTGTTGCGGGCATCGCCGAGCATGATTACCGTGGTTTTGGGGTCCAGATCGTCGAGGGCAAGGCGCTTAAAATCTTCAAGTGCACGGCCGTAGTCCGTGGGTCGGTTGGCCCACTGCTGCATAATCTCCGCGAGCGCGTCTTCGACCGGTAGGCGCTCAAATAGCTCGGTCACTTCGCCCAAGTCACTGGCGAAAACAAACGAGCGGACTTTGGGCAGTACGTCTTGCAGGCTGTGTAGAAACAGCAACAGAAAACGAGCCACTCGGCTCACCGAGCCGCTGACGTCGCAGAGCACGAGAACTTTGGGGCGCTCGATGCGGGTGGTTTTCCACTTGGTGTGAAACAGCAAACCATCATAGGCCGCATTGGCGGCGATGGTGCGGCGCACATCGAGTATGCCGCGTTTACTGACCTTGCGGCGGCGGCTGTGCATACTGGCGAGCTTCTTGGCGGCCTTCTGTATCAGCTGTCCCATCTGCGCTTGATAGTGGTGGTCGACATTGGTGAGCTTAACCCGCTGCAGGTTTTTTGTTCGCAGTTGCTGACCCTTAGGCAGGGTGAACAACAGGTACTGCTGTTCAACGTACTCGCGTACCTGTTGCTGCAATTGTTGTTGGCGTCGCTTGAGTTCATTAAAGCGGGTGGCCTGATCAGGCATTTCGCTTAATTCGAGCAGCTCTTGGCTAAGAGCCTGACCGCCAATCTCTTGCATAATGCGATAGGCGACTTGGGATTGTTGGGTGATGGCCTGCATTTTTTGCACGCCAGTTTGCGCACCCGCAGCCGCGATGGCAACACTTAAAGCCGCTTGCTCATTGTCCATGAGCTGCTGCCCCAGTGGTGATGCGTCGGCAGCAGCTGTTTGGGCGTCGTTATTGTTTGGTGTGGGCGGGTCGTCCTCTGAGCTCTGGGCCTCAGTCGTTTCTGGGGTGTCGGTCGAGCTCATCTCTTCGTGGGCCTCGTCCTGGTTGTCGAGTATGACAAGGTCATTGCGCTGAAAAAACTGATCAAACAGCGCCTCCAGCACGAGCAGGTGATCTTGTGTTTTGGCCAGCGTCATACCCAGCACAGAGCAAAGCAGCTGCGGTTGTGCAATGCCGATGAGGCGCGTTGCTTGCATCGCATCAAGGCTTTCAGCTGGCGAAACAGGCACGCCGTGCTCGCGCAGTACGTGAATAAAGTCACCCAGTGGTTTTTGCATGGTTAAGAACCTTGGCTCGACGTCGGGCTCATGACTTTTTAGCGCGACGGCGCAAGCTGCTTTTGCTGTCGCTGAGCAGTTGGTGTATCTCTGGGGTTACCTGCTCAATGTCTTCTTGAAATTTAAGCAGCAGGTTGAGGGTTTTTTCGACAAAATCTCGATCCAGCTCTTCGGTATTAAGGAGCACTAGGGCTCGGGCCCAGTCGATGGTTTCACTCACGGCAGGGGTCTTCTTCAGCGACAGCTCTCGCAGCTCAGCGACAAAATTAACCAGCTGTTCGCGCAGATCCGCTTTCAGTTCCGGCACCTGACTGCTGATGATTCGCTGTTCCAGCTCCGGCTCTGGAAAGGGAATGTACAGGTGCAGGCAGCGACGTTTAAGCGCGTCGCCAAGCTCGCGCGTATTGTTGCTGGTTAGCATAACAATGGGTTTTGATTTTGCTTTGATGGTGCCAATCTCGGGGATAGAAACTTGGTAGTCCGACAGCATTTCTAACAGAAACGCTTCGAACTCTTGATCGGCCTTGTCTATTTCGTCGATCAATAGAATGGCGCCGTCTTCTGACTTAAGCGCTTGCAGCAGCGGCCGAGTCTCGAGGAACTCTTCTGAATAAAAGATATCGCCGAACTGGTGCAGGCGCGAGACGGACTCGTCCAAGCCTTTGGCGCCGCGCATCACGTCGCCGAGCTGGTCTTTTAACAGTTGGGTATAAAGCAGCTGCTTGCCATATTTCCATTCATAGAGTGCTTTGGCTTCATCTAAGCCTTCATAACACTGCATGCGGATGAGTTCAGCGTTGAGGTACTCGGCGGTCTTTTTGGCAAGTTCGGTTTTACCAACACCCGGGGGCCCCTCAATGAGAATCGGCTTTTGCAATTGGCAGGCGAGGTAAACCGCGGTAGCAATTGAGTCGCTACAGATATAACCGAGCGTTTCGAAGCTTTGCTGAATGCGCTGGGGGGATTGTATTTTGTCCGCGTGGCGAATGATCACGGCTATCTCTCTTTAGGGGACAGGTTGTTTGTCCACGGTGTTGATGAGCTGGAAGGCTGCTAACAGCTGAGTCGGTATATGCCGGCATGTGCCCATGAAAGGGTTCAAGTTTAGCGTTTATAGCGTCGATTGGGTTAGATATATTAATATTTTGAGCGTGATAATTATGCCTTCTGATATGATAATACCCATGAGCCGCTAAGGGTTACTTAAGGGAATAGGGCATTATGCAAAAGTTGGGAGGTCGTGTACTGGTGACCAAGGAGGAGGCGGCTTGTTATCGTCTGGCCCAGGCATACCGGCGGCGTCAGTTGTGGCGCAGTGTGCTATCGGTTAGGTCGCTGCTGTGGCCTGTGTTCCTCGACGAACTTGAGTGGTCAAACATATGGTGGCGCCGAAGTGGGCAGTTGCTAATGCTGCTGACGCTTTGGCCGTTGCTTGTACTCGGCGGCCTGTTTCGTTTATGCGGTAATCTGCTGTTATTACCATCACGCCTGCTGGCTTGCTACCAAGTACCGAAAGGGCTGCGCTCACCCGGTGAGAAATCGCTGATCGGAATCGCCAACGCCTTTCACCCCGCACTGGATTTGGAGGATGACGACTATATCCGCTGTATTAACCGCTGGGTGTCGATACTCTACGGTGCTGAAGTGGCGCTAAAGTCTAACCTCAGTGTTTACTTGACACGCTTAAGGGTGCAACAAAAAGGTTTGCGAGACGACAGCGGCGGTTCATCTAAAGCTGCTCGACGTTACCTGGTGGTCGCCCGTGAACGATTGTCAAAAGACCTTGGGCACTATTTGGTTGATAAATAGCGAGTTTACCGCCCTGGTTGATGAGTAGTTAGCCAGCTGCCTTTTTATGCCGCCATGCTGGGACGGGAATGTTCACTGAATATGGGTGTCATTTTAACGTGCACAAGCTCGGTAATGACGGTGTGTTTTGTTGGCACCGATCATGCCCCTATAAGCGATCAGCGGGGCTGACTACCCCTAGACCCCCTCGATTAACAACATGCGTGTAGATCTCAGTCGTCGTGACATCGCTGTGCCCAAGTAACACTTGGATGGTGCGTATGTCATACCCTGATTCCAGTAAGTGCGTTGCAAAACTGTGCCGAAAGCTGTGGGTCTTCGCAGGTTTGCAAATACCCGCCGCCTTTACCGCACGACGTACCTGTTTGCTTAACGCACTCGCGTGTAGATGATGGCGGCGTAAAACCCCAGTACGCGGGTCTTCACCAATACGCGTTGCAGGGAATAGAAATTGCCAAGCCAGTGCCCGTGAAGCACTCTGGTATTTACGTGCCAGCGCGTTGGGCATATACACATCACCATAACCGTCGATCACATCTTGGCCGTGTAAACATTCAACTTGCATGATTTGTTTTTGTAAATCGGTGATCAATCGTTGCGGTAACATGGTCGAACGATCTTTATCTCCCTTTCCTGATCGCACAATAATATTACTACTCGAGAAATCGATGTCCTTGATACGCAATGATAATAATTCAGCA